>Ga0187893_10012416_pt1 | contig 12088 bp, 18 predicted proteins | sample MA1701074metaG_FD_139574 | JGI IMG/M metagenome (GOLD analysis project Ga0187893, IMG submission 139574) | White microbial mat communities from a basaltic lava cave in the Kipuka Kanohina Cave System on the Island of Hawaii, USA - MA170107-4 metaG ... | reverse complement strand
TTAGGCAATAGTAGCACCAATTCCTATGCATATTCTTCAAAGAATATAGGATATGTACCGCAAGTAGAAAGTATTGATTGGAACTTTCCTGTAACTGTTAAAGAAGTTATTGGGATGGGAATTTGGGATAGATCGGGTATTGCCCCGTGGTTTTCAAAAGATGCCGATGTAATGGTGGGAGTAATATTAGATGATCTCGGAATATATAATTCAGAGTTTAGGAATAGACAGATTCGAGAGCTTTCTGGTGGAGAGCAGCAAAGGGTATTTCTTGCAAGAGCATTAATTCGTAAGCCTACTATATTGGTATTGGATGAGCCGATTTCAGGAGTCGATTATAATAGTCGGGAAAAGATATTGGAGATTTTGCGTTCATTAAATCATGACCTAGATATGACAATAATAATGACTACTCATGATCTCGGCGGGATAGGAAAACGGCTCCCTTGGGTTATATGTATGAATAAAACAGTAATTGCGGAGGGTGATCCTTCAATGATATTGACCAAAGATAATTTATTGAGAACGTACGGTCTCGCAGAGGACAATAATAATATTAATACTAATGACAATATTTCTGATGGTAACACTGATACCCTTTCTATTCCTACTGAATACAGGTCCCCTTCACCTGACAGGATGAAAATAAAAAATGATGATGATATTTGAATTAGCAGGAAGATGGGAAAAAGTGAATAAGAAAATGACAAGAAGGAGGAATCAATAATTTGATTCCATTATTGTTATTCTTGATATTACCAATTCATACAACCACATTACTATTTTTAGAATCACTTCTTGAGCCATTCACATACGAATTCTTTACGAATGCAATCCTAGTATCTATTCTGGTTGGAGGAGTATGTGGCTTAATGGGTGTATACATCGTGCTGAGAGGAATGAGTTACATTGGTCATGGAATGTCTCATGCTGTATTCGGTGGAGCAGTCGTTAGCTATATTGCCGGTTTTAATTTCTATCTTGGAGCCGCAGTTTGGGGTTTTGTATCCGCATATCTTATCAATGAGATAACCAGAAGAAATAAGATAAAGGCAGATGCAGCAATAGGAGTAGTCACAACTGCAGGGTTTGCAATTGGGGTGCTGTTAATTAGTACTACAAGAAGTTATACTAGGGACTTTGAAGCTCTATTATTTGGCAATATCCTTGGAATAACAGATCAGGACTTAGCCGTTATCGTGCTGGTAACATGTATAACTGCATTCTTTATATTCTTCTATCAGAAAAGATTACTTTTTACTCTATTTGATAAGGAAACGGCCAAGGTATATGGAGTACGAACAGACGTGGTAGAATTGATTTTCTCATTAGTTCTTGCGACAGTTGTAATAGCATCGATGAGTAGCGTCGGAGTTACCATGATAGCTGCTGCCATTGTTGCTCCTGCCATTTCTGCCAGAATGCTTACGAATAACTTTATGAAAATGGTTGTCGCCTCGACAATTATTGGCATTTTGACGGCCTTTCTAGGCATGTACTCTAGTTATTTCCTTGATTCTGCATCAGGTGCTACAATAGTATTATTTGGAACCGCAGCGTTCGGTGTGAGTTCGCTGTTTGCATATATTCGAAGATTACATCAAACACATTCACATGAAAAATTCATCAAACATTCGCATCCTCATGTTCATGTAGGAGAACATACGCATAAACACAGGACCTAAACAAGTCGTGAATCATTGCTATATGCATAACAAAAAAACTAAAGGCAAGTGAAAAGAAGTGGGGGATTTAACTTACCTAATATATTCCAGATCTTGAAGAGTTGATGTCAATTGAAGAAGTGTTACTGTTACTGATATGTGTGGAGAGCTTAGACATAATCTGTGATTTAGATGCAGCTCCTATAATTCCGTCTACTGCTTTTCCATTCTTAAATATTGCGATCGTAGGAATGCTTTGTATACCAAAAGTACTTGATATCATCGGATTCTCATCTACATTAAGCTTGCCAAATACTGCTTTTCCAGTTAGTTCCTTAGATAGTTCTTCTATAACTGGAGAGACCATTCTACATGGTCCACACCAGGGGGCCCAGAAATCAACAATTAGTAACGGATACTTACTGACCATCTCATTGAAATTATGATCTGTCAAAATAATAGGGGTGGATGTAGTTGACTGATTACCCTGAACATGATCATTTCTGTTTGTCCGATGAGAAAATTCATTCATTTTTCGTTGCATTATCCGTTCGAGTTCTTCATCGTGGCCGTTAGTCCTATCATTAATGCTATTATTATAATATCGCATGTCCTTAATATTCACCTATAAAACATAGTACGAATCCACTTATTAAGTATTACGTTTTTGCCAAATGTGTACAAAACCTTTTATTGCACTTTTGCCAATAGTTATGTGAACTGTATGATGGAAGGGAATAGTTAACATGAGATCTATTAATCTCTTTATGGATACTGATTGTACGTGTAAGAACTTGCTGGAATGTCTTTATAATTTATCGCCTTCAGACTTAGATATATTAGTAGCGTTGTTTAGATCCAAAGAACCTCTTACATTAGAAGTAATTTCTAGGCAGTTAAGAAAGGACAAAGGTACTATATTTAGATCATTGCAAAAGTTAGTTAGTATCGGTTTTTGCGTGAAAGAAAGTAGAAACTTAAGAAATGGAGGTCAGTATCATACCTATCGGGCAACGAGTATCGATAGAATGGAGAGAGCTACAGAACTTAGACTAAAAGAAATACAAAAATCGTTATCGAGGCTAATAAAAAGATTTAGAGAAGACATCCAACAATTGATAGAACAATAAGCTATGCGAAATTTGGATATCTATAATAGATGAGTCTAGGTATAAAGTGAGAACTTCTTATTGATACAATGCCTTGAATCGGATAAATATTTGACTTTTGAGACAGGAGTATTGAAGCTCCAAATTATTTGAAATAGATGAATATAAGTAATGCAAATTCTTGAATATTAGTAGGTACCAAAATGGCTAACGCATTTAGATCTTTGTTTGGCAGGGATGATAATAATACTTTCATAGCGCTATCGATTAGTCATCTCAAAAATAGTATTAAGACAGATCCTGCTATTCCTCTACTTATTATAAGTTTGGGCATTTTATTGACTGCAAGTTCAGGCAGTTGGGATATTACTAACCACCTTTTGAATAGACCTGAAACTTTTTTCTCTCCGCCTCACGCTGGGCTATACTCTGGTGTAGTATTAGTCTTATTTGGGTCATTGATGACATATCGTCATCACCGGCATAGTAGTAGAATATCTGACATCATCAAAAACAAAAAATCTCTTCCGACTTACTTACGGCTGGTAATCGTAGGCATTGTAATGTTGATTTCAGCTGGTCCTTTGGATTTTGCTTGGCATACAGCTTTTGGACTTGACGGTTTGTTGAGTCCGCCACACGTCGTGCTTACAATGGGCTTGGTTTTATGTAGTATTGGTGCATTCCTCGGATTGATTTCAAAAAATAATTACTATCCGGGGGGCAGAATGAGAACAAAGACCAACATAAAAACAATGACTAATGACGATAATTATTTTATAGTTGGAATGAAAAACATAAATCGTAACGACACCACCATACGTTCCAAAAGGTCATTACTGTACATAATAATAGCAATTACGGCGATTTGGATTACGATTTCTGGCATAATTCATATGGTTTCTCTTCCATTTTCCGATACTGATTTCTTCAAATTTAATTCCAATCCCCTATTAGCTGGATTAATTGCTACTTTATGTTTCCCATTTCTTGTGTCTTTTATATTATTCACTTCGTGGGAAATAACCAAGAAGTTTGGCATGCTATCTGCTAGTGGAATGGTTTTTATTTTTATCAACCTAGTTACGACAATACTTCCAAATGAAAACCTGGTGCCTGTGATTCCATTTTACTTATTAAATGTGATTCCTATCATATTGATTGATGTGTTACTTTCATTACCCGTTTTAGGAATATCATCACCAATATTACTTTCACAAACACGAAAAAAGATCGTTAAGATGGTAGCAGGAATTGTATTGGGACTAACATTCTTTATGTTATACTTTCCTTTAATTACTCATACATATAATGAGGTTTCAATTAATCCGCAACCAGTATGGCCAAGTGTTACCGCTTCAATATATTTTGAAATGATCGATGAGATGTTTCCCTTATTGGTTGTCTCATCAATGGCAGCAGGCATTCTGGGCGTTGTCGTTAGTTCAAAACTAACTGCCCTAGCCTTGCATGATATTCATGGAATGACAAAGTAGTTTAATAAACTGGATATTCCAATTAATTAATTCAATACTAAGATCAAAAAGATTCCATATCATGCATTCAGAAGAATACGGACATGGTATATTCTTGATAGATTTTCTTCAGCTCTATAATTGTCGTCACTATTACTAACTTCTCAATGTAGAGTAACTAATTCCGACGAATTAACTTTTTTTTCCTTAGCAGTAGCAAAAGACGTATGTTCATAATTCATTCGGAATATCATAATCTCTGTCTATTTCTCTTCTTCCTTCCCTTCCCTTTTCTTAGCATGATTACAACGATTATTATTATCGAAAACGAAATAGCTACTGTAAGCACTCTCATAAAAGACTCTATCTCACTTGCAGAAGCATTAGGGAACGGATTAAGAAGGCTTGGTGGAGCTTGATGAGGTACGAATACATTGAATGAGGCAAGAACTTGTACATCAGCGCCCTTGTCTATTCTAGTTATTACTTGGTGAGTACCGTCGTCTGGGAAGATATATTCAACTGAAAAATCTCCATCTCGTACAGTAATGTTTTCGAATTTGAACAATCTTTGACCATTCGTTACTACTACTCTTGCGTCAAAAATCTTTAAGATTTTCATTGTTAGTCATATTGATAACACTGAATTCTAGTTTAGTAAATGTGTCAATGATCGGTCTTTCGGGCTTATGGGTCTAACTCATAATAATCATATAGAGGATAATATAGACTGTGATCGATTGATTATGAGTAAGCCAACAAAATCTGCTATGACATGTCCATATAGGTGGGCAGCCAGAGAGATTTTATAGGTGAGTTTTCCAAGGGATATTGCTAAATGAAATCCATGATAATGCGTAGTCAAAAAAGGGGATTATTATCCAGGAATTAATGAAAGTATCGATAGATTACTAAATAGGAAGATCCATTTTGTTCAAGTCTTTGTGCTTATGATACCTCTCCAAATACGAAATTCTGTCTATATTTATTATCACTGTATTGATGACAATGTTTCTTTCTTTCTGTTGGGAATAACAAATTTAGCCAGAATTTCAGCATTATTACTTGCCATTCTTTCTGTCATCAAAGTGTAGTAACTTTTGTTTAGACCATATGTAGCTTCCATTATTTGCTGTCTAATCTCTATCTTATGGTGCTAATTATTGCTTCAACTAAACTCAAACTTATGACTCTTATCTATTGTCAATATAGCTATATGTATTACTATTTATTTTATAAATTATCATTCACATGGTAAATAGTATGGTAAAATATATGATTCAGATGACGAACTCTTAGCACATATAACTGGTGATCACCAAGCAGTAGCAAATGTATCTGCATTAGTTCAGTACTGATTGCATTGCAAAAAAATTATATGTGAAGTCCATAGTCAATAAAAGACTAACCAATCAATCCTATATTTGCCGCACCACTCTATTCGCTAGAGTCAATTCACTGAAGCAGAATTAGGTATATCTTGGTATTTATTTAGATTTTGGTTTAGATGAAACACTGGATACCTGTAAGAGGGTTGGGTATCAATACATCTACATTGAGCTACACGGCTACATGGCTACCCCATGACTTTTAACGATCATAACTGTCATTTGGCCTCTCTAAGTAAGAGATATAACTAAAAGGAATGTTCTAATTCACAAATAGATGACTTCGTCTTCAAGAAAAGCAAAATTAGAGATCGAAATTGAGATTGATATCCCAATAGACATTATTAATGACAAACAGCGGTTCGGTTTAGTTGAAGAAGGGATTATTAGAAGTATTTCCAAAGGTCTCTATGAGCAAGGAGTATCATTTAAAATCCTCAAATCAAACCTGAATTGATTATTTGAAATTCACGAACCTATGAATTTCTTTTCAGAAAGACAGTATAGGCTAAATTAGTTTTTACTAATAACTTAATTTCTTAATATGCTATTATTTTGAGACCGATTGGAGTAATCTACTTAGTCTGACAATAATTATATATCAGTCACATACAATTTAATTGAGATTCGGAAATAGTTTAGATTCAATCTTGCCCGACGCAAATATCACTAGCGATATATTTTTTGATTCTTTAGTTTTTTGTATACTTTGATTCAATTGTTAACTAAAATGGGCCTAGTTTTGCCCTATTTTTATCCCATTTGTGAGCGTAACAGTATAAATTACAAGATAATTCCAGGTTAACGATCTATATTTCTAAAAGGAAAGTTTAATATCCATCAATTTTTTAGTGTATCTGAGCTTGAAACAGGTAGCCAATGTCGAGAGTATAATTAATGCGTTATCTGAACTTGAAGACGATCTAGACAATATTAACAACAAAACGGATGAAATGAAAAGACGCCTCATCAACTCGTCTCACGAACAAATTGAACATCTCAAAGAGAATATTATAACCTTGGCAAACGGAGAAGCAAAAAAAATTATTGATTCTGCTAGGCAAGAAGCTGAAAAGGAGTCATCAACCATTCTCAAGGATTCGGACAACGAACTTGCAAATATCAAAAAGAATATTGAATCTTCATATGATAAAGCAGTTGAGGTGGCCGTAAAAGTTATTTTATGGGGAAGGCTTAATTCGTAACTTCTTCTTTTTATGTAAACTCTGACTTAAATTGTTACAATCTTTATGTTTTGATACTGGAAATGGCCTTAATACTATGATAAGAAGGTTCAGCTACCAGTATTCCCATAAAGTTTAATAATTAATTTTGCCCAAGATTCTGCGATGAAACGCCCCTGAGCAAGGAGCTGTTACAGCATAAAGTCACCGTTGCTACTGTGTATGGTCGTTCTTATTTTAAAATTACTAATGCGTTGAAGGTTATGGATCTTGCTTTCGAATCGCTTTCTCCCCAAGAAGCCGCGGAATCGAATACGAAGTTGGTTATAACTACAAGAACAGAAGCTAAATTTTTGACTAAAAAAGAAATACTGTTGGATACAGATCTTTTAGAAAACCCAGTACTGTCTAAAGCAAGAATATTTAGAAGTATTATGAGGGGCTATCAGGATGATCACTTGATTATCGGAATAGATCCTGGTAACCGTATTGGAATTTCTATAATATATTTGCAAAATGAAATTGAAAGTCTAGTCGTATCATCACCTAAGTCCGCAATAGATTTAGTTATAGTATTCCTAGATGGAATCCAATCTAAAAATAAGATTGTCAGAATTGGGGATGGTGAAATAGGTATGTCGCAATATATTGCTCGAATGATCAAATTGAAATTCAAGAACGTTGTCAACATAGAAATTGTAGATGAATACGGTACCTCTTTACCGAGAAACACAGGAGTAAATAGACGCGGAATACGAGATAAGCTTTCTGCTAGGACCATTGCGCTCAGAAGTGGAAGGCAGTTTATACATTGATTTGCGATGAAAAACCATTAAAATCAACAACTTTTATGAAACTTTATTTGTAAATCATCTGCCTGTTATCATTCGTACTAGTTAATAGCCTTTAGAATTTTTCATATCGCAACTACTTCACTATCTAATATTTGCATAAATTTAAATACTATATATTACATTATAGTACTAGGTAGATATAGGTTTTACTTAGGAATAGATGAATTGGAATGACTTGTAAAGGTATATGTGGTAGACATAAAGCCCAAAAACCGGTTGGATCTGGTCGTTATGCTAGTGGACAAAGACGTTGCCAGATATGTGAGATATTCATCAATTGGGAAGGATTATGGTGCCCGTGTTGTGGTTATAGGTTAAGAACAAAACCCCGGAATCTGAAATATAAGGCAAGATTAAGAGCACGTAAAAAATTGCAAGAGGTTTATCCTGAAAAACCTATTCCAGTTCAAGTCTGACGATGGTTGTAAAGGGACGGTAAGAGCTATTCAATGATAGCTGACCAAGGTATGGTCGATAAAACTCTAAAGTCTCAAAGCGGAAGAACCTTCGTCATCAAGTACATTCCCGTCTCCAATGGATGCATCATTTTGATATCGGAGGATTCTGGCCAAATAGGAGCTATCTCAGTTTCTATCTCATCGTCTAATAAGAGTAATACAGCTAAAGTTATTCCAAGTAAATATGACTCAATATTCATAAATACTATTTCTGAGATGGTATCTAGAATGAAAAATGGAATATGCATAACTTCACTGTATAGCCTCAAACAATTAACATTAGATGATATGAAGATTATTATGGATCAGATAAGAGATCTTGCTAGAACCTAAGCATGTAAGTAATATGTGCTTATATGTGACTGGTACTCCTTAAATCGTAATGAATATTGCTTATGATTATGAAGATAATTCTCTTTTTGATAGAAAATCGAAAACGCCACTTCAGGTCTAAAACCAATCTGTAAGAAAATTCTGCAGAGTATCAAAAAATAATGCTGTAATTATTGCTGACTATGTCACTTCACTGCAAACAGAGATCAATCTTTTAGATCATTATAAGAAAGATGTAGTCATATTTTTTGTGCAAATTTTCTCGAAGCAATAAAGATAAGCCATTTGAACAGAAAATAAGACAAGACGTAATAGCTTTTCTAGACCGTCTTAGAATAACGGATACGGATAAAGGTCAATCCGATACCTTGAGATCAAAACAGTGTCCCGACTGTAAGGAGTCAAATAGACCAGATTCGAAGTTTGCCAAATACAGGATGGTATTCAATTGAATCTATGTCAAGTGAAGTAGATTTATTCTAATATATTGGTATATGTCATCCACGTACTATGGGAGGGTTAGTTAGTGGTCTTACCCAATGGAAACTCGTTAAGGAGAGCATATCCATGTATGTGAAAAATATAGTAATCATTCCCAACACCACATCTAAATGATTTATTTCGGATAGTGAAATATCAATCACGTATTAAAGCTACTGATCATGTGAGTATACCAATAGTAACGGGCAAGTATGCATTATTGACAATGGCATTCCTAATAGCCACCCTCACAGCCCTTTCCCCAACCTTATCAAGTATTGACATATTTGCTTCCATCAGTAATGTAACCTCATTTATGCTGAATGGGTCACATGCAACTGATAGACCTGCATTCATTTCTCTTGCAAACATCAGTGAACAACAATCATTCAGTGAGATTAAGCCTCTAATTACATCCGGAGAAAATCTATCAAATGGTTTTTCCTTCCCAGGGATTCCAGATGGATTAGGTGCTGTTGAAATTGAAAATGGGACCGTAGACGTTTATGTGAATCATGAATATGACAGTACAGAAAATGGACAGCATGCAAAGGTATCTAAACTGAGATTAAATACTACCGATGGCAGTATTATCGGCGGAGAATTAGCGATTAGAGATTCTCAAGGATACGAAAGGTTATGTTCGGCCTCATTAGTTGATGGTTACGGCTTTGAACACCCTATCTTTCTAACAAATGAAGAAATTGACGATGGTTTGGTAATGGCTATTGATGCAATAAATGGTACAGTATATGAACTCCCATGGTTAGGTTTGTTCTCTCATGAAAATACCATACATGTTCCATACTTCTATGAGAATGCACACAAGACGGTCGTATTAGGGTTTGAAGATGGGGATGAGACAGAATCAGAGGTATACATGTATGTTGCTGATACACCAAATAATCTTTTGTTTGGAAAAGGACAGCTACACGTATTTGGCGGAGCTGATAATTCTACATATAATACGTGGGATGACATTTACTATAATGAAACAGCAGCAAAATAAGCAATAAATGGTACGTTCATTCCATTATCGTGGGATTATAACACACAGAATGCGACAGAACTAGATACTGAAGCAATAGCTGCAGGTGGTTTTCAGTTTATTAGACCGGAAGATGGTGCAATGGACAAAAGACCAGATTACCAGAATATCTTGTACATGGCAGAGACAGGAGGCGAAACAGATGAGAATGATGAAGAGATTACTCCAGGATCAAATGGTCAGAATTGGACCAATGGAAGGATGTATCAATTTGAATTTACAGATCCAACAGATCCCACGAAGAGTACTTTTCAGGTAATGTTTGATGGCAATGATCCAATGGCTCCTGGATACAATATTTTGACCAATCCAGACAATATCGATACGAGTACTAGGAGTTTGATGATTAATGAAGACCGTATAGATGCTAATAGATTGAATGCAACATTTCCGTATAATATCACTGAAAATGCTCAAATATTAAAAGTGGATCTTGTCAATCCCAGCAGTATAGTACCTATTGCATATGTAAATCAGATAGAAGATACAAAAGCAGCAGCACATGGTGACTGGGAATCAAGCGGGGTATTGGATGTATCAAAATACTTTGGAGATGGTACATGGCTTGTGGATGTTCAAGCACATACAATAGATGAAGGAGGCCAGTTACTCTTATTAAGAATCCATGAGAGCTAATTAACGACTCCCATATCTTTTATTGGTTTTAGTTTCAAGCCTTCTGAAGGTCTGCTGGATAAGCACTATTGACAAGAATAGGCGACCAACCTTTCCTTATCAAGATATACTTAGTTGTTCCGCCTTTTGATAGTGTTTCTATAGATTCTATATATTCTAACTGCTTAATCGTGTAACCTGCATTCTTCACCATGGTCGTACTACCTTTAGTTATTCCTTTTGCGATAAAGGTGCTCAGTTATTGACCTAATGTTTCGTATTCAAATATTCTTCCATGTGCGATTAGGCTTGGGTTCTTGAACTCCGGTTTGCCATATCGTAACTCGCTTCCGTTCGAATCAATTATGTTTCCTCCTGCGCCTTTCAGTATTGCATGACCAGCACCTGTATCCCATTCAAATGCTCTCATGATAGTACTGACATCTATTTCACCTATTGCCACCCCACACAATTTATGAGAATTGTTATTTACTAGTCTGTTAGATATTTTCACCTTTCGGAGCAGAACGTCAAGTTTTGAAGGATCTGAGATTCTAGAATCAGCTAATGCAACCAACGAATCTCCTTTGCTGCATCAAGAAGTCTTTATTTGGAGTGGTTTGCATTTGACCTTTCTACTAGCATTCGGTTGCAATTCAGCTCGGAGTCCTGAAATTCCAGAATATAACATATCTCTTACTGGGAAGTAGACTACGCCAAGTACAGGTTTAGAGTTTTGAACCAGCCCTATCTTTATTGTGAATCGGTCTTCCTTCTGCATAAAAGCTTCCGTCCCGTCTAATGGATCTACGAGCCAGAATGTTCTTGTTTCGGTACCATTTCTATTATATAGTCTTCTCGTACTCGATTGTACATTCGCTTGTTCCTCTGAGATTATCGGGATATGAGGACTAAACGATTTCAAGGAGGAAATAATCATTCTTTCTGATTCTATATCCGCTTCAGTTACCGGAGTACCATCGTATTTAATCTTACTCCTGACTCTATCCATCTCATAGTATCCCATAATGGTTCCTCCTGCTCTACACGCTACCGTACGCAATTTAGTCAACATCGATTGGAAATGAAGAAACTCGTTCATTATACACTCTACTCCAAAGATAGTATGTTTCTTAACAAACCAGTATTACCTAGTATGACCTGTATGCTTAGTCCTGTCCTCGCTAAATTCACATCGAACCCTCTGACTTTATTTATACACAGGCTATACTTCTCATGATCCTCGACCAGAATAACCTCAATGTTATCTGCCATACATCTAGGACATTGAGAAAACCTGTAAGAAACCTTTAGTAGAGAAGAAGACCATTGAGAACTGTTACAAATAACAAGATCATGATGTCCTTCTTCCATACCATTCAACTATGAGTAATAAGGAATTATATCGGTATAATATACTATCCTATCCTAATCACTTGGGAGAATTGACTTCTACGTGATCTATAATAATTATATGATT
>Ga0187893_10012414_pt1 | contig 12089 bp, 7 predicted proteins | sample MA1701074metaG_FD_139574 | JGI IMG/M metagenome (GOLD analysis project Ga0187893, IMG submission 139574) | White microbial mat communities from a basaltic lava cave in the Kipuka Kanohina Cave System on the Island of Hawaii, USA - MA170107-4 metaG ... | reverse complement strand
GAGAAAATTCCGGGACGGCGTCGCCGAAGGCGATCCGATGAAGAGGCCATTGCCGCTGTCGCTCAGGACGCAGTTCCGGATGGTGATTTGTTCCCCCTTTTCCACATAAATCGCCGCGGCGTTGTTTACATAGGATTGGGTGGATCCGTTCGCCGCCGTGAACTGATAGGGGGGCCGCGCGCTGCGGAAATCGAGGTTCTCAATCGTGATATAACGCGGCATGGTGTCCGGAGGAATGTTCGCGCCGCCTATTTTCAACAACCCGCGAACTTCATTCCAGTAGTTGAGAGCCGTCCGTGTTGTGGCGCCGTTGCCGTCGATGACGGGCAACTGTCCGGCCGGCCCCGGAACACCTCTGACGATGATCGGGCTGGCGGCAGTTCCTTGCCGGCAGATGACCCATTTCTCTTTGTAGGGAGCGGATCGCCAGTGGATCAGGATCAGGTCGCCCGGCTGTAAGGACTCCCACGGCACGGCCCCGATGGAGGAGTAAGGCTTTCCAACGCCGACTTCGTAGGTAGCTGCCTGCAATACTCCCGCAAGCGCGGAAAAAAGCAGGATCGAATACGGCATTATCATTTATCGTGCCTTGCGCGCTTCGACCCTTATCGGCATAGCGACCAAAGAACTTTAGTCGAGAGCCGATACACCGTTGGCCGGGAGAATCAGCGGACAACAGGGTTGATTAATTAATACTCCAAACGGAAGCCCAGTTGCGCTTATCGTCAACCCCATTGCTGTCCTCATCGGAGGCAGGAAGCCGAAGTCGAGTTTGCGGGGGCGGCCCCTGGAATGCTTGGTGGCGTTTATCGCCTGGATGTGCGCATCCCGCCGGACCTCGCTCCCGGTCTGCATCCGGTCACGGTCGAGGTCCCCGGACAACCGGAGCCCGCTTCTCAAGAAGTCACGATTCAGGTGAAGTGACCTAAAACTCCAGACGCATGGTAACCTGCATTTGCCTGGGTCGGATTCCGAATCCGCCAAAAGAGTTCGCCAGGCTGGAGATCCCTTCGGTGCTCGGCACGTTCAGCCCATGTACGTTGAACACATTAAACAGGTCAACATTCAGGCGCAAACGCCGCCGGCCGCTTTCCCCGAAATGGAAAAACTTCATCAGCGAGGAATCCATCGTCCAGTTGAACGGTCCCAGCCGGTGTTGATTGCGCCACGGGTGCAGCCCGGTGTCATAGTTTACACGCACCACTCCGCCAGTGATCAGAGGAAGATATACGACGTTCGTATCGTAATCGTTGGCGTTCAAGTCAGTCGGCTGGCCGCCCTTAGGCCACGGATTAACCGGCCGCTGCGCCGGCTTGTAATTCTCCGGCAATCCGAAAACTCCGTTGCGTAGCCCACCGGCATTGCGGCTGTTGATAAACCGCTCCGAGATGTAGCCGTTGTACCAGAGGTAGCCTTCAATGCAGCGTTCATCTCTTGGATCCGTCGAGAGCGCCGGAGTCGTCCGGCAGTCCAGGATCTTATGCTTGTTCCGGTACACTTCGAAGTTGCTCTGCTCGCCCCAATTGCCTGTCGGCATCGAATACCAGGTGCTCGCTACGGTGCCCGTTCCGGAAAGCCGCCAGCCGCCGATCACGCCGTTTAGGAACCCGCGCGCGCTTCGCCCCAGCGGCTTACCCTTCCCGAAAGGAAGATCGTAGATCCAGTTCCATCGGATCCGGTGCTTGGGGATTGCCGTGTCGCGGTCGTAGAAAAGGAACCGGTTCAATTCACGGAAGTCCGTGGGCACCGTCCCCGGCAAATATGCGCTGGTGCTTGAAACGACGTCGTCGCGGAAGGAATTGCCCGCCAGCCGCAGCGAGTTGGTCATTGTGTAGAACGCTTGAAAGCCCAGCCCTTCGCGAAAACGGCGCTCGACCTCAAGCACCCACGTGGATGAATTGATGTAACCGCTCCGTTGCAGGATGCGCACGTCGGTGTAGGCGTTCTGATCATAAGGACGCCGTAGGACGCCGGAAAACTCGCCCGTCGGCAGCGCGCGCCCAGTTGTAAGGTACCAGATGTAATCGGTTTGCGTCGCGTTGATATTGAATAACTGATCCGCGTTCAAGCCGTGCTTGCCCTTGTAGGTGAACCGAACCACCGTTGAAGACGCCAGTTGTTTTTCGAGCGCCAGGTTCCATTCGTGGATGCGAAGGCTCGGCTGCGCTCCATCCATGCCCACTACGCTGCGGCCCCGCCCCACCGACGCCGGATCATTCAGATTGATGACGTTGGCGCTGTTCACCCCGGCCTGGACCTCCGGAACGTTCCGCAGAAGATAGTTGGGGATCCCGTCCGGGCTTTGATTGGCTACGTTCGGATTGTAGGTGAAGTCGGCGCGGAACGGCGGCAATCCCGAAAACTGGGCGAGCAAGGTTCGCATCGGCACGGCCGAAATGTACAGACCGTAGCCTCCACGTATGATCAGAGGGCGATCGCCTCTGGTCAGGCTGTAGACGAACCCGCCGCGCGGGCCGATATCGAAATAGTTGGACGGGAACAGCCGCTTCGATTTTCCCAACTCCTCCGCGCTCTTGAACGAAACCCCTACCCGCTCAAACATCGAAACAACCTGAGGAGTAGTCGCTCCCAGCCGGTAGTAGTGTTCCAGCGGCTCGGGGAACATGAGCGAGTGGCTATTCAGGTCGAACGCCGATAGCAGGTTGTCCTTCTCGGAGAAAGCCGGATTGATGTCCCAGCGCACGCCAGGCGTTAAGGTGAGCCGCGGTGTTACCTTCCAGTTGTCCTGTACGTACATCCCCATGTTCCACTCGCGCACCCGCATCATTCCGCGCTTCAACCCAACCGTGTAACTGCTCGCGTAGCCGAGAAAGAAATTGGCCGCATCGTGTCCGGTTTGCGGCGTTGTGCCCGGATTGAGTGTTGTGCCCAATGTCGACGATTCCAGCGCCGTCGCCAGACTGCTGAATGCCGCCGAACCGGAAATCGCTCCCTGGTCCGGCAGCAGATGCTGTTTCTCGTCGTGGTAGCGGTAGCCGAATGAGATGTTGTGAGTTCTGCGAATCAGGCTGTAGTTCTGATCCAGGTTCGAGATCATGCTGTAAAGCTGGCGCCGGTTGTCACCCTCGACGTAGCTCATGAATCCGGTGCCGGTGATATTGGGCCAGCCGATTTCCCCCGGCGGGTTCGGCAATCCGAATTCCTTGGACCAGTCCGTGTCTACCGGCCCGGTTACCGTGCGCGAAATCTGCCATGTCCGGTTGGCCAGCGTTTCCACGAAAAACCGCGGCGAGAATGTGTGGATCCAACTGATCGCCGCCGAGCGCCCCTTCACGGGAAGGAACGTCGTGTTCGCCTCTCTATTGCGTGTGGGAGCGCCCGTCGCTCCACCTGTCCCCATGAAATGCGCCCGCCTCGTGCCGCCGTTCACCTTGAAGAAGACGCTATCGTTGTCCGTGAAGCGGTGGTCGATGCGCAGCGTTGTGGGGTTGTCGCTAAGGTTGGGAAATGCATTTGTTGGAACCACCATCTTCAGATTGTTCGCCACCACAGGATTGGTGATGTCGGTTGGAAGCGGTGTGATCTCGTAAATGCGCCGCGCCAGCGCATTCAACCGCTGAATCGGAATCTGGTTGTTGATAAATGGATCGCGGACGGAAACCAGGCGTCCATTCGGAAACTCTTCCTGGCGCGTAGTGAGCGGATCGTAGAGTTGCAGCCGCCGCCCTTGCGCGTCGATAAGCTCGGAGAAATCTCCCGCCCGCATGGCGGCGGTCGGCGTGCGGAACTCGCGCGTGAGCCCTTGCACCAGCTCGCTGCCCTCCCGCGAGAAAAAGAAAAAGCTGCGGCCTTTGCCGTTATAAAATTTCTTGCCGTTCAGGCCGAAGCTGGGCAGCACGATCGGTCCGCCCACCGATCCGCCGAATTCGTTGCGGATCAGCTTCGGCGTTTGAAAAGGACGGCCATCGAGAAACACATCCTGCCTCGCCCGGGCCACTCCGAATGCGTTGTTGCGGTGCGTTTCATAAAGAGCGAGGCTCAGGCGGTTGCTTCCGCTCTTCGTAGTCACGATGACCGACGTCGGGCGCGTGTACTTGGCCGAAGATGTGCTGGTTTCGACACGCACCTCTCCGATTGATTCCAGCCCTTGCAGATTCGCCGAGCCGCCGAATTCCCGGTTGTTGGCCGCCGCGCCGTCCTGAACGTAATCCGTCGAGTACGTCATCAATCCGCTCACGCGCACTCCGCCGTTGACGTCGTTGATTGCTTCGACCCCGGGCGTGACGTCTTCCAGAAGCACGTTCAGGTTTCGCCCGTTGATCGGGATTTCCTGAATCCTCTGGGCGTCAAGCGTGGAAGCATCGGTGGCATCGGTCGTGTTCACCAGGGGAATCGAGTCGGTGACCTGAATCGTCTCGCTCACCTGCCCGGGAAACAAAACGGGATCGACGACTGCCACGCGCCCGGTCTCAAGCTGCATTTCCTGTTCCCACGCCTTCATTCCCGCCAATTCCACACGAACCTTGTATTTGCCGATATTGATCGGCGGTGTCGCGTAGAAGCCCTCGGAGTTGGATTCCGTGGTAGTCAACCGGCCCGTGGCCAGGTGCAGGATGGAGATCTTGGCCCCGGCGATGACCAAGCCTGTGGTGTCCTTTACCGTTCCTTGTATCGTTCCGCCGCCCGCGCTCGATTGCGCATATGCGGCGAGCGGAATCAGAAACAGCGCCGCGAACCGTAGTGGCATATAGAGATGGCTGCCCCTTGTTCCTTGCATTCTATCACCCAGTTCCGGGTTCAGGCAGCGTCCGGCTGCCGCAGGTGCGTTCCCTGAGCTTGAGAACAACCCACGATATCAGGCCAGCCTGCGGCGGATCGGGAGACAGGCTCGGCTAAGCTGCGGTGCTCTTACCTTTTCGCATTTCTCTTCCCGGAAGTGCGCCGCGAAGTCGAGTCGCTATTTCGTCGGGGACTGGCGCAAGCCCGCTGGACCGGGACGTGTTTCTGAGTGACGGCTATCGCGCCAGTTCCCGGTGCAGCCAGGCCTGTGCGAAGCGAAGCTCCCGCTGCACCGTGGGCAGCGTAATCGATAGCGCTTTAGCGGACTCCTCGGCAGTCATGCCTCCGAAGTAGCGCATTTCGATGAGTTGCGCCTTACGGGGATGTTCCGCCTCCAGACGATCCAAAGCATCGTTCAGTTCGACGAAAAGGTCGTAACGAACGTCCCCGAGCGACTCCACGCCCTCTAGATGCACGGTTCTGTCGTGGCCTCTCTTCAGGGCGCGGCGATTGCGAACCAGGTCCACAATCACGTGGCGCATGAGCCGCGATGCGATTCCGTAGAAGTGAGATCGGTTCTCATACTCCGGCTGCGCTCCGCCCACCAGCCGGAGAAACGCCTCATGGACAAGGGCAGTGGCGTTCAGCGTGAGCTCGCCTTTGCTGCGCAAGTGGGCGCCGGCCAGCCGCTTCAACTCCTGATAGACCAGTGGCATCACTCGATCCAGTGCTTCCTTATCGCCGGACCCGGCCTGGCGCAGCAACTCGGTGACCTCCATGAATTGAGGATAAGTAAACCGCTGGCGAGCCGCAATGCCTGAACGGATGTCCCGTCCCGGCCGGAACCGTGAGACGGCCACCGTCGATTGACTCTTCTGCCATGGCGACGCTATTTTTAAAGTAGGCTTGGCGTCCGGAGGAGGTCCTTTGTTGTTACGAAGTTGTCTGGCGGTAGTGTTTGCCTGCTCGTTGGCGCCTGGCTCTGATTCCGCGGCACTGGCAATTTCCGAATCGATCGAAGTGCGTCACCTGCCCTACGGCTCGATCCTCGATCCGTTTGTCGACGCGCGGGGCGGGGTAACAGGCTATACACGATGCGGCGATTCCGCCATCTGGACCGGACATTACCTTGCCGCTGAAGCGTTCCGGTTCCGGGTGACGCAGGACCCGGCGGCGCTGCGGGCGGTGCGAGCAGCGCTTGCGGGCATCGCGAATCTGCTCGCGGTAACCGGCGGCACGACTCTGGCGCGCTGCTATCTCCCCGCTGACTCTCCCTTCGCCGCGGGCATTCTGCGCGAAGAAGCCGAACACCCCGTGTTCGAAGGAACGTGCCTGCTGAGGCGCTGCTACTGGATCGGCGGCACGTCGCGCGACCAGTACATCGGGGTCTTCTTCGGCCTCTCGGCCGCTCATGAAATGATCGCGGACACGGGGATTCGCGCCGGGGTGAGTGAACTTGTCACGAAACTGCTGGACGGGCTTATCGACGGCAACTGGGCCGTCAGGATGCCCGATGGTTCCATCAGCACCGTTTTCTGGCATCGCCCCGATCAGAAGTTGAGCCTGCTGCTGGCCGGCTCGAAAGTGAATCCGGCGCGTTTTTCCACGGCTTATTCCCGGGCGCGGTTCTTTGAAGCTTTCGCGGCCGGCGCGCCAATTCTAGCCGAAGCCGCCGATCAGCATGGAAGCTATTTCAAGTTCAATCTCGACGCACTGACTTATTATCAGTTGGCCCGGAACGAGGAGCACCGCACCTACCGGCGCTTCTATCATGACGCCTACCGGCTCTTCCGCCGCACTGTGGAGGGTCACGGTAACGCCCACTTCAACATGATCGACCGGGCCATCAACGGCCCTGACTCGCGCCGCGACGCGGAGACGCGCTTGCTACTCGATCGCTGGCTGCTCCGGCCCCGGCGCGACGAAGCGGTCGACTGGCGCGGCCTGTTCCGGTCCTGCTGGCATCCGGAGCGAGCTTGCGATCCGATTCCAGTGGAGCTGCGCGTGCGCACCGATTTCCTCTGGCAGCGAAGCCCGTTTCAGCTTGTCGGCGGCGGCGCCGGCAACATCGAATCGGCCGGGATCGATTACATTCTTCCTTACTGGATGGCTCGCTTTTTCGGAGTCCTTTGAATAAGAACGGCAGTCTCGCCTTCACCGCGCTGCTGGTCCTCTCCTTTGACGCCTCGGCGCAGCTTTGCCGGCTCTCATTGGCCGGACTCAACAGGAACCGGCGCGTGACCGGCCCTATCGCCTCGGAATGCCCCAACCCGCTGCACACGGCTCCGTTCGGCAACTGGGGAGTTACTTCCAATTTCGGACCGAGGCGCAACGGCCACCAGTTTCAAGGGTGGTGCCGCGACACCAGGGTCTGCGATAACTCTGGTAATTGCACCACCGCTTGCCGCGATGGTTGGCTGGAGTGGAACAGTTGCACCACGCACGCGCTCTACAGGCCTCCTAACTGCACGCTCTACAACGCCGCGGATTGTACCGAGCAGGTGAGCACGGGCGACGTGAATGTACTCGGGACGCAGACGGTGGATATCCCGGTGGGTTGTCCATCCCAATCGCCAGGCAGCATGACGCTCGATACCGGCGGGTGCCTGGAAGTTCGCAACTACTCCCGCGCCAATAACTTCATGTCGATTTATGAGCTGGACCCATTGACCGGTGACGAGCTGCTGCAGACGCTCTACTTTCCCAGCCTGCAGGTGGATCTGCGGTGCAACGCCTGGGGATGTCCAGTTTCCGGCGGCAACTGGTCCCAGGTGAGTTCCTGGGACAGCCCTGTTTCCCCGGCGAAGATTTTCGCCGAGATGGCGATGATTGTGAACTTTGGCGAATTCGTGGACACGGGCAATCGCTGCCGGATTCCCACGCTGCCTCTCCAGGCGATTTCCGCGGCGACGCTGACTCCTTCGGCGCTCGCGACGGAATCGATCGCGGCCGTATTTACAGGAGACGTGACTCCTTTCACTGAATCCGCCGCCTCTCAGCCGCTGCCCACGACGCTGGCCGGCGTTCAGGCAAGAGTCACCGATTCGGGTGGATTCAGCCGCAACGCCGCACTGCTGTACGCATCGCCGCGCCAGCTCAACGTGGTTCTGCCGGCCGGCCTGCGCGAAGGGGAGGCGCGGCTCGATATCGTTGCGGGCAACGCCGTTCGCTCATCCGGGTCCGTCACGATCGCGCGTGTGCAACCCGGCGTTTTTACCGCTAATGCCAATGGGCGCGGAGTGGCAGCCGCGGTCGGGATACGTGTTGCCCCTGGCGGAATCCAAACTACGCAACCCGCTTCCGAATGCCGCCCACAGCCACAAGGATGCGTGGCCCTGCCGCTGGAGATCGGGCCTTCTTCCGAACAATTCGTGCTGGTGCTGTTTGGAACAGGAATTCGCGGCGCCGCCGATCCCGTGCGCGCCACGGTAGCCGGCGCGCCCGTGGCCGTGCTTTACGCCGGGCCGCAGCCGACATTTGCCGGGCTTGACCAGGTTAACCTGCTGCTGGGGCCGGGTTTGGCCGGACGGGGCGTTGTCGAGGTTCAGCTCTTTGTGGACGGCAAAGCAGCCAATCCGGTTACGGTATGGCTGCGCTAGCGGCTTTGCGATGCCGGATAGGCTGGACCGCCACCACCGGCAGGATAGAGGCCGGCTTTATCCCCGGAATCTCTTAGCCGACCCCAGCAAGAGCGCCAGGATCCCGATTCCGACATAACTCAAACTGGCCGACTCCGGCGTGCCCGAGGACGAGCTGTTGTAGTCATAACGGTCCACCATCACCGCCCCCAAGGAACCCGCGGTTAGTATCATCCTTCCCAGGGCGGTGTCCGATGTCAGTCCGAAAAACGCCGCCGTTGTGCTGTTGTTCGTCGGAACCGAGTAAGCACCGAGGTAGGTGTTGGTCGCCGACCAAACTTCCACGCTGACGGTCCGGCCGGCCGCGCCGGTTGTCCACAAGTCCGCTGCGAAGGACGTTGTCCCCGCCGGCAGCCGGATCTCGATGCTGTGGCTGCTGTTTGCCGTGCCGCTGAAGTACCGCAACCCGGCCGGCATCGGCGCTACCGAGGCTCTGACTCGGGACTGATAGCTTCCCTCCCAATTGAAGATGCAGCTTTCGTTCGCGCCCAGGGACGGACACGTAGCCTGAACACTGTAGCCGCCGCCTGAGTGCACCAGTACCCCGGCGGAGTCCGCCACGCTTGCACTCTCAAAATCCACCGTCGCCAGACTTGTCAGCGTCGCTTCCCACGCCGCGCGAATCGTGTTGTAGTTGGTGTTGTAATTGTTCGCTGTCGCAAGCGTGTTCGAATAGGTGACTATAGCCCCCCATGCCGGCGCAGCCGCCAGCATCATTCCCATTGCCACCCCAAATCTGCGCAGTCCGATCATCTCCGTTGTGTCCTTCCTGGTTGCATCCCAAAACACCGGGAGTTTTTAGGCTTCTTCAGTATAGTTCCAGTACGCGCATTACTATCTCAGATGGAATCATCGCCTTAATGTTTGGGGTAGGTGACGGACGTAGTCCATCGGAAAAACCCGATAGCGCGCGCGGCTAGGCTTGAGCGCTGAGATGGTTTATCAGACGTACATAAAACGCCAGGTGATCAAAGTGTTTTCCGGGATCCAGCGCCCTTCTCAGTGGCGACAGGCTCCACCCGATCTGGCTCACATGATCGGCCGGCAGGATTTCGGTCAGCGATTGATCCGGCGGTGTCGAGGAGCGGACCGACACCCAGCCGTCATTGTCACCGTCGGCCTGTTGAATCAGTCCGTGGGTGATCTGAAAGGGAGTGAGAAATACGCCCGGGTCGGTGCCGGCGACCTTGCCCGCGTAACTGAAGTATTTCACGTCAGGCGAGTCGATTACTTCGCGGTTAAAATCCGCCATTCCTTTGCTGGTGAATCCTCTGACTGCATTGCGAAAGTCGTGGAATGGCTCAAGAACCGTGGAGACTGCGAACGGAAGGTCGATGATGTTCGCCAGGCCGTCGGCTATCAGACTCCCGTGGTGTGGCGTGGAAATGGTTGTAACGCTGCGCACCAGATCGGAGCGCTTGCGACCATTCGGCGAAACCAGCAGACGGGCGTCTTTGCCGCCACCGCTATGAGTAATCAAATGCCAGCGGTCCCCGCCGGGGAGCCGTGCAGTCTCTTGCTCCAGATCCTCTTCGAGTTCCCCGGCCCGGTCATCGGCTTCGCCGAAGGCAGGTAAATTCGGCGCGAACACTTTCAGGCCGCCGAACCTGGCCCGCAAGTGATCCTCGACTCCCCGGAAATACTCAAACGGCCCGATGTCGCCTTGCCCTGGAAACCCATGAACCAATGCGATCCGCATTGTAAGATTATGGCGCGACCTCGATCTCGACCGCCGGCAATCGCCGCCGCCCGATCCGGATTTCCATCTGATGCCGTCCAGGGTCGACCCGCTCGCCGAGCGGGACCACCAGTTCCCATCGGGGCGCACGCGGTTCGGCGCAGTGCACCAGCAGCGGTCCGGCGAGCTCTCCGTCAATCAAGATCACGACTTCTTCCGGGCGCGCCAGTTCTTCCATCGTGACTTTCACCGACCCGCTTACGATTCTTGTTCCCGATAGCAGATCCGTGGCGTCGGTGACGGAAAGCAATCTCGGAACCAGCGGCCCTGGCGGAACCGACCGCATGATGGCCTCCGGCGTCAGCGGCCTGCCCAGCCATTCGACCTCGACCGGCACCAGCCCCGTGGCTACCCCGTCCGGCAGCAACACATTGATCTGCTGTTGTCCATCGGCCAGCGGTGCAGCGATGTAGTTTGGCAGCCCGTAAGCTTCCCCAATCCGCACCCGCAAATGGTTCAACCCGCACTCGCCGGGTAGATTTTCCATCCACAACGATGCCACGGCGAAGCGTCCGCGGCATGGCACTACCGGCTCCGTTCCATGAGGATTTGAGATGCGCCGGATGCGCGCCTGTGAAGCCGCCGCCGATTCCGGGAGCTCGCGATACCAGCCGGCTGGCCGTTTCCGCAAGCTGGTCCACATGTACTGGGTGCCTAATCCCTCGAGAGCATACATCTGAAAGTCGTGCGAATCGGCGAACTCGCGAATCTCTTTCGCGCGAAACCGCACGCCGCTCCAGGTATCCGCCGCGGACGCTTCTTCCGGCAGTCCGTTTACCTGGAACCAGAGCAGCCCGCCGGTCTTCAGCACGCGCCGAGCCTCGCTGAGATAGGAAAGAACCACGGCGCGGCTGGGAATGTGCTGGAAAACGGCGTAGGAATAAACGAAATCGAAGGATTCGGCGCCGAACTGGCCGAGCTCGGCGCCGCTGGTGCGGTGCGCGTAGGCGTGTGGAATGCCGCGCAGATTCTCCCGCGCCCTGCGTACCATCTCATCGGAAACATCGACGCCGTGTATTTCGCCGAAATGTACGCTCAACGGCTTCATAAGCCGGGCCGGGCCGCAGCCGATCTCGAGAGCGCGCCAGCCGGTGCGGCCGGCGTTTTTGGGAAGCCGCTTCAACTCGTACTCGAGCCCGTAGACCACTTCGCGGGAAGTTGCGAAAAACTCCTCTTCGTTCTGGTTGCGCCGGCCGAAGGCGACATAGTAGTGCATGTCCTCGCGCGCGCGGCGGTTCCAGTCCTCTCTCATCTGTTGATCGACAGGCGGCATCGGAAGTTGATTATACAGCGCCGCCTGCCGTGTCCGATTCCCCATCACTGAGGTGATTTACACCTGCCCGCATTGCGGCGGGCGGCTCAAAGCGGCCTACTCAATACACCGGGATCCGGTCGAGCAGGCCCATTGGCCAGAGTCAGAGCCGAACGCCCTTCATGGATGAACCGTCGGCGGCAACACCGTTCATGCGCTCCATGATGGCGGGAAAACTGTTCCAACGGTCGTAGGTGAAAACTTCGGTGCCGCCCTCGCGGTCCCATCTCACTTTGACAGTGTCGCCCGAAACCTCCGACAGCTTGCCCGTATCCAGGTTGGGCACATTGCCGCCCTGTCCGGGAGACGGCCGATGAGCCTTCTGCGTGACCTCGCCGTAGAGGTTGAACGAGTAGACATAGATCCGCTCCCCTGCATAAATCATCCAGGTACCAACAAGCCAGTCCGGCAACGGCTGCTTGTTGGTAGCCAGCAGCCGCATGTCCACCCAGCCGAGCAGGTGTGCTGTGTTGTATTTCCGTTTGACGCGGGCAACCTTGTCGACGCCGGAAGCCGGACCGCCTTGCCCGCCTTCGATGGTGTACCAATCGTCGCCCTCCACGGAAAGGCTGATGCCGACGTGCAGATTCTCGTAATCCCTGCCGGGCGTTCGGGAGCGGGTTTCGAAGACATCCCCGAATTGCGGTTTTCCGCCCGAACG
>Ga0187893_10012413_pt1 | contig 12090 bp, 13 predicted proteins | sample MA1701074metaG_FD_139574 | JGI IMG/M metagenome (GOLD analysis project Ga0187893, IMG submission 139574) | White microbial mat communities from a basaltic lava cave in the Kipuka Kanohina Cave System on the Island of Hawaii, USA - MA170107-4 metaG ... | reverse complement strand
TGCTCGTCGGCGCCCGCGTAGCTTCAATGAGGCCGCGGCGACTCGCCGCGGAAAACGGCCGGCATGGTGAAGGAAATGGGCGAGGTGGTGACGCTTCAATGAGGCCGCGGCGACTCGCCGCGGAAAACGCTGATCGACTACCAGGGCCGCAAGGTCACCTACTACGCTTCAATGAGGCCGCGGCGACTCGCCGCGGAAAACCTCTGGGAGTACTGGCGCCTGCTTGTGTCCTCGAGGCTTCAATGAGGCCGCGGCGACTCGCCGCGGAAAACCAGGCAATGTAGAGCACGTCGCCCGACTGCTCGAAGCCGCTTCAATGAGGCCGCGGCGACTCGCCGCGGAAAACTCGGAGCTGCGCGCCTCGATGATCGCCTCCAACGTGGCTTCAATGAGGCCGCGGCGACTCGCCGCGGAAAACGTGGCTTGATCTTGTCCATCTGCGCGACGAACGCATCGCTTCAATGAGGCCGCGGCGACTCGCCGCGGAAAACCGCCAGCGCACAACACGGTCCACTCAGGATGGAGCCGGGCTTCAATGAGGCCGCGGCGACTCGCCGCGGAAAACCGGTTGAGTTGCTTCTTGTACTCATCCGCCAGCGCGGCTTCAATGAGGCCGCGGCGACTCGCCGCGGAAAACAGGCGCGCAGGTGGCCACTCGCGTGGTGACGGAACAGGCTTCAATGAGGCCGCGGCGACTCGCCGCGGAAAACCCGCCTTCACCAACGACGACCAGCTCGAGCACATCCGGGCTTCAATGAGGCCGCGGCGACTCGCCGCGGAAAACATGCCATACGAGTCGGCGCGCTTCGATCTCGTAATGGCTTCAATGAGGCCGCGGCGACTCGCCGCGGAAAACGTCATCAAGGGAAATCCGAAACTCAATGCCTACAAAAAGCTTCAATGAGGCCGCGGCGACTCGCCGCGGAAAACAACGGCGTGCGCTTGCCGACGTTCACGCGCAGCCAGTCGCTTCAATGAGGCCGCGGCGACTCGCCGCGGAAAACGTAGCGCGTCAGGACTTGCTCGACGTCGTTCACCAGCGCTTCAATGAGGCCGCGGCGACTCGCCGCGGAAAACATCGCGGCTCGTCGCAATCCGCTTCCACGCGCCACGGCTTCAATGAGGCCGCGGCGACTCGCCGCGGAAAACTGAGCAGCTGTCGCGGGCAACACCGGCTGAGCGACAGGCTTCAATGAGGCCGCGGCGACTCGCCGCGGAAAACGCGACAGGTGGCGCGTGTCGCGCTGGTAATCCCCGATGCTTCAATGAGGCCGCGGCGACTCGCCGCGGAAAACACCTCGAGCGGCGCCTGAGCATGCTCGAGCAGGAGGCATGCTTCAATGAGGCCGCGGCGACTCGCCGCGGAAAACGCGGGCGTTTCATCGGCGCCGGCGGCCACTCGGTCATGCTTCAATGAGGCCGCGGCGACTCGCCGCGGAAAACCTGCGCACAGTGCGGGAGCGCACGCGCTCCAGGTGCGGCTTCAATGAGGCCGCGGCGACTCGCCGCGGAAAACACGGCGCGGAGCGTAGCACACAGTGCGTGCGCATCAGCTTCAATGAGGCCGCGGCGACTCGCCGCGGAAAACCGCACGGCGACCCCGAGGGCATCGTCCTCGATCCCAGGCTTCAATGAGGCCGCGGCGACTCGCCGCGGAAAACTTGGCGATCATGTCGCCGCCGCGATCGGTGTTGTTGCTTCAATGAGGCCGCGGCGACTCGCCGCGGAAAACGGCCCGGCATAAAACCCTAGCCGGCGCGAGGACTTCCAGGATGCCTTGCGAGCGGTCCACCCGTCCAGGAATCGTCGTCGCGCGGAAGTTCTGGATGTCTTCCAACATTCTCGAACAAACTCCTGATTGTTAATGAGCGATCCGCCTGCGAGCGCTGCCCGGGAATCGGCCGGCACTGCAGCTCTCGCGAGCCTACGGCGAAGCTCAGATGACTACCGGAGCGCGTTCAACAGGGGAATATGTCTTCCCGAGGCTGACGACCTTCGGCACCACCTGGTCTGCCAACCCGAGATCCATGAGGATCACGTGGTCATCGGAATGATGAATGATGCCGTCGAGCAGTTCAATCAGTTCCGCATGGCGCTGGCGGTTGAGGCGGCACTGGAAAACGGACAGTTGCAGCCAGTCGCCAAAGCCTTCCATCAGCCTGAAAACACGTCGCCACCGCTTTGGATCCGCGATGTCGTAGGCGACCAGGTAGACGTGCTCGTCCTGCTGGCTCATCGCGTCGTGAAATTCGGATACTCGGCAAGCTCGCCGAGTAGGTGACGGGCCAGTAGTCGGCCCTGCAGCTCGAGAAGGCGCCGATAGGTCAGCTTGTAGCCAAACAACGGATGCGTCACCTCCTGCCCCAGTCGGCGCTCGAACGTACCGATGAACCGCTTACGCCCATCCTCCGTAAGTGCGACGCTGCCCGCTACGCTGATGAAATCGGACGGCCGCACTTCTCCGTTGTTGATCGCCTGCACCACTGTCGAATCGGCTATCAGCGGACGAAAAGGCTCCATCATGTCCAGCGACAATGCGGGGCGCCCGTAGCGCGGCTGGTGATAGAAACCGCGATAGCAATCGAAGCCGACGGCCGTGAGTGCCACAGTCCAGCTCCGAACGAGCAAGGAGTACGCGTAGGACAGCAAGGCGTTCACCGGATCGGTAGGAGGGCGGCGATTGCGTGTCTCGAAGTCGAATGACAGAGAGTCCGTGCCGTTGTCGGTGCGGCTGAGCATTGACGCAAACGACGCGAAGTAGCGTGCCGCCGCCTGCCCTTCGGCGCCGAGCAATTCAGCCAGATCCCCTGCCCGCTGCGCGCGTCGCACATCCTGCTGGAAGCCGTCGATGAGTTCCTCCGGTGCATTGCCTGTCTTCCAGTTTCTTCGCAGCAGAGTCTTCTGATTCTGGATCTTCGCAATGACCAGGCCCTTTGCGATCCGCAGACATGCCGACGGATCGAAACTCGTCCGGTACTGCGCCGTGCGTAGCTCGACGTTCTTGTGGCCGGTGCCCACCGTATGCCCGATGAACCAGCCGCCGAACGAGTGCCAGGAGACCGGGATCTGGCGCGACATGAGCTCATGAAGGGTTGGCGTCGTCACATAGATCTGACCCATCAGCACGAGCTGTGAAACGTCGATGAGGCGCACGGTCTGGACTTTCACGTCGTCGACGGACACTTCCAGGGTTTCGCCTTTCTTCGCGACCTTCGCGCCGCGCGTCTGCACGTAGACGGGTAGCGCTTCGTTCCTTGGCACAGCCAACGGTCGCGGCGAGAGTTCGGGATCGCGAAGGTAATTGATCTCGTCGGGCAGGCAGATGCCCACGAGCGAGCAGCGCGCACACTTCGGGCTGTCTTCCAGCGGCGGCGGCATCTGTCCGCCGGCCGCCACGAGACGCAATCCGTCGATCGCGCTGCGGGTCAGCGTGCGCAACTCCTCGTCAAAGGCGACCTGAACGCGTTCGCGGCTCTCTGCGAAGTAGAGAACGCCTTCCGTGCACGTGTAGCCATGCTCTTCGAGGATCATTCCCTGCACGCAGAGTTGCACCCGTTCCGGATCGTAGGCTCCGTGCGCGACGTGCGGCCGCTTGCCACGCTTGTAGTCGACCGGTGTGACACGATTGCCCTCGCCCTCCACCAGATCCATCTTCGCGATGAGACCGAGGCGAGAGGATGAAAGCGTGATGGAGCGGGCGTGGATCTTCTCGTCTGATTTCTCAGCGCCTGGGCCAGGCAGATCGCCGCTCGGACGATCGACGCGGCGGTGCGCGAACCGACCTTCGACCGTGTCTGACGACTCGGCCCATTCGCCCTGGACCCATTCGAGATAGGCGAGCCGGGGACAGTACTGGAACTCGTTGACCATGCGAGCCGGCAAAAGCGGCAGGTCCGAGGGCAGCTCGGGACAGGGAAGCGGAAGTTCCTTTTGCGCCGGGTCCATGAGTGGGTGTGCGCCGGAATCAGACGCTCCCGGCGTTTGCGCACACTACTCAGGGAAGGTCCTGAAGTGCCCGGCGCATGTCTCAGATTTCGCCGTGCGGCCGTCAGGAACGTGCGAGGCCGATCACAGTTTGAGGCGTTGGCGCAGCATCGCAGTGATCGAAGGATCGAGTGGCGGGTTCGACTTGGCGGCGTCGTGCTCGATCTGCGCGACGAGCGCCGCTACTTTTTCCCGTCCTTCCTTGCTGCGCACTGCCTGCAAGGGCGTACGGCCGCCGAGCGCCGGGATTTCATCATGAAGCCATTGCTCGTAATGGCGCGTCATCAGCTCGCGGAACTTCTGTCGCATTTCTGGCGACGCGAGCAATTCCTGGTTCGATCCAGCCGCAGGGTTTCCGGACTCGTCCGCAAGCGCCCTGCTGGTCGTTTCAGCCTCGCGTTGCTGACGGGATTCCAACATCGCCTCACGCACGTCAGTGACTTCCGTGGACAGCAATTTCGCGCGAGGGCCGAGAAACTTCTCGACCGTGCGGCGAAAGACCGCCGCGCGTTTGACGGAGTTCAGTTGCGCCTTGAGCGTCCTGCCGTCGATGTCGATGAAACCGAGCGCGGGGTTTTCATGAAGAGGACTCTTCGCGGGGTCGGGCTTGCGAGTCCAGGCAAACTGGACGCTTCGCAGAGCGCCATCCTTTGAGCGTTTCGCGTCCGCCACCAGATCCTCTTCGCGCTGCCCCCCTGCCAGGTGCTTGAGAGCGTCGAATGCCGCCTGCGCCGATTCCACCTCGAACGAGTACTCATGCATGACGAGTTTTTCGCCGTCCGTATTCGTCAGCTCCGGTACCGGAGGATTCACGGCCTGATCGAACAGCATCAGGTAGATGTTACGCAGTTCCGGGTCCCAGTCGCAAAGATCCTCGCCCGTAAGCTGGTTGCTCGCGGAACGACGGTTGTTTCCCGTTCTGCGTTTGTCATGCTTGGCGGCTGCAGCATCCGGAAGCGGTCCGCTCACAGAACGCTCGAGGCGCGACGCACCGCGTGCCTTCGCGCGGCGCTCGGCGCGCAACTCGTATGCTTTTGCCTTGAACATGCCCTCGCGCAGCGCCATCAGCTCGATCTTGTGAACGGGCTTGAACGAACATCGAGAGCAGGCTTCCATGATCACGATCCCGTCGATCGGGACGATCTGCGCAAAGATGAGCTCGCCAGCGCGGAGTGCCTGCGAGGCGGCACGCTCCAGGACGTGTAGCTCCTCGCCTGTGAAAACGTCCTTGGCATCGAGCGCGCGTCCCGCTTCGGCCCGAAGAATCTCGAAGAAACTCGGCGGCGACTGCAGGCAGCTTTCGAGGTAACGCCGCAAGACGGGATCGATCCGCCGGCCTCGCTCCAGATAGACGCTCGCAGGCGGCCTGTCGTGGAGCGCATTGTCGGTGATCGCCGTTTCCGGCACGTCCGGTGTCCATACGTGAAAGAACCATGACGTGAATAGGTGCATGTGCGGCGTCCGCGGATCGAAGGCCGGCACGTCGTCATCCCAGTGCATGAACTCGTCCCAGGCTTCATCGACGGCTCCGTCGCCGTAGACTTCCTTGATGAATTGCACCATTGCCGGCGAATAGTTGCTGACCGCTCGATTGACCTGGCGCCAGACGACATCTTCCTTGCTCTCGGGTGCCTCCGGCTGCTGACCGAGACAGCAGTGCTTATATTTCCTGCCGCTGCCGCACGGGCAGGGATCGTTACGGCCGGGTTTCATTGCTGTCGTCTCACACCTTGCGAGCGAGAAAGAACAACAGGCCAGCAGTTCAACGAACTCGCAAATGACAAGGGGCACCCTGCGGTGCCCCCGGATTCTGTGGGCCCGGAAGCTTGTCATCGCTCTCCGGGTCCAGCTCGGACGTTACCCGAGTCTCAATCGCCCCTTGCGGGATCACCGCCAATCATAAAGACGAAGGCTTCGATGTCAACCCTCATGGTCACGCCAGGAGCGCACGCGATCCGGGAACCTAATCACACTGCATTCCCTGATTGCTTCGACTCTTGGCGTGCGGGTATGAAAAGCGAAGTCAGGCCCAGCGCCGATGCAACGCCTCTGCGAATTTCGTCGAACTGATCCTGACCAATCCGCACGACGAGATACTCCCTCTTGCCACCAGGCAGCCGGCGGCCCGTGCGAACGAGATCCAGCCGTTCGGTAGAGACGACGGTGACCATGTCGCACTTCGCCCACACTTCGGCCGCCGAAGCCTCGGGCAGAGGATTTTGCCTGAGTCGAAAGTGATGCTCTTCGATAGGTTCGGGCCGAGTTGTACTAAGCGGCACAACCGCCACCAGCCTGGCGTTTCTGCGGTGCGAAGCCAGTACCACAACCGGACGGCGCTTGATCATCTCCGGAGCAACGTGACCAGCGAAGTCGCAGTACACGACTGTCCGAGGCTTTGGCTGAAAGCTTAGGGACATATATGCCAAGAGCAACCAATGCGCTGGTTATTCAGGCCGCAAGCGCTGACGATTCCCCATCCGTGTAGTCGCCCTCGATACCGAGATCGTCGTCGGCTCTTTGTGGCTCGAGCACGCGGATCAGCACTCTCAGCTGTTCGATCTCGGCAGCCAACTGATTGCCCGCGTGGCGCTGAAGCACGCGTGCGAACTCCGTATCGAGATCCGCGCCTTGGTGCCTGAGTGCCTCCACTGCGGTCACGATCACGTCCAGAGCGTCTCTCAGGCCATCGATAGAGAGCTGTATATGCTCGCAGATGAGGTCCCGATCACGCGCGTGAACTGCACCGTCAAGCGCATCGGCCGGAGATGCTGCCGATGACGCCTGAGCTGCCGCCGACTCCGGCGCATCCGACGCCACCCGAGAACGGGTCGTGTCCGGCACCTTCGGCAACCTCGAATCTTTGCTTCGCCGATCCCGTGTGTTTCCACTGCGCAGCCGAGTGCGCGTAACATTCCTATCACCCATGTCAGCCTCCACTAAGGTTGATGTGGTAGGCGCCTGCCGGTGTTCTTAGCGCCGGCGGGCGCCGCTCACGAAGTTGCGATGTGAGTTGCTTGCGTTGCTTCCATGCTCGAGCGGTTGCGGCACCTCCTTGTGCGAGTGAATGCGAGTGGCCGGTTATTTCGAGCGTGCCCACGCTACCCGCAGTGTGGAGGGAAATACAGAGCGGAATTCAGTCGTCTTGCGCAGATATGTGACTGGACCCGGCGATCGTGATCGTGTAGCGCGTTCGGGAAATGCAGCCTCTGCGTAGTGCGTGTCCTTGCGGGCGCACGAATGACAAGGGGCAGCCTGCGGTGCCCCTGGATTCAGTGAAAGTAAGCGTCTGCTCAGCGCCGTCTTGCCTTCGTGATCGGAGGGCTTGGCGCGTTGATCTCGTCGGTGAACACCTGATCATCGATGGCTGGACGCAGGGCCCTTTCCAGACGATCAAGCAGCTGATGCAGCGTCTCGCCGGAGCGGCGCACGAGCGCCACGAGCATGTTGTGTTCATCGCTGGCCACCGCTGTATAGCCAAGCGACGGGTTGTACCCGATAGCACCAATGGTGATATCGCCTTCTTCGGCATCGAGGAAGGCCTCGATAGTCGGCCACGGCGTGGAAGCCGCGGGCTTTGGCGCCGGTTTGCGCTTCAGGCTGCGAGCGCGTGCCCGGCGGCGAGTTCGTGGCGAACGTTCCACGGCAGCAGTTCCTCGATGTGATGGCTCGGATACACGGCGATGCGCTCGAGCACGAGGCGCAAGTACGCTTCGGTGTGGGAACTCGTGGCTCAGGGACCGCGCTGATTCGGTCTCGGCCTCGGGCGATTCCATGGAGGGTGACTTGTCAGGCCTTCACGTCGGTTCTGCCAGCCACGTGACGATTTTTCCAATCAGCAGATACGACGGCTTCTCCTCGCCTGTTTTCGACATGGACCAGGGACCTGTGAGCTCACCGGACGAGAAAGTGATCGGACCGTTGCTCAGCATGGCAAGGAATGCAGCGAGATCGGCGTCGTTCCGTTGCAGCTTCACGGGGTCTAGCGTAGCACTGCGGAACTGGTGCACGACGAGGACCGCAATACTCGATCCATCCATGCGCGCCTGGAGAATAGTTCCCGCCGCAGCGGTCAGTAGTTGATATCGCTGCGATGCAAACGGCTGGACTTCGGGGTCCACTTCCCTTCCGAGAAGGATGCCGAACAATTCACGCGCACGCTTCGAGGTTCCGGTTCTCTCGTTGGCTGCGCGCGCTGCCGCAAGGTACGGACCTATGCATTCGCCGAATGACTCGTCCGTCTTGGCTTCCACGCAGATCGTGACGGATGTGTCCCCCGCTTCACCGCGAATCCAGAGGTCGTGATTGCGCCCCTCGCCTCGCATTGGTAGCGGCGTGACATGCTCCGGTCTTCCCTCGATCAGACGGACGCCTGCCGTCAACGGATGAGAGTCGAGCAGATCTTGCAGCTCGGCTGGACAAGTCAGGTTGTCCCCTCCACACCACGCTCGCGCCAGCTCCATTGCGCTGCGCCCTTCCTTCCATTGATGAGCCAGCTTTGGGCGGGGCCAGTCCTCGATGCCGAGGATCGCTGCACCAGGCTCGTTGAGCATCCGGAACATGAGGTCATCGTGCGGGGGAAGAGCCGCCGGGTTGCGCGTCATCGGCTTCGTCATCGCCTTCTGGCGACGTGTCCCTGCTGGAGGACGCCTCCGAGACCTTTTGCTGCAGATCGATGACTTCCTTCAGCAGTTCGCGAAATGAAGCGATCGGCAGCGGCTCATCGTCTGTCTCCGGCTCCGGTCGGGGCAGCCAGGTGTCATTCGTTATCTCCCTCGCCTCGTCCGGACGATATCCATTCTGCACTGCGGCCATCTCGTCGTGCTCCATGTTGCGAGCCAGTTCCTCGAGCACATGCTCCAGCCGGCCGGCTTCCTCTAGTTCCTTGTACGCTTTCGGCAGGAAATCACGGTAGTGCTCGCGCAGTACTTCGACGCGCGGATGGAGAATGTCGTCGGTCATTTGATCACCATGACTTGTATGACCTCGATTCCGCCGCATCTCAACGGTCGTGCACCCCTTCAAACAAGCCTCCACCGCCGTGGCACGTTCTTCCGATTAGAATCGGGCCGCTGACTGCTACCGCGAACTCGAGACGCAGCCGACCGGAAATGCCCCCACGAGGACCCGATGCGTACTTGATCGCTTCAATGCGCACAGGCTTTGGGAGATTTCGCCGTGCGAGTTCATCTGTGGCATCGAGAACCAGCGCCTCGCGCGCCGCTGTTCTCTTGGGATGTCTGGTGATTTGATAATCCGTTACGCTCTCCCAACGGAGCGATGAGACAAGCAGCGGATCGTCATCGTGGGCGATGTCGGCAATCAACCCAACCTTACCTGCCGTGCCGGCCCGCAACTCGGCGAACCCGTTCAGAGATTCATCGAGCACCGCCAAGTGCTCCTTCTCCTCACGTGTTGCATGTCGGTGCTCCATCACGTGAGGCGCTACGATCAACACTCGTCTGCGTGCAAGGTCCGCAACGAATGCAAGATGTCGATGGGCATTCCCTCGCAAGGGCGTTCCATCGCGCTCGTGCCCTGTGAAGAAGCTTGGCAGGGTGGCGCCCCTTGCCAGGGTGGCCTGAACACGGGACATGACTGCGCGCCGCAGAGCGTTGGAAACAGTCGTCGGCCTCGCTTCATCCGCAAAGGCATCGAGTATGCGAAGAACGTGCACACCTTGGACGCCTTCCACCGGCGACATGAGGCCAAGCCCCATGAACCGTCCATCGCCCAGAACCAGCGGGCCTTGCACGGCTGTTGCAAATCGTAGCTCCGCGTGCCAGAGACGTTCTTTCGCAAACCGAGTGCCGCGCGCGAATGACTCCACTCGCGATCCCCTCGCTTCAAACGGCTCTCGCTGCACACGCACGGATACCGGTGTTGCGCGCACGCCCGCGTGGCGCAATGCTTGTAGTACGGCACCCGCTGCTCGTCTCTGTTCGGCAAAACGCTTTGTACCGTCCTTGGCTTCCGTCGACTGGCGGGCAGGATTAATGCGGCGTCGCGCGGCCTCAACCGGTAGCACGATCGGCGTAACGCTGCGCCACACGTGCGATGAGGAGGCCTTGTCGATGCCATAGTGCTCCAGCATGGATCTGTCGGTTGCTGGAACGAGTTGAATGAGCGACGACATCGCGTCCGTCAGAAGTTCGCCGGTCTCCTCGTCGAACACGCGCGACGCGCTATCGTGTTCGAGTACAACCAGTCCGGAGAACGCCCATTCGACATCGTCGCCACGCAGTGGGCAGTCGGGCGGAACCTCCACCAGGACGCGGCGAATTGCGCGATCCACATACGTGGAGCCGATGGAGGGCAGCGGTATGATGCGAAGTCGTTGGGCCTTGTCGGCGTCTTTGGCGTCGCGGCCTATCAGAGTTCGATTGATAGTCTCTTTCTTAGTTGGAAACGCATCGGCGAGACGCTTGTACGCGCCGCTTGGCGGCGCTCCATTGCTGCTGTCGTCACCACGCACGCGAATTACGAGCGCCGCTACCTCTTCGAGCGGCCAAGGCGCGAAAGGTACCGCGGGTTCAGCGGTACGTCTCAAATCAAAGAGCAGTCGAACAGTGGAGCTGTTGTACACCACCGATCTGAAACGTGGTTTGGGCACATTCGAAAACTCGATCCTGGATTTGCCACCACCTCCAACTCTCCTGAACCGCACCGGATTCGCCGCGTAACGGTTCTCCAGACTCCCGAGGGAACCGTGTTCAGGGCAGTCGAGCCTTATGCCCCCGCCATGCTTGCTATGCCGGTAGATGGCGCCCTCGTATGCATCGAGGCGCGCTTCCATCGCGCTCTCTTCGAGACACTCCGCGACTGCCCAAGCCATGTCCACGCCGCGCCCAAGCTGATACACCCCCATCGCAAGATCGCAGACTTGACGGGCCCACATGTCACTATCGCTGCCCGATCCGTAGCGCCAAACGTACAGAATGGGCAGGGACGCATCGAACAATCGGGGGCGAACATGCTTGGTCGATGTGCGAACTTTGCCGATACGTCGGATATCGCCCCCTTGAGAGTCCATGTCGTTATTCGGCACGAAAAATTCGACGTGCTGTCCGGAGTGAACAGTTGGTGCGGCAATGGTGGGCGCATCCAGCCGTTCAAGCCAAGTTAACGCGGCACGGGCTTCCTCGCTCAGTTTCGGAGTAGCGGCTCCAGCAACAAGCGCCTGAAACAAGCGCGCTGGCGCCGGCGGCCAGTCGCCATGGCCGTGGTAGCGGCCATCGTGGAAGTGGACAGTGACAACGAGGTCGCGCGTCATACGGCATCCGATTGATCGTCCGCCTCCTTCCTGGCGATTAGTTTTTTGGCCGCTTTGAGGTCGAATCTGTGGCTAATATCGTTCCCCTTGGGCCAATGCGTCGAGAGGGGAACCGCCTGCCTCGTCGCATACTTCAGTATCATTGAGCGCGCGTTCTCAGAAGCGAGATCGACAAGCCGGTTGTGTCCTCTTCGTGGGACTGCGTACCAAGAGTCTGCGTCGCCGTAGCGGAGATGGCAGCCCTCTCGCAGGAACAGGTCGTGGTCCCTTGTGCCGGCCAGTAGTGCAAGCGCCAACAGGTATCGCCGCAAGGTTTCTGCAGAGACTTCCTGCCTCTCGTCCGACCGCGGAAGCTCTCCCCTGATCGCTCGCAAAGCAACCAGGTTGATTGTCACATTGCGCTCGATCGGGCCTCTTGCTATGACTCCTCCCAACACACGCCTTTCGGCGTTAGGGGAACCGTTCCGAAACTCGGTCATGTGTTTTGCGGCGCTCTGGCTCACCTTCCTGAATGTCGCCGGCGCATCTGCAAAGCCCTTCTCTGAAAGTCGCACCTTCTTTGCCTTTGCTTCGGTCTGCAAAGCTTCTTGTTGCTCCTCATCCAACGACTTCCAGGTCGAATTGAACTGCGCAGCCGCAAACAACGGCTCAACATTCCAAGCGCGGATGATCGATCGAATCAGCCTCGGACGTTTCTCCCCGGTTTCGCCCCGCGAGTCCCAGACACCAAACACCAGCGAAGTAGGTGCAAGGGCGCACAACGGCCCCGCGTCACCGTGCCGGTGAAGTGCCAGAAAAGCAGGACTGACAAGTTTTGCAAGCGATGGAGATGCCTG
>Ga0187893_10012412_pt1 | contig 12090 bp, 10 predicted proteins | sample MA1701074metaG_FD_139574 | JGI IMG/M metagenome (GOLD analysis project Ga0187893, IMG submission 139574) | White microbial mat communities from a basaltic lava cave in the Kipuka Kanohina Cave System on the Island of Hawaii, USA - MA170107-4 metaG ... | reverse complement strand
GTACGACAGCGGGAACTACGGGGCGGCCCTGAATCTTGCCATGAAGAAAATCGGCTATGCGGGGCTCCGGCGGGAGCAGGCAGAGAAGCGCCAGCGCGGCGAGTTGATGGGTGTAGGGATTTCGAGCTTCACCGAGATCGTCGGCGCGGGACCGTCAAAGCACTTTGATATTCTTGGCCTCAAGATGTTCGACTCGTGCGAGATTCGGATCCATCCCACGGGGAAAGCCATAGCCCGGTTCGGCACCAAGTCCCAGGGTCAAGGCCATGAGACCACGTACGCGCAGATCCTCGCCGAGGAGTTGGGGATTCCTGTGGCCGATATTCAGGTGGAAGAAGGTGATACGGACACCGCGCCCTACGGTCTCGGCACCTACGCCAGCCGCTCGACGCCGGTGGCAGGCGCGGCCGCCGCGATGGCCGCGCGCAAGATCCGCGACAAGGGGCGGAAGATCGCCGCGCACCTCCTGGAGGCAGCCGAAGACGACCTGGTGTGGGAGCCGGGGAAGTTCTTCGTGAAGGGCGCGCCGAATCGCGCGAAGACCATTCAGGATATCGCGTTTGCCGCGTACACCAATCATCCCCAGGGCATGGAGGCAGGCTTTGAGGCGGTATCGTACTACGATCCGCCCAATCTCACCTATCCGTTCGGAAGTTACATCTGCGTCGTAGACATCGACAAAGGCACGGGGGAGGTCAAGATCCGGCGTTTTGTGGCGGTGGACGATTGCGGCAACATCATCAATCCCATGATCGTGGAAGGACAGATCCACGGAGGGCTCACCATGGGGTTGGCCCCGGCGCTCTTTGAGGAGATTTCGTATGACGAGTACGGCAATATCCAGGGTGGGAGCTTCATTGATTACCTGCTGCCGACGGCGGTGGAGACCCCGAAGTGGGAGACCGACAAGACGGTGACCCCCTCGCCGCACCATCCGTTGGGAGCGAAGGGCGTGGGCGAGTCGGCCACGGTGGGTGCACCCGCGGCGATCGCCAACGCGGTCGTCGATGCGCTATGGCACCTGGGGGTACGGCACGTCGACATCCCCATTACCCCCGCGAAGGTCTGGAAGCTGCTTCGGGACAAGGGCGTCACCGAATGAGGTAAGCGAAACGAGGTCCAGGGTGACATCGTGACCGATGATCTGCTGGGCCTGGCGCACGCGCTCTCTCGCGAAGGGGAGCCATTCGTGCTTGCCACCATAGTTCGCTGCGAGCGGCCCACGTCGGCCAAGCCTGGAGCCAAGGCGCTCATACGTCTGGACGGGACCGTGTTGGGGTGGATCGGGGGAAGTTGCGCCGAGCCCGTGGTCGTCAAAGAGGCGCTCCGGGCACTTCGAGACGGGGAGCCACGGCTGATTGCCCTGGTGGGTGAGGGTGGCACCGGCTCTGGAAGACGCGAAGGGGTGCTGGAATACGCCATGACCTGTCATTCGGGCGGGACCATTGAGGTGTACATAGAGCCAGTCCTGCCAAAGCCGCAACTCGTCCTCGTAGGCCGAGGGCCGGTGGTCGAGACCTTGGCGAGACTCGGTGAGGCCGTGAACTTCTTGGTAACCCTGGTACCCTCCGAGGCTGGCGCGGAAAGAATCTCCAGGCTTCACGCCACTCCCCGAACCTTTGTCGTCGTGGCCACCCATGGAGCCGCTGACGAAGAGGCTCTGGAGCAGGCCCTTCGAAGCGAGGCCGGTTATGTAAGCCTGGTGTCTAGCCGCAGGCGAGCGGATGCGGTCGTTCAGGCGCTGCGAGCGCGAGGCATGCCGGAGCAGCTACTCCGCCGCCTGAGGGCCCCCGCAGGGCTGGATATCGGCGCGGTCGCACCAGAGGAGATCGCGGCGAGTATCCTGGCGGAGATTATTCAGGTCTCGCGGCCGCAGATGGGCCATTGGAAACCCGCGGAATCCGCCATGGCCGGGTCTGTCCGGGACGAGGGCCGGGATCCGGTCTGCGGCATGCCCGTGGAAATCGAATCGGCCCTCTACCGATCCGAGACATCGGGCAGACAGTTCTATTTCTGCTGCGCGCATTGCAAGCAGGCATTCGATCAGAATCCCGCGCGGTTTGTGGGAACCGCCGCCGGATAGTCGCCGTGGACTAACGTTGGCGTAGCGCGTAAGATATTGGATAATAGCGGTGACTCGAGGGGATGGCTTTGCCATCCCTTCCTACTTAGAGCAGTCTCAACGGAGTCTTCATACATGCACCCGGAGATCAAACGCATCCAGGGTTTGCTTGCCGGTCAGAGCTACGTGGCCGACCGCGCTATCGCCACGAGCGTGTACCTGTCGACCGCCCTGCGAAAACCGCTCCTCATCGAAGGCGCGGCGGGTGTCGGCAAGACCGAAGTAGCCAAAGTCATGGCCCGGGCGTTGGGGACCGACCTGATCCGACTCCAGTGCTACGAGGGCCTGGACGCTACGACGGCCCTGTACGAGTGGAACTACCAGAAGCAGCTGCTGCACATTCGGATCTCCGAAGGCGAGCACCGCTCGGTCGCCGAGCGCGAAGCCGAGATCTTCGGTGAGCCCTTCTTGCTGAAGCGCCCGTTGCTGGATGCGATCACGCGAGAGACAGCCCCGGTGCTCTTGGTGGACGAGATCGATCGGAGTGACACCGAATTCGAGGCGTTCCTGCTCGAGGTGCTTTCTGATTTCCAGGTGTCGATCCCCGAGGTCGGAACAATCAAAGCGAAGGCGACCCCGTACGTTGTGCTCACCAGCAACCGCACACGCGAACTTGGCGACGCCCTGCGCCGGCGGTGCCTGTACCTCTGGATCGACTATCCGACGTTCGAGAAGGAACTCGAGATCGTCCACCGGCGGGTGCCTCAAGTGAACGGCCATCTCGCCGAGCAGATTGGCGCATTTATGCAGATGGTCAGGCGCCTGCGCCTGGAAAAGACCCCGGGGGTCGCGGAGACGCTCGACTGGAGCGCGGCCTTGATGGCGCTTCACCGCGACCACCTCGACCGGGACGCCGTCGAAGAGACCCTCGGTGTGCTCTTCAAGCACCAGGACGATGCCGCCGCGGTTCGCACGCAGTGGCTCGATCAGCTCCTCGACGGAATCGCCGCGCTGGAGCGGGAAGGACGCCCATGGAGTCAGGACATCGTCGCGCGGGCCGCCGAGCGCCTTCAGGCCCGCCGGTAGAACGCCCGCAGCACCGCAGCCTTGTCGCCAACGTCGTAGGGTTTTGCCGGCTGCTGCGCCGGCGCGGGCTCATGGTGGGCCCACTCGAAGCCGCCGACGCGCTGCGCGCGCTGGCCGCCGTCGACCTGTCCGACCGGCACGAGACGTATCTGACGCTGCGCGCGGTCCTGGCATCGGGAGCGGATGCGCAGCGCGTCTTCGACGCGGCCTTTTGGGAGTTCTGGGGAGCGCAGCAGCGCGAGCGCTCAACGGAGGCGGTCCCAGCAGCCGAAGGCACTCTGGCGCTGGACGGGCAGCAGGCCCTTGAGCGCGTACTCTTGGAATGGCAGGACGAGCAGGATACCTCGGGAGAGGGTGAACGCGTGCCGGCCTATAGCCCGCTGGAGGCCATCACGCGCAAGGATTTCAGCGCGTTTACCGCCGACGAGCTCAACGAGATCACCGCTATCGTGGTTGCCATCGCCCGGCGCGTGGCCACCCGATTGTCCCGGCGCACTCGCAGCGCTCGCCGCGGGCATCTGGTGGACCTGCGCCGGACGATGCGGCACAGCCTCCGCCACGGAGGCGAGATCCTCGAGATCCTGCGACGCGAACGAAAATTACAGAAGACGCGCGTCGTGCTCTTGTGTGACGTCAGCGGCTCGATGGACCTCTACAGCCGTTTCCTGATTCAGTTCGTCTACGCGCTGCAGCACGCGGTCGCGCGGGTGGAGACATTTGTTTTCAGCACGGGCTTGAGCCGGATCACGGGTTCGCTCGATCGTGACGATTTGCCGGCCGCGCTCGATGAAATCGCGCGAAAGGTTCCTGACTGGTCGGGCGGCACGAAGATCGGCCGCAGTCTCCAGCGGTTCCTCGCCGAGTATGGGGCGCAGACGCTGGATAGCCGGACCGTTGTCATCATCGTTAGCGACGGCTGGGACACGGGCGAGGTTGACATCCTGGAGGCGGCGATGGCGGAGCTCCAGCGCCGGGCGGCCCGCGTCATCTGGTTGAACCCGTTGCTGGCCAGCCCGGGCTACGAGCCGATCTGTCAGGGCATGCGTGTCGCGCTGCCCTACGTTGACGTCTTCGCGCCGGCCCACAACCTGGAAAGCCTGCGCCGCCTCGAACGCTTCCTCGCGCGGCAATCATGAAAGAGCTCTCTGAGATCAGCGCGGCGCTGGCCGCCGCGGATGCGCGCCGTGAGGCCGCCGCCCTCGCCACCATCATTGGCGTCCGCGGCTCGACGTACCGGCGTCCCGGCGCGCGCCTGTTGATCACGCGCTCCGGACAGCTCACCGGCAACCTCAGCGGGGGCTGTTTGGAAGGGGATGTGGCGGTGATCGCCGGCGAGGTGCTGGACCAGCGTGCGCCGCGCCTGATGCTGTACGATCTCACCGCCGATGACGACGCGGTTTGGGGGCTGGGGCTTGGGTGCAACGGGGCGATCGAGGTGTTCGTCGAGCCGATCAACCTGGCCGATCCTCTGTGGCGGGCCGCGCGCGATTCGGTAGAAGGCGACAAACCGATCGCGGTGGCAACGATCGTCGAAGGGACCCCGTCGGCACCCGCCGGGCGGCGAATCGTGATCGGGCCCAACGGCCGACGTGGCACACTTGGGGACGGGGCCGTCGATGCCGAGGTCGAACGTCTTGCGCAGCGCGCAGTCGCCGACCTGCGATCCGCGACGGAGGCAGTCCGCACAAGCGGCGATGAGCTGCGCGTCTTCCTTGAGGTGTTGCATCCACCGCTCCGTCTGGTCGTCTGCGGCGCCGGGCACGACGCGATCCCCGTGGTTCGGTTCGCCGCGCAACTCGGCTGGCGCGTGTTGGTCGTGGACCGCCGGGATGCGTTGCTCAACCATGAGCGCTTCCCTGGGGCGACCGGATTCGTGCGCACGGAATTCCCTCAGGCTGCCGAGGCGGTGCCGACAGATCCGCACACCTTCGTGCTCATCATGACCCACAACTACATCCACGACCGCGACCTGCTGCGCGCGTTTCTGCCGACCGACGCGGCCTACCTTGGTATGCTGGGTCCCCGTGCGCGAACCGACAAGATTGTGCGTGAGCTTGAGGCCGAGGGCGTCGTGATGACCGCTCCCCGCCGCGCGCAGATCTTCGGGCCGGTCGGCCTGGACATTGGCAGCGAAACTCCCGACGAGATCGCGCTCGCCGCGCTAGGCGAGATTCTTGCGGTGGCGCGTGGACGCGGGGGCGGCTTCCTGCGCACCCGCAGCGCGCCGATCCACACCCCCGCTCAGGACGCGACCGCGAAGGAACCGGCTCCCGCGCGCGGTCCCGGTGGAGCTGCGGCCCCGCGGGGTCTCGGTAAACCTACGACCCCGCGGGAGGCATGAGCGCGTCGCACACAGCGTCGAGGAGCGAGTTCATCTCGGCCATCGTGCTCGCCGCCGGCGGCAGCACGCGAATGGGACGTCCCAAACTCGCCATGCCAGTCGCCGGCACGCCGATGGTTCGCCGCGCCGCCCAGGCGGCACTCCAATCGCGCTGCCGCGAAGTGGTGGTCGTGTTGGGCACGCACGCTGACGTCTACAGGCCACTGCTCGATTCCCTTCCCGTGCGGGTCGTTGAGAATCCGGATCCAACCGAAGGCATGGGCTCGTCGATTCGGATAGGGGTGGAGGCGGTTTCAGCCGACGCCGACGGACTCGTGCTGATGCTTGCCGACCAGCCGTTCGTCACCCCGGAGGTTATCGACCATTTGATCCACGTCGCGCATAGCGACCGTCGGCGCATTGTCGCGTCGGCCTACGCCGGCACCGTGGGTCCGCCGGCGTATTTCGACCGGGCCCTCTTCCTCGAGCTCCTCACCCTCGAGGGCGACCGCGGTGCCCGGAGCGTCATCGAGGCCTACCCTAAGGAAGGTGTCGCCCTCGCCCTTCCCGAGGGGATCGCGGTCGACATCGATACCGGCGAGGACCTCCGGTTGCTCGACGCTTGACGCTGCCCCCAATGTATCCCAGAATGGCTTTATAAGTTAACCAAGGATCTACAGAGGATAACAGGGTTCTATTCAGATGCCCAAGGGACTCAAGGCCCGCCCTCGAGGCGATGAGACAGCCCGCTCGGCGTATCCGGAGGCGTTTCTGACCGCTACCGGCGCGGCCGAGCTTCTGCATCTCAACGTCAAACGGGTGCAAGCACTCGCGCGGGCCGGCCACATTCCCGCAACGCGCGTCGGCCGGAAGTGGCTGTTTCCACGTGATCAACTCATGGTGCGACTCGGTCGCGCCCAGCCAGCTAGATCCGAGGCGGCGCTGGATATCAGCGCCCGCAATCACCTGTGGGGCCGAGTGGCAGGGCTCACACTCGGAGACCTCATGGCTGAAGTGCGCATCCGGATCGGTGATCAGGAACTCGTTTCGGTGATCACGCGCTCTTCCGCGGAGCGCCTGCGGCTGGCTGTCGGGGACCCGATCGCCGCCGTGATCAAGGCTACCGAGGTCATGATCGGAAAAGGAAGGGCATAGAATGCTCGTGGCGCGTCTCCGCCGGTTGTTCCGGGGCTCCTGTGTTCTTGCCCTTCTGTGTTGGAGTGTCGTGGCTCTGTTCTCGGGAGATGGCGCCGCGGCGAGCCAGACGCCTTCTCCGCTCGAGGTCGCCGCAGCGTCGGATCTGCGGTTCGTCTTCGAGGAACTCCGGATCCTTTTTGAGCAACAGACCCAGGCGCGCATCCGCCTCACCTTTGGCTCGTCAGGACAGCTGAAAACGCAGATCGAGCAAGGGGCGCCCTTCGATGTGTTTTTCTCGGCCAACGATAACTTTGTCCACAACCTCGTCGCGCAGGGTCTGGTGCTGCCCGACACCGTACGGCTTTACGCGATGGGCCGCATCGTGCTCTGGGTGCGGAGCGCATCGCCGCTCGCTATCGACAATGGCTTGAGCCTGCTGCGGGACGATCGGATCCGCTTTATCGCGATCGCGAATCCAGCGCACGCCCCCTATGGACTGGCAGCGGTCCAGGCCCTTCGGACGACCGGCCTCTACGAACGGGTGCAACCGAAATTCGTGCTGGGGGAGAATATCAGCCAGACACTCCAGTTTGTACAAACCGGCAACGCCGACGTGGGCATTGTCGCCCTCTCACTTGCCGTCGCGCCGGTTGTACGGACAACGGGACGTTACTGGCTCATTCCTGCCTACATTCACCAGCCCATTCGACAGGGCGCGGGGGTCGTTGCGGGATCCAAGCAGCAGGCCCGCGCGCGCGCGTTTCTCACGTTTGTCAATGGACCCACGGGACGGCCGGTGATGCAGCGGTACGGCTTCACGCTTCCAGGAGAAGCGCCGGCTCAGTGACCGCGGCCGGGATCGATTGGACCCCGCTGTGGTTATCACTTCGCGTCGCAACCGCGGCGACCGTCATTGCCGCCGTCGTCGGCCTGAGCCTGGCCTATGTGTTCGCGGAACATCGGTTCGCGGGACGAAATCTGCTCGAGGCGCTCGTCACGCTTCCCCTCATCCTGCCGCCGACCGTGCTGGGATACTACCTACTGGTCACGCTGGGGCGCCAAACCTTGTTAGGTCAGGCGTACGAGCGGGTGACCGGAACATCGCTGGTGTTCACCTGGCAAGGCGCCGTCGTTGCCGGTCTGGTGCCGGCGGTGCCGTACGTGGTCCGGACGGCGCGGGCCGCGTTTGAAGAGGTCGATGCCGCCATTCTGGAAGCGGCCCGGCTCGACGGCGCTTCCCGGTTCCAGCAGTTCTTCGGTATCCTCCTACCGCTCGCCAGACGGGGAGTTGTTGCGGGTGTTGCGCTCGCCTTCTCCCGCGCACTGGGCGAGTTCGGAGCGACGCTCATGGTGGCCGGCAACATCCCTGGCCGCACCCAAACAATGCCGCTTGCAATCTATGATGCCGTGCAGGCAGGTCGGTGGGAGGCCGCGAGCGTGCTCGTCGTTGTCCTGAGTGTTGCCGCCGTGCTTATTCTCTTGCTCGTGAGCCGGCTGGGTGCCAGCGCATGATAAGGTGCGATGTCGCCCGATCCGTTCTACCGCAGCGTTCCACGTGTGCGCGGTTACGGAGGGCTCCCCGCCGACGGCATCACCAATAGGACGTCGCTGACGGCTCGCTCGCCGAGTTCATCCGAAGGAAGGTTGATGACGACACCCCGCACCACCAGCGTGGTGGACCCTCCGCCGTCGAGGTTCATCGCGTCGGTGACGCCGAGCACGCGCAGCATTCCGGCCAGCTCACCCAGGGTCATGCCCAGACTATGATAGGGCTGGCGTCCTCCGATGACCGCGAGCACAATGCGCCCGTCTGGCAGGCGTCCAATGGCGGTACGGGGGTGACGGCGGTCGGCGAATGACTGGCGAAATCCTTCACCGCCGGCGAACAGCCCGTTGGCCAGCAATCGGGGGCCCCCGCCGATCACATGGCGGACATTTTCCCACCGGGGATCACCAGAGGCCGCGATCAAGCGGGTAGACAGCGTGACGCGGTCGCCAGGCTTGAACGCGGCGAGCAGCGCGGCGCGGCTGCGACCATGTCCTGACAGGATAAAGCCGCCGGGCGGGATCGGCGCGTTGCCTTGCCCATCGATGATCTGCTGAACGACCTCACCGGCGACACTAATCTCCGCCCCCCACGCATTGGTGCGCGTCGAGGGACCGAAAGCGGAACGATACAGGACGATCTCATCGGTTCCACGGTCTCGGTTGACGCCCTGAATCGGGACCGTGCTGGCTTCACTCGCGGCCCCGGCGTCAAATCGCACCACGTCGAAGAGCACGTCGCCATCGTCCATGATGCCCATGCACGTGCGGCCGGGGATCGGCTCGCTCAGCACCTCGCCGTCGACCACGAGACATCCGAGCGGATCGCCGGTGATGGAGAAGAAGCCGCCGTTTACCGCCGCGATGGCCCCGGTGCGGCGTGCCACGTCGCTCGGGCGCCCGCGGCCGATGCCGTTCTCGCGCGCCAGGGCTGGGCGCAGGCGGACGCCCGTCTGTGGCTCGATGACCATCATGCCCGCCCAGAACGGACCGCTGATGCCCTCGTAGTCACGAACCGTCAAGATGGTCAGCGCCGTCAGCCCCTCGCCGTTCACGCGCTGCTGAAAGGCGATCGCTTCCTCGCGCGTGGCGAAGTTGCCGACCCGCACCCTGTAGACGTCGTCGATGGGCTCGACAAAGACCGGCAGACCGCGGGCGCGCATGGTCTCGGCGAGCCGCCGCGCTCGCTCCTCCTCCGGGAACACGCCCACCTGCACCCGCCACACGGGGAGCGGGCGCAGGGCACCGCGCTTTTCCAGGATGAGCGTGATGCCCGTCCCGAGGCTGGTCGAGAATCGTAGCACCACCCCGCGCTCGATGCCCTGCAGGTAGGCCCACAGGAGGCTTGCCGCTTCCGCGCGGGTCATCGGGTCGTTTGCGCGCACGCGGTCGGAGGGCGGTTCGCGGAGAAACGGGGGCGTCGAGAGTGCTGCGATGGCCACCGCCCCGCGCACGGCGGGAACGAGGGCCTCCGCATCCAGGTACGGGAGCGTGGCGTTGGTCATGTACGCGGCCTCGAACGTGTGGCCGAGTGCCCGCACCAGCAGCACGACGGCATCACCGCGTGTGATGGCCACATTGGGGCGGAACGCTCCACCCGGTGGCACGATGCCGAACGTCACCGCGGTCTCGACCGCCGCGGCATGCTCATGCCCCGGCGGAAGGTCCGCGAACGGGGAGAGTGATGAGCGCACGGCCGGGAGCCCGCGCGCGGAGACCAGCCATGCCACAAACTGCGCGCGCGTGATCGCTTCGTTGGGGCGGAACAATCGGTCGGTGCCGAGGCCAATCACGGCGCGGTCGAGCAATTCCGCGATGCGCGCCTCGGCCCAGTGGCCTCGGATGTCTGGAGGCGAGGTCTGAGCGAACGCCGAGGCGCCGGAGGCGGCCAGGACGCAGACAGCAACCGAGAAGAAGAGGAATCGCTTCATCGTTGGGGCAGCCGGCGGCCCGCTCCAGGAATTCTCGCGGCAAGAACCATCCCCTTCAGGGCTGGCGCCCATGGATTTTCGGGAAAACTACGTATTGTGGTATGAGACGGAAGGAAATCCCACATATGGTGGCGAAGCCGCCATCCAACGGCAAGCAGGTAGCCGTTATATCTTCCAGGAGGAAGGAGGCGGGGTCCGGTGGCTAAAAAGAAGGCGAAGAAGGCAAAGAAGGGCAAGTAGCCGCCCTGCGCTTGCCCCCAGAGAGACGGCGGGTTTATCACCGCCGTTTCTCTGCTTTATCCGTAGAGTGTAGCGCGACCTGGCCACGATTCGGGGATCGCCGCTGAACCCTCGGCCTTTCTTCTCCGTAGTGGTAAAAGACACTACCCCACCAACACCCGAGAGGATGATGGCCGTGAGGATCAGGACTGGTGCGCTACTTGCGGTGGTCGTGCTCGCTAGCACCGCATGCGGACAACTTTTGAACACGCAAAACCCGACGGATCAGGGCGCAACCACCCATGCCGATCCCAGTGGAGACGCCGGATTCGCGCCTACCTTTGATATCATCGAACTCCGCATATTTCGGGGTTCCGCCGAGATCCAGGCGCGCATTTGGACCACACCCGATCCGGCGCTGCCGGCTCCCGGGACGTTTCCCTCGGGATCGCAGTTCAGCGGCGGGATTGGCTTCAACACCGACCTGAACAGTGGGACGGGATTCGCGAGCTTCGTCGCACCCTGCGGCGGGCAGCAGGGCATCGATCGGTTCATCGACCTGACGGCGCGCAACTTCGATGGGACCTACACCGTGCGTGACGCCGCGCTTGCGGCGGTCGGGACGGCGTCGGTTACCCAGGACGGTCCCCGGGTCACATTTACCGCCTCGTTTGGGGTACTCGGGACCCCGACCGGGCGGACCCAAGTGAGCGCGGTCGTGGGTGTGGGCACATTTGCCGGACGGGATTGCGTGCCGGATGCTCCACAGTCCCTTCCGTCGCGCTCTACCGGCCGAACCCATCCCTTGATTCCGTAGTCGGAAGACAGGGGGCGGTACCGGGCGATAGGGCCCGATGCCGCGGGCCTAAGCCCCGAACGCGTTGAACCCGGTGAGATCGCGGCCGAGGATCAGCGTGTGAATATCATAGGTGCCTTCGTAGGTATCGACCGTCTCGAGATTCGCGGCGTGGCGCATCGCGTGATACTCGAGGGTGATCCCGGAGGCACCAAGAATGGAGCGCGCCGCGCGTGCGATCTCCAGCGCGGCGCGCACGTTGTTGCGTTTCGCCAGTGAGACCTGGGTGAAGCGCATCTTCTCCTGATCCTTGAGCTGGCCGAGGCGGTACGCCAGGAGTTGTGCCTTGGTGATCTCGGTCAGCATGTCGGCCAGGCGCGCCTGGATAAGCTGCGTGGCCGCGATCGGCCGGCCGAAGGCGATACGGTCCCGCGCGTAGGCCAGCGCTTCCTCGAAGCACGCGATGGCCGCGCCGACCGATCCCCAGGCTATGCCGTAGCGGGCCTGGGTCAGGCAGGAGAGCGGCGCCTGCAGCCCGACCGCATCCGGGAGGCGCGCGGCATCTGGGACGCGCGTTTGCTCGAGTACCAGCTCAGAGGTGTCCGAGGCCCGCATGCTGGCCTTCGTCTTGATCTCATGGGCCGAGAAGCCGGGTGTCCCCCGCTCGATCAGGAAGCCCCGAATTCTGTCTTCTTCGTCCCTGGCCCAGATCAGCGCAACGTCGGCCATCGAGCCGTTGGTTATCCACATCTTGGTGCCCGTCAGCTCCCAGCCGTCGCCGCGGCGCCTGGCGCGGGTCTGCATCGCACCGGGGTCGGATCCCGCGGTATGCTCGGTCAGTCCAAAGCATCCAACGGCCTCGCCGCGCGCCAGACGCGGAAGCCAGTGCCGGCGCTGCTCCGCACTGCCAAACCGGTGGATAGGATACATCACGAGCGCACCCTGCACCGACGCGAACGAACGAAGACCTGAATCGCCTCGCTCCAGTTCCTGC
>Ga0187893_10012411_pt1 | contig 12090 bp, 10 predicted proteins | sample MA1701074metaG_FD_139574 | JGI IMG/M metagenome (GOLD analysis project Ga0187893, IMG submission 139574) | White microbial mat communities from a basaltic lava cave in the Kipuka Kanohina Cave System on the Island of Hawaii, USA - MA170107-4 metaG ... | reverse complement strand
TATAACGCACTCGCCGTGCAGTCGGCTGCGGTCAGCTATTTCGACAGCGGGAAAGTGTTGGCCGCCTTCGCCAAAGGCGCCGTGCTGTTCGACGCCAGTGACAAGTACATGGTCCACGCCAGCCGCCGCGATAGACCCGGGCAAGCCGAGGGGATGGCGCCTATATGGCTTGGGCCTCCCGGATGACGTTCTGCAGGCGGTCTATCGCAGTAACGCAAAGCGCCTCTACGACTGGACAAAGCCTGCGTTCTGAGTCAATGTCATCGTAACTCGTCAGGGTTAGAAGCCATACCCGAAACCCGAAAGTCCTCTTCATGAATTCTGATTGAGCATGGTGACCACTGCCTGTCGAACGACCTTGTCCTCCAGAGCCGTGATCCCGAGGGGCCGTTGACAGCCATCCGGTTTCGGAATATACATTCTTCTCGACGGCTGCGCTTCATACGCGCCGCGGTGAACCTGAATGTGTAGATCGGCGAGCCGATCTTCCAGCGCAGTGTCATATTCCTGCCACGTGACACCCATCCACCCCGGGAGCGGCTTTTCGCTTCAAGACGTAAGAGCTATCCCGAAGCAGTGTGACTGTCAGATGGTGAAACAGAGAACTTCGCTCCTTCCGTTCAATAGCTGCTTTGCGCACACCCCAATCCGTGGGACACGCGAGCCCGGCTCTGTGTCGAGTGCGTGCTGGAATGATGAGTGATCTCCTTGATCAGCGGCCTTCCCTCCTCACTCTCAGCAGTTTACGCTGTTGTTCGAATGATGCATCGTTACTACCGGCCGGCCAAACATTCCTAATTGGAATTGTTTGTTATGACTGTCTTTAGCTAACCAATGACCTAGTAGTACCAGTACACAATTAGGGTGGCGACGGCCGTGCGCCTGTTTACGAATTGGTACGCGTTTACAGATTTCGTGTTGACAATTGTGCACGGTCTGAGGCAATATATACGTGAGCTCCCGGGTGAGGTTAGGAGGAAATGAGGGACATCACCAACCCGGATGTTCAAACCCGGCCAACTGACGTTCGGGGCTCCGCGTAGGAAGCCAACCAGTGAACCGTGACTAAGAATGCCGTAGGTGTGCTTTTAGCTACTCGGCGTCGGATTGCTTAGGGCAAGTCTTGGGAAGATCGGTGGCAGTTCGACCTTCCTGGTAGTTCGACATTCCAAGTCGTACCGACCATAACAACTAGCAGACATTGTTGTATCCGACTCCTGCGCCCACGGTGCGGTGTTCTTCGCGGGGATGCGCCGCCGGCTGGCACGGCGAGGCGGAGCCTGAGGCGGCATCTCCGGTGGAAGATTTGGCTTTTTCCGAATACTCAGAGCAGCAAGACAGACGCAAGCCGCCTTCCATGTATGACTGATTCCAGGGGAGGCGCCGTCAACTGTCCGTTCATCTCGCGCTAAGAACATGTCAGCACCGAGCTCGATTTGGGATTCGCAGGAGGAGAGATTGAACTTCCATTTAGGGATGTGGTACGCAGTCCGAGTTAGGAGCCGTCACGAACAGACGGCTGTCCGAGCGCTCGAAGCCCGAAAGTTCCCGTGCTATCTGCCCTTATACCGCGCACGTCGACGATGGTCGGACCGAACCAAGGTTCTTGACTTGCCGTTGTTCCCGGGCTACGTGTTTTGTAACTTCCAACCTGAAGACCAGTCTCGCATCGTCAAGGCACCGGGCGTCGTTTCTGTGTTGAATTTCGGCGGCAAACTGGTGCCTGTGAACACCGAGGAACTACAACATGTTGAAGTCGTGGCCAAGTCCGGACTGGACATCATGCCACTGTCTCAACTGGTGAGTGGCGCGCGAGTGTACCTCGAAGACGGGCCTCTTCGCGGTATGGAGGGAGTTGTGACTTGGGTCCGCAACACTTTTCGCCTGGTGGTCTCGGTAACACTCTTGCAGCGCGCGGTATCCGTGGAAATCGAGAGGGAATGGATCCGTCCTGAGCGCCTGATAATACCGTCCCCCAAACGGTCTTCAAACTTACCCCTGCCCCGTTCTGCTTGACAGCTGATCGGAGGTGTCCGCCAGCGTGAAACCCGGCAATGCAGTGATGTCGATCGTTCCCATGAGAAGTTGTCCAATCGCTTTGTGATAAAGGTGAGCGTGCGGGAACGAATCAAGACTCGCGTAATAAGCATCCGAGTTTCGGAGGCCGTGTACAGCGAGCTGGACAAACTGCGTCGCCAGCAAGGAGTGGACAGCATTTCCGAAGTGGTTCGCGTGAAGTTATGGGAGGAAACGGAAAACCTTGGTTCAAATGACCAGGGTTCGTTGAACAGCACATTGTCAAGACTGGACGACCGCGTCGTTCGCCTGGGAAGGGAAATAAAGAAAGTAGCAAGAGTGCTAGGTGCGATTCGGCGCGTCGCGGAACAGCCTCGGACGGCTACGGTGGAACGGAGCACGGCCGACTTAGAACCGCTACCATGAGTCGAATCTTAGTGACGTTGTTGATTTGCACCTTTGGGCGCCTGGAAGGGCAACCCAAGGTGGTCATTGTCGGGAGAGGGTCTGCGGAGAGTAACGCCGCCGCGGGCATGGGCGCTGATAGCGAGGCTAACTACATCCTCGGTCCAGGTGATCGAATCGCCTTGTGGGTACAGGAAGCTGAGGAGTTTACTGGAAAGACATTTCGGATCGAGCGTGACGGCAAAGTGCGTCTGCCGCTTGTTGGGCAAATGAGAGCAGCGGGTTTACAAGTCTCTGAATTCGAAGAAGCATTACGCTCACAGCTATCTGTCTACCTTCTGCGGCCGACATTCTCGGTAACGGTAACCGAATACAGCAGCCAGCCCGTGACCGTCGCCGGCATGGTTGTCCGTCCAGGCACGATACAATTGCGAGGTGCCCGGACGCTGCTCGAGATTCTAAACGAGGCCGGCGGACTACGGGAGGAGGCAGCTTCTTACGCCCGAATCACCAGGAAGGCAGATCAAGGGCAGATCCCACTCAAGAACGCGGTAGTCGATCCGCTCAGCCAGAACTCGCTTGCCGAAATCAACCTTTCGAGGCTCTTCGTTGGGGAAGACACAAGCCAGAACGTAGCACTTCGTCCGGGGGACTTCATCGTGGTGCCGCGCGTGGAGTTGGTGTTCGTCATCGGACAAGTCGCGAAGCAGGGGAACATCCAAGTTAGTGAACGAGAAACCACAACGGTGCTGAAGGCCGTCGCCTTGGCAGGGGGGCTGACGCCGAACGCCAAACCGGCCGCCGCGCGGATCCTGCGACCGATCCTTGGTGGGCCCAAGCGTGCAGAACTGCCGGTAGACTTGCGAGCCGTTCTTGACGGAAAGGTTGCAGATATCCCCCTTCAACCCGACGACATACTGTACGTGCCGGAGAGCACTGGCAAGAAAATTACGGCGCGAATGATCGAGAGTATGCTCACCGTTGGCCTGGGCTCGGTCGTATGGGCTTTCGTGGGCAGGTAGATGAGTCGGCATATGGAATTTCATGGTCACAAGACGAATGGGGGGGCGCGCCAGCACTTGACTCAGCCAGTCGAGTTAACCCTGCCTTACTCATTGGCACTTGCGGAGGAAGAGCCAGTTGCGGAAGGCCAGTTTACGTACTACCTGCAACTGGTGTTGCGCAGAAAGTGGTTTGTCGCCGCGATGACTCTGGTGGGGCTGGCAGCCGGCTATGTTTACAATCTGTCGCAGGTCCCAATGTATGCGTCTCGTGTCAGCTTAGAGGTACAGCCAGGAATGGACGGGCTGCTGCCCAATCGAAACTCCGACAGACAAAACGAGTCGGACCTGGACGGTCTCATGCGAGCTATGGTAAGCCGGACATTAAAGCGGGCAGTTAAGGAGAAGTTGAGCAGAGCATCTTCGAGTTTTCGTCTACAGCCCAGCCAGTTGGCACTGCTTGCAACACGATTCGGCCTGCCGCTTTCCTCGAACAACCTGAGCTACGCGCAAATTATTGACCTGACGGCGCGAAATGTGAGAGCCAGACCAGACGGCGCCAGATCGATTGATTTGTATTGCGAATCGCCGGATCCTATTGTGGCGGCGAACTACGTAACCGTCTTGGTAGACGAGATCAACCAATGGAATCTTGAGACACGACTGGCGGCCAATCAGCGGAACAACGACTGGCTGACCCGGCAGCTGGCGGAGTTGAGAGCCAAGCTGGAGAGCGCGGAAGCCGAGCTGTTGGCGTACGCCCGGAACGCGGGTTTCGCCTATCAGTCCGAAAAGACCGACAAAGACACAATCGCAGAGGAAAAGCTGAGAAACCTGCAGATGCAGCTGGCACACGTGCAAGCTGACCGTGTGACCAAGCAATCCCTTTACGAGACTACCATGCTCGCACAGGGGGACACTTTGCCCAATGTCCTGCGGGATGCCACGCTACAGGGTTACCAATCGCAGATCGCCGAACTGAAACGTCGACGAGCTGAATTGACGGCCAGCTATACTCCCGCCCACTACCTGGTGATTCGGGTGAACGCGCAGATTGCCGAGCTGGAGAACACGCTGAAGCAAGAAAGTGCGATCCTTCGGAACCGCATCCGAAGCGAATACAATGAAGCGCTGAATCGGGAGAAGATGTTGACCGAGGCCCATGCCAAACAGGCGGCCGTGGTGTCGGACCAGGTCGAAAAGTCGCTTCACTACAACATGCTGAGGCGGGAGGCGGATGCCAGCGCGCACCTCTATGGGGATATACTCGCCAAAGTGAAGGAGATGGGCATCAGCTTGGGTATCCAGCCGGAGACGGTGCGAATGATCGATCCTCCATATCCGAACCACAACCCAGTCCGCCCAAACCCGCTGAGAAATGGCATGACCGGGATCTTCGGTGGTCTCGGACTCGCCATAGGTCTGGTTTTTTTCAGACACGCGGTGGATCGTACACTGAGGGCGCCCGGAGAAGCGCCGAATCTGTTGAAGATTCCAGAGCTGGGAGTGATACCGAGCGCCGGCGTAGGTGTGCGATCGCAGATTGGCGTCGCGCCATGGCGGCGACTTCTGAGCCTGGCCAATGGAACAGACCCGGTGGAAATGGTGACCTGGAAGAACAAGGGATCACTGATGTCCGAATCTTTCGTTTCTGCTCTCGCATCGCTACAACTTTCCGCGAAGGACCACCGTCGTCAGGTGGTAGTCTTCACGTCGCCCGCACCGGCGGAAGGCAAGAGCACGGTAGCCAGTAACTTGGCTATTGCCTTAGCCGGGATTAAGCGACGCGTCTTGTTGATCGATGCTGACCTGAGGCATCCCCGATTGGCAGGAGTTTTCGAGCACACCAACACTTGGGGCTTGGCAGATCTGCTGCAATCCGATTATCCGGTAGACGAGTATCCGAGGGAATCACTTTGGCGGGAGACGCACGTCCCCAATCTTTTCCTGCTCTCAGCGGGACCAGCGAATGTGGATGTACTCAGCCTGCTCCACTCGCCCAGGCTCGGCCAACTCTTGAGCCGGCTGCGAAAAGAGTTTGATGTTGTTCTCGTGGACACGCCACCGATGCTTCCATTCTGTGATGCAAGACTCTTGGCTCGGGAATCCGACGGAGTCGTTTTGGTCCTGCGCGCAGGAAGATCGAGCCGCCAGGACGTCTTGGCAGTCGCACAGCTGCTGAGTAGTGATGGATCGGAACTAATCGGCACAGTGTTGAACGACTGGAATCCATCGTCGGGAGGCAAGGGCCTCTACCAGCGGTACTATCACGATCAGTTCCATTATTAGAACTGTTCCCCTGTAAACTAATCGGACGGTGTCCATTGCACTTAATGGGCGGTAACGAGCCGTTTCTGATCGCGGAAGTAGGCCAAAATCACGACGGTAGCCTAGGCGCCGCCCACGCTTACATCGACGCGATCGCTAAGACAGGCGCTCATGCGGTTAAGTTCCAGACCCACATCGCCTGCGCCGAGAGTTCGGCCCATGAGCCTTGGCGCGTGCGATTCGGCTTTCAGGACGCGACGCGGTACGACTACTGGAAACGGATGGAATTCTCCGAGCGCCAGTGGATTGGACTCCTTGAGCACTCGACGGAGCGCGGCCTGGTGTTCCTGTCGTCGCCGTTTTCGCTGGAGGCAGTTGAGCTGCTCGACCGGATCGGAATTCCCGCGTGGAAGGTCGGATCTGGCGAAGTGACGAATCTACCAATGCTGGAGAGGATCGCCCAGACGGGCAAGCCGGTGCTGATCTCGAGCGGAATGTCCACCTGGGAAGAACTGGATGAAGCCGTGCTGACTGTGCGGCGCCGTGGGGCGACGGTCGTATTGATGCAATGCACCAGTTTGTATCCGTGTCCTCCGGACAAACTTGGACTCAACATCCTCGCACACGCCCGCGATCGCTACGATTGCCCCGTCGGCCTATCTGATCACTCCGGGACCACGTATGGCGGGCTCGCCGCAGTGGCTCTGGGCGCGCAATTCGTGGAAGTGCACGTGACGTTTTCCCGGGATTGCTTTGGGCCGGACGTGGCCACCTCGATAACGATATCCGAGCTGAAGGATTTAGCCCAGGGTATAAAGTTCATACACACTGCGGTCACGACAACAGTGGACAAGCAAGCCATGGTGGAAGAGATGCCCGAGATGCGGCGCGTGTTCGGCAAGAGCATCTTCGCGGCGCGCGATTTGCCCGCCGGGTTGTGCTTGACGGAACGCGATCTGGCGTTCCGGAAGCCAGGTATCGGCATTCCCGCCCGACGGTATCGGGACATGTTGAACCGCCCATTACGCAGGGCCGTAATGGCGAATGAACCCTTGAAGGAGGATGATCTTGAACCGGCCCAACCGGCGTAAGATTTGCGCCATCCTGGTCGATCGGGCGAACTATGGCCGCCTGAAGCCTGTGATGCGGGCTATCCGGGACTCAGCAGCGATGGAACTGCAGGTGGTCGCTGCGGGCACGATGGTCCTCGAACGGTTTGGCCAGCCGGTACAGGTGGTAAAGCACGACGGCTTCAGCGTTGACGGCGAGATTTACATGGAACTCGAAGGATCGACGCCGGCTACGATGGCTAAGTCCGTGGGGTTCGGCGTGGTGGAGTTTTCGAACGAATTCCACCGGTTGCGTCCCGACGTCGTCCTCTTAATCGGCGACAGATACGAAGCGCTCGCGGCGGCGATCGCTGCGGCTTACATGAACATCTGCATCGTTCACGTGCAGGGCGGAGAGGTATCCGGGTCGATCGACGAAAGCGCACGGCATGCGATCAGCAAGTTCTCCCATTTCCATGTGCCCAGCACAAAGCGGGCTGCGGACTACCTTCTGCGGATGGGTGAACGTCCGGACGCTATCCTCACAATCGGATGTCCCAGCAGCGACATTGCGCGCGCGATGAAACGCGAACTGGATCCCGTTGTGATAAACAGGGCTGGCAGCGGCGCGAAGATCGATGTGGCGCACCCTTTTCTGTTGGTTGTGTTTCATCCGACGACAACGGAATACGGGGGCGAGACGGCACAAGTCACAGAGCTGCTTCAGGCTTTGGACCAGATCGCAATGCCGACGATCATGCTATGGCCAAACATCGACGCGGGATCGGACCACATCAGCCGCACAATCCGGATGTTCCGAGATCAGCGGAAAGCGGCTTGGCTGCGTTGTTTGATCAATCTGTCGCCGGAAGACTACCTCCGAGTACTAGCCAGCGCCGCTTGCGCCGTGGGGAACTCGAGCAGTTTCGTTCGAGATGCTGGATACTTTGGGACTCCTGTCGTGCTAGTCGGCAATCGACAGGAAGGGCGCGAGGTTGACAGGCATGTACTTACGGCTGCCCCAGTGGCAGGCGAGGTTTCGGCGAGAGTTCAGTCTCAATTAAGCCACGGGCGGTACGCGCCGAGCCGACTGTACGGAGACGGGCATGTTTCCGCGAGGATTGCTGGGGCTCTGGCCGAGCTAACGCCGTACACACAGAAACGCCTGCATTACGTCTACGAGCCTGCAGCGGTGGCGAAAGTGGCGAGCTAATGCGGGTCTTGGGAATAGTGACTGCCCGCGGCGGATCGAAGGGGATACCGCGGAAGAACTTAGCCGACCTGGGTGGGCGTCCCTTGCTGGCGTGGACGGCTGAAGCGGCGAAGAAATCCCGGCGATTGACACGTACTGTACTTTCTACGGAGGACGCTGAGATCGCCGAGGTAGGAAGACAAGTTGGGTTGGAAGTTCCGTTTCTGCGTCCGTCGTTCCTCGCAGAGGACAATACCCCGACACTTCCCGTCCTGCAGGATGTCGTCAAACGCCTCGAAGCGGAGGGACAGTGCTACGATGCCGTCTGTCTACTACAGCCGACCAGTCCGTTTCGGAGCGACAAAGACATCGATGGTTGTATTGAGATGTTGGAAACCTGCGGCGCCGACGCAGTGGTAACAGTCAGAGTGGTTCCGACAGAGTACAACCCTCACTGGACGTACTTCATGAATGAGCATGGAATGTTGCGGCTGAGCACCGGGGAAGGGACCCCGATCGCACGGCGTCAACAACTTCCACTTGCCTATCACCGGGATGGTTCCATCTACATTACTCGACGAGACGTTTTGGTCGTAAGCGGCAGCTTGTATGGAGAAAGATTGGCTGGATACCTTGTGTATGGAGCCCGACAGGTGAATATTGACCGGCCGGCCGATCTGGAGCGGGCGCGAGCTCTGGCCGCATCGCTCTGCCTATCTCCTTCCGAACGGCCCACAGTGTAGCAGCCCCGACCGATCGAACTCGGCCCTATACTTCGTAGCTAAACGCCAATGAAACGATTACGCATTCGCCGCCGAATGCTTGTTTGGCTCTGCGACGCCGGGATTATTGTGTTCTCGATGATAGCGGCGTTCATGCTGCGCTTCGATTTCCAGCTTTCGGCGGACATCCAAAAGCTTATCGAGCAGGGATTGATGATCGCGCTTCCGATAAAGGGCTGCGTGCTGTTCATCCTCCGACTGGACCGTGGCCGTTGGCAGTACGCAGGTCTGTCCGATTTAGTGCGGCTAGGTAAGGGTAATCTGCTGGCATCGTCACTGTTTACGCTCGCCGCTGTGGCGTCGATCGGACCGTCTTTTCCGCGGTCGGTGTACATTCTGGATTGCGTGATTTGCTTCTTGCTTGCAGGAGGGACGAGGTTAGCATGGCGAGTGTATCGGGAGGTGCTGGTCCGTGAGGTCCAAAAAGCAAGCAAGAAGGGAATTCTGATCTACGGAGCGGCCGAAACGGGAGTCGCACTGCTTCGGGATATACAACGGGATCCCTCGCTACGCCATGAAGTCGTTGGCTTCGTTGACGACGGCAACAGGAACGACGCCATGTTGGTGGCGGACGTTCCGTTATTGGGTTCGGGGCGTGACATTTTGCGACTGGTGGAGCGATTTCGAGACCGGAGGCCAAAGATCGACGAAGTGATTATTGCGATGCCGAAGGCTAGTGGACACCAGATGCGCGAGGCGTTGGCCAACTGCCGTGCGGCGGGGATTCCATGTAAGACGGTTCCGTCGATCAGTGAGTTGCTCAGTGGCAAGGTTCGTGCAACACAGATCCGCAACGTTTCGGTTTCAGACTTGCTTGGTCGAGAGCAAGTGATGTTAGAGGAGCATCGAATTCGCGGGCTGATCGAAGGCCGCTCGATTCTCGTTACGGGCGCTGCTGGCTCGATAGGCTCGGAGCTATGTCGCCAGATTGGGCGTTTCCGCCCTAAACTGCTTATCCTGTTCGACATTGCCGAGAGCGAGTTATTCAATCTCCGGGAGGAACTGCGGACGCTGTTCCCGAACCACCCGGTACAACTGGTGATCGGCGACATCCGAGATGTAGACACGCTCGACGCTGTGTTCGGTAGGTATGCGCCGGATACAGTGTTCCACGCTGCAGCGTATAAACACGTTCCATTGATGGAAGAACAGGTGTTGGAAGCAGCCAGGAACAACATACTCGGCACGTGGAATCTCACGACAGTCGCGTCCCGGCATAACATCTCCACGTTTCTGATGATATCCTCTGACAAGGCTGTTAACCCGACCAGTGTTATGGGATTGACCAAACGCGTCGCAGAGTTGATCGTATCCTGCGTTCGCACGCATATGGATATCAGCGCGACGCGGTTCGTTTCGGTGCGCTTCGGCAACGTTTTGGGGAGCAAGGGTAGTGTGATTCCGCTGTTTGAGTCGCAACTCGCGGCCGGCGGCCCGCTCACGATAACTCATCCCGATGTGCGGCGCTTCTTCATGACCGTTCAGGAAGCCGTACAACTGGTACTCCAGGCGGCAACGATGGGCAAGGGTGCTGAAATCTTCGTGCTTGACATGGGGGATCCAATCCGAATTCTCGACTTGGCCCACAACATGATCCGACTTTCGGGACTGGAGCCAGGTCGCGACGTAGAAATCCGCTATGTCGGGCTGCGCCCGGGTGAGAAACTATTCGAGGAGCTCGGAAAGGCTCAGGAGCACACGCTGCCTACGTATCACAATAAGATTCGGATCTTTGGGGGCCATCGGGAAGAATCCCGGGAGATGGCCGCCTGGATTCGCCAGCTTCGGGTGCTCCTGGAAATGCGCGACGACCACGGCGTGATTGAGCACATCAAAAACCTAGTGCCTGAATACGAGCCGAGTAGTCGTTGGGCTCAACGACCACCGAGCGTGCAAGCAAAAGTCGCGGCCACCTATTAGGGCGAAGATCCGTCGGTCTCGCTACATCATGTTTTCACGACATATAGGTCCAGAGACAGTCCTTCGAATCGAACCGTCGAGCGGCTGGGTTGGGTTGAGACTGAGGGAGCTTTGGAGCTACCGAGAATTACTGTATTTTCTTGTTTGGCGCGATGTAAAGGTTCGCTATAAGCAGACGCTCCTGGGCGGAACGTGGGCAGTTCTTCAGCCATTGTTTGGAATGGTAGTGTTTAGCATCTTTTTTGGAAAGCTAGCTGGCATGCCGTCTGACAACCTACCTTACCCAGTTTTTGCATTTGCCGCCCTGGTACCGTGGGCGTTGTTCAGTAATGGGTTGACACACTCTTGCGACAGCTTGGTTTCCAGCGCCAACCTCATCAAAAAGGTGTACTTTCCGCGGTTGGCGATACCACTGTCGACGGTGATAGCAGGTGTCGTTGACTTTTCGGTCGCATTGGCAGTGTTGTTCGGGATAATGGCATTCTACGGTATCAGGCCAACCTTCAACGTGTTTTGGGTTCTGCCGTTGACCCTATTTACAATGTGTGTATCACTGGGCGTAGGTTTGTGGCTATCAGCGCTGAATGCCAAGTATCGCGACATTAAGTACACGGTACCTGTGCTTGCACAGTTCTGGCTCTTCGCAACTCCGATCGCATATCCTAGTAGTCTCCTATCAGAGCCATGGCGGACGATCTACGGCCTGAATCCGATGGCTGGCGTGGTGGAAGGATTCCGTTGGGCGCTGCTGGGCAGCAGAGCTGCGCCAGGACCAATGCTGATTGTTTCTGTTCTCGCTACGCTAGCGGCACTGGTGGGCGGCGCGTTTTACTTCCGCAGGATGGAGAAAACGTTCGCAGACCTGGTCTAGACGAGAAGGGCGTGTTAAGCGAATGTGTGATCTCGTAGTCCAGGTTGACCGTTTGAGCAAGCAGTATCAGCTTGGGATGCGATCTGGCCGTCACACAACATTTCGGGAAATGATATCTGAATCATTGCGCGGCTTTGGAGCATGCCGGCCATCGGGCAGGACGATTCCGAACGACGCCGAACCTCACACGATGTGGGCCCTGAGAGACGTTTGCTTCGAGGTGCGACAGGGCGAGGTGGTAGGGATTGTGGGACGGAATGGCGCCGGTAAGAGCACGTTGCTCAAGATCCTCTCGCGTATCACTGAACCGACGCTCGGGTTTGCCGAGCTGCGGGGGAGAGTGGGTTCTCTCCTGGAAGTGGGCACCGGATTCCACCCGGAACTTACCGGACGCGAAAATGTGTACCTCAGCGGCGCGATTCTCGGGATGCGGAAATCGGAAATTGATCGCCAGTTCGATGCGATCGTGGCCTTTGCGGAAGTGGAGCGGTTTGTTGATACGCCGGTGAAGCGCTACTCCAGTGGCATGTACTTGAGGTTAGCGTTTGCCGTGGCGGCGCATCTTGAACCAGAGATTCTTTTGGTG
>Ga0187893_10012410_pt1 | contig 12091 bp, 10 predicted proteins | sample MA1701074metaG_FD_139574 | JGI IMG/M metagenome (GOLD analysis project Ga0187893, IMG submission 139574) | White microbial mat communities from a basaltic lava cave in the Kipuka Kanohina Cave System on the Island of Hawaii, USA - MA170107-4 metaG ... | reverse complement strand
GGGTGGAAACAGGTAAAGGGTTTCTCGGTCCACCGCTTTGAAGTGTGCGCTCATGCTGTAACTACGTTTCCCTCTTCTTCCCGGTTACTTGCTTGCTCGGAAAGTCCGACAGGCTGCTAGGAGAATTGGGAGGATATGGCGATCACGCAGGAGCACTCGAGCCAACCATCGTCGAACTGAAGGATGGTCGTATCTGGATGATCATTCGAACCTCCAAGGGCGCATTCTATCAAGCCTTCTCAAAAGATCATGGAATCAGTTGGAACCGGCCGACGAGAACGCCCTTTCTGAGCCCCAATGCTCCCGGCTTTCTCACCCGGTTGGAAAGCGGACGTCTCGCCTTTGTATGGAACCTGATCGATGAAGCTGAAGCCTCCATCTGGAAGCGAGGAGAGCAGCCTACCACGAATCAGCGGCATCGACTGGCTATCGTGCTTTCCGAAGACGACGGAAGGTCGTGGACGTTACCCGTCATAGCGGCGCAGGCCAAAGAGATCTCCTATCCGTTCCTTCTCGAGGTTGCACCCGGGCAGCTAATGCTCTCTTCCGGGCGCCTGCGAAAGCCCGACCTTGAGATGGACACGGTTGATGCTTTTGACTTCCGAAACAACACCGCTGAAGCTGGCGAAAGAAATGGCACGTCAGAAAGCGCAATGAATTCAGTGCGGGTCAAGCATGGTAAACTGCTGCCAAGTGTCTGCAACTTGACGAGACGATGTCCCTATTGGTTGTTTTCCATAATTTCGATTTCCGAAGATTTCTGTCGGTTCCTCGTCTCGGCCTCCAGATGGTTCTAGCCTGCTGTCTTTTTCTGGGGCTGCGGATTTTCGGCCAAGCTCCAAAGACGCAGGTTTTCAACCGCCTCTACCAGGATGCCCAACAGGCGATGGCTGCGGGTCAATACTCCAAGGCCATTGAAAACTATGAAGAACTGATTCGTTCAACCCCAGGGTCTCCACAACTGCACTTTCACTTGGGCCTGGCACACTATCAAAAGGGTGATTTCCCGGCAGCAATCGGCGCGTTGAAGCAGTCCCTGGCCTTGCAGCCTGGTTTCCTGGTGGCGGAGAGTTTTTTGGGACTCGGCCAATCCATTGTCGGAAACCCGCAAGCCAGCATTCCACTGCTTGAGAAGGCTTATCGGTCAGACGGCACGGAGATCGAGCCGGAATTGAAGCGCCTAGTTGGCCTGCGATTGGCGAAAGACTACTCGGAGACTGGCCGTACACTGGAGGCTGAGGCGGTCTACCTGTCTTTGGCCAAACGCTATTCGAATGATCCCGACGTTCTTTACCAGAGCTTCTGGCTGCATATGACTCGAGGCCGGGAGACGATGCAGAGGCTCCTTAAGGAAGCTCCGAGTTCCTACCGCACGCACGAACTGCTCGGCCATCTCTTGAAGCGGAAGGACAATTATCCTGCGGCGGCGGAGCAGTTCCGGCTCGCGCTGAATGCCAATCCAACCGCCGTTGGACTGCATTATGAACTCGGAAACGTACTGCTGCGCACGACGGCACGTGACGCCCAACAGCAGGCGCAACGGGAGTTTGAAAGTGAGTTGAAGCTTCATCCCTTTCACGCCCCGAGTCACTTTCAACTCGCTGAGATCTTCCTCGCAGAGCAACAGATCGACAGAGCATTGGAGGCCTATCACCAGTCCATCAAGTTCAATCCGAGTCATGCTGAGGCGAGAGTTGGGCTTGGCAAGATCGCTCTTTCAAAGAATCAACCCCAACTGGCAGCGAGCCGATGCCAGGAGGCTTTGAAGATAGATCCTCGCAGTAGATCTGCCCACTACGTTCTGGCCAAAGCCTATCTGGCCCTGGGGCAAAAGGAAGAGGCCAAGGCTGAGCTCGCGCTGTTTCAGGAACTGAAACAGGAGGCCGATGAAGAGGAAACACGGTTGAGAAACGCACAGATGAGCCCGGTGGAAAACTGATCAGAGCAGATGAAGACAGCTTACCGCTCGCTCTTTCCGGGCCGGGAGCGGAAAAACGTATCATTCCCGAGATCAACTCAGATGCCAAATTCTTGCCGACGTTCTGGGATTGATGTTGTTTGGGCAACGGTTTTTTCCAGCTGGCAGTCGTTGACGCTGTTGCCAGTTCTAGTTGGGACCGGGTGCGTCGACGCCCACGGACTTCCACCCCTCGATGGCCATAGATTGGGCTCCGAGTCAGCGACATCAGCGCCAAGGACCCGTGAGCCTCGTCAATCCAAGCCCTCGGACGAGACTGCTGCGAGAGATTGGTACAACTCAGGTGTGTCGTTGATCCAGCATGACAAGGTCTCCGAGGCCGTCGAGGCCTTTGAATCGGCTCTCCTGTTTCAGCCGAGTTTCGTTCAAGCTCACTATGCGCTTGCGATCTTACGAGTGCGCCAGAAAGATCGAACGCGCGCGATGCAAGGGTTTAGAACCGTCCTGCGTCTGGACCCTGACTTTCTAGATGCTTACAATAATTTAGGGGCGTTGTTGGCGGAGAACGGCCAGCTACAGGAGGCCACGGAGCAATTTCTCAATGTCTTGCGGCGAGATCAAGCTCATGTGCAGGCCAGAGTCAACTTGAGCCTCGCGTTGAGCCGCCAGAAGGATTTTGAAGGAGCGATCATTTTGCTGCAGGACGGAGTTCGGCTGGATCCGAAGCGGGCTGAACTGTACGTCTTCCTGGGCGAACAGCAACAGCAGGCGGAAAGGTTCGTTGATGCCTTCGAGTCTTTTCGTAAGGCACTGGGACTCAACTCCAAAGTTGCGGGAGCTCATCGAGGAATCGGCGCGGTATGGCTGGCACAGGGAAAGCGAACTGAAGCCAAGGCGGAATTTAGAGCAGAGTTAGACAGTTATCCTCACGATGGTCGCACCTACTACTGGCTTGGCAGGATCGCGGCTCAAGAGGGAAAGGACGATCAAGCCGCGATTGATCTAGAGCAGGCAGTCCGACTGCAACCCAACGATGCCCAAGCTCACGCTGAGTTGGGAAGATCGTACCAACGATTGCGACGGTTCCCGGAAGCAGAGAAATCATTTGAAACGGCGCTGCGCCTGGATCCTCAGATGGAACAAGCTCTCTATGGTTTGGCGAGACTGCTGCGCGCACGGGGCGAAATCGAAAAATCCGGGAGCCACTTGGTGAAGGCTGAGAAACTGCAACGCGCCAGAAATGAGGCGGGCCGGGCGCCTGCCCTGAATGCTCAGGGCATCGAGCTTCTGAAGGAAAACAAACTAGACCCGGCGGCGTTAACCTTTCGAGAAGCGCTCTCGGCTGATCCGACCTTTGCAGTGGCGGCTCACAACTTAGCTTTGGCGTTGGGAAGGTCGGGGAAGATGATGGAAGCTATTGAAGCGTTCAGGACAGCCATCCGGTTGAATCCAACATTTGCCGCGGCCCATCAAGGGCTAGGAGCTCTACTCAGGAAGGCCGGCGACCCTTTGGCTGAAGAGGAACTTCAAAAGGCGCAGCTCCTCAAGCAGGTGGTTCCCCAGCCAGTAGATACGTCGGTCGAACGGTGAGCGCTGTGGGTGCTTCCCACGACTGCCAACGATTGCTGTGGCATTGCTGGAGGCGGGACAGGCAATGGAGAGTAACCGATCATTTGTACAACGCTCATTCCCCAGTGCGGGGGAGCCTTACCGATTCAAGGCGCAACCCATTTCGGGTCTAGACGGACGAGTTCCATGTGAGGATGCTCATAGCTAGCATCCGGCTTGAATCCGAAGCGCGAATAAATCAACAGCACTGTCTTGTCGGCAGTTTCACAGAGAAAAGGATAGTCCCCGCGGCTGGCAGGAGTGTCGGCTCCAACGAGCGGTGCCACCCGCTTCGACGGGCTCCATGTTTTGCCCTCATCGGTGGAAAGTGCGGCATAGAGGTACTGCCGCCAGTTGCCGGTGATCGGGTACTGAGAGACGTCGTTCCAGACCAGGAGCAGTTGACCACTGCTGAGCCGCAGGATTGCAGCCGGTGAATCTGGCGCCATGATCCGCGTGGGGCTTGGACGAGTCCAGGTCGTCCCACCATCGCCCGAAAAAGACTCGTAGAATCGGAGGGTCTGCGTTCGAATGATCATCCAGACCCGGCCGTCCTTTACCTCCACCAGCACCGGTTCGATGGCTCCCGGATGCACTACCAGAGGACCAATCGGAACCGTAAGATTGTCCGAGCCTACCTTCCAGGTTTCTCCGCCATCCTCGGAATAGCTGGATACGCAACGAAACTCGAACTGCTGAGCACTCTCTACGAAACGATCACTCATGTAAGAAAGCGCCACCAGAAGGCGCCCGCTCTTAAGCTCAATGATGGAATTGATGGCTCCGGAATAAGCGTGTCCGAAATCTACTCGATTCGGCGGGCTCCAGGTCTTACCTCCGTCTCGTGACAGCGTATGAATCAGCTCGCTATAACCTGTGGCTTGGGTGCCACTCTTTGGAAATCGGTAGTAACGGATATTGAAGGCGTGAATATTCCCCTTGCGATCTACCAGCGGATAGATCTTTTGGGAGAATGATCCCTTGCCTGGGGGGTAAGCGAAGACGCGCTGAGGTTCATTCCAGGTCTGGCCATGGTCGTAAGACAAGCGAAGGTAGACAGGCTGTTCCGGTCCCTCGAGATCTGCTTCCTTGAAAGGGCGTCCTGGAGTGTACATCGTTAAGATCCGGCCATCCGGGAGACGCGCCATCATACTGAGCTCTCCGCTGTAGTGGGCCATCTGGGGATCGGGCGCGCCGATCGCCTCAGAAAGAAAGGCGAAAATGGCGAGCAGAAGGAAACTGAGTTTCTGCGCAAACAATTGAAAGGCACGCATTGAGTTCTCCCGGGCGGGATGGATGTTCCCGAATATAAGAATCCAATCGAAAATTAGCGCTCGGACGCGCGTTTGTTGCTTCGACAACAATCTCTTCGCCGCCCCCGTTTCCCTCAGTGGCCAGGATAAGTCCCGTAGCCTAAGTAGTGGCTGAAACTCCTCCCCAAGTCACCCTGGGGTTGCGTAGCTGAGGTCCCAATCGCCCAACTTCTTTAGGTTGCTGCCCGGCCTTTCCAGCTTGGGCGAGCCCGCGCGAGTCCATGCCTCCAGCTCGTCTTTGTGGCCCAAGCGCCTCAGCGCCGTCCAGGATGGATCGAAATCGTTGCGCTGGTCTGAGTCCCAGAAGAACAAGTACTCCGCGCCAACCTTGTAAAGCGCGTGAGCCCGGCGGCAGAACTCTTCCGGAGGCAGTTTGCGAGGCATGAGATTGAGTGCCAGTTTGCAGGCACTGCCCTGAGTGATCTTCAAAAAGAACTCCGCATCACGAGGATTTGTCCAGGAATCGGCAGAACTCAACAAGCGCTCGACGGATGTATAAGGAACGAGAGTGTTCACGAGTCCCTCTTTGATCCACACTTGCAGGTCCATTCCCTGATAAAGATTTTCACTTTCGCTGCTCATGACGATGGCTGAAATTTCGAGGGGCTTAGAGCGCTTGAGTTCACGGGAAACTGCCTTCATGGCAGCCTGGACCTCGCGCATGAACTCAGTCAGAAATGTGGATCGGTAGGAAAGCCAGCGCGGGTCTCGCTCGTCAACTTTTCTGGGATCTTCGCCGAACTTTGCCTTGAATCCGTCCACGAGGGGAGCTTCATACTCGAGGAGTGGCGGGCGCCGGTTGTACGCCAGACAGATGCCGTCGAGTGGGTAAGAAGCCATCTCCTTCAACAACGAAATGACGGCCCGCCGCACTTCGGGATAGGCATAGGACAAGCGCGGAGTTGGTTTACCGTTACGGTCTCGCCCTCGCCATTCGGGATGTTTCTCGTAGAAGCCTCCCGTATTCCATTCATCTTCCGGTACTGGAAAATGAAAGCCGGCTGGGCGATAAGTGCCGTGAAACTCCAGACCGATTTGATGCGCATAGTCCAAAGCTGTGCGAAACGGATCAATCCCTTTCTTCCGCAGCGTCTGCCAGGCTTCTCCAGCCAAGCGATCGCCGGCCCTGTATGGATCCACAATCCGGTCGTCCACGGCGGTTATGCCAATTTTGGTTGGGTAGTACATCCGGTCTCCCATTCCACCTTCCCAGTAAAGCCGTGAGAAATCGGTGTGCCAGAAGGGTTCGAGTTCACGCCGAATCTCTGCCTCAGTGGTTGGCCGGTAGGAGTAGGTGTAGCTCCAAGCATCGTGGTGGGCGAACAGACGCTGGTTCCGCTTGTCCTGGCGATCCTGTTGTAACGCCTTCACTTCGTCTTCAGTCAAAGGAATGAGCTTCACGTATGCGACCCAAGCGCCGTCGCAGCGATTTCCAACAGAATCCGGGTTGTCCGGAACCACTTGCGCCCAAAACTGACGTATGACGATATCCTCACCAGTCAAGTCGGCGATCTTCCAGAAGTAGTCGTCAATGCGATTGCGCGCGGCGGGATCGGGCTGATGGGAGATCATTGAGAAAGTCCCACTGCTTTTCAGACGGACCAGGATGCGGGTCTGGTCCTCTTCACCTCCATACGAACGCAATCCGAAGTGAATCGCATGCCAGCCTTTCTGAGGGATTGGCAGGGTAACCTCGCGTGCTGCCGTATTCTGCCCTGCAACGAGCATGACACCTTGAAACTGATCCGTCTCATAGTCCAGGAGTCGCCAGTGATAGCGCTTGGGTTGGCGGGAGAGCGCCGAGGCCGGCTGGCAACGGCTCAGATCGCTGAGATAAATGGGCTTCTGTGCTGAAGCCAGAGTCCCTTCTCCTAAGGCGCGCCCGGCGGATTCGCCAAAGGCAGCCAGCGCCGGGAGCGAACCCGCAGTCTGCAGGAACTGGCGCCGATGGAGGACTCCTCTTTGTTTGGTCTGATCGAAGCCTGAGTGGCGAATTGTGCTCATGATGGGGCCTTTCTTTATTAGTGGATTGCCATCAGCGTATTTTTTGCGGGCAATTTTCGGACGGCGGAATAGTGGTTCACTGAAAGCGCAGGCTTAAGGGAAAGGAGTCGCTCCCGCTCCGCAACGTTCATAATGGTATCCAAGATGAACGTTGGCTGCAGAGAGATGAACTCGGCGCGATCGAAGGTCTTGTAGGCGAGGAACGCATGCTCGAAAGCCTCAATCGTGCGAGTGTGCGACGAATCCAGATTGGGATAGAGAAGCGGGCCAGTGTCTACCTGGAAGAGCGTCTTCTGATCGTTTACATTGATCGTCTTGATGGGATAATCGAGAATCGCTTGAATCTTGCCAGTCTTCAACGTCAGTTCCGTTCTGCCCACCAGAATCCGATTCTTCAAGGTGGCCTGGACAATATCTCCACTCTGCAGCAGGACCTGCGGCTGACCGGCGGGTTGAATGTGAAAGACGACATCGTCAAAAAAATCCGGGATCGCCCCTACAGAAGGATTGTTGTTGGATGCCGAGGCATGCTGTCGGATCAGACGGTAATCCTTACGTGAGAAAATGGCGGAGAAATCGTAATTGGGTTTTGTGAACAGATCCCCTTGACCGTAGGTGTCCTCAGACTTGCAAGATGCCAGCAAGAAATACTCCTCGGTAGTCCCCTTCTCGGTGTCCTTCAAAACGCAACGGGCCTCCACCTGGATTCGGGCATTGTTGCCTCTCCCTCGCGTCACAAAAGTGACGAACGAGCGGGAAAAGTCTACGGGGGGAAGGTTCTCAGAAGTGCTCTTCCTGTCAAAAGAAGCCGCCAACAGGAGTATCCCTGACAAGCCAAAGATGAGGAACCAAGAGATTCGCATTTCCTATCTCCTCACCGCTTGGCACAGACGGCCTTATCTGTTCTGCAGATCAGGACCTGTGCTCGACGGAGTTGTTGCGCGTCCGCAGTGAATTGTGGCTCGATGAGAGCCGAGTCCTCGATTCACCAGATGGAACTGTTGTCATTCATCGAAGGGAATTCGCACGACGCCCGTTCCAAACGAAGCCAGGATCGAAAACACACTCAAAGATTTCCTTCCGGAGCCTTTCGCAGATTTGTGCGAATAGCTTCTTGTCGGCGGGCTCTTGATCAGCACGGAGGAGCGGCCGCGATCGGGCATAATCGGATTCTCGAATGAACGATTCAAAGGTACTTTATGAATATATTCCTTGTGTATTTCATAAATCAACAAGAAACGATTTTGCGCAGGCCTTTGAAGGAACCGGGAGGCGCGGGTCTTGTCCAGCCCACACTCCCCAAGAAACCACTTCTTGTTCAGCAAGAACCTCAGCTTGCAACCCCAACTAACATATTACCGTGATCGTCAACCCACGATGGTGTGACACTTCCACCCGCCCGCGATGACGGTTGCGCTGCTGTGGGACAATTTGCTTTAGCGCCGGCCTGCCCTGCGGTAGCATTGATATTCAATTCTGGTTCGAGGCCGAGCGTTGGCAGGCGGCTCCGCCGCCTGGTTTTGAGCGTGACGATCTCAAAGCGACTTTAAGGAAAGTCGAAGAAGTCAAACAGGAGTCGTGACGAAGGACTCGAAAGAAGAGGCCTATGGTTCAGCACCGGATTCCAGCGGAGTTATCGAGTTGTTCGAGATGTACACGTTGGCCCAAGCGCTGCCATCGGTCTGCATGCCTTCCGATTGATCACGCCTCTAGGTCCAAACCGCGCCGGACTGCCACCAGAAGACGTCCCGGCGTTGTCCCGAACTGTGTGGCTTAGACCGCTTCTTCAACGAGAGTGTTGAGCTTTGCGAGCCTGCGCGAGTGGAGATCGCACGTGTTCCCCAGTGCGGTGGTAAGAGGACTTTGGAGCGCGAAGCTTACGAGAGCCAGTATTGACGCCCCTTTTTCAGGTGTTTCGCGACAGAAACCAACCAGATCAATGAATCGAAACAGAATTGTCTGGAGCGCAAATGCAGGCTGTGCACTTACAGTGCTGCTTCTCGAATCTGCTGGTGTGACATCGGCAGACGATCCTGCGCTGATCCCCGCCACTATTAGCACTTCTCCTGGGCCTGAATATGGAGATGCGGCGCGCCGTTTCCAGGGCATTCCTGGTATTGCCCGAGCGGCTGGCGGCCGGCTTTGGGCCACTGGTATTCGGGGGGAACCAACGAAGGACCGGAAAACTATGTCGTGTTGGTCACAAGCAGCGACGATGGTGAGACCTGGTCTCCTATCCAGCTTGTGATCGATCCCGCTGGTTATGTCAGAGCCTGCGATCCCAATCTCTGGGTCGATCCGCGCGGTCGATTGTGGCTGTTTTACGCTCAGTCTTACGTCTGATGGGATGGGCGCATGGGCGTATGGGCGGTGGTCACCGAAGACCCGGATAGCCCGAGTCCACGTTGGTCAATTCCGCGGCGGATTGCCGACGGTGTCATGCTGAACAAGCCAACCGTAGCGCGCGGCGGCGATTGGCTGTTACTGATCGCCGTGTGGAGCCATGAACCACGCCAGGATGTTCCGTGGGACAGTTGCCTGCACATACCAAGCGAGTACTTGAGATGGGACCCGGTAAAGGCCGGGACGCACGTGTACCGTAGCCGTGATGCTGGTGCCACGTTCGAATGGCTGGGTACGGCCCGTGTTCCAGATGTTGTTTCAGACGAACATATGATCATCGAACGGAAGGACGGCAGCCTCTGGATGCTCGTTCGGACGGGATCGACCACGAGAGAAAGCGATTTCCTGCTTGGCAGCGGAGGCATCTCAGAAAGTATCTCCGTCGACAATGGTCGCACCTGGTCACCTGGAAAGCGGGCATCGATTCCGCAAATACCCTCGCGCTTTTTCATTCGGCGGCTCGCGTCAGGCAGATTGTTACTTGTAAAGCACAACCCTCGAATGGATACGACTTGGCTTGCAGGCGCGCGCCTCCAGGAGGGCTGGCAACGCCGCTCGCACCTGACCGCCTATCTGTCGAACGACGATGCTAGGAGTTGGTATGGCGGACTCCTTCTGGATGACCGGTTGGTCGTATCGTACCCGGATGCGGTTCAAGCGCCCGACGGCAGGATCTTCCTCGTCTACGATCACAATCGCAAGACGGACAAGGAAATCTTGCTGGCGGTTTTCACGGAGGACGATGTAGCCGCAGGCAGACTGGTGGACGGACGCTCTTGGCTCCGCCAGCTAGTAAATAAGGCGGCCGGAGCGATACGATGATAGGCTCCAATCGCGGTGTCACCACACTGTGGGCAAATTGATGGACGACGTTTTCGTTGCCACTCTCTGGTCCAGCGCTTGTGCCGCTTTTTTTCTTGACAACGGAGCTTTCTATTGAAATATTTGGCTCAAACACAATAAATATATTATTACTATATTCAACTAGAATGAAATATTCCGTAGTCGAGATTGACACTTAGGCTTCCGGAATCGGCGAGTGGCACCGGCCATGGTTCCAAAGGTAGTTCCCCCGAGGAAGTCAGGATCCCAAGACGGATCGTTCCCAGAAGAAAAGCGCAAGTTTTGGAAGGATCAGAGGCGGTGACAGAGATATTTCCGAGGATTCAAGGAGGGAGGCAAAAGGTTATGAGTCAGAATCGACGATTCACTGCTGTGTTATTTGGAATCATGATCGGTCTGTCCACGTTGGTGCAGGCGGGATGGGGGCAGATCGGCAACGCCGTGGTTACAGGGCGGGTCAGCGACACCAGCGGAGCCGTGCTAGTGGGTGCGGAAGTGCAGATCAAGCGAATCTCCACCAATGAAGTTTTTCGCGCGACGACGACTGCGAGCGGAGACTATAACGTCGTCAGCCTTCCCATTGACGTCTACGAGATTCGCGTCTCCATGGCTGGATTCAAGACGGAAGTCCGGACTGGCATCAAGTTGGAGGTAGGAAGCACGAATCGCTTCGACTTTGAGTTGAGTGTGGGAGAAGTCACCCAGACCGTGGAAGTAAGTGCCGAGGCCCCGATTCTTCGAACGGAGAATCCGACCTTCGGGCAGGTGATTGACAACGCGAAAATCATGACGCTTCCTTTGAACAGCCGGAACGTTTTGGGAACCTTAGGGGGTCTGACCCCGGGAGTTGCACCGGGTCGCGGCCAGGGCACGGAAGGCGGCCGCCTGAGCTTCAACGTGCGGGGAATGCGGAAATCCGACAACCTGCTTATTGTGGACGGGGACGATGATGTCTGAAGGCAATGGCGCCGCCACTCATGACCACAATCCGGATGCGGTTCAGGAGTTTGAAATCAAGACCGGTCTTTACGGGGCCGAGTACGGTGTGCGTCCGGGAGGACAGTTCAGCCTGGTGACGAAGAGCGGAACCAATCAGCTTCACGGAACACTTTTTGAGTTTATTCGCAACGACAACCTGGATGCACGAAACTTCTTTGCGCCGAGAAAACAAGAGTTCAAGCGGAACCAGTTCGGGGCGGTCGTTGGTGGGCCGGTTTATATTCCGAAGCTGGTTCATGGCAAAGACAAGATGTGGTTCTTTTTCTCATATGCGGGCGAGAGGATCAGGCAATTTACTCCGCTGACAGGAGTGATGCCGACGGTGGACCAGAAGGCGGGACGTTTTGCCACGACCATCAACGATCCATTGACTGGCCAGGCGTTTCCCAACAACACGATACCGACAAGCCGATTCAATCCAGTGGCACAAAAGTTCCTTCCGTTCTGGCCTGACCCGAATACGGCGGGTGCAATCAACTTTACCAGTACCAACTCGAACGCAGATAGCGACAGAAACCAGATCATTGCCAAGATCGACTACCGCTTTTCTGATCGGAACCGATGGTCGGGGCGTTTCCTCTACGATACTTCCCCCATTAATTTCGCCTACGTCATTGACATCTTTCGAAGAACAGACCCCCTGAAGACGTGGGGACAGAACATTACCAATACGCGGGTTATTGGGAACAATATCGTCAATGACTTCGGCGTCCATTTTTACCGCCGGCCTTATTTCCCGGGGGCCGGGCGTTCGGCGACGCCGGACAATTTCGGAGGCAGCCTGGGTATTCCAAGCTTTCCCCAGTTTCCTGCGGATATAGATGGAGTGGTTCCAGTGTCGATCACGGGGATACAGGCGATTGGGGATCGCAGCCTGGTAGGGCCGGTGAATATTGGAAACTGGGAGATTCGAGACCAAGTCGCCTTCAACGTGGGATCTCACTCACTGAAGACAGGCTATCACTACCGGCAACACTTCAATCTGTTTGCTCTTACGAATCGG
>Ga0187893_10012409_pt1 | contig 12092 bp, 10 predicted proteins | sample MA1701074metaG_FD_139574 | JGI IMG/M metagenome (GOLD analysis project Ga0187893, IMG submission 139574) | White microbial mat communities from a basaltic lava cave in the Kipuka Kanohina Cave System on the Island of Hawaii, USA - MA170107-4 metaG ... | reverse complement strand
GGCTTGAGCGACTGCAGCAGCGTCGGCACCAGCTCGGTGACCGTGGGATGGATGTGCACCGCGCGCGCGATCGTGGTGTAGGGCCTCTTCGCGTACATGAGATCGAGCAGCGAGTGCACGATCTCGTCGCCGTTCAGGCCGAGGATCGCCGCGCCGAGCAGCTCCTTCGAATCCGCGTCGACCAGCGCCTTCATGAAACCCTGCGTCTCGCCCGCCTCGCGCGCGCGGCCGACGCGCGCCATCGGCATCTTGGCGCGCAGCAGCCGGCGGCCGCTCTTCCTCGCCTCGTCCTCGTTCATGCCGATGCGCCCGAGCGGCGGGTCGATGAAGAGCGCGTAGCAGGGGATCCGGTCCGAGACGCGGCGTGGATCGTTGTCGAAGAGGTTCGCGGCCACGATCTCGTAATCGTTCCACGACGTGTGCGTGAACGCGCCCCGGCCGTTGGCGTCGCCCATGCACCAGACGCCCTCGGCGCTGGTGCGGCAGGCGTCGTCCACCTTCACGTAGCCGCGCGCGTCGGTCTCGATGCCCGCCTCCTTGAGCCCGAGGTCGTGCGTGTTCGGCAGCCGCCCGACGGCGAGCAGGAGGTGGCTGCCCTCGGCGACCGGCTCGCCGCCCCGGCACTCGAGCCCCACCGCGACGCCGCCGTTTCGCTTCGAGAGCGCCATGCACTCGGCGCCGGTGCGGATCGCCACGCCCTCGCGCTCGAGGATCGCGCGGATCTCGGCCGCGACGTCGTCGTCCTCGCGCGGCAGCAGCTTCGCCATGCGCTCGACCACGGTGACCTTGGAGCCGAAGCGCCGGTACATCTGCGCAAACTCCAGGCCGATGTAGCTGCCGCCGATGATCACCAGGTGCTCGGGCAGCCGGTCCACCTCCATCATCGAGTGGTTGGTGAGGAAGGGCACGTCCCTCACGCCCGGAATGTCGGGCACCAGCGCGCGGCCGCCGACGTTGAGGAACACGCGCTCGGCGCTGAGCGTGCGCCCGTTCACCTGCACGCTGCGCGGCGCCGTGAAGCGCGCGTGCCCCGCGATCAGCGATACGTTCTTCATCCCGCCGATCCAGCTGCCGAGACCGTCGGTCGAATGCTTGACCACCCCGTCCTTGCGCGCTTTGACCGCGCGCATATCCACCCTGGGTTTTTCCAGTGAAAACCCATACTCGTCGCCGCGGCCGGCCATGTGGATCGCGCGCGCGCTCGCGACCAGCGTCTTGGTCGGGATGCAGCCGTCGTTCACGCAGGTGCCGCCGAGCCCGCGGCGCTCGATCAGCGCGGTCTTGAGGCCCTCCCGGTCGAGGCGCGCGCACAGGGCCGGGCCTGCCTGCCCGGCGCCGATCACGATCGCCTCGAAGCGCTCGCTCATTGGGTCGCGCCGTGAATGATGATCCCGTCGGTGGTGTCCTTGCAATGGGTCCAGGGTCGCTCCGCGAGCGCGCGGCACGCGTCCGCGTAGCCCGCCTTACGGCGCGCGTCGATGCCGGCGGAGCTGAAATCGATGTCCTTGGTGTGGTCCTCGCCCTCCAGGCGCGGCGCGTGCAGCGGCACGAGGTGCATCACCGTCGCGCAGCCGTAGCCGAGCATGCGGCCGACCTCGGCGTCGGCGCGCCGGGCCTCGGGGATGTGCTGCGCCAGCTCCCGGATGATGTGCCGCATGCGGTGGATCTGCTGCTGCCGGCGTACGTGGCCCGCGGCGCGGCTCGCGTACTGGATATCCTTTTGCCGCCCGAGCACTTGCCAGATGGTTTCGGGCTCGGGCCCGCTCGCGTGCCAGACGTTGGCGGCGAAGATCAGCGTGTCGTGCCGCGGCTTGTCGTCCAGCACCACCTCGACCGGCGTGTTCGAGTAGATGCCGCCGTCCCAGTACGGGTCGCCGCCGATGCGGACCGCGGGAAACGCCGGCGGCAGCGCCCCGGAGGCGAGCACGTGCGACAGCTCGAGCGCCATGTCGCGGCTGTCGAAATAGTGCATCTCGCTCGTGCGCACGTTCACCGCGCCAAGCGTCAGCCGCGTCCGGTGCGTGTTCAGGCATGCGAGATCCACCAGCTGCCCGAGCGTTTCGAGCAGCGGCGCGGTCGAGTAGAACGCGGCCCGCTCGACGCCGAGCGGCACGTGCACGCCCCAGTTCGCCTCCGGATTGGGCCGGAAGAAGCCGCCGACGCCGTTCGCCAGGATCCCGGCGTGCGCGACAGCGTTGGCGACCGCCGGCCACAGGCCCCAGACGCGCGCCGCCTCGTCGCTGCGCACCATGCGCCAGAACTGCTCCAGGCGCTCCATTCGGCGCTCGGGCGGATTGCCGGCGATGAGGGCGCCGTTGATCGCGCCGATCGAGGTGCCGATCACCCAGTCGGGCTCGACACCCGCCTCGTGCAGCGCCTGGTAGACGCCGACCTGGTAAGCGCCCAGCGCACCGCCGCCCTGCAGCACCAGCGCGACCTGGCCAGCGTAGGCATTCATTTCTGAATGCTAGACGCAATCGAGGCGATCACGCCAGACGCCGTCTGGAACGGCTTCGCCGCCTCGCCCGCGATGCCGTGGCGGCGCGCGATCCAGCCGAAGTCGGTGTAGACCGCCCAGACGCCGCCCGCCTCATCCTGCTGCACCAGCAGGCGCACCGGCCAGTCGAGGCCGGCCTCGGGCTTGGAGTTGATGAACTGCGTGCCCAGCGGCGGATTGCCGAACATCAGCAGCGTCGAGGGCCGGATGGCGATGCCGGCCTTCTCGGCGAGCGCCTTCTGGTCGACTTCGCTGAAGAACATGATGCCCTTGGCCGCGACATCGCCCTTCAGGCGCGCGATCGTCTCGGACATCGTATAGGCGCTCTTGACGCGGACGACGCCGTCGTCCTGCGCGAACGCGGCGCCGGAAAAAGCCAGGATCAGGAATGCAAATGCCGTGCGGAACATGGGGAACTCCTCAAGCGGGTTGAAGATCAGGGTCGTGCGATATCTTGAGCCGGGCGCCGAGCCAGGCGGCGAACAGGATCGCGGCGCCGATGCCGGCGACGCAGGCACTCCAGCCGTAGCGCTCGAAGACCGCGCCGAGCAGCACCGTGCCGACGAGACCGCCGGTGAAATAGGCGGCGAGGTAAATGCCGCTGGCCGAGCCCCGGTCGGCGGCGCCGGCGCGCCCGACGAAGCCGGTCGCGGTCGCCTGCGCGAAGAAGGTGCCAGCGCCGACGAGCACGAGGCCGGCGAGCACCGCGGGCACGCTCGGCAGCACGAGCAGCGGCAGGCCGAAGCCCGCCACCGCGAGCGCGCCCCAGAACGCGGCGCGGGTGCCGAAGCGGTTCGCGGCGCGCCCCGCGAGCGGCGTCGCGATCACCGAGGGCAGGAACACGAAGTAGACGATACCGATTGCCATCATGCCGAGCGAGAGCGGCTCGCGCACCAGCACGAAGTTGACGTAGGTGAAGGTGCCGATGAAGGCGAACAGGATCAGGAAGCCGATCGCGAAGCTCGACCGCAGCGCCGGGTTGCGGAAGTGCGCGCCCCAGAGCGCGAGCGGCGAGCGCGCGCCCGAAGGCATCGGCGCCGGCGCGGCGCGCCCGAGCCAGAACCAGACCAGCAGCGCGCCGGCGAGATTGAGCCCGGCGAAGCCGAGGAAGTTGGCGGCGATGCCGAGGTGGTCGACCAGCGCCGCGGCGGCGAAACGCCCGACCAGGTTGCTCGCGACGTTGCCCGCGATGTACGCGGCGAACGCGCCCGCGGTGTCGGCGGCGCTGCAGTGCTCGGCGAGGTAGGAAAGGGTCAGCGCGAACGCCGTCGCCATGCACAGGCCCTGGGCGACGCGCAACGCGGCGAACGTGGCGAGGTCCGGCGCGGCAGCGAGCAGCGCCGTCGGGATCGAAAGCAGGCCGAGCGCCGCCACCGTGCCCAGGCGCCGCTCGATGCGCCGGCTGAAGAACGCCACCGCCAGCGCGCCGACCGCCATGCCGAGCGTGCTCGCGTTCACCGCCAGCCCCATCGCGGCGGGGCCGACGCCGTAGGCCTGGGCGAGCGCAGGCAGGATCGCCTGCGTCGCGAACAGGTCCACCAGCGTCAGGAACGCCGCGAGCCCGATGAGAAGGTTGCGCACGCCCGGCCCCCGCCTACATCATCTTGTCGTCCATTTTCATCTCGGCCGGGAACAGATCCACCGAAATGAGCACGGCATTCTTGCTGCCGTTGTTCTTCCACCAGTGCTGGGTCGGCGCCTTCTCGGCCGCGACCTCGCCCGCCTTGTGCAGGATCGACACCGCGCAGGTGCTCGCGTACTCGTGGATCTCGCCCGAGACGATGTAGATCATCGCCGGCCGGTTGCCGTGGTCGTGCCAGGGCACGATGCCGCCGGGCTTGACCACGAGCTCGCGCGCGCGGAACAGGCGCCCCTTGAGGGCGATCGGGTCCTTCGACAGGTCGTTGGAGGCGATCACCTTGTCGGTGACGTCCTTCGGGCCGTGCGTGACCGGCTTCTGGCCGCTGCCGTCCGGACGGCGCTGGTCGGCCGGGCATTCGCCCGCCTGCGCGGTGACGGAAAAAGCCGCCGCCAAGATCGCGGCCATGGTGGTGCGTTTCATGCTTTGCATCTCCTTGGATTGAAAGAACATCAGTGAGCGGTCCAGCCGCCGTCGATCGGCAGCACGGTCCCGGTAATGGAGGCGGCGGCGTCGCCGGCGAGGAACAGCGCGAGCGCCGCGACTTCGCCGATGGCGACGAACTTTTTCGTCGGCTGCGCGGCGAGCAGCACGTCGCGTTTGACTTGCTCTTCGGTGATGCCGCGCGCCCTGGCGGTATCGGGGATCTGCTTTTCCACCAGCGGCGTCCAGACGTAGCCGGGGCAGATCGCGTTCGCGGTGATCCCCTGCTCGGCCACTTCCAGTGCCACGGTCTTGGTCAGCCCCGCGATGCCGTGCTTGGCGGCGACGTAGGCCGCTTTATAGGGCGAGGCGACGAGCGCGTGCGCCGATGCGACATTGACGATCCGGCCCCAGCCTTTTCTCTTCATCGCAGGCAGGGCGAGACGCGTCGTATGGAATGCGGCCGAGAGATTGATGGCGAGGATCGCGTCCCACTTCTCCGGCGGAAATTCCTCTACCGGCGCCACGAACTGGATACCGGCGTTGTTGACGAGCACGTCCACCTCGCCCGCCGCCTTCATCATGCTCTCGATCGCGACAGGCTTCGACATGTCGGCGCCGTCGAACCTCACGGTCACCTTGTGCGTCTCCGCCAGCTGCGCGCGCAGCCGCTCGATCTCTGCGCGCTCGCCAAAGCCGTTCAGAACGATGTCCGCGCCCGCGCGGGCGAAGGCCTCGGCGATGCCGAGCCCGATGCCGCTGGTCGAGCCGGTGACCAGCGCGGTCTTTCCCTTGAGCATGTCACTCCTCTTGGAAGTTGTGCTTTTTTAGAGTCGCGCCGCGGCCGCGGTTCTTACGCCCGCGTGCGCGGCTTCCTCGGCGTAGCGCGCGCGGGTCTCGAGGATCTCGGGCAGCACCCCGAGGAAGGCGTCGGTGAGCTCCGGGTCGAAGTGCGCGCCGCGCTCGCGCCGCACCAGCGCGAGCGCCTCTTCTACCGGCCAGGCTTTCTTGTACGGGCGCTCGGTGGTGAGCGCGTCGAACACGTCGGCGAGCGCGACGATCCTGCCCTCGAGCGGGATGTCGGCGCCGCGCAGGTTGCGCGGATAGCCGTTGCCATCCCATTTCTCGTGGTGGGTGAGCGCCACCTGGCGCGCCATCTCGAGCAGCGGCGAGGGATGCCGGCCGATGATCCCGGCGCCGATCTGCGGGTGCCGGCGCATCAGCTTCCACTCCTCGTCGTCGAGCTTGCCGGGCTTGAGCAGAATCCGGTCCGGGATGCCGATCTTGCCGATGTCGTGCATCGGCGCCGCCTGCAGCAGCGTCTCCGCGAACTCGGCGCCGCAGCCCGCCGCGAGCGCGATCGCCCGCGAATAGAAGCTCATGCGCAGCACGTGCATCCCGGTCTCGTTGTCCTTGTACTCCGCCGCGCGCCCCAGGCGCCGGATGATCTCGAGGCGCGTTACGTTCAGCTCCGCCGTGCGTTCGTTGACCTTCTCCTCGAGCGCGCGGTTCTGGTCGGCGAGCGCGAGCTGTGTCGCGACGCGCGCGAGCACGATCGGGGCGCGCACCGGCTTGAGCACGTAATCCACCGCGCCCGCTTCGAAGCCGCGGCGCTCGTCCTCCACCTCGCCGAGCGCGGTGACGAAGATCACGGGAATCGCCCGGGTGCGCGGGTCCGTCTTGAGCCGCCGGCAGACCTCGAAGCCGTCCATGCCGGGCATGTTGACGTCCAGCAGCACGAGGTCGGGGCGCGGGGCGGCGAGCGCCGCGGCGAGCGCCGCCGCGCCGCCGGTCGCGGGAACGATCTGGTACTGCGGCTCCAGGATCCCCGCCAGCACGCGCAGATTGAGCGGAGCGTCATCAACGATCAGGATGGTTTGCGGTTTCATGGTTCCTCCGTCATGCCGGCGCGGCAGGGCAGAGCGCCTGGCGTACCCGGTCGATTTCCTTTTCGGTCCATGCCACGAGCGGCGCTGCGCCCTCCAGCGTCCCCTCGCGCCCTTTCTGCTCGAGCCTCCGGCACAGCTCGACCAGGCGATCGGCGCCGACGTACCCGCTCGAGCCCTTCAGGTCGTGCGCGGCGCGCGCGAGCGCACCCGCGTCGCGCGCCTCCAGCGCGCGGCGCAGCTCCGCCGCATAGCGAGCGGCCTCCGCCGCGTACAGCGCCACCAGCTCGCCGCCATCCAGGCGCGCGGCCAGGCTCGCGAGCGCTTCGGCGCGGATCGCGCGCGGCGCGGGCCGTCCGGCCGCGGCGCGCTCCAGCGCCGCGCGCAGCTCGGCGAGATAGACCGGCTTGCTCACGTAGTCGTCCATGCCCGATTGCAGACAGGCCTCGCGGTCGCCCTGCATGGCGTTCGCGGTCATCGCCACGATGTACGGCTGCGTCACGCCGTCGTGCAGGCGGCGGATGCGGCGGGTCGCTTCCAGGCCGTCGAGCTCCGGCATCTGCACGTCCATCAGGATGACGTCGTAGGGCTGGCGCTCGATCGCCTGCACCGCCTCCAGGCCGTTGGCCGCGACGTCGGCGCAGTAGCCCAACTGCTCGAGCGCGAGCAGCGCGAACCTCTGGTTGAGCGCGACGTCTTCCGCCAGCAGGATGCGCAGCGGCATGCGCTCGGCGAGCGGCGCGGCGGCAGGCGCGGGCGCCGCCGCGACGGGCGCGGGCTGCGGCGCGAGCGCGCCCGCCAGCACGTTGTAGAGCTGCGAGGGCTTGACGGGCTTGGAGAGCCAGCCTTGGAAGCATCGGATCGCCTCGGCCTCGGCGCGCGTGGCGCTTCCCACCGAGGTGAGCATCACCAGCGGCAGGCGGCGCTCGCCGCGCAGCGCGCAGATCGCCTCGGCGAGCGCCACGCCGTCGGCCGGCGCGCCGGCGCGCGCGGACAGCTGCATGTCGAGGATTGCGAGGTCGAGCGGCTCGCCCGAGCGCACGCGCTCGAGCGCCTCGGCGGCATCGGCTGCCTCGACCGGCTCCATGCCCCAGCCGCGCGCCTGCAACGAGAGGATGCGCCGGTTGGTCGGGTTGTCGTCGACCACCAGCACGCGCTTGCCGCGCAGCTCGGGCAGCGCGCCCGCGCGCAGATGCCGGTCGTCGCTGACCGCGGCGGCCTCGGCGCGGATCGTGAAGTGGAATGTCGCGCCGCGCCCGGGCACGCCTTCGCTCTCGACCCACATGCGCCCGCCCATCAGCTCGGCCAGGCGCCGGCTGATCGCGAGGCCGAGGCCCGTGCCGCCGTGCTCCCGCGTCGCCGAGGAGTCGAGCTGGCTGAACGACTGGAACAGCCGCTCGGTCTTGCCGGCCGGGATGCCGGGCCCGGTATCGCGCACGGCGAAGGCAAGCCCGTCGCCCGGGCGCCCGGCCACCTGCACGACCACCTCGCCGCTCGGGGTGAACTTGATCGCGTTGCCGACCAGGTTGACGAGGATCTGGCGCAGCCGCGTCTCGTCGGCGACGATGCCCGCCGGCACGCCGTCCTCGACGATGCAGGCGAGCTCGAGCCCTTTTTCTCCGGCGCGCGGCGCGAGCAGGTCGAGCACCGCGTCGATCGTGTGGCGCAGCACAAAGGGACGCGGCGCCAGCTCGAGCTTGTCGGCCTCGATCTTGGAGAAGTCGAGGATGTCGTTGATCACGGTGAGCAGCGCGTCGCCGCTCACGCGCACCGTCTCTACGAACTCGCGCTGGCGCGGCGACAACGGCGTCTCCAGCAGCAGGCTCGTCATGCCGATCACGGCGTTCATCGGCGTACGGATCTCGTGGCTCATGGTGGCGAGGAAGGCGCTCTTGGCGCGGTTCGCTGCCTCGGCGGCGTCCTTGGCGCGGCGCAGCTTCTTCTCGGCGCGCTTGCGCTCCGTGATATCGCGCGCCACGCAGGACAGAAGCCCGGGGGCGCCGTCGGCGCCGCAGTGCACCAGCCCGACGAAGGAGGTCGGCACCAGGCGCCCGTCGGCGTGGCGCAGCTCGATCTCCTCCTGCCAGGCGCCCTCGCGCAGCGCGGCAGGAACGCCGCGCTGGTTGATCGCGGCGATGCCCTCCCGGGTGAAGATGCGCCCGAAGTCGAGCGTGCGCACGTCGGCCGCTGCGTCGAACCCGATCATGCGCCGGCCGGCACGGTTGATGTAGAGCACCCGGCCCGAAGGTTCGGCGATGCCGACGAAGTCGCTGGTCGCCTCGAGGATCTCGGTGAGCCGCCGCTGCTCGGCGAGCGCTCCCTCGGCGGCGTCCTTCGCGCGCTTCAACTCCTCCTCGGTCCGCTTCTGCACCGAGGTGTCCCGGATCACCGCAGAGAGGTGCGTCGGGGCGCCATTCGCGCCGCGGTGAAAGATCCCGACGATGGACACAGGAATCTCTTGCCCGGCGCGCGTCTGGATGCGTGTGTCGAAGAGAGTTGCGTCGCGTCCCTCGCGGAGCGCGGCAGGAATCACTTCCTCGGCGATGCGCCTGAATTCGTCCGGGGGATACGCCTCCGTCATGCTGAACCCCTCAAGGGACTCGTCATCGCCGAATCCCATGAGCCGCCGGCCGGCGCGATTCATGTATGTGACCCTGAACTGCATGTCGGCCGTGCCGACCAGGTCCGTCGTCGCCTCGATGATGCTGGCAAGGCGGCGGCTCTCTGCGAGCGCCGACTCGGCGGCCTCCTTGGCGCCGGTAATCTCGGACTCCGCGCGCTTCTGCGCCGAGATATCGCGGATGATGGTGGCAAGGTACTGCGGCCGCCCGTCGGCGCCGGGGACGGCGAAGGTGACTTCCGACACCGGGAACTCGTGCCCGTCGGCGTGGCGCAAGGTGATCTCGCCGGACCAGACCTCGCCGCGCAGCGCGGCGGCGACCATTTCGCCGGCCTTCGGCAGTTCGCGCTCCGGGTAGCAGCGCGCCACCTCGGCGCCCCGCATGTCCTCGCGGCGTTTGCCGATCATGCGCAGGCCGGCGCGGTTGACGTAGAGGCTGCGGCCCTGGAGGTCAGCGATGCCGACGTAGTCGCTGGTCGCCTCGATGATCGCGGCCAGGCGCCGCTGCTCGCCCAGCGAGCGCTCCAGGTCCGCGGTGCGCTCGGCGACGCGATGCTCGAGCTCGGCGTTCAGGCTGCGCAGCGCCTCCTCGGCCTCCCTGCGGTCGGTGATGTCGCGGGAGTTGGTGATCAGCACCGAGTCCCCGGGCTCGAGGCGCCCGTAGGATTCGAGCGTGCGCCAGCCGCCGTTCTTGTGGCGCGCGCGGAACTGGTGCGTCAGCACGACGCCGGGGTTGGCGATGGCCGAAGCGATCCGTTCCTGCAGCCCGGGCGCGTCCTGCGGATGGATGAGCCCGAGGAAATGCGTGCCGATCACCTCTTCGGGCGGATAGCCCAGCACCCGCTCGAAGGCCGGGCTGACGTACTGGAAGCCGCCCTCGGGCTCGACGACGGTGATGATGTCGGAGCCGTTCTGGATCAGCGAGCGGAACTGCGCTGCCCGCTGCTCGCGCTCGCCGGCGAGCGTGGCACCGAGGAAGGCGACGATCTCGCCGAACAGCAGGGAGACGAACGCGATCGCTCCCGCGTTCGTCGCCAGCATGTACCAGTCGTGGGGCGGCGGCGCGGCAGCTTCGGCGAGCGCGTAGAGGCCGAGGTAGTAAGCGGTCAGCGGACGGGCAAGGCGCGCTTTGCCGGTTTGCAGGCATACCAGTGCCGTTCCGACCAGGCACATGATAAGGAAGGCCGGCCACCAGCGCATGAAGGGATCGCCCGCGAGCAGGTACGCCGCCGGGGCGAGCAGCGCGGCGACGCCGACCCGGAGGGCGCCGGCGCGCGCGCGGTCGCGGCTGCGCCGGGACGCAAAGCTGATCGCCGCGTTGACGCCGTAGAACCCGGCGAACACAGCGAGCGCCGAGGGCCCCGCCCCGCCCACCAGCCAGGCGCCGAGCGCAAGCAGCGCGAGCAGCCCCATGTAGACGGCGAAGATGACCTCGATGGGGTGCAATACCCTCTCGAGTCCTTCCCAGCGCAGCGGCGCGGCAGCGGTATGCATGGTGTGGCTAGTTGGTCCGCCGCCGTGGCGCAATCTGACAGCGTAAGAACCGGGCTGGTTGCGCGACCAAGCGCGCCGCGCGGCTAGAATGGCGCCACCAATGGACGCCCAGGCCGACTTTCGCGAGCAGGTACAAGGCGAGCGCGCTTACCTCATGCGCTACGCCTCGCTGCACCTGCGCGACTCGGCCGCCGTCGAAGACGCGGTCCAGGAGACCCTGCTCGCGGCGCTTGCCGGCGAGACGGCCTTCGCGGGCCGCTCGAACCTGAGGACCTGGCTCACCGGCATCCTGAAGCACAAGATCGTCGACGCGATCCGGCGCGCGAGCCGCGACGTGCTGCCCAGCGCGGACGAGAACGACGCCGACCGCGAGATCGACCGGCTCTTCAGGGAGAACGGCCACTGGGCCGAGCATCCCGCGGCCTGGAGCGACCCGGACGCCGCCCTGGAGCAGAAGCGCTTCTTCGAGGTGCTGGAGCGCTGCCTGGAGAGGCTGCCGCGCAGGACCGCGCACGCCTTCATGATGCGCGAGCACCTGGGCTCGGAGACCGAAGAAATCTGTAAGGAGCTGGGCGTGACCGCGACGCACTGTTTTGTGCTGCTCTATCGAGCCCGCATGGCGCTGCAGCGCTGTCTCGACACGAACTGGTTCGGCCGCAGGTGAACCTCGCCTGCAAGGAGGCCGCGCGCCTCGTGTCCGAAGGCCTCGACCGGGAGCTGCCCGCCGACGAGCGGCTGCGGCTGCACACCCACCTCGCGGTCTGCCGGGGCTGCAAGGCAATTGCCGACCGGCTCGGCTTCCTGCGCCGCGCGATGCGCAGGGTCGTCGAGCGCGGCGATCCAGGGAAGTCCTGACGCCGCGATGACTTACGCGCGTTTATCTCGTGGAATGGGGATTCACCGAGGGGTTGTCGGGGTGAAGCTACCGCCCGGCTGAGCCTCCGGCGCCGCGCGCTATAGTCCGGCGATGAACGCCATCCGTTCGATCGAGTGCCGGCTGCACGAAATTCCGCTGGCGGAGGTGCTGACCGACGCGAAGCACGGCGCGCACACGCATTTCGAACTGCTCACCGCGACCGTGACCACCGACGACGGCGATGCCGGCACCGGCTACACCTACACCGACTATCTGCTGTTCGGCCCGTTCCAGTGGGCGCGATCCGTGTCGCCCGTGCGCCTGCTCGAACCCGACGATCCGATGTACGCCTGGCGCGAGCGCATGCTGGACCTATTCGAGGGCATGCCGCGCGCCACGCGCGGCTATCCGGTGTGGGCCTGAGCCATGGCGACGATCAAGGCACTCAGCTTCGACACCGGCGGCACTATCATCGTGGATGGCTTCGCGCAGCTCGCCGACCGGCTCGGGGCCCGAGCATGATCGGCAAGACCCGACCGGAAGGCGGATCGCGCGCCGCCTACCCGAGCGGCTTGAGCGACTGCAGCAGCGTCGGCACCAGCTCGGTGACCGTGGGATGGATGTGCACCGCGCGCGCGATCGTGGTGTAGGGCCTCTTCGCGTACATGAGATCGAGC
>Ga0187893_10012408_pt1 | contig 12093 bp, 10 predicted proteins | sample MA1701074metaG_FD_139574 | JGI IMG/M metagenome (GOLD analysis project Ga0187893, IMG submission 139574) | White microbial mat communities from a basaltic lava cave in the Kipuka Kanohina Cave System on the Island of Hawaii, USA - MA170107-4 metaG ... | reverse complement strand
CAGCACGGCGCGGGTAATGCCCGGAATGAACATGGATTCCGCGAACGTCCGCGCGGATTCGTGCTGAGAGCCAGGCGCCAGGAGCTCGAGGTAGGCGGCCGGATCCCCGCTGACGAGCGCCTGCTCGAGCCGCAACGACATCGCCTGCAGGCTGTCGTCACCGGCGCCCGCAGGCTGTGCCGCGTCGGGTACCGCACACCAGACCAGCAGCAGCGCGGCCGGCGCCGAGATCACATAGCGCAGACCTTTCGGCCTGCCAGCAGCCATGACAAGTATTAGACCCCGCCGGGCGGGCCCGGCGCTAGAGAGAGCGGCGCAAAATCAGAATGGTCAGATCGTCGCCCAAGCGTGTGTCGCGCGCGTGGCGTTCCACCGCCTTGAGGATCGCCGCGCCGAGCGCCGCGGGGTCCTCGCGCGGGCCGACGTCGATCGTTCGTTCCAGGCCCGATTCCTCGAATGGCTGGCCTTTCGGATCTTCCGCATCCGTGATGCCGTCGCTGTACAGAATCAGAAGCTCGTCCGGGTCTATGCGGGTCGTTCGCGCCTCGTACGTCGATCGGTCGAACATGCCGAGCGCGACGCCCGTCGCCCCGAGACGATCGTAGACGCCCGATGTCCGCCTGAGGAGCGGCGGATTCTGCCCGGCGTTGACGTAGGTCAGGACGCCGGACGCGGGATCGAAGACACCGAAAAAGAGCGTGATGAATCGAGAGGGCGGGCTGTGACGCCAGATCTGCGCGTTCAGGCGCTCGACCAGCGCCGCCGGCGCCAGCCCTTCGTCCACGAGCGTCCGCAGCATCGCCAGTAACAGCGCCATGAGCAGCGCCGCGGGGCTGCCCTTGCCGGCGACGTCGCCCAACGCGACTACGACGCGCGCGTCCGGCAGCGGAAGGATGTCGTAGAAGTCGCCGCCGACCGTGTTCGCCGGGCGGCTCGAGCCGCTCGCCAGCACGGTCGGTCGGCTGAAGGTCCCCGTCGGCAGCATCGCCTGCTGGATCTCGCGCGCGACCTCGAGATCTCCCTTGAGGGACAACCGGTCTGCGACTTCCAGCATGATCAGCAGGTAGGCGAGGAGCACGCTGAAGAGCAGCGGGATCGTGCCCTCGACCCACGACGGCCCGGGCAGCGCGATGGAGAAAAACGGAGTCCCGAGCGGTGTCTCCATCAATCGGAAGCCGGCAAATAGCCGGATCAGGCCAATCAGCCCCAGGATGACCGACATCGCGAACATCGCGCGGCGCGCAGGCGACAGCCGCAGGCTGAAAGCGACCAGGAACTGCCGGGCGTGCCGCGGCCAGCGTTTGTACCACGGCAGATGCTTCAACGCCTCCGCATCGAAGCCGCGGACGAAGTAGCGGTATGCGTCGGGCGTGTCGCGAGTGAACAGCCGCCCGACGTCCTCGGCCGTGAGGTCGCGCGCGTACATGTCGTAGAAGCTCCGCGCGGGTGCCATCTTCTTTCTATACGCTTCCCTGAGGCCGGGGTTCGGTGGCCAGAGGCCGACGGCTTCCGGCCCCAAGATACCTGGCCTCCGGCCCCCTACCGAATAATCCCCAGCTCCCGCCCGACCTTCGCGAACGTATCGAGCGCGTATTGCAGCTCGTCGCGTGTATGCGCCGCGGTGACGATCGTCCGCACCCGCGCCTTTCCGCGCGGCACGGTCGGAAACGCGAGTCCCTGCGCGAAGACTCCTTCGTCGAAGAGCCGGTCCGACAGCTTCATCGCCAGCGCGCCGTCGCCCGCAATGACCGGCGTGATCGGGCTCTCGCTCGTGCCGGTGTCGAACCCCAGCCGTGCAAGCCCCGACTTGAAGAACTTCGTGTTGTCCCACAACCTGTCGATGAGCTGGGGTTCGTGGAGGAGGACGTCGATCGCCGCGATACATGCGGCCGCCACGCCAGGCGGGTGAGACGTCGAAAAGAGGAACGGCCGAGCTCGATGGTGCAGGAACTCGACGAGCGCCCGGCTGCCGGCGACGTAGCCGCCAAGCGCCCCGATGGCCTTTGACAACGTTCCAACCTGGATGTCGACCCGGCCGTGCAGGCCGAAATGGTCGATCGTGCCGCGGCCGTTCCGGCCGAACACTCCGCTCGCGTGCGCGTCGTCGACCATCATGATGCAGCCGAATTCCTCTGCGAGCGCCGCGAGATCCGGCACCGCGCCGAGGTCGCCGTCCATGCTGAACACGCCGTCGGTGATGAGCAGCTTGCGGCGTTCCTTCGGTAGTTCATGGAGGATCTTTCTGGCCGCCGCGGCATCGCGGTGCGCGAACACCTTGATCTCGGCGCGGCTGAGGCGCGCGCCGTCGATGATGCTCGCATGGTTCAGCTCGTCGCTGACGATCACGTCCTCGCGTCCGAGCACGGCCGCCACCGTTCCTGCGTTCGCCGCGAACCCGCTCTGAAAAACGACGACCGCTTCGGTTTTCTTGAATTCCGCGAGCTTGCGCTCGAGCTCCAGGTGAATCGCCATCGTTCCAGCGATCGTGCGCACGGATCCAGAGCCGACACCGAACGTTCTTGTCGCCTCCAGCGTCCGCTCGCGCAGTTGGGGATGCGTCGTCAGCCCGAGATAGTTGTTCGATGAGAGGTTGACGACCGAACGGCCGTCGAAGCGCGCGCGGGCCGTCTGCTCGTCATCGAGCACGCGCAGCCGGCGATACAGCCCCTGCTGCTTGAGCGACTCGAGCTCCTCGGAAAGATATCGGAGGGGATCCGGGCGCATGGGCCCAGAATCCTATCAAAACCTACAGGTACAGGATTGCAATCCAGGGAAAGACGGCGACCACCACGTAGAACAAGGTCAACCCGGCGACGACTTTGTGCACCGCGGACAAGTGCAGCGCGATGCCGAATCCACCCGCCAGGAGCTTCGCGCTGGCGAGCGCGCCGACCTCGCCAAAGCTCGCGATCAGCCAGGAGATTAGCGGGTTTGCCTCGACCGCGAGGCCGAGCTGTCGGACACCGACGTAGGTCAGCGCACCGTCGGCCGCCTGAGCCAGAAGGAAGAGAACGACGGCGAGATCGCCGAAGCGCGGCCGCTGTATGTAACGGAGGCTCCACACATTGACCCGCCTGCTGTCGCAAGCCAGGGAACCCGGATGACAGGATGCGGCGACCGAGGCCATCCGGGGACTGCAACCGCAACGCCTGTGCCAGCAGCCCGCCTTCTCACTCGCGTCCCATCATGACGAGCTTCGGCGGGCAAGCGAAGCGGCCTACCCGTCGGTGGGCAGGAACTCCCGGACGACGACCTGGAGGATGGCGGCCGCGGCCATCGCGATGATCTGCGCGGCGAGCCAGCGAGGATCCCGGGACTCCGGCGCCACTTAGCCGGCCAGGAACTCGCGCGTGAAGGCGCCCATGTCGTCGTAGATGCCGGCGAGGTCGGACGGCTGGGCGAGGAACACGATCCGCAGAAAGCCGTCGCGAGACGGAAGCCCGAACCCGGACCCGTGCACGCACAGGATGCCGGTCGCGCGAAGCAGGCCGAGGACGTAGTCTTCGTCGGTGCGGCCGGGGGGAAGGTCGATCTTCGGCATCGCGTAGAACGCGGCCGTCGGCGCGACGCAGGCCACGCCCGGCATCGCGGACAGGCGCGACACGGTCAACGCCGCGCGCTCGCGAAGCGCGGCGCGAAAACTCTCCTGGTGGGATCGGTCTCCGGTGAGCGCGGCGACGATCGCGTGCTGCATCGGCGCGGTGCTGCACAACCGGCCATCGGCGAGCTTCTTGATCGCCGCCATCACGTCGTCGAGCCGTGGCGTGCGGCTGGCCGCCAGCCATCCTGCCCGCCAGCCCGGGGCGAGGTAGGCCTTCGACAGCGACGAGAACGAGAGGACCGCCGCCTCCGGCGCAATGCTCGCGAGCGACGGCACCGGCCCCGCGTATGCGAGATCACCGTAGACTTCGTCGGCGAGGATGGGGAGGTTGTGCCGCTCCGCGACGTCGACGAGCGCCCGGCGGACTTCCACCGGATAGGCCGCTCCGGTCGGGTTGTTCGGATCGATGACGACCAGCGCCCGTGTCGCCGGCGTCACGAGACTCCTCAGATGATCGAGGTCGGGAAGCCAGCCGCGTGCGGGATCCGTCCGATAGGAGAGCGGTCGGGCGCCGATCTTCGCGAGGACGGCCGTATAAAGAGGATAGGTCGGCACCGGCACCAGCACGTCGGTGCCGGCGTCGGCGAGCGCCGTGAGCGTGAGCTCGATCCCTTCCGAGGTACCCGACGTGATGACGACGCGCTCGGGAGAGGTTGCCATCCCGCGGGACGCCAGCTCGGACGCAACGGCCTCGCGGGCCGACGCGATTCCCGGGGATGGGGCATATCCGTTGTGACCATCCCGCATCGCGCGCTCAGCCGCTTCGATCAAGTGCGGCGGGGTGGTGAAGCCAAACGGGATGGGGTCACCGATATTGAGGTATCGCACCCGGCGACCCGCCGCCTCCACCTTTCTGGCCTCGGCGACGATGTTCCTGATAGCGTAGACGAACCCGCTAATCCGGGAGGCGACCGGGATGGCGGCGGCCGCGGAAGGCCGGGGAATCATGGGGTTGCATGTTACCAGGACTTGCACTGGCAAGATTTTCAGGCGCAAATCCGCGAATCATGTAACTCCTACACGTTTTCCGAGTGATTTGCGCGGCCCCTGAGCGGTGACGTTCTCGTTAAACGCCACGATGGCAACAGTTTAGCTGCAATGGCAAGACCTTTGGAGTAGGGGTGGGCGTGAGGACTGCGACCTCATCGCTCGCCGGTATCGCCACTGTCGGCATGACTGCGGTTCTCACCATCTCCATCCTCCCGGCGCGCGTCGCGGGCCAGCAGCCCGCGACGCCGCGCTTTCGATCATCGGTACAAGCGGTGGCGGTTACCGCCGTGGTCCGGGATCGCAAGGGGCGGTACCTTCGGGACCTCAAGCGCGAGGATTTCGAAGTGTTCGATCGGGGCGTGAAGCGCTCGATCAGCGATTTCAGGGCGGAGACGTCGGCGCCCGCGAGCGTCGCGATCGTCGTCGATGTCAGCGGCAGCATGCACGTGGCGGAGAAGCTCGCGTGGGGCCGTCAGGTGGTCGGGTATCTGATCGCGGCGCTCGACGACACGTTCGCGCCGGACGCCAGGACAGACGACTCCGCGGCGGTGTTCACGTTTCACACGGAGCTGAGGGAGTTGCAGCCGTTCACGACCGATCGAAACGCCGTGAAGAAGGCGCTCGAGGCGGTCCAGCCGTTCGGCGAGACGTCAATCTTCGACGCCATCCACGGGGCGGCGACGCGCGTGGTCGCGCGCAACACCACGCGCCGCGCGCTCGTGATCATCACCGACGGGATTGACACCGGCAGCCGCATCACCTCGAACGAGGCAGCGGTGGCCGCCAGCAGTGTAGACGTTCCCGTTTACGTGATTGAGGTCGTTCCTCCCATCGATCATCCGGCCGGGGAAGACGGGGAGAAGACGCCGGAGCTCGAGCCCACCAAGGAGTTGGCGTGGCTTGCGGAGCGGACCGGCGGCGCCGCGTTCGTCGTGAGCGTCCCGGCCCATGCGAGCATCGCGACGCGACGGATCGTCTCGGAGCTGCGGCATCAGTACTTGCTCGCATTCAACACGGGGGACGAACCGGGCTGGCACCCGGTCGAAGTGAAGACACGCGACCGCGATTTGCGGGTGCGTGCGAGGGCGGGTTATCTCGTGGGACGCGTCGTCGGAACGCCGGAATCAGTATCAGAGTCAGGTGTCAATTGGAACAGGGACTTGTAATTACAGCAGGAGGAACGGCAATGCGGAAGTTGGCTATGGCCCTCGCGGTTGTGGCGCTCGCCGGGGGCGGCTCGGCGGCCTGCGCAACCAAGAAGTTCGTGCGGACCTCTGTTGGCGAAGTGAACAACAAGGTCGACACCCTCTCGCGTTCTCTCGAAGAGACGCAGGAGCGGACGCGTCAGAACGAGCAGCGGATCGCCGAGGTCGACACCAAGGCGGACGCGGCTGGGACCAGGGCAGATGCGGCGGGCAAGTCGGCCGCGGACGCCCGTGCGGCGGCTGACCGGGTGAACGTGCGCGCCGACGAGATCGAGCGCGCGTCCAAGCGGTTGATCTACGAGGTTGTGCTGAGCGAGGACCAGGGCAACTTCAAGTTCGGCCGGAAGAACCTCCCGGATGAAGCGCGCGCCGAGATCGATCAGCTCGTCCAGCAGCTCAAGGCCGACCCGAAGGGGGCCTACATCGAGATCGAGGGGCACACGGATTCGGTCGGCGACAAGGCCTACAATGAGATGCTGGGCATGGAGCGCGCCCAGGAAGTGAAGCGGTATCTCTACGAGACGCACCAGGTGCCGCTGCACAAGATCAACGTCATCAGCTACGGCGAGGATAAGCCGGTCGCGCCGAACAACACGCGCGATGGCCGCGCCCAGAACCGACGCGTCGTCGTTCGCATCCTCACGTAGAGCGTGGGATCGGGGGCAGGGTGCATCAATGTGCCGTCATGGGCTGGCGGCACGCCGACAATAACAGCACTTTCGCAGGGTGCTCGCATCCTGCCCCCGGTCACGCGCTCTGAATTCAGGATTCAGAATCTAGAATCTAGAATCTGGAATTCAGAAGCTCAGACTGAGAAATAAAGTCCTACCCCGGGACCTCCGATAACCGATCGGAGGTCCCGTTTTGCGTTTCAGCCGCCTCCCCGCACGACGATGATCAGGCCGGAGCTGGGCCTCCGCCTGCAGAACTCCCCCGGCGCGCTGGCACGGGTGTGCGATCTCCTGTCGGCCGAGCGCGTCAACGTGATCGCCCTGTCGCTCGAGTCGAACGGCATGCTGCGCCTGATCGTCGACAATCCGATCCACGCGAAGGGCGTCCTCGTCGAGCGGCACTACGAGGTGTTGGAGCGGAACGCGCTGGTCGTCCAGGTCGGCAACGCTCCCGGCGCCCTCGCGGCCGTGGCGCGGATGCTCGCGTCGTCCGGCGTCAACCTCGACTACGTGTACGCGACCGCCCGCGAGGGACAGCCGACCGCGACGGTCGTGGTCGGCGTGCCCGACGCGATGCGCGTCGCCGCGGCGGCTGGACTATAAGCGGTTCAGGTTCGCACCCTGAACCCTGCACCCTGAACCGTCTAACTGCCATTCACCCCAGCCTCATCTTTTCAGCCTGTGTCCACGTTTATAATCCTGCGGTTCATCGACGGGAGGGAGTCATGCGTGCTCTTGTCAGCCGGATCGCGCTCGGTCTGCTGATCTCGGGAACCGGTGTCGCGCATTCCGGAATCACCACCCCGAAGTTTGCCTACACCGACCACACGCTCGCGAACGGTCTGCGGGTGCTCGTGGCCGAGGACCACTACGCGCCGGTCGTATCGGTCGCGATCGTGTACAACGTCGGCTCGCGCGACGAGCGGAAAGGGCGCACCGGGTTCGCGCACCTCTTCGAACACATGATGTTCAAGGGATCGGCAAACGTGGCGGACGGCGAGCATTCCCGGCTGATCCAGAACAACGGCGGGCGGATGAACGCCACGACCGACCAGGACCGGACGCTCTACTACGACACGCTGCCCGCCAATCAGCTCGACCTGGTGCTGTTCCTCGAGGCGGATCGCATGCGCTCGCTCGACATCAGTCGAGAGAACCTCGACAACCAGCGGAACGCGGTGCAGGAGGAGCGCCGGCTCCGGCTCGACAACCAGCCGTACGGCCGCACGTTCGAAGCTCTCCAGAGTCTGGCCTACGAGAACTCCTACAAGCACCTGCCGATCGGATCGATGGAAGACCTCAACGCCGCCAGCGTCGAGGACGTTGCGCAGTTCTTCAAGACCTACTACGCGCCCAACAACGCCGTGATGGCGATTGTCGGGGATGTCGACACGAAGGCCTGCCTGGCGCGAGTCAGGGAGTACTTCGAGAACATCCCTTCGCAGGCCCGGCCGCCGTCCGTGGACATGTCGGAGCCGCCGCAGGCAGCGGAACGCCGTCAGACGGTCGAGGACCCGCTCGCGCGTCTCACGCGGCTCGATGTCGCGTACAAGATTCCCGACGCCAGGTCTCCCGACCTCGAGCCGCTGCAGGTGCTCAGCCTTGCGCTCGGCGGCGGGCGGAGCTCGCGCCTCTACCAGTCGCTCGTGCGTGACAGACAAGTTGCCGCCCAGACCGGGACAGCCGTGGGAGAGACGCGCGGTCCCGGCCTGTTTCAGGTGTTCATCGCGGTTACCCCAGGCAAGCCGGTTTCCGATGTGGAGGAGGCGTTGAGCGCGCAGCTCGAGGCGGTCAAGACGGGAGAGCTCGCGGCCTGGGAGCTCGACAAGGCGAGAAACGCCGTGCGCCGGGGCTTCATCGGCTCGATGGGCAGCTCGTTCGACCGGGCGGTTCTGCTCGCCGAGTACACCGCCTTTCTCGGAAAGCCGGACAAGATCTTCACGCAGCTCGACGAGATCGCCGCCGTGACCGCCGCCGATGTCCAGCGCGTCGCGCGGCAGTACCTCCGCGGCGAAAGCAGGACCGTCGTCGTAACCGTTCCCAAGGCGGCGCCGAAGTCGGACGGCGGGGAAGGAGGCGCGTGATGTTGCGGACCGTCGCGTTCGTGATTGCTCTGACCGCGGCGCAGACAGCGCCACCGCCGACGAAAACGCCCCAGCCCAAGGGCAAGGCGCCGGTCTCGAACGAGATCCTCCGCGTCAAGCTCCCGCGGCCGGCCGAAGCGGACCTTCCCAACGGCCTGCACCTCATCGTTCTCGAAGACAGGCGGCTGCCGCAGATCTCCTTCGAGATCATCATCCCTGGGGCGGGCGGTTATTTCGACGCGCCCGATCGACTGGGGGTCGCCGCCTTCACCGCGTCGATGATGCGGGAAGGGACGACCAGTCGAACGTCACAGCAGATCGCCGAACAGATCGACTCCATGGCGGCCGGCCTGAGCGCATCGACCGGCGCCTCGTCGTGGAGCGCGTCGATCTCCGGATCGAGCCTTACCGAGCACTTCGACCGCCTGCTCGCGCTCACGGCCGACGTGCTGCTGCATCCGACGTTTCCGCAGGAGGAGCTGGATCGGTACAAGCCGCGTACGCGCGCCGGTCTGGTCCAGCAGCGTACGAGCCCGCAGTTTCTCGCCAACGAGCTCTACGCGCGGATACTGTTCGGTCCGCATCCCGGCAGCCGGGTGGCGCCGACGCTGGAGTCGCTCGACAAAGCGAGCCGCGACGCGCTCGTCGCGTGGCACCGCGAGCGATACGTCCCGGATCACGCGGCGATCGCGATCGCCGGTGACATCTCGCTCGCCGAGGCGCGCTCCCGGCTGGAGTCGTCGCTGTCCGGCTGGAAAAAGACCGGCGTGCCGAAGGCGGTGGTCGAGAACCCGACCGACCTCGCGGGGGCGAGAATCGCGATGGTCGCGCGTCCGAACTCGGTCCAGACGTCGTTGTTCGTCGGAACCCAGTCCATCAACCGGACGAGTCCCGACCATCCCGCTTTCGTTGTCGCCAACCGCGTGATCGGCGGCGGGTCGTCCGCTCGTCTGTACAACAACCTTCGCGAGCAGAAGGGCTACACCTACGGAGCGTACAGCGGCCTCTCGGCCGGGCTCTACCGCGGCTCCTGGCAGGCGACGACCGACGTTCGCACCGAGGTGACCTCGCCGGCGATCGACGAGATTCTCGGCGAGATCCAGCGGCTTCGCAGCGAGCCGGTGCCGGACGCGGAGCTCCAGGAGGCCAAACGCGCCATGGTCGCCTCGTTCGCGCTCTCGCTCGAGTCGCCCGAGACGGTCATCAACTACTACATCACGCGGTGGCAGTACGGGCTCGCGGCGGACTACTGGGACAAGTACCCGGAGCGTCTCATGGCGGTCACGGCCGGAGAGGTGCAGGCGATCGCGAAGAAGTATCTCGACCCGTCCCGGCTGCAGCTCGTGGCGGTCGGCGACGCGAAGATCGCGGACACGCTGAAGAGCCGCGGAACGGTCGAGATCTACGACACTGAGGGGAAGCGGATCTCCCTACCGTGAGCATTTTGGATCCCCAATCTCCAATCCGCAATCGACAATGCTGATTCAGATTGTGGGCTGCGGCAGACCCTGGTCCGCGACCTTCAAGAGGGCCGTGGCGAAGGTGTCGACCTCCTCGAGCGTCGTGTAGACGTTCGGCGTCACCCGCGCGCCCTCGTACTCCGCGTGGACGATTGGCGTGACGATGATGCGCCACTTGTCCCAGAGGTGCGCGGTCCACTTCGGCGTCGGGATGCCGGTGATTCCCACCGTCCCGATGGCGCCCGACTCGCCCGCCGTCAGCGCCGTGTGCAGCTTCACGCGCGGGTGATCCTTCACCTTCGTCGCCCATCGATCGCGCAGGTAGCGCAGACGGGCGAACTTGCGATCGAGCCCGACCGCGTCCATGAAGGTCAGCGCTTCGGCGATCGCGTTGTGGTTCGCCGCCGGGTGCGTCCCGATCTCCTCGAACTTCCTGATGTCCTTCTCCTTCGAGGCCGCCGCGGGCGTGAGCGGCCAGAGCGACGCGATGTTCTCCCGCCGCACGTACAGGAAACCGGTCCCGACGGGCGCGAGCAGCCACTTGTGCAGGCTCGTGCCGTAGTAGTCGCACCCGAGGTCCGCGACGCGGAAGGGGAAGTGCGCGAACGCGTGGGCGCCGTCGACGACCGTCCTGATCTCGCGCGCGCGCGCCATCGAGCAGATTTCCTGAACCGGGAAGATCTGGCCGGTCAGGTTTGTTATGTGGCAGAAGTGGATGACCTTCGTCGCCGGTGTGATCGCCTGCTCGAAGCGCTTCACGAGGTCAGACCGGGTCGGCGGGACGGGGAACGAGATCTTGGTCAGCTTGATCTTGTCGCGCCTGACCCGCTGTTCCCAGGTATCGAGCATCCGGCCGTAGTCCTGGTTGGTCGTCAGGACCTCGTCCCCCGCCTTGAGGTCGAGCCCGAGCTGCGCGATCTGCAGCGCCTCGCTCGCGTTGCGGGTGATGGCGAGCTCCTCCGGGTCGCAGCCGGCTGCGACGGCAAGCCGGCGGCGGACGCTCTCGATGTTCGGCTCGAGAATCTGCCACATGTGATAGACGGGGGCCTGGTTCGAGATGTCGAGGTATCGCTTGAGCGCTTCGTGGACGACGCGGGGCGAGGGGCAGACGCCGCCGTTGTTGAGATTGATGATGGTCCGATCCAGCGTGAACGCCTGCTGGATCTCGCTCCAGTAACGTTCGTCGGCCGCGACCTCGTCAGGGGAGCCGCCCGTCACCCTCGCGGCAGCGGCGCGCACCCGCGCGACCCCGTCGGGGGCGAGGGCAGCCAGCGCCGACCCTCCGGCGAGAGCGGATCGGTGGAGGAACGAGCGGCGGCTTAGCATGGATGCCTCCCGCGCGTAAGGATACATTCAAACGTCTTGTGTTGGGCGCTGCTCTGCTACGCTACTCGACACTTTTGACAGCAGTCGAGCGAGCCCGTCCCCTTCCCATGCCGCTGGCCTTCGCCGCGCTGCTCCTGGTGTGGCCGTTGCACTCCGATGCCCAGAGCCTTGAGGTCCTCCACAACTTCAACGGGTACACCATCTCCGAGGGCCCGAAGGCCGCCCTGCTCGTCGCAGCCGATGGGCAACTCTACGGAACGACGAGGCAGGGTGGGACGTTCAACCGGGGCACGATCTTCCGAATGACGCCAGCCGGTACGGTCACCGTTCTGCACGCGTTCGCGGATGGAAACGATGGCGCCTTCCCCGAAGCCGCCCTGATTCAGGCTTCCGACGGGCGGCTGTACGGAACGACGACCGCCGGCGGAGCCTTCGGACTGGGCACGGCCTTTCGCATGGAGTCGAATGGCGGGGTCACTATCCTTCACTCGTTCGGCGGACCGGGCGACGGCGCTCGCCCCACCGTGATCCTTCAGGCGACTGACGGCTTCTTCTACGGAGTCGCTCGCTTCTATGTTGCTCTCTCGGGGACGCTCGATTTCAACGGCGCTGCCTACCGAATGACAGCCGACGGCATCGTAACGATTCTGCACGTCTTCCTTGGGGGCCTGGTCGATGGAAGCGGCCCCGTCGGCCTCGTGCAGTCTTCCGACGGCAACTTCATAGGGACGACGAGGGATGCCGGGGGTCTCGGCT
>Ga0187893_10012407_pt1 | contig 12093 bp, 12 predicted proteins | sample MA1701074metaG_FD_139574 | JGI IMG/M metagenome (GOLD analysis project Ga0187893, IMG submission 139574) | White microbial mat communities from a basaltic lava cave in the Kipuka Kanohina Cave System on the Island of Hawaii, USA - MA170107-4 metaG ... | reverse complement strand
CGAGCGTGATCGGCTCGCCGACCTCGAGCGTCTCGCCTTCGCCGAGCGCTTCGCGGATCGAAGCGAAATAGCGCACTGTGATCTTCATCGCCGCAGGATCGTCAGTAGAGCAGGTCGCTCAGAGGCAGGAAGCGTACCGCGTCGCCCCTCGCGATCGCCTGCGACGGCGGGTTGTCGATCAACCCGTCGGCCCACACGGCGGAGGTGAGCACGCCCGAGCTCTGGTTGGGAAACAGCTCGAGTCCGCCGGCGCCGAGCCGCACACGCAGGAACTCGCGGCGCCGATCGGGCCTTGCCCAATCGAAGTCGGCGCGCATCGACACGCCGCGCGGCGCGACGTCACGCGCACCCTGCAGCCGCAGCAGCACCGGCCGCACCGCGAGCACGAAGGTGACGAAGCTCGACACCGGATTGCCCGGCAGCCCGATGAAGTGCGCGTCCTGCACGCGCCCGAAGGCGAGCGGCTTGCCAGGCTTGATCGCGATCTGCCACAGGTCGATCCGGCCATCGGCAGCCACTGCGGGGCGCAGGTGGTCCTCCTCGCCGACCGACACGCCCCCGGACGTGAGGATCAGGTCGTGCCCGGCCGCCGCACCGCGCAGCGCGTCGCGCGTCGCGTCCAGCCGGTCGGGCACGATGCCGAGGTCCGTCACGTCGCAACCGAGCGCGACGAGGAGACCGCGCAGCGTGTAGCGGTTCGAGTTGTAGATCGCGCCGGGTTTGAGCGGCTCGCCCGGCATCGCCAGCTCGTCGCCGGTCGAGAACAGCGCGACGCGCGGTCGGCGCGCGACTTCGAGCGCCGCCGCGCCGACCGACGCGGCAAGGCCGAGCGATTGCGGCCGCAGCCGCTCGCCCGCGCGCAGCACGAGCGACCCCTTGCGCACGTCCTCGCCCTGCCTTCGAATCCACTGCCCGGGCTCGGGGACAGCGTTGACCTTCACCGCATCGCCAACCTGTTCGCACTGCTCCTGCATCACCACCGCATCGGCGCCGCGCGGGATCTGCGCGCCGGTGAAGATGCGCGCCGCGGTACCCGGGTCGAGCACCGCACCGACCTTGCCAGCGGGGATGCGCTGGCTCACCGGAAGCACGGTCCCGCCCGCGCGCACGTCGGCGGCGCGCAGTGCATAGCCGTCCATCGACGTGTTGTCCGCGGGCGGCACGTCGAGCACCGACTCCACGTCGCGCACGAGCACGCGGCCGAGCGCGTCGAAGGTCGAGACGCGCTCGACCGCGCCGAGCGGCACGACCGCGGCAAGCAGGCGTCCGAGCGCTTCATCGAGCGTCAGCATCGATCGCTTTCGTCGGTGATGGGAGGCATGTATTCATAGCGGTTGGCGGTCTGCAGCAGCCAGGCGACGACGGCGTCGGGGTCGTTCAGGTCGAGCACCGGCAGGGTGGTCCGAACCGGAAGCGCGTGCGGGCTGTCGGTGACGACCGCGACGACGAACGGATCGTCGGCATATTGCACCGGTTTGCCGGTCGCCGCGCGCCATACCTCGAGCTTCAGCAGGTCGCCATGTTTGAAGCCTTCGACCAGCGCCCAGTCGCAGCCTTCGAGTTCGGCCAGCAACTGGTGTGCCGTCGGCTCCTCGTGACGCTCGAACTCGCGGATCTTCGCCAGACGCCGGTTTGATGCGATCACGACCTCGAAGGCGCCTGCTTCGCGATGCCGCCACGAGTCCTTGCCGGGATGATCGATGTCGAACGCGTGGTGCGCGTGCTTGACGACCGAGACGCGATGGCCCGCGAGCTTCAGGCCGGCGATGATGCGCTCGGCCAAGGTCGTCTTCCCCGAACCCGAGTAGCCGCAGAAGCCGATGACCTTCACGGCGCGACGCGGCAACGCTCGGCGATCGCCGACTTCACCGCGGCGGCGTCGGCGGGCAGCACGAGCACGCGCTGCGGAAGTTGCTCGATGCCGTCGAAGGCTTGCGGCCGCGGCGGCGCGCGGCCGACTGCCTCTTCGATCGTCCGCGCGAACTTCGCGGGCTGTGCGGTCTCGAGCACGATCATCGGCACGCCCGGCTGCACGTGCTCGCGTGCGACCTTCAATCCGTCGGCGGTGTGCGGGTCGATCAGGCGCCCGCTCTCGCCCCACAGCGCGCGGATCGTCGCGATGCGGTCGGCGTGCGTGCTGCGGCCGGACACGAAGCCGTAGTCGGCGACGCGCGCATGCTCGTCGCGCGGCAACGTGAACGAGCCGTGCCTGAACAGCGCCGCCGTGCGTCCTGCGTCGCGCCCGAGCAGGTCGAACATAAAGCGCTCGAAGTTCGAGGCGCGCGAAATGTCCATCGACGGGCTCGACGTCGCGCGCGTCTCGGCGGCTGCGCGCACCCGGTACGTGCCGGTGCGGAAGAACTAGTCGAGCACGTCGTTCTCGTTCGTCGCGACGACCAGCTGCTCGATCGGCAGGCCCATCATGCGCGCGACGTGGCCGGCGCAGACGTTGCCGAAGTTGCCCGACGGCACCGCGAAGCTGACGCGCTCGTCGTCATGCCGGGTCGCCTGGAAGTAGCCCGCGAAGTAGTAGACGACCTGCGCCAGGAGCCGCGCCCAGTTGATCGAGTTGACCGCGCCGATGCGGTAGCGGCGCTTGAAGTCGAGGTCGACCGCGATCGCCTTCACGATATCCTGGCAGTCGTCGAACACGCCCTCGATCGCGATGTTGTGGATGTTCGCGTCGTGCAGGCTGTACATCTGCGCCTGCTGGAACGCGCTCATGCGCCCGCGCGGCGAAAGCATGAAGACGCGCAGTCCGCTTCGGCCGCGCATCGCGTGCTCGGCGGCGCCGCCGGTGTCGCCCGAGGTGGCGCCGAGGACGTTGAGGTGCTCGCCGCGACGCTTCAATTCGTATTCGAACAACCGGCCGAGCAGCTGCAGCGCGAGATCCTTGAACGCGAGGGTCGGGCCGTTCGAAAGGTCTTGAAGCACGATGCCGCCGTCGATCGCATCGAGCGGCGTGATGTCCGCGCTGCCGAAGTTCGCCGGCGTGTAGGTCGCGCGCACCAGCCAGCGCAAGTCGTCGCGCGGGACGTCGTCGATGAACAGCGCCAGGACCTCGAAGGCGAGATCGGCGTAGCCGAGACGGCGCCACCGCGCGAGCGTCGCCGCATCGACGCGCGGATAGCGCTCGGGCAGGTACAGACCGCCGTCCGGAGCGAGCCCTTCGAGCAGGATTTCCGAGAAGCCGCGCCTTGCCGGATCGCCGCGCGTGCTCTGATATCTCAACTCAACTCTTCCTTGCGGATGCGCACGATCGGCGCGAGCACGGTCGCCAGCGCCTGCATCTTCGCGAGCGCCTCGCGCATGCGGCCCTCGATGGTGTCGTGCGTCAGGATGATGACGTCGGTCTGCGCCTCGCCCTCGCCGGAGGGTCTTTGCAGCAGCGCGTCGATCGAGATCTCGTGCTCGGCGAGGATCGCGGTGATGCGCGCCAGCACGCCCGCCTCGTCGGCGACGCGCAGCCGCAGGTAGAACGACGTGACGACGTCGTCGATCGCGAGGATCGGGGTCGCGGCGAGCGAATCGGGCTGGAACGCGAGGTGCGGCACGCGCTGCTCGGGGTCGGCGGTATGCAGGCGCGTCACGTCGACCAGGTCGGCGACCACCGCCGAGGCGGTCGGCTCCGATCCCGCGCCTTTGCCGTAGTACAAGGTCGTGCCGACCGCGTCGCCGTGCACCACCACCGCGTTCATCGCGCCTTCGACGTTGGCGACGAGCCGCTTGGCGGGGACCAGGGTCGGGTGCACGCGCAGCTCGATCCCTTCGTCGCGGCGCTTCGTGATGCCGAGCAGCTTGATGCGATAGCCGAGCTGCTCGGCGTAGGCGATGTCGGCCGGCTGCAACCGCGTGATGCCTTCGACGTGCGCGCGCCCGAACTGCACCGGAATGCCGAAGGCGATCGCGCTCATGATCGCCGCCTTGTGCGCTGCGTCCGTGCCCTCGATGTCGAACGTCGGGTCGGCCTCCGCATAGCCGAGCGCCTGCGCTTGCCTGAGCGCCGCGCCGAAGTCGAGCCCTTTGGCGCGCATCTCCGAGAGGATGAAATTGGTCGTGCCGTTGATGATGCCGGCGATCCAGTGGATGCGGTTCGCGCTGAGCCCTTCGCGCAGCGCCTTGATGATCGGAATGCCGCCGGCCACCGCCGCCTCGAACGCGACCATCACGCCCTTCGCGTGCGCGGCGGCGAAGATCTCGGTGCCGTGCACCGCGAGCAGCGCCTTGTTCGCGGTGACGACGTGCTTGCCCGCGGCGATCGCTTCCATCACCAGACTCTTGGCGACGCCGGTGCCTCCGATCAGCTCGATCACGATCGCGACATCGGGGTTGGCGATCACGGCGCGCGCGTCGTTCACGACCTCGACGCCGGCGCCGGCGATCGCCTTCGCGCGCGCGACGTCGAGGTCGGCGATCATCGCGATCTCGATGCCGCGCCCGGCGCGGCGGCGGATCTCGGCCTGGTTGCGCCGCAGCACGTTGAACGTGCCCGAACCGACGACGCCGATGCCGAGCAGGCCGACCTGGATGGGCTTCATGGCGGTGCCTCTAACGCGAATGCCGCCTGCGGTAGTGGTCGAGGAAGCGCGCGATGCGGCCGATCGCGTCCTGCAGATCATCGATGTTGGGCAGGAACACGACGCGAAAATGGTCGGGCGCGATCCAGTTGAACCCGGTTCCCTGCACGATCAGCACTTTCTCCTCGGCGAGCAGTTCGTAGGCGAACTGCTGGTCGTCGGTGATCGGGTACAGCTTCGGGTCGAGCTTCGGGAACATGTAGAGCGCGGCCTTCGGCTTCACGACGCTCACGCCGGGGATCCGGCTCAGCAGGTCGTACGCGAGGTCACGCTGCCGGCACAGGCGCCCGCTCGGCGCGACCAGGTCGCGGATGCTCTGGTAGCCGCCGAGCGCGGTCTGGATCGCGAGTTGCCCCGGCGTGTTCGAGCACAGCCGCATCGAAGCGAGGATGTCGAGGCCTTCGACGTAATCGCGCGCATGGCGCTTGTCGCCCGAGACGACCATCCAGCCGGCGCGGTAGCCGCACGAGCGGTAGTTCTTCGAGAGCCCGTTGAAGGTCACGAACAGCAGGTCGTCGGCGAGCGCGGCGATGCTCGTGTGCGTAAGGCCGTCGTAGAGCGTCTTGTCGTAGATCTCGTCGGCGAACACGATCAACTGGTGCTCGCGCGCGACCTCGACCAGTTCGCGCAGCACCGGCTCGGGATAGAGCGCGCCGGTCGGGTTGTTCGGGTTGATGACGACGATCGCCTTCGTGCGCGGCGTGATCTTCGAGCGGATGTCGGCGATGTCGGGCGTCCAGTCGCTCTGCTCGTCGCAGACGTAGTGGCGCGGGGTACCGCCCGACAACGCCACCGCGGCGGTCCACAGCGGGTAGTCGGGCGCGGGCACCAGCACTTCGTCGCCGTCGTCGAGCAGCGCGTTCACGCTCATCGCGATCAACTCGGAGGCGCCGTTGCCGAGATACACGTCGTCGACGGTCACGCCGGCGATGTGCTTCTCCTGCGTGTAGTGCACCACCGCCTTGCGCGGCGCGAACAGGCCCTTGCTGTCGGTATAGCCGGCCGAGTGCGGCAGGTTGCGGATCATGTCCTGCACGATCTCGTCGGGCGGCTCGAGCCCGAACACCGCCAGGTTGCCGATGTTCAGGCGCACGATGTGGTGGCCCTCCTCCTCCATCTCGCGCGCCTTGTCGAGCACCGGCCCGCGGATGTCGTAGCACACGCCGGCGAGCTTGCTGCTCTTGGCTATCGGTTTGACCACACGCCCCTCCCTCGGCGACAACGGGACCTAGAATTTTGCCAGTGAAGTTCGAACCCGACCGCCTCGCCGGCGTGAACGTCATCTCGCGCCAGGAGCCGGGCCGGCTATGGGTGAACGGCGAGTTGCGCGAATCGAGCGTGATCGTTCCGTGGCGCGGTCCGGCGCGGGACTGGGCGGCATCGCACTTCGAGCAGCTCGGCGCGCTGCACTTCGAACGGCTGCTCGCGCTCGAACCCGAGGTGGTGATCGTCGGCAGCGGCAGGCGCATCCGTTTCGTCCCGCCGGCGCTGCTCAGGCCGCTGATCGAGCGCGGCATCGGCGCCGAAACGATGGATACCGCCGCCGCCTGCCGCACCTTCAACGTGCTGGCGAGCGAGGGGCGTTCGGTGGTCGCGGCGCTGCTGGTCGAGGCCGAGCCGGCCGAGGGCGGCCGCTGACGGGCCTCTATAATCGCGGGTTAGCGCCGCCCAGCACAACACCTCATGACGCCAGCCCTCAACAAACCCCTCCCCGATTTCGAAGCACAAGCGACGAGTGGCGTCAAGTTCACGCCGCAGGCCTATGCAGGCCGCATCGTGGTGCTGTACTTCTACCCGAAGGACAACACACCCGGTTGTACCACCGAAGCGATGCAGTTCCGCGATCGCCACAAGGACTTCCTCAAGGCCGGGGCGGTCGTGTTCGGGGTCTCGCGCGACAACATGGCTTCGCACGAGAAGTTCAAGAAGAACCTCGAGTTGCCGTTCGAGCTGATCGCCGATACCGAAGAGAAGCTGTGCCACATGTTCGGCGTGGTCAAGAACAAGATCATGTACGGCAAGAAGGTCAAGGGCATCGAGCGCAGCACCTTCCTGATCGACGGCGACGGCGTGCTGCGCGCGGAATGGCGCGGCATCAAGGTCGCCGGCCACGTCGACGAGCTTCTGAAGGCGGTAAAGCTCCTGAAAAAAGCGGCGTGAAGTCACTATTGCTTTTCCGCCACTCACACGCGAAGGGTGTTTGAGCCGCCCGCGCCGGCGCGCATAATCGGCGCGTGAGTTGTGAGACGTGCATTGTTTGGAAGCCGCGCAGGCAACTGCGCGGCTTTTTTGTTCTGGCCACCTCCACATGCCACTGCCCAAGCCGCCTGCCAAGCGAGCCGCGCTGCTCGCTGCCGCCGAGTTCGATGCCCAGGCCGCGCCGCGCCACGCCAAGCGCCCTCTGAAGACGCGAGAAGCCGAGCCGGCGTCGCCGCCGGTGCAGGAGCTGTACGACACCCGTGAGATCGCGAGCGCCGCCGCGACGGCGCAGCCTCTCGTGGCCGCGCCGCGCCCGGCGACTCTGCCGCGCCCGAAGAAGCCGCAGGGCGTCGGCCCGCCCAAGCTGTTCGTCGTCGATACCAACGTGCTGATGCACGACCCGACCGCGCTGTTCCGCTTCGACGAGCACGACATCTACCTGCCGATGATCACGCTCGAGGAGCTCGATCATCACAAGCGCGGCATGTCCGAAGTGGCGCGCAACGCGCGCCAGGTGAGCCGCGACCTCGACGCGCTCGCCGCTCCACGGGCGGGCGAGCGCGAGACCGACATGTCGGCCGGGCTGCCGCTCTCGCGCACCGGTCATCGCGACGCGGCAGGGCGGCTCTACTTCCAGACCGATCTGCAGAACGTGAGCCTGCCGCCCGGCCTGCCGCAGGGCAAGGCCGACAACCAGATCCTCGGGGTGGTGCAGGCGCTGCGCGAACAACAGCGCGAGCGCGACGTGGTGCTGGTGTCCAAGGACATCAACATGCGCATCAAGGCGCGCGCGCTCGGGCTGCGTGCCGAGGACTACACCAACGACAAGACGCTTGAGGACGGCGACCTGCTCTACACCGGCGTGCTGCCGCTGCCCGCCGACTTCTGGGAGCGCCACGGCAAGACGATGGAGAGCTGGAACCAGGGCGGCCTCACCTACTACCGCATCACCGGTCCGCTCGTTCCCGCGCTGATGGTCAACCAGTTCGTCTACCTCGAAGTGCCGGGCGTCGCACCGCTGTACGCGAAGGTGACCGAGATCACCGGCAAGACCGCGGTGATGCGCACGTTGAAGGAATACACGCACCAGAAGAACTCGGTCTGGGGCGTCACCGCGCGCAACCGCGAGCAGAACTTCGCGCTCAACCTGCTGATGGACCCGGAGTGCGACTTCATCACGCTCACCGGCACCGCGGGCACCGGCAAGACCCTGCTGACCCTGGCCGCGGGGCTCGCGCAGGTGATGGACGACCGGCGCTACGGCGAGATCATCGTCACCCGCGTCACGGTGCCGCTCGGCGAGGACATCGGCTTCCTGCCCGGCACCGAGGAAGAGAAGATGGGCCCGTGGATGGGCGCGCTCGACGACAACCTCGAAGTGCTCGCGCGCAGCGACTCGAGCGCCGGCGAATGGGGCCGTGCAGCGACCAACGACCTGGTGCGCAGCAAGATCAAGATCAAGAGCCTCAACTTCATGCGCGGCCGCACCTTCCTCAACAAGTACGTGCTGATCGACGAAGCGCAGAACCTGACGCCCAAGCAGATGAAGACCTTGATCACGCGCGCCGGCCCGGGCACCAAGATCGTCTGCCTCGGCAACCTCGCGCAGATCGACACGCCGTACCTCACCGAAGGCAGCTCCGGGCTGACCTACGCGGTCGATCGCTTCAAGGGCTGGGCGCACAGCGGGCACGTGATGCTCGCGCGCGGCGAGCGCTCGCGGCTCGCGGACTTCGCATCCGAGGTTCTGTAGCGCTTCGCTCAGACGCTCGCGATCGGCTTCACCGGCGTCCTGAACCTTTCCTTCAGCGGCTCGTGCCCGAGCGGCGGGAACTCGACCGGCTCGTCGGGCACCCGCGTATCGGGAAGCCGATCGAGCAGGTTGCGGATCAGGGTCAGCCGGCCGCGGCGCTGGTCGTTGAAATCGACCAGTGTCCACGGCGCGAGCTTCGTGTGCGTGGCTTCGAGCATCTCGTCGCGTGCCTTGCCGTACTCGGCGTACTTCTCGCGCGCCTTGACGTCGATCGGCGACAGCTTCCAGCGCTTCAACGGATCGGCGAGCCGCTCGGCGAAGCGCTGTTCCTGCTCGACCTGGTCGACGGTGAGCCAGTACTTGAAGACAAGGATGCCGTCGTCGACGAGCATCTTCTCGAACACCGGCGCCTGCTTCAGGAACGCGCGCACCTGCGCGTCGCCCGCGAACGCCATCACCCTCTCGACGCCGGCGCGGTTATACCAGCTGCGGTCGAAGAGCACGATCTCGCCCGCGGCCGGCAGGTGCGCGACGTAGCGCTGGAAGTACCACTCGCTCTTCTCGCGCTCGCTCGGCTTCGGCAGCGCGACGACGCGGCACTGGCGCGGATTCAGATGCTCCGAGATGGCGCCGATCACGCCGCCCTTGCCTGCCGTGTCGCGCCCTTCGACGACGACCGCGACGCGCTGCCCGGTGTGCGTGATCCAGCGCGCCATCGCGTTCAGCTCGACCTGCATCGGCTCGAGCCGCTCTTCGTACGCGGCCTTCTTCATCGCGACGCGACGAGGTCCTTGATCTGCTGCAGCGCGCTCGGGTCCTCGATCGTCGTCAGGTCGCCTGGGTCCCTGCCCTCGCACACCGCCTGGATCGCGCGGCGCAGCATCTTGCCCGAGCGCGTCTTCGGCAGCAGGGTCACGAAGCGCACGCGCGCCGGCCGAGCGACCGCGCCGAGCTGCTGGTCGACGAGCTTCATGATGTCGCCCTCGAGCTTCAGCGCGTCGTTCGGGTCGGCCGCCTTCGACGCGTCCTTGAGCACTGCGAACGCCATCGCCACCTGGCCCTTCAGCGCGTCGGCGACGCCGACCACCGCGACCTCGGCGACGTTCGGATGGCTCGAGATGCTCTCCTCGATCTCGCGCGTGCCGAGCCGGTGGCCGGCGACGTTGATGACGTCGTCGGTGCGGCCGAGGATGAAGTAGTAGCCCTCGGCGTCGCGGATGCCCCAGTCGAAGGTCGAGTAGACGGTGCGGTTGGGGACGCTCTTCCAGTAAGTGTTGACGAAGCGCGCGTCGTCGCGCCACACCGTCTGCATGAAACCCGGCGGCAGCGGCCCTTCGATCACGACGACGCCCTTCTCGTTCGGCTTGGTCAGCTCGGCGCCGCTGTGTTCGTCGACGAGCTTGACGCCGAAGCCGTAGACGGGTTTCCCGGGTGAGCCGAACTTCGCGCGCTGGAGCTGTACGCCGTTGCAGATCGCGAGGATCGGCCAGCCCGATTCGGTCTGCCAGTAGTGGTCGATGATCGGGCGGCCGAGGCCTTCCGAAATCCAGCGTGCGGTCGGCTCGTCGAGCGGCTCGCCGGCGAGGAACAGCGCGCGCAGGCTCTTGAGATCGTGCTTCTTCAGGTACGCCGGGTCGTGCTTCTTCAGCACGCGCACCGCAGTCGGCGCGCTGAACATCGAGACCACCCTGTATTTCTCGATCAGGCTCCACCAGACGCCGGCATCGGGCCGGATCGGCACCCCCTCGTACATGATCGTCGCCATGCCGGCGAGGAGCGGCCCGTAGACGATGTAGCTGTGGCCGACGACCCAGCCGATGTCGCTGGTCGAGAAGAACGTCTCGCCGGCGTTGCCGAGGAAGATGTGCTTCATGCTGGCAGCGAGCGCGACCGCATAGCCTGCCGTGTCGCGCTGGACGCCCTTCGGCGTGCCGGTCGTGCCCGAGGTGTAGATCGTGTAGCTCGGATGCGCGGCGTCGACCCAGGTGCACGGCACCTGCGCGCCCCGGTGCTTCTCGCGCAGCGGCGCGTAGTCCTCGTCGCGGCCGGCCGTGCGCTGCATGTCGCAGAGGCCACGATCGATCAGCAGCACCTTCTTCGGCTTGTGCTTCGAGAGGCGCAGCGCCTCGTCGAGCAACGGCTTGTAGGCGACGACCTTTCCGGCGCGCGAGCCGGCGTCCGCGCTCACCACGAGCGCCGGTTCCGCATCCTCGATGCGGCTTGCGAGGCTCACGCTCGCGAAGCCGCCGAACACCACCGAATGGATCGCGCCGATGCGGGTGCAGGCGAGCATCGCGAACACCGCCTGCGGGATCATCGGCATGTAGATCAGCACGCGGTCGCCCTGCTTGACGCCGAGCGCGAGCAGGATCTGCGCCATGTTCTGCACCTCGGCGTGCAGCTGGCGGTACGTGTAGACCTCCTCCCTGTCGACCTCGGTCGAGACCCAGATCAGCGCGTTCTGGTCGGCGCGCGCAGCGAGGTGCCGGTCGATCGCGTTGTGGCACAGGTTGAGCTGTGCGCCCACGTACCAGTTCGTGAACGGCGGCCTGTCGTGGTCGAGCACGCGCTCGAACGGCCGGTGCCAGTCGATCAGCGCGGCCTGCTCGCGCCAGAAGCTCTCGGGGTCGTCGATCGAGCGACGGTAGAAGGTCGCGTAGTCCATCGGTTGCTCCGAAGGCTGAGGATACGTGCGCACGGGTGTACCGCTCGCGTGCGTTCGATACCGATGCTAGCAGCGTCTTTTCAGCATCGCGAGCACTCCCTTGAAGCGCTCGTGATCGCAGCTGCGCAACCATTCGAAAGCCGCCATCTCGACGCTGACGAGCACGGCACCCGCCTGTCGCAGCCGCTGCATCGCGAGCGCGTGGTCTTCCGGCCTGCGCGAACCGCACGCCGGGGCGACGACGAAGACCTGCCTGCCGGCCTCGAGCAGTCCAAGCGCGGTTTGCAGCAGGCAGACGTGCGCCTCGCAGCCGGCGATGACGACGTCGCTCGCGCCGACCTGGTCCAGCAGCCCGTCGGCGCAGGCGTCGAAGTGCATCTTCGAGACCGTCACGTCGCAGCGTTCGCGCAACGCGGGCGCGTTCGACCCCAGCCCGCGCGGGTTCTGTTCGGTGCCGACGACGCGCACGCCGAGTTCGCGCGCGACGTCGGCGAGCAGCAGCGCGTCCTCCAGCACCGCGTCGCGGCGATGGATCGCCGGCAGCAGCCGCTCCTGGTAGTCGACCAGGACCAGCGCGCTGCGCGCCGCTTCGAGCCGCTTCACGCCACGCTCCTCGCGCGCCGGCGCCGCGCGGCGCCGCCGACGCGGCCGATCAGCGCGTTGAGGTAGCGCTCGAACAGCGCTTCGGACTCCTGCTTGAACATCCGGATGCGCCCGGTGTGGGAGAGCATCAACAGGCCGACCGCGTGGGCGAACAGCGACGTCAGCTCGGCCTGCGCCTCGTGGGCGTCGAGCCCGAGCTGGCGCAGCGCGTCGCCACACGGCGCGAGCGCCGCGCGCAGCCGCGCGTTGAGCGGTTCGTTCAGCTGCGGAGTCAGGCCGCGCGGCTGCATGCCCTT
>Ga0187893_10012406_pt1 | contig 12094 bp, 10 predicted proteins | sample MA1701074metaG_FD_139574 | JGI IMG/M metagenome (GOLD analysis project Ga0187893, IMG submission 139574) | White microbial mat communities from a basaltic lava cave in the Kipuka Kanohina Cave System on the Island of Hawaii, USA - MA170107-4 metaG ... | reverse complement strand
TGCGATCACTCGGGGTTGTTGGATGGGGTCATACGTCCCCTGGGCATAGCGGTGCTACTGCAAGCCTAACACGCGGTCGGCGAATGCCCGCATCTGGTCCAGCGTCGTGAACGTCATGACCAGCATGGAGAGGCCGTGCGTCTCTTCACGCCGCCGCAGTTCCTCTCGTATCTCTTCCGGCGTGCCGATCAGGCTTACTGGGTGACGGAGGATTTCTTCCATTGTTCCGCCGAAGATGCCGGCTAGGCCTTCGGCGGCCTTTTTGGTCTCGGCTGGGCTCGTGGTCGGGACGTAGTTGAAGATGGTGGTCGCGAAGCGGGCGCTGCCCTTCTTGCGGCCGGCGGCGGCTTCGGCGGCGCGGACGCGGGCGAGCTTTGCCGGGACGGCGGCGTCGCTGAACTTGCGGATCTCGTCCACCGTCGTCGTGCCGGCGTCGCCGAGCCTCGGCACCATGTGGATGATGTCGGCCCACTCGCCGGCGCGCCGCAGGATGCCGGGGCCGCTGCCGCCCAGCATGAGCGGCGGGCCGCCGGCTTGCGCCGGCCGCGGCAGGCAGACGGCGTCCGTCAGCTGGTAGTGCGCGCCGGAGAAGGACACGCGTTCCTCGCGCCAGAGCCGTCGCATGATGGCGACGGACTCGTCGAGCATCTGCAGGCGCTCGGACGGCTCCGGAAACGGGATGCCCATCATCGTGAACTCGGCGCGCGTCCAGCCCGCACCCACGCCCGCGATGACCCGGCCGCCGCTGGCCTCGTCGATCTGCGCGAACAGCCGCGCGTGCATGGCGGGATGGCGGAAGAGCAGGCAGGCGACGTGCGAGCCCAGCCGGATGCGCTTGGTGCGTTGCGCCAACGTCGCCAGCACGAAGAAGAGCTCGTACGTCGCCCCGTCGGTCTGGAGCTTGCCGAGCTGCTCGAACACGTAGTGGTCCGGGACGAAGGCCACGTCGAACCCGAGTGATTCGGCGAGCACCGCCTGCTCGACGATGGACTCGACGCCGGTTTGATCGTGCCGGACCTGACCTCCCGCGATGCCCACGGCGAACTGCATGCGCTGCTCGTAGCGGGTGTGGGCGGCCGAGCCAAGACGCGCGGCGCCACGGCTCGCCGCGTCGTCTACGAGCGCAGATCGGCGAAGAAGGCGGCGAGCACGCCGTTTAGCAGCTCGGCGCGCTCCCACTGCAGGAAGTGGCCGGCTCCGGGAACGACGAGCGGGCCGACGCGATTCGGAAAGGCGACCTGGCTCTTCGCGAGGAACGACGAGCCTACCACGTGGTCCTCGGGACCGTAGAGCACGAGTGTCGGCGTCGGGTTGGGCTCGAGGAGCCGGGCGGGCTCGGACAGCGGCCGCGCGGCGAAGGCCGCCTCGTAGTTGCCGAAGCCGGCACGCAGCTTGGCGGCGTCCGCGAAGGGCTCGGTCATGAAGTCCACGTCCGCGCCGGCGAACGTTCCCGGCGCGGCCCAGAAGCGATGCCCGTAGAATTCCCCGATGTAACGCCGCCGCTTCTCGGGCGTGTCCAGCTCGACCGCGAGGGCGTCGGCGTCTCGCCCCTGGCGGAGGAAGTAGTCGCTCTGCGGGCGCATGCCGCGCCCCGGATCGGGTGGTACGCCCGCGCGGGCGTACGCGTCGTCGATCAGCGGCAGCACCGTGTTGAAGAGGCACTGCCGTACGACGAAGCCCGGAAACCGCAGCGCCAGGTCCTGCACCACCACGCCGCCGAGGTCGCCACCCACTGCCGCGCAGCGGGCGTGGCCGAGGACGTCGTGGACGAGCGCATGCAGGTCGCGGGCGTGCGCCGCGGGATCGTAGAATCCGTCGGGAGCCAAGCCGGAGTCTCCGAAGCCGCGGAGGTCGGGCACGATCACCTCGAAGCCCGCGGCTGCGAGCGGCTCGACGTTGCGCCACCAGATGCGCTTCGTCTCGGGCCAGCCGTGCACGAGCAGCAGCGGAAAGCCGCCCTCGCCGGCGCGCACGTATGCCAGGGGCAGGCCGTCCCGTATCGTCGCTTGGAGGGTGCGCATCGCAGGGGAACGGTAGGACGGCGCCCGACTCTGGGCAAGACGCCGTCGAGTACGCTAAGGCAGGCTCATGATGAATACGCTGGGCTTCGTGGCGGGATTGGCGATGCTGCTCGGTGCAGGACTCGCGTGGCTGCGGCTCATCCCCGGGCTCGTCGGCTTCGGCATCTTCGCGCTCGGCGGCCTGCTCGGGGTCGTGGTCGCGATCGCGACGATCATTGCGGTGGTGCGTGGTCGCGGCATGCGCATGGGAAACGCGGTGGGGCTGCTCGCCGCGGCCGTGATCCTCGGCGGCGCGTCGCTCGGTGCCGGCGTACCGAGCATCAACGACTTCACCACGGACCTGGCCGACCCGCCGGCGTTCCGGCACGCCGAGACGCTGGCGCCGAACGCCGGACGCTCGCTGGCGTATCCGGCCGACTTCGCGGCGCAGCAGCGGACCTGCTGCCCGGATCTCGTTCCCGTGCGCACCGCGGACCCGCCCGCGGAGGCCTTCGGTACCGCGGAGGAAACCGCGAAGTCGTTGGGATGGGCCATCACGGCGAGCGACCCTGCGGCGGGGACGCTCGAAGCGGTGGACACAACCACGGTGTTCGGGTTCCAGGACGACATCGTGGTGCGCGTGCGGCCGAAGCCCGAGGGTGGTGGCAGCATCGTCGACATGCGCTCCAAGTCGCGTGACGGGAAGGGCGACATGGGGGTCAACGCCGAGCGCATCCGGACGTTCGTCGCCCGCTTCGAGTCCGCGAGCTGAGGGTGGGATCGCTTCGTCGTCTGGCGATTCGGCTCGTCGTCGCGGCGGTGCTCCTTGCCGGCGTGCTCTACGCGTCGCTCGGGGGCGGCGCACGCATGCGCGACGTGAGCACGCCGCCGGCCCTGCCGCGCGACGCCGTCGAGCTGGTAGCAGACCTCTCGTATCCGCCCGGCAACATCGCCGTGTCGCCGGCGGGTCGCGTGTTCTTCACCTACCATCCCGACGGCCATCCGCCGGCCCAGGTCCTCGAGCTGGTCGACGGCCACGCGGTGCCGTATCCGAGCGCGGACGAAGGCCGCTACCAGAGCGTGCTCGCGTTGCGCATCGACCGCCAGGGCCGTCTCTGGGCGCTCGATCACGCCCACTTCGGCCGGGGGCAGCCACGGTTGCTCGCGTTCGACCTCGAGACGAATGCGCTCGTGCACCAGTACGACTTCCCGAGCAGCACCGCCGGATTCCTCTCGATGCTGAACGACTTCCAGGTGTCGCCGGACGGCCGGTGGATCTACATTGCGGAATCGAGCCCCATCATCCAACGACCGGCCCTCGTCGTGTACGACGTGGAGCAAAAGACGAGCACGCGGCTCCTCGACCGGCATCCGTCGGTCTTGCCGCTCGACTATCGCATCGCGGCGCCGGGCCGCGACATGACCATCCTGGGGGGGCTCGTCACGCTGCGCATCGGCGTCGATTCCATCGCGCTCGACCGCCGCGGCGAGTGGCTCTACTACGGGCCGGTGAACGGGGACCGGCTCTTTCGGATCCGCACGGCGATGCTGCGCGACGCCACGCTGACGGCCGAGACCTTGGCCGGGCTGACCGAAGACTTCGCCGCCAAGTCGATCAGCGACGGGCTTTCGACGGACGACGCCGACACCATCTACGTGACCGACCCCGAGCACTCCGCGATCCACACGATTGCCGCCGACAAGACGTTGCACACGCTGGTCCGTGACGAGCGCATGCGCTGGCCGGACGGGCTGTCGTTCGGCCCGGACGGCTGGCTGTACGTCACCTGCAGCGCGCTCCAGGACGTGCTCTTCGTCTCGGCCGAGCGGGCCAAGAAGGCGGCGCCGTTCCAGATCTATCGCGTGAGGACCGACGCCCAGGCGGCGCCGGGGCAGTAGCAGGCTGCCGCTCGTCAGTCGGTGGTCGTGCGGCCTTCCAGCGCCAGGTTCATGATGCGCTGGAGCAGTGCCGCGTAGGACAGGCCGCTCTTGGCGGCGGAATCGGCGAAGTCCTCACCGTCGGCGAGCTGTGGGTTCGGGTTGGCTTCGAGCACGTAGACCTGGCCGTCGGGCGTCAGCCGGAAGTCGAGCCGCGCGTAGCCGGTGATCTCGAGGATGCGGTAGATGCGCCGGCACAGCCGCTGGATGTGATGCACGAGCGGCTCGGGGAGGTCCTTCGCGAGCGCGGTCCTCACGCCGACCTTGCGCTGATAGCGCCGGTCCCACTTCACCTTCTCCGTCGCGATGCGCGGCGCCTCGTCGGGCAGGTTCCTGAAGCTCAGCTCCCAGATCGGCAGCACGCGCAGGCGATGGTTGCCGAGCACGCCGACGTACAGCTCGCGCCCGTCGATGTAGCGCTCGACGATCGCGTCGGTGGCCAGGCGCTGGTGCACGAAACGCACGCGCTCGGCGAGCTTCTGATCCGAGTCGACCAACGACGTCTGGGCGATGCCGGCCGAGCCCTCCTTCACGAGCGACTTGACGATCAGCGGAAACGCGAGACGCTTCGGACGCCGCACCGGCTGCCCCATGCGGACGACCGCGAACTCTGGCACGCGCACGCGGTGGTAGGACAGCACCTTCTTCGACAGCGCCTTGTCACGGGCCAGGATGAGCCCGCGCGGATTGCAGCCCGTGTAGGGGACGCGCAGCAGCTCCAAATAGCTGACGACGTTCTGGTCGTAGACCGGGACGTCGTCGAAGTCCTCGAGCAGGTTGAACACGAGGTCGGGCTTCATCGTACCGACGGCTTCGCGGATCGGGCCTAGATCCGTGTCGACGCCGAGCACCTGCACCTCATGGCCGAGCTTGCGCAGCGTGCGCAGCACGTCGAACTCGGTCTTCCACGGGGACTCGGCCGCATAGCGGATCGACGCGTCCTCCGGCGGCACGAGCGGCGCCTCCACGAGGGCCAGCACGCGCAGCTTGCGCCGTTGGTGCGGGACGCGCGGCGTCACAGGGCCACCTCGTAGCCGCCGCTGTGCAGGTAGTTCATGACGTGCACGGTGAGGAGCACGGCGAAGTCGCGCTTCGCCTGCTCCTCGGTGCCGGCGATGCGGAGGTCGAGCGCCCGGCAGCGCGAGATGACGTCCCCGAGCACCTGGTCGATCGCGTACTGGTAGGCGCCCGTCCAGCGCGCGACGGTGCGGCGCACGTCGCGACGGTAGCGCCGCACGAAGCTGAGCGCGGTGCCGTGATGCCGGTGCTCGTGACGGTCGGAGAACAGACGCCGGAGATCACGATCGTAGGCCTCGGCCGGGAAGGCGACGCCGTAGTGCGCGCGGCGCGCCGAGTAGTGCTCGCGCAGCGTCTTCGTCTGCTCTTCGAGCGGATCGACCTTGCGACGGTCGAGGAGCGGAGGCTCGCGGCCGGCGAGCTCCCCCATGACCTCGTGGACGTACTCGAGCTTCTTGAGTGCCGGCCAGTCCGCATAGCGGCTCCGCCACACTTCGGGCGGGTGCGCGAGCCAGAGGGCGAACGTCTCGGCGAAGTCCTCGTCCGGGTGCGCTTGCGCGTACCAGTGATCGAGATGGACGACGTAGCGCTTGCTGTACGGACGCGGGCGATAGATCTCCGGATAGCGGGTGGACGAGCGGCCGAAGAGGCGCTGGCGCTGGCGGCGCCGCCGGAGCTGATAGGCGTTGTCGACGGCGTGGCCGGCTTCGTGGCGCAGGATGTTCATGCACCACTCCTCGGTGCCGCCCTCGACTTCGAGCATCTGGCCGAGCTCGAGGCGGGTGAGGCGCGGATGCGCGAGGTAGAAGGGCACCGCGATGCCCGACACGCCGTCGGGCGTGAACCATTCGTCCGAGATCCAGAAGTGTGGATCGAAGCGGAGCCCGCGCCCGCGCAGCTCACGCCGCAGCCGGGCGATGCGCTCCCGGAGCGGACTGATACGGAGGCTGAGTCGCAGGTCGCAGAGGCGGACGTCGAGGAGCCGCTCGTCGGGGAGAAGCGTCCATTCGCTCACGCGTGCGTCGGTGCTCGTCACTGGACGCCTCGGCGCGGTCCCTACTACTATCGCGCCTTGAAAGGGGCAAACCGAAATGAAGGTGAAGGCGGCGATCGCGTGGGAGCCGAAACGCCCGCTCGCGGTGGACCTGATCGATCTCGACGGTCCGCGCCGCGGCGAGTGTCTCGTGCGGCTGACGGCGTCGGGTGTCTGCCACACCGACGCGTACACGCTCTCGGGACGCGATCCGAGCGGGCTGTTCCCCGTCGTGCTCGGCCACGAAGGGGCGGGGGAGGTGGTCGAGGTCGGCGATGGCGTCACCTCGCTCGCGGCCGGCGATCACGTCATCCCGCTCTACATCCCGGAGTGCCGGCAGTGTAAGTTCTGTCTGTCGCGCAAGACGCACCTCTGCGGCGCGATCATCGAGACGCAGGGTCGCGGTCTCATGCCCGACGCCACCAGCCGTCTCTCGCATCGCGGCCGTCCGTTGCACCACTACATGGGCACGTCGACGTTCGCGGAATACACGGTCGTGCCCGAGATCGCGCTCGCCAAGGTCCGCCGCGACGCGCCGCTCGACAAGGTGTGTCTGCTCGGCTGCGGCGTCACGACGGGCATCGGCGCCGTGCTGAACACCGCCAAGGTCGAGCCCGGCGCCAGTGTGGCGGTGTTCGGGCTGGGCGGCATCGGGCTCTCGGTGGTGCAGGGCGCCGTGTTGGCGGGCGCGGACCGCATCATCGGCGTCGACACGAATCCCCGGAAGTTCGAGCTGGCGCGGCGCTTCGGGGCGACCGACGTGCTCGATCCCACGGCCGCGGGCGACGTCGTCGCCGCCATCGTCGAGCTGACGGGCGGCGGCGTCGACTACTCGTTCGAGTGCATCGGCAACGTCGACGTCATGGGCCAGGCCCTCGCGTGTACGCACAAGGGGTGGGGACAGGCCATCGTGATCGGGGTGGCCGGTGCGGGCGAAGAGATTCACGCGCGTCCGTTTCTCCTCGTGACGGGCCGCCAGTGGCGGGGCACGGCCTTCGGCGGCGTCCGCGGCCGCAGCGAGCTGCCGCGGCTCGTCGACCGCTACATGGCCGGCCGCGTGAAGCTCGACGAGTACGTGACGGCGACCATGCCGCTCGAGGACGTGAACCGCGCCTTCGACCTCATGCACGAAGGCGCCTCCATCCGTAGCGTCCTCCGGTACGTCTGAGCCGCCGGCTCTCCGGAGCGACTGCAACGTTTGCAATCCCGATTGGGGATTTTTGCACGGGGAGGCCGTGGTCCCGGCGGACCGGAACGCCTGGCGACCGGCGTGGCACCCGCCTTGCTCTGGCTAGGATGCATGAAAACCATAGCATCGAGCTTCCTGGCAGCAGCGGTGCTCGTAGCCGCGACCGGCTTCGCCACACCCATCGACAAGAGGAGGGTGGCCACCGACCTCGACGAGGCGGTGACGGTGGAAACCGTGAACTTCGACGGCCGCTCGATCGTGGCCAACCTGGTCAACCGCACCGGCTACACCATCACCGACGTTCGGCTCACGGCGTCCGACTCGTTCCGCTGGTCGAACGAGCGGCATCCCGGCACCGACGATCCGAGCCGCGCGACCAGCGTCATGGTGCCCGGGCCGGTGGCGCCCAACGAGCTGTTCACGGTGAAGGCCCCGTTGCCGCCGCGGCCCGAGCGATCCGATGGCTACTTCGTCCCGCGCCTCGAGGTCGTGAGCATCGTCCGGGTCGAGAGCGCTCCCCAGCCGTAGAGCCGTTCGCGATCGAGATCGCACCGCTCGCCGTCATCGGCCGTTCAGCAGGGTGACGAATCGTCATCCGCCGTCACCGGGGTCCTCCGGCTGCGCTACACGTAGGCGACAGCTTTTTAGGGGGAGGGCCCGATGGGACAAGCGCTCTGCATCCGGAATCACCGACGCCTCGGCGCGGCCGTGTTGGTATGTGTGCTCTCGCTGGCGTGGCCGGGCGGCTCCGCGGCGGACGTCACCGGCTTTCGCCCCGCGGGATTCTGCCAGGGAAGCACCGGCACCGATGCCGGCACGGCCGTGTGGTCGGGCGCGAGCAACGCGGCGGGCACGGGCGCGACCATGGCCACCGCGGGCCTGGGGGGAGCGAGCCCGCTGAGATCCGAGTATCTGAAGTGCAACAACTACGGCTTCACGGTTCCTCCGGGGAGCACGATCGACGCCATCGACCTGCAGACCCGGCGCGAGCGGACCGGGAATACCGTCGCGGACGCACACGTCTTCCCCGTGCGCAGCGACGACGTGACGATCGGCAGCGTGGGATCGGGATCGGATCGGCGGCGCGTCTGCCCGCTGAACGACTGGGGCGCGGTGGGCGACGACCTCTACACGGACGCGGTCGATCCGCGATGGGGGATCGCGTGGGGTGCCTGCGCCGCGGGCGACCAGAGGTGCCCGCCGCCGAACGGCCCGTTCAACGTGAACCACGCCAACTTCGGCGCGGCGCTGGCCGCCGAGGTGTGCAGCGCCACCCCCAACGGGACGGCGCGCGTGGACAACATGCGGCTCCAGGTCACCTATACCATCCCAAGCTGCGCCACGGCTCCGTGGGCGCCCATCACCGTGGCGCCGCTGGACAACACGCCGGGCGCGACGACGCTCTACGCCATCGGGACACGCGTTCCGAACGTGGGCGGGTGTGCGCTCACTGGCGCGACGGACATCACGATCGCGCTCACCGGCGGCACGGACGGGAGCGCGGTGACCACGGGAACGATCGACTCGGTGCCGTTCACGACCACCATTCATACGGCGACGCAGGTCGGATTCCGGGTTCCGGCCGGGGCGCTGCAGCCGTGTGGCACGCAGTCCTGCCTCGGCGCGGACACCCCGATCACGATCCAGCTGAACAACGTGCGGAATCCGCCGACGGACGGCGATCCCACGCTGAGCATGACGGCGACGCCGACCTTGAACGGCCAGACGGGCACCACGTCCTCCAATCCGTACATCATCGCCGCGCCGTGCGTGCCGTCGGGTGCGGGGGCGAGCCAGTGGGGTCCGATCACCGCCACGCTCACGGATCCCGCGCAGTCGGTGCCGGCGCAGTCGGGTGGACTCCCCGCGTGTGCGCGCTTCACGCGCTACACGATTGGTACGACGGTTCCTTCCCCGGGTGGCTGCCGCCTGGTGTCAGGAACGGAGATCGTGGTCACGTTCCCGTCGACTCCCGCAGGGACGGACGCTTCCATGATCTCGGCGGCGACCGTGAACGGGACGACGGTCACGCCCGAGCCGTCGGCCGACGCCCGGGTGGTGAGGCTCCGCCCGACCATGGACATCAACAACGGGCAGCCGCTCACGATCACGCTCGACACGGTGCAGAACCCGTTCGCGGCGGCAACCCCGGCGACGCTCACGCTGCACGCGACCAACACCCGCGACGGGAACACGGGCACGTCGTCGGGCACCTACAACGTCACGGCGACGACCGCGTGCGCTCCGACGCTCGACTTCTACGTCCGCGACTGGACCAGCGCGACGGCGCACGACATGGGCGACCCGATTCCGCCGGCAACGGCCGGTCCCGACTGGGCGACGAGCAGCGACGTGTGGACCCAATACACGGACGTCGCCCCGACGGTGGCCGCGAACGACTGGGTGCGCGGGGTGGACGTGGCGAAGAGCGAGACCAACTACGCCTTTGCCCGCGTTTCGCTCAAGACTACCGGGGCTCCGCTCACGCCGAGGCGCGACGTGCGGGCCCGCTTCTACATCGCCCCGTTCGGCGCGAGTCCGACGTTCGGCCCGCTCGCCGAGGTGACGCAGTCCCTCTCCTCGACGACCCCGCTCACGTTCGTGCACGTGCAGTACCCTTCGGCCACGGTCGCGGGGATCACTGCGGGTACCAAGCTGTGCCTGGCAGTCGAGATCGACTCGCAGAGCGACCCGCTGACGAGTGCAACCATCAACGGGACGAACCCGGATGCGGCGTCGAAGAACCGGATCGAGGCCGATCCGAACCAGGCGCAGCGAAACTTGGCCGTCATTGCGGTCCCCGCGGAGCCGCCTCCCCCGGCCGGGGGCGGCGGGGGCATGATGCACTTCGCGATGGCGCACAACGGCACGATGGAGACGCGGGACGTCGCCTTCCGGATCGCCGTGCCGCGCGACGCCCTCGAGCACCTCCGTGACGCGAAGGTGGCGGTGGTGGGCGGCGAGGCCGTGCCGCTGCGGCCGGGCGGAACGATTTCCCTTCCCGGCATGCGCCCGGGCGAAGACCGCTGGATCAGCCTCGAGTATTCGCTGGCCGGTGGCCGCGAGGGTGCGATGATCCCGGTCGAGTTCGACCAGATGCACGGCGAAGAGCGGGTGAGCGGCTTCACCTTCGGGATCGTGCCCACCGCGATGCCCGACGTCGTGCGTGAGAACCTGCGCTTGCACCACGACGTCTTCTCCCGGCTCTCCACGGCCTTCGGCATCCGCGAGGGCAAGGCGGAGAGCGCCGCGGCGCTGAAGCTCTACCGCGCGCCGCAGGTATCCGAGCCGGAGTACGTCTCCTTCCTGCAGGAGCATCGGCGGCCCATCGGCGCCGCGGTGGCGGCGCTTCAGAAGCAGAGCCGCGAAAAGGACCTGGTTGGCCTGGCTGCGGGCCAAAAGGTCCTCTGGCACGCCGTCGAGGAGGGCGAGATCCATGACGCCGCGACGGCCCACCTCGCACTGCTCGAGAAGCTCGACGTCGTCCAGAACATGCGCGAGATCGCCAAGGGCAATCCGTTCGACATCCTGCCGACGGTCCGCTGGCAGCGCGAGCTGTTCGCGACCGTGCCCCGGCTGAAGGCCCTGGACGTGTCGGCGGAGGTCGTGAAGCAGTCGGAGACGTTCATCGACGGCTACGGAAGCGGCAAGTCCGACGCCGGACGCTACGCCGCGTTGCTCGCCTCGCTGCAGAAGCCCTTCCAGGCGACGGCCGCGGCACTCCGGAAGGAGGGGATCGACGCCGGCGCCGCGCTCGCGGACCTCCAGGGGCAACGCAAGGCCAGCCCGGGCGCCCAGCAGAAGGCGCACCGCGCCTTCCTCCTCGTGCTCCACGAGGGCCTCGGGCGAGACACTCCGGCCCAGACCGCGAACTAAGGAAAGACCAGCGCGCCCTGCTTCGTCTGCACGACGGTCACGGTGCGGCCGACGCAGCGCGTGGGCGCACCGACCTCGGTGAGGGCGCGCAGCGCCACGCCGATGCGAATGCGCGTGGCGTCCGGCGTCGGGATGGCGACGGCGACGCCGCCGAGCGTGAGCCGGGTGTTGCCCGACGCGAGACGGCGGAGCTTCACCGACGACAGGCCCGCGGCGCTCGGGACGCCCAGGGTCGTGTCGCGGAAGCTCGCCTTGCTGCCCTTGGCTCGGAAATGCACGGCGTCCACGCTCGCGCAGAAGGCCGGCGCGCCGTCGTCCGGCACGAGCTGCACGAAGACCGTATGGGTCGCCGGCGACACGGCGGCGACGACCGGCAGCGGAGCGAGTGACAGGTTCAGCCGGCTGGCGGCGACTCCAGGGAGCAGGCGCAGGAGCTCGATCGTCGTCACCGCCGGCGCCGTGTCGCCGCAGCAGGCCGGATCCTCGAAGTCGGTGAGGCCGTTTCCGTCGTCGTCGAGGCAGTTGCCGCAGCTCTCGGGGACGGGGAGGGTCGTCGTCGACGTCGACGAGGTCGTCGAGCTGGACGTGCTGGTCGAGCTGGTCGTCGAGTTCGACGTGCTGGTCGTGGAGGACGTCGAGGTGGACGTGCTGGTCGTGAGGGACGTGCTCGTCGAGACCGAGGTCGTGCTGATCGACGTCGTGCTGGTGGACGTCGTGGGCGCGAGCGAGGTGCTCGTGGACGACGTGGTCGTGGTCGAGGTGGTAGTAGTCGGGACGGTGGACGTCGTCGAGGTAACCGTCGTCGAGGTCGTCGAGGCAACGGTCGTGGACGTGGTGGTCACGCCGCCTGCGCGGGCGGCCGGCGCCGCGAACGCCAGGACGAGCGCGGCGACGAGCGCCGCAGCGCGCATGCTGCTCGTCGTCATCTGGCGGCGCATGATGGCCAGGCGATCAGCCACACGTCAAGAGAATGCCTGGGGGGAAGCGCTTCAGAATACGGGCCGGATGCGGTTCAGCCGCTCCTCGGCTGCCGCCATCAGG
>Ga0187893_10012405_pt1 | contig 12094 bp, 11 predicted proteins | sample MA1701074metaG_FD_139574 | JGI IMG/M metagenome (GOLD analysis project Ga0187893, IMG submission 139574) | White microbial mat communities from a basaltic lava cave in the Kipuka Kanohina Cave System on the Island of Hawaii, USA - MA170107-4 metaG ... | reverse complement strand
AGCAAAATGCAATGACTGATCCTCGGATCACGCTGGGCCGCCACGACGGAAATGAACCCCCCGAGAGAATCGCCGATCACTGCATACTCCTCTGGAGCGAAGCTCCGTGCGGTCTCTATGAGAGTATTGGCGGTCTCGTGAATCAGCAAGCACAACTCGCCGAATGTCATGGTTGCTAGTTTGAGAGCTAATTCCACCGGATTGTCATGGTACGGCACTTTGACCCTGAGGATCGTGTATCCCAGTGGTTCAAAGACCCCTTCTATCTCCGGCTGAGCCCCAAGCGTGCCGCCCAGACCATGGGTGTAAAAGATATTCATTGTCGCATCCGGAGCAGCGCCAAAGAGCGCGCCTCCAGTTCGTATGGCTCGCCTCCGGGGAGCAATTGATACCGCCGTCTCCCAGTTGCTTCTCGCGTATCCAGCACCACTTCCCAGCGGATCTCGGCCCGATGGGCCGGTACCACAAAGGGAATAGGTTCGTAATGAGCGTTCAAAAGGATCAGCAGCGTCTGATCTACAACGCGGTTACCGCGAGTATCCAGTTCCTCGATTGCGTCTCCAGCCAGCCGCAGCCCTAAACAGCGGGTATGCCAGTTGTTCCAATCCTGGTCGGTCAGCTCCTGACCGTCAGGCCGGAACCATACCAAGTCTTTGACCTCCGAACCGCGGATCTGCCTGCCTTGAAAAAATTTACGCCGTCGCAGCACCGGATGTCGATGAAACAAGCGCGTGAGCAAACGGGTGAATTCCAGCAATTCCTGCTGCGGCTGGTCGAGGTTCCAGTCGATCCAGGAAATCTCGTTGTCTTGACAGTACGCGTTATTGTTGCCTTGCTGAGTACGTCCGATCTCATCGCCAGCTTGCAACATCGGCACACCTTGTGAGAGGAGGAGCGTAGCCAAGAAGTTCCGCTGCTGACGTGCCCGCAGCGCCAAGATTCCAGGATCATCCGTTGGCCCTTCTATCCCACAGTTCCAACTGAGGTTGTGATTATGGCCATCTTGATTTCCTTCGCCGTTGGTCTCGTTGTGCTTTTCGTTGTAGCTGACCAAATCCCCCAGGGTGAATCCGTCATGGGCAGTGATGAAATTGATGCTCGCATGTGGCCGACGACCTCCCCAGCCATAGAGGTCGCTGCTCCCGGTGAGACGGTAGGCTAAGCCGCCGACCAATCCGCCATCGCCTTTCCAGAAGCGTCGTACAGTGTCGCGGTATTCTGCATTCCATTCAGCCCACAACACCGGGAAGTTGCCAATCTGATAGCCTCCCTCCCCCAGATCCCACGGTTCAGCAATCAGTTTAACCTGCGATAATACAGGATCCTGTTGAATGATGTCGAAAAATGCGCCCAGCCGGTCCACTGCATGGAGCTCACGCGCCAGCGCCGCAGCCAAATCGAAGCGGAACCCGTCCACGTGCATCTCGAGGACCCAGTAGCGAAGGCTGTCCATAATCAACTGTAGCGTGCGCGGGTGGGTCATGTTGAGCGTGTTGCCGCAGCCAGTGTAGTCCATGTAATAGCGCTGGTTGTCGGCTACGAGACGGTAATAGGCGGCATTATCGATCCCACGGAAACAGAGTGTTGGCCCCAGATGGTTCCCTTCACTGGTGTGGTTGTAAACCACATCCAGAATTACCTCGATCCCTTCGCTGTGGAGTGTTTTGACCATTGTCTTGAATTCGGTCACCTGTTGCCCTCGGGTTCCGCTACTCGCATAACGGACCTCCGGCGCAAAGAAGCCAATAGAGTTGTACCCCCAATAGTTAGTACGTCGTTTCTCCAGCAGATGTCTTTCCACCACAAACTGATGGACGGGCATTAATTCCACCGCTGTGACCCCAAGCGAGTGAAGGTAGTCAAGCACTTCCGGACAGGTCAAGCCGGCATAGGTCCCTTGCAGGTATGCTGGTACATCTCGGTGACGGGCAGTAAACCCCTTCACGTGGAGTTCGTAGATCAGCGTCTCGTGCCACGGCGTACGCGGAGACGCATCGTTTCCCCAATTGAATGCCGGATCTACAACGACACACTTCTGTGTGCCCGCTGCACTGTCTCGTTCGTCATAGGACAGGTCAGCATCGGGATGCCCTACGGTGTAGCCGAACGGGGCATCACTCCACTGAAGGGTGCCAGCAATGGCCTTAGCGTACGGATCGAGAAGCAACTTCGCTGGATTGAAGCGATGGCCTGCCTGCGGTTCGTACGGTCCATGCACCCGATATCCATATAGTTGCCCGGGACGTATACCCGGCAAGTAGACGTGCCATACCTGGTCAGTCTGCTCCGGCATGCGGATGCGTGCGGTCTCCCGGCTCCCATCTGGCCCATCGAATAGGCATAGCTCAACTGTGGTGGCATGCTGCGAAAACAGGGCGAAGTTGACGCCTGTCCCATCCCAGGTAGCACCTAATGGATATGGATGCCCAAGCCAGACGTTCATTATATTCTCCTCAGCGTCTTCTGCATTTCCTTCTCCCAAAGGGAGAGAGAGAAAAAAGGCTAGCTCGCGTAGATCACATTGATTCCCGAAGGTTTAAGCTGACCCATCTGGAAGTCCGGTGTGTGTTGGAGACGTTCTTCTGGAGAAATATCCTGGACATGAGCCGTTCCCTGGAAAAGAGGAGCGGTCCGTACCAAATGACAAGACTGCGGCTGACGTCTGTCTTTGTTTAAGAGAATCAAGGCCCTTTCGCTTCTGTCGAGAGAAAACTTCACGAAAGCGACAACCTGGGGATTCCCCACATCGACGGGTTCGATCGGTCCCTCTTCGTTGAAGACTCGATACGACGCTTTGAGGCGATTGACTGAGGTGACAAAGCTGCTGAGATCCCACTGCGCGGTTTCCCAATTCTCCGGCCGAGTGTCAACCACGTTAAGGCGGCGGCGAAAGCCAAATTCAAAACCAATCGGCATCATCACGCCTGTAGAAAACAGGGTTGAGAAAGCGTAGCGCTGTTTGACTGCCGCCTGGTCTCCGTGTAGTTCCGCTGCCAGGCGCTCAGTATCATGTGACTCAACAAAACTGATCGAAGGTGCGAGGGGAGCAGTTTGTCGATACTGGTCGAGACACCACGGTTCGGTAAAATCCCACCACTTCGAACTGTTGAAGATAAAGTTGAATCCTGAGCGGGCCAGCCGGACCGTATCCGGGAAAGGGCAACCGAGTGACTCAGCAAAAAAAAGGACTTCAGGGTGTGACTTTCTGAGTTGGCTGAAGAGAAACTGCCAGAGATCTATTGGCACTTTGTACGCAGCGTCGCAGCGAAAGGCGCGAAACCCTAGGGACGCGTAGTACTCAGCCAACTTCAGCCAATACTGCCACAGATTGTCACGGTCAGGACTGCCGGCGTTATCGATCTCAATCAGGTCCCCCCAAACTACGCGGCGGTCTCCTTCCTTGGCACTCGGATGTAGCGGTTTGCCGTCTGCTCCTCGTTTGTACCAATCTGGATGCTCTGTCGCCAAGGGTGAATCAAAAGCAGTGTGATTGATGACCAGATCCATCATGAGATTGAGTCCCAACTGGCTGGTGGTCTGGATCATTTGCGCAAGCTGGGTCATGGGAGGACCAGCAGCAGGATCAACCAAACGCGGGTCAATAGCGTAGTAGTCTTTGATGGAGTACAGGCTGCCGGAGTAGCCAGAGTAGTGGAAAGAATTGATAAACACCCAGTTAAACCCGAGGCGCTGTGCCTGCTGCAAATGCGTAATCCACTGTGGCAACGGCCCAGCGAGAAGGGGAAAGAGGTTATAGATACGCGGGCCGGGAGTCCAGTTTGCTGTTGTGTTCATAGTCTTGTTCTTCTTTATTTTTTCACCTCAATCGGCACACGCCTGACCGCCACGTTCCTAGGGGCAGGCATGGAGATCTCTAATACACCGTCGTGATAGCGAGCACTGATCTGATCGGCATTCACTCCCTCGGGCAAAGGAAGGACTCGCTCAAACCGATCAGAGCGTCGGAAAGTAGAGAACCCATAACTACGCTCCTGCGTGCCCGGACGCTTGCCTTGGATGACAATTTGATTGCCCACCACCAGCACCTCGACCTCTTGCGGAGTAAACCCCGGAAGAACGACTTTACAGACAAGAGTGTCCCCCTCTAAAGAAATTTCGATTGACGAATCCCAACCGTACGGCTGTCCCCATTCGGAGAACAGTCGCTCCCACTTCCCCCAAAAGCGACTGAAAAAAGCGTCAAAGTCCCATGGTTGCCCTGCCGTTTCTGGCATCGGCCATTGGTCCGTCGCTTGATGAATTGGTTCCTGGTCACTAGCAGGCAGAACGCTCTTTCCCCAAAGAAAAGTCAGCAGATCTTTAAGATGCACTCGCCAGATCGTCCAGTTATGCCCGCCCGTGAGTTCCTGGAAGAAGCACGAACAACCCTTCGCTTCGAGCAATGGTACAAGTTGTCTGTGCGCAGGAATAAATTGCGGCTCGTACTTGCCGACGTCGAAGTAAAAGGTGATAGGCACGGTCAGATCTCGTACGAGGGTCGTGATTCGGTCTCGTTCTAGGAAAAAAGCGCTGGACTGACCACCAACCTTGGAAAAGAGGTGCGGCCGCGACAAGGCCAGATAGGTCGAGATCAACCCGCCGAGTGAGGCTCCCATCACTCCCCGGGCCTCGCGCTGCGCGAGCGTGTGGTAGTGCTCGTCGATATGCGGCACGAGTTCCTGCTCGACGAAACGTGCATAGTCCTCGTTCGCCCAATACTCGCGCCCACGATTCACGGGGTCCACCATCACGGCAATCAGCGGAGGAATATCCTGGCTGTGAATGAGGTTGTCCAATACGGTGGCGAGCAGAGCGCGGGTAAGGTATTCCCCACCATCGTGGACATAGAATGTGGGAAATCGTTTGGTCGAGTCTTCCTCATAACCCAGAGGCAAGTAGACGTAAACACGCCGACGGTTGTTGAGCAGTTTGCTCGCAAAGTCGAATTCCTCGACCCGGCCGTGAGGAATGGTCGCCACCCACTCCAACTCAGGCGGTTCCCGGAAATCTCCCACGACAAAGAAGGAGTTCTGTTCACCAATGCCGTTGTCTATGGCATTTGGGCAGAACGGATCTACGATCCACTCGCCATCAACGATGAACTTATACTCGACGCGGGCCGGCCCGCGGACTTGCAGCGTGTGGTAGAAAATCCCTGTGTCCCGCAAAGGAGTCATGGCGATGCCCCGCCGGTCCCATTGATTAAACTCGCCAGTGAGTAGCACGCGGCGCGCTTCTGGCTCATAGGAGATGAAATAGACGGAAGGACCGTCGATCATCGGCGTTCCCACGGCCTTCAGAACTTGCAGGAACCGGTCCACTTCTTCTCGTAACTTGTCCCCTGGTGCCTCCTCCAATCGTCGTCGCCAAGTAGGAAAAGTCGGAGCAGCTTCTTCGCGTGTGGTTTCCATGGTCTCGTATTTCCTTCTGTCAAGCTACCGCGGGAATCGTTCGGCAGAGAGAAACTTCACTTCGCGCCGCAGGCCTTCATCAGTAGTGTATTGCTGGATGGCTTCTCGCAGACGACCGACGTGCTTGTCTTGGCTCTCCAGGTTGGCGGGAAAACCCAATTCAGCCATATTGCTGGAAGAAACGAGCAATTCACGCAAGAAATCGAGCTCTGAACATTCCAGTTCCCAGGTGATCCGCAGTGCCTGGTCTAAAGAAATACCTGCATGCGCTTGACGGTGATACTCTGCTACGCGCGTAACTAGAGAGTCGAGAATTTCCAAAGGCAGCAAAAAAGACTTCGCTCGAAATACGCCTGAGAGCAAGCCTTTGTTGACCGCTCGGATAAGAGCCGCATGTCCTCCCTCCTCCAAAGCCATCGCACTCCAGAGCGCTCGCAGCGCAGGGTTTTGGCCAAATGCCACGGCAAAATTCACATAGATCTCCCCAACCTGCGTTTCGATGTTGGCATGGGTGCTCAGTATTTCAGAGAGCGGGCGAGGAGTCGCCGCGGAGGAAACGTCGGGTTTTTCTTCGCTGTTCATTATTTGCCTCCTATTTGCCTAGAGAACTTAAGGAAAGAGAATCCCCTTATAGTCGTACCTCCCAAAGCCTCCCTTCACGCAACACCCATAACCCTCCCTCGTTGAACGGATTATAGGTCCCGTGTCGCCTCAAGTAGACTGAGTAGACCGCACGGGCGCTGGCAGGCCCCCAAATCTGTCCGTGAAAAGTATGGGGCCGGGGCAACTGGGCAATGAGTTTATACCTTTTCGCTGAGACTTTGAAATTTTTGTCGCTCCACCCATCTAGCGGTAAGGAAGAGATGAACTGATATTTCGCCGGTAGGCCTTCTAAGAATAGCGGCGTACAGTTGACATGGGCAAGTTCATCAAGGCTGTAATATAACCACCCTTGTGTACACTCTGCCGAGGGGTCAACGTGGGAGACCGTTATCGCTCGTATCTCTTGACCCGTGGTCTTGGTGTTCCACGTCCGACCGCGCTGGATAACCTCACAGAAAGAGTGAAGGAGGAAACTGGCTGCGTTCTTCTTCGCTTCCGTCCCCAACCTGCGGGAAAACGGTGGCACAACCCAGAGTATGCACTGCCGACGCATGGGAAAGGGGGCAGATTGGGGAATCATCATCGTCACCTGGTGGGGTCTCTTCCAGTTTGGCTCTTGCTCCAGCAGAGTGGAGGTCCAGTGGAGAAGAACCGCTTCGATGCCGTCTTCAGGATCTTGCCAGTCTTTACGCAGAAAGAACATTGTCGTAGCTATCAGCAGTCAGCTATCAGCTTTCGGCTCCCAGAAGACATGTGGATCCAGGTTCGGGAACAAAGCATCTTGTTTCTCTAGTTCGTCCAGGAAATGCCAGTCTTCTTCAGCAATCGCCTCACCTGCTATGCATTGTTCGGCCATTCGCCGACAACGTTGGAAATGAGCGGAATGCAATAGAGCGCGCCGTCGTGCATGGTCAGGAGTGTTACCGGTACTGATCATAAAAGGCCAGTCCGAGGCCTGGAGGAGGAATAACTCCCGACCACACTGTCGGAGGATACGGGTCAGTGGCTTATCTAATTTTTTGCCGTTCGTCCGTTCTCCGAGCTGCTGCATGGCGCATTCGGCCTGGTACACCTTCCGCCACACTTCGCGGGTTCCTTCCTGCCACCAGACGCGATGATCGCCTCCGTCTCCCCATGAGGATTCGCGCAGCTGCACGGTCCGCTGAGGAGGGTGCAGACTCAGATATTCCTCACAGGTAGCCAGTAGGATATCACCGCTTCCGGCTATACGTCGTAGGAGTTCATATATCCACTGCGGACCTTCAAACCACCAGTGACCAAAGAGTTCGGTATCAAAGGCTGCCACGACAATTCCTTGCTCACCGGTTTGCTGCCAGTGTGCACGCAACCGTTCGCGCAACACCTGAACGAAGTGAGCGGCATGGATGGGCACCTGTGCGAATGCCCACTCAGGAACGTAGGGCTGCTTGTAAGCCAAGTCGGCACGACGATCGGTGATTCGCCAATAACGGAGCCCACCGTCTCCTTGTTTCTTGTGAAACTCCAGGTAGGAAGGATCTCCCGGATAGCCAGTATCATGCTGCCACACCCGAGCGGTGGTCTCAAAGTCACGGCTGAAAACCGCCACGGAGGAAGAGGATTCAGTGCCTCCGCCATCTACCCAGTGCAGGCGGCAAGGGGAATGGCGGTCATAATCCGGCGGACTGCTGCTGAGTTGGCGTGCGTCTACAATGAAATAACGAATGCCCGCTGAGGCAAGGATCTGATCAAATGAGGGGCGGTCACCAGAATGTAATCCCTCCACTCCCTCTAGTGGCGGTGTCCAGGGAGAAGCCGGGCGATATGCGCACTCAGGCAGCCAGAAGCCTTGGGGTGGCCTATGGAAGTGACGTTGATAACACCCGGCACCAAGCGCGACTTGCGCACGGACGCTCTCATCGAAACCGAGCAAGGGAAGGTACGCATGGGTCGCGGCAGAAGTAATAATCTCGATGTGTCCCTCCCTCTGTAGTCGGCGTAAAGTGCCAATCACAGCGGACGAGGGGTGATTACGAAAGAAAATAGCCGCGCGTTGATACAACTCTTCCCACAAGTTGGCTAACCGCGCGAGATGAGGCTCATTGCTCTTCTGAAAGACGCGACAATCCTCCGCAGCAGCGCGGGACTTTTGCTCCAGATAGGCAACCACGGTGGGAGCAAAACGAGGATCAGCAAACTGTTCGAGCAGAACAGGAGTCAATCCTATCGTCACCTTAGGCGAGAGCCCCTGCAGAACCAATCGTTCCAACGCCTGCAGGAGAGGAAGATAAGACCCCACCACAGCCTCCAACAACCACTCTTCCTCCAAACGGTTATGAGAGAGCACGTAAGGAAGATGAGAGTGGAGGACGAGGGCAAACGTGCCGTACGGTTCAGGCATAATTCATAGGGCTCTTTATCATCCCTTCTCCCCTTAGGCTGCCTAGTAGCGCACTGTCAATGGTGATGCGTCGTCACTTTCGTGACCGAAATGTCACTTTTCCCCCAGAACGCTCAGGAGTGTCCCCTAAGTGACAGTCCTCAGCCCCTTTCTCCTTGAGAGAGAAGAGGGTTGAGCGTACGATTTCCGCTCTCTTTGCTTTCTTCGAGGCAAAGTAAGGATACACAGATTCAGGAGGAGAGTTATGTGGTACCTCAAGAAAATGTGGTTAGACCAGGGGCCTGGGATTGAGGCGGTGGCCATCCACTATACCTTCACCGCGCTGGGCCAGACGCCCAACTGGAGCCTCCCACATGAAATTCGGCTGATGGAAAAGAACGCTACGGTCAAACAGGGATTCGGCGGCACTACCCTGGCAGCGGAGGATCAGGTCGCGACGATCCCTGTCACGGAGCGGCCGGCCGCCGCTCCGCCCAACGCTCGGGTCAAGGTTCTCAAGATGCCGGCCTCAGTGTTTAACCCGCAGACCTCCACCTTTAGCGAGTACTACCTCTTTCACTACTTTTTTGATGTGCGGCAGAACGGCAGGGTCTGGGCCACCCCTCTTATCACTGAGGAGATCGTGAGCAAAGAGATCGAGTACGTCGACTGGCGCGGCAACGTGTCCGGACTGTGTGCACACTGGAGCGTGTATGACGGGGATGCCTTCGTCTATGCTCCGACCGAGACCCGGGAGTTCATCGAGCGGTTCGGGGAGGAGAGCGATTTACGCTCCCATAAGTTCTACGGTTCCCCTGACAGAAACCTCTTTTCCCGGATCAAATGGGCCCTGGTGCAGCAACTGCCCTTGCCACGGCGTTGGCGGACGAAGGTGTGGGGACCCAAAGGCGCAGAGGTGATTCAGGGTTGGCACGTGGGCTTCGTTGATTACCCCACGCCGCCAGGGGAATTCCCTCGTGGGCATGAGGAGTGGACAGGGTATACTGTCCACACGCTGTGAGACTAGAGGACTGCCACTTCCCGCTATCGTCTTTAGAAGAGAATGCTTCCAGGCAATTCTCACTCAGAGCCATTCCCCCGTGTCGCTGATGCCCTCGCTTCCCTACGGACGGGAAGGCTCTTCTGCAGGCCGGATATCATCCACCACCTTCACAAACTCCTCAAATGGCAGCGCCGGCAGAGTGCAGACCTGAAAGGTACCCCTGGCCGCGGCCAGGATGCCTCTGCGAAAGAGATGTTTGATGGCGTTCTGGTCCGGTACCTCGATAATCGACACAAAATCGTACTCTCCCAGGGTGGCATACAAGTCCACAATCCTGTAGCCGGTCTGAGTGAAAAAGATTTTGGTCTCCTCGTAGATTGCCCGGGCTTGCTCGATACTCATGGCTCCTTCACGGGTAAGCTTTAACAGTACCATGGCACGTGCCATGGTAAATCCTCCTTTTTGAAAGCCTGCGAGCAGAGGCAAGCCCAGAGGACAGAGACGCGCCAACTCATTTGATTTCGATGCTCAGTGTCTATACGGGGCTGCCTCTGATATTCTTCGAGTTGTGCCTGGTCTTGCTCCGCCAGGCTATGGACCTCACCACCGCTTTCTCGGTTCGGCCGGGACCCTGGGGAGTGGTCATCTTCACCGTCCCCCTTTGTAAAAGCACACGGGTGGCGCTGGCCGAGATACTGTCCCTAGATGAGCATACCCACCTTTTGACCTCATCACAGAGTGTATCTCTTACAGCAGTGCAGGGACTGAGTCCCCCGGGACGTTTCCGGGGCGCGGGTTACATGTCGCGGGGAACCAGTTCCAGGCTCAGGTAGGCATTGAGAGCCGCCCTGGCATCCACTACCGGTGTATACTCAATGCGCTCCACTGCCGCCAGCCTGCGGAATTCCAGAATGCGCTGGATATTGGTCATCGCCTGCTCGGCGATGTCGGCAATGATATGGACCTCCCCCCCGCCGAGGTCCGCCACCGCGTTGATGACATTGACCCAAGGATTCGATTCCAGCAACCGGTCCCGAAGCAGGGTGGCCGCGGCCCGGTTGTCTTCCTCGGCTACCCCGTGACGGAAATGAATCGTGACCAGATACAGCATAACTCTCCCCCTTTCCTGAGAGAGAAGACGAGCGGTGCCAGCAAACGAGTGTATCTATCTCCTCTCAGTCCTGAGTACACGCAAAAACCTGCGCGCAGAGGCACGCAGAGAGGGCAGCGATGTACCGGCTTATTTGATCTCGATGACCAACCCTTCTATAGGACTAGGGACCAGCCCTTTCCAGCGTCCTCTCTGCTCTACACGATGTTCATCCCCTGAGCCCGGAACATCGCTGCAAAGTCCATGGCCGGGTGAATCTCAAATTCCACCTCCTTCCAATAATCGATCATCTTGCGGATATCCTCATGGCTCTCGGTCTCAAAGACGTACACATCTGGCGCATTCGTCCCCAAGGCGCCATAGAAGCCTACGGTCTTGATCCCTGCCGGACGGTCGCCTTCGTTCCACCACTTGCGCGACTTGGCCATGATATCCACGTTGCCCAACACCGTACCAGGCTTATTCTTTACGAATGCGATGTAGAGCATCTCTTCACCTCCTTCTTGGTGCTGCTAGCGATGGCCCATCTGCTTGGGCCCTTTCAGTTTGTCACGGAATTGCATGGTAGGAATCGCCGGCAGGGTAGTGATGTGGACCGTCCCCCGTGAACTCAGATCGACCGATAGATGCGCGACGGTCTCGTTGTCCGGCGCTTCGATAATGCTAACAAAATCGTAGGAGCCCAGCGTGGCATACTGCCCGACGACTTTGCAGCCAAAGTCGGCAATCTCTTTGTTGACTTCCTCCAGACGGTCGGGATTCTTGTGCAGGGTCTGGCTTCCTTCAGGGGTCAAGGTACTTAACAAAATGTACGTTGGCATAACACTTCTCTCCTTATGGTGGCTATCTATTCGAGAGTCTCCGGCGCAGCAATTCAGAGCTTCCTTGTGGTCCAGTGTTCACCTGCCCTGCCAGTCCGTGGGGCGGACTTCTCGCTTTTTTCCTCTCGTCTCTCATGTGGCTAGCCTCCTACAGCTGAAGACCCCTGTTTTCCTCCCAGAAAGTGCTAGGGGACGACGCGAGATGCCTCTTGGACCTGAACGGCAAATCCCACAACTCTCAATAACCAAGCACGATCAAGCAGCCTCGGCCCGAGCGGATTGAAAGAGCCACTCCAATCCGGTGGCCAGTTCTTCCCGCCAGGCCGGATAGTTATGACCAGCGTTGAACTCACGATACCTGAGGCTATAGCCGCGCGCTTCTAAAAGCCCTTTCGTCATGCGGTTTGCCTCCAAGAGTGGATCAAACCGGCCGCAGTCTATGTAGATCTGTAGGGGCAGACGCTCACTCAACCGCAGGATAGTGATCAGCCCCAGTTCTTTGGTGAAACCGAGTGCGAAACCACCTGCCTGACTGAACACCTGGCCAAAAATCTCTGGGAGACGCACTCCCAACCAAAGAGCGGCAAGTCTGCCAAGTGAGGCACCGAGCACAGCATGAGCGCCCACCCGTTGGGCCAGAGGAATCTGGCTGGCAACCCAGGGAAGGAGTTCCTGGGCGACAAATCCCACCAAGGCCTCGCTACAGCCATATTCGGCAAATCGCGCCTGGGGGGCGTTGTCAAAAAACACGATCTCTTCGGTGTAGAGCGGACTCTGTTCACGCTT
>Ga0187893_10012403_pt1 | contig 12095 bp, 13 predicted proteins | sample MA1701074metaG_FD_139574 | JGI IMG/M metagenome (GOLD analysis project Ga0187893, IMG submission 139574) | White microbial mat communities from a basaltic lava cave in the Kipuka Kanohina Cave System on the Island of Hawaii, USA - MA170107-4 metaG ... | reverse complement strand
GGCAACCATCTGTTTCAGGATCTGCGGGTTCTTGCCAGAAAAATCAGGAATGGCCTTCCACTCCGAAATGGCAAAAAAGGTCAACCCAGTCCGCAGCGACTCGATTAGAGCTTCCTTTTCGCTGGAAAACTCCTTGCCCAGTTGGGGCAACGTTGTCACTCCATTTTCCTTGGCGATGAAGTAACGGACGGACTCCTGTGGGCTTTCAACTTTGACCTGTCTGCGCTTCTTAATGACTTCAAGATTGCCCCGTGGTTGGGGCTCACTGCTTTTGATTCCAGCCTCAGCGATCGCGGTCATAGGCACACCTCCTCGGAAATGAGAGGAGGGTAAGTCCAGGTTCTAAACCCGTCAAATCAGTACGTCGGTATTTTGGAACGAAGTGAGAGGGAAACACGTTGTCGGAAGAGAAGTAGGGGACAGAATTCCAGTGAGTTGAGTGGCACACCAGCGCCGGATTGGAAGGATCCTCAGTTTAGCCTGAGGCCGTCCTCGACAGTTATCAATGACGCGTTAGTCTCCGGTTTCGCCGTGATACGGTCAGGTGGTACCCATCTGGCGTGATGCCGCGCTTTTGCTTGAATAGCAGGCATCCGGACACTTGAGTCGGTATCGCTACGGCAAGAGCAGACCCACCCGTTCTTTGCCCGCTGCCAGAGAGGGTTCTTGTGTCCGCCGGTCGATCAACAAGGAACGACTGCTCCAGCACTTCCACCGTTTGGAGCACGTCAATGCCTTTCGCCTCTCACGAACACCACAAATCCGTGCACGAATTTCTCTAAGCGCTCTCTGAGTTTCTCGTCCAAAATATTTCCATCTTTGTCCAACACCTTCGCGGCCCCGGGCACGACCAGTCGCCCACCGGTCCAGTGACGGGTGCCAAGGGTACGCAACACAGGTAGCCACGCATTTTGCGATAAAATGGTACCGAAAGCGCCTTGAGTTGCTCCCATGATCGCAACCGGTAGATCACCAAAGACACGCGGAATGTCGTTCGGGGGTCTGGATAACCAATCAATAGCATTCTTAACGACGCCTGGTATGGAGTTATTGTATTCAGGTGTTGCGATGAGCAAGCCAGACCTGGCGGCAATCTCATCCTTGAGGTGTGTGACAGTGGAAGGCATCCCTTGAACAGTTTCAACATCGAAATTGTAAAGGGGGATATCGTGGATCAACCTGATAGCGAGTGTGGCACCGTCTGGCATCATGGGCGTCGCTGCGCGCAGCAGCGCGGTATTGAATGAGTCGCGCCTCAAGCTGCCCGAGATCCCAATGATTCGCGTCATGTCCTGTACGCCTGGTTCACGAGGCCGTCTCGTCTGTGTCATTGTGCCTTGCGGAAACGGCCCCTGCCCCCAGCGTTCTGTCGCGGTTGCTATTCGTCTGATTGAGCTCGCGACCAGGTGACCGTCCGGACCTATTGTATCTGCTCTCCTTCGTCAGACCTGCTCATCTTGAGGGCAATTCACCGATTATCTGAACGACGAGACCAGTACATGTCTTGAGAGGCCTCCACCCCTCTCCACGGCCTCAAAAGCACTGACCGCTTCAGCAAGTGGGTACCTCGTAATGGAAGGAGGCGTCAAAAAGCCTGCCTCGAATCCGCCCCGCAAGTCGTCAAGAATGGTGGCCAATGTTGCAGCATCAAGTTGCAATGTGTCGAGTCCAAACAGTCGAGATTGATTGTGGTAGAAATCCACAAGGTCAAACGAAACACGAGTCCCACCCGTACTCGCAATGGCGATATGCCGGCCTCCATTGGTTAGCGACTGCAAGGCTAGCTCGAACATCGGGCCGCCGACCGCATCGAGAACAACGTCCGCTCCTTTTTCTGCTGTCAGTGATCGCACTGCATCCGGCAAATCATGCTGCTGAGTATTGACGTGCAGATCGGCACCGGAATGATTGGCATCCTGACGATCAGCTCCAATCACTCGAGCTTGCTTCCAGTGGGCAATCTGAACGGCCGCTCTGCCCACCGCGCCCGAGGCACCCACAATGAGAACGGTCTCACCGGCCTGCAGGGCCGCCGTGCGGGTGAGAGCTACCTGAGCCACAATGTAAGGTGTCCCGACGGCGCCAGCTTGCTCCATGGAGAGGTTTTGGGGCTTTGGACGAACAGCGTCAGCAGGCACGACCGCGAACTCTGCATGGGTGCCATCCAGTGTAAGACCCAGTCCGACGCCGCTGCCCCACATTTCCATGCCGCGAAAGCTCTCAGGTCCATCGATCACCACCCCGGCAAAGTCGCGGCCAGGCGTCCGCGGCAAGGCTAACTTGAGCCGGCCTGCCACAGTCTTGACGTCAACTGGATTGATGCCTGCCGCCCGGACCGCTATAAGCAACTCTCCCGGGCCGGGAGTGGGCCGGGGTACCTGCTCTATTCGTAGTGCCGCGGGAGGACCAAACTCAAGAATTCGTACTGCTTGCATCGTCTTAGATTCCACGTTCGACTTTGTTCTTTCTGAGGGTACCGCCAAAGACAAAATCACCCTCGGTTGAAGCTTTCTGAAGTCAGAAGGTTAACAAGTTCTGGTCAAAGCTGAGAGTCTCTAAGCGAAGGCTCTCGACAGCGTTAGACATAAGTTTCCGCTCTTGAAGGTGACTGCTACTCTTGTCGGGTCCACTTGGTCCGGCAGATCGACTTCGCGGAAGATACCGTTGAAACCTTCTGGGTAGCCTGGCTCTCCGGATCGCTCGATTCTTGCCTGTTCTTTCTGAGCCCGGATGAAAAGCCGCCGAGGCTCGATGCCAATTTCGATCTCGTTGGCCTTGAAACCGGGCAACCTGGAATTGACTTCCAGCTGATCGGGGGACTCGAGAATTCCAATTGGGGTTAAGCACCGCAGTTCTGACTCGGCGCGGATCCAATCCTCAACAGCGTGCCCCTCTTCGCGGCCGCGCCGTTCATATATGTCGTAAGCGCGTGCCGCAATCACCTTGGAAAACTCCCTCATTTGTTCCTTGAAGCTCTCGACACCGACGATTCTAATGCCATCAGACATGGGATCGGAGGGAGACATGGAGGTGGCTTGACTATTCATTCTGTATCCTTTCTCTACTCGCAGGTAGTATTGACTAACAACAAAGACTGACGCGTGGTGAAAAACCAAGACCACTCTTTGACAGAAATCCCATGCGACAAGATTCTCCCTCCAGAAACGGCCAGTACCAAGGCACACGCACTGTCAAGGATTTGATGGCGTTGCTTTTGGTGCCAAGGCTGGTGATGTGATTACACGCGCTAGAACTTGTAGTTCATCTTGAGAGAAAAATAAGTCGTATTCCTACCCGCCGGCGGAGTCTCTCGAAGGTATCCACCAACTTCATAGTAAGCGGCCAAAAATTGAATGGTCGTGTGGCGGTCGACGTGCCAGAGAACCTCCAAGTGCTGCAACGCCCCAACGTAGCGCGCACCGGAAGCCTGCCCCGTGCGTAAGAACACGCCGGGTTGCGAGTACAGGCCATCCGTCACTCGCTGACGCCAGAAAAAGAAGCTGTCGGCAGCGAAGGTCACGGTTTTCGAAAGCTGCAAGCCCACCTTCGGATGCACGACGATAGCGTTGAGCGATCCGCTGCTGTCGATATAACCGTAGTAAAGCCCCTTCGGGAACAACGGATGAAAGGTCTGCAAATCAGGGTTTCTCGGATCCTTGTCACCGCTCGAAATGGCGCCGAGAAGGCTCAGCAACGGTCGAAAACGGGTCCTGGCCAACTCGTAGGAAAGGTTTTGAGCATACTTCCAGGCAAACAGCTGGCCGGCTCCGAATTTGCCAAACTGCATGTCTCCTTCGAACCAGTAAGAGAAAGCCTCCTTCTGGCCGCGCATCGAAGCTCCTAGGGTATGACGCTGGTCGCGGGCAACCCCTTGATCAAACCGAGCTCGCTTGCGATCGAGGCCGAAGTAATACAAGTCCAGTTCCTTCAGAAATGACGGTATCTTCTTAGTCGTTGCTGCATAAACTCCCCAAAGCGTTTGAGCCGGGTCAGGAGCATCATCAAACACCCCAGGCTTTGTCTGAGCCGGTTTCACTGCAAAGGCGTCGATCCGCCATCCCGGGGGCCGCAGAATCAACTTTACGCCATCAAATTCCCGGCGGACATTGAGCTCGCGAATGGCCACTAACGAACCCTCGCCATAATTGAGTTCCTGGCGCCCGATTCGGACAGTCAGTGCCGGGGAGCCCTTTCGGAAATGAGAGTACAGCTCAAGAAAAAACTGGCTGAGGTCCAGTTTGTCTTGGTCCTGGACAGGTCTTAGGCCTCCATTGCGCCCAGCTCCGAGGCCGCTCTTCAGCTCAGAGAAGATCCTCACACGCTTGCCAAAATTCAAATCGGCATGGCCAATGAAACGGTGAAGGAAGTAGCCGTTGTCGTCCTGTGGCCCGAGTCCCCAGTTGTAGTTTCGGTAGAACTCATAAAACGGTCTGACTTCCCCTCCCAGCGAGAGATACCAATCGTTGCGACCCAGTGGAATGTATTTGATCGGGTCCCACGGGTCGGCGCGGAAGGAAGCGTCACGCAGAAAACTCCAATCCTCCTCGCTACGGTCCAACCGATAGGAAGGCCTCCTCGGTGGATTCAGCTGCCGCTCTTCCGGGCCAGACGGAAGAGGATCACCAGAAGATTGGAGTGCCCAGCAAGGAGTACCAATAAACAAGAACCAAACCAACGGTACAATTGAGGATTGCTGCGGACGACCAAATGTTCTTCGTCGAAGCATAGGAAAGGTTCATTGGCGTTCGATGATACGTGTACCGTTGAATCAATTGCCAGAGATCGGGTCTGTCACTACTATGAAAAGTGAGGCAGCCTCCGGTGGAGACTGCCCGCCAAAGAACCACCACTCTCTCATGAAGACGGAGTCACGAACTCACCGATGGGAGGAATGCGCCAATCTTCCCATCCGACCGCTCTGGTAATCCCGCATCGCCTGCTGGATCTCTTCCTGCGTGTTCATGACGAATGGTCCGTAGCTCGCAATCGGCTCGTCAATGGGTTCGCCATTCAGCACCAGCACGCTGGAATCTTGCTCTGCATCTATCGTGATCTCCTCCCCATCGCCGTCAAACCGTACGAGTTCTACTTCTCCAGCCTGCTCCGTCGCGTTCAACTTAAGCTTTCCTCTCAAAACGAAGAGAGCCGTTGTATACCCGCTTGGCAGGTTCAAGTCCATGCGATGACCCGCCTTCAAACGCACATCCCACAAATTGACAGGCGTGAACGTGCGGGCCGGACCCTTCGCCTTTTGAAACTCGCCCGCAATGACCCGCACTGTGCCACCGCCATCCGCTAGGTTGACGATAGAGATTTGGCGATCGAGGAGTTCTTGATATCGAGGCGGAGACATCTTGAACTTAGCGGGCAGGTTTACCCATAGCTGTATCATCTCCAGTGTGCCACCGCGCTTGGTGAACTCGCGAGCATGCTTTTCCTCGTGCACCAGCCCGGATGCCGCCGTCATCCACTGCACGTCACCGGGGCCAATCTTGCCCTGGTTACCGCTTGAGTCGCGGTGCTCCAATTCACCCTGATAGACAATGGTCACTGTCTCAAAGCCCCGATGGGGGTGCTCGTCAACACCCGGCGGTTTGTCTGATGGCGGAAACTCTTTCGGTCCCGCATAGTCCAGAAGCAGAAACGGACTGAAACGCAACGTTGAGTCCCCGAACGCCGAGAAAATTGTGCGGACGGGAAAGCCGTCGCCTACCCAGTGAGCCGACGGCTTCTTGTGGATGCTAAGAACTTTTTTTCCCTTGTTCATTGGTTGTCGATCCTTGTTGTTTATCTGTCCGCCGCTGCCAGCTAGCGGGTGTTAGGGAAGCAGGCGGAAGCTGGCCCACCCGAACCTGACAGAATCCTCGATACGCTCGGTCAGGCGCTCTTCTCGGAGGCGACCTGCTCGGAGGCGAACTGGATGCCGGCGGTGCCGCCGATCTGGATGAAGAGGTCCATGAACGCGGGCACCGTCTCCTTGCGAGCCCAGTCGCGCTGCAGTTCGCACAGCAGCTGCGTCCAGCTGATCATCTTGCCGCCGGCCTGTTCGATACGACGGAGGGCGGCCTCATGGGCTTCGACCGAAGTGCCGCCAACCGCGTCCGCCACCACGTAGACTTCATAACCCTCTCTCAGCGCGTCCAACGCTGGGAAGGTCAGGCAGGCCTCGGTCCACAGGGCGGTCATGATCAACTTCTTGCGACCCGCGGCCTTGACCGCTTGGACGAACTCTACGTCCTCCCAGGAATTGATCGTGGTGCGGTCGATTGTCTCGATGCCGGCCAGAACTTTGCGCAGCTGCGGGATGGGCGGCTTGTTCAGGCCAGTCTTGACGTTGACCGTGGAGTGGATGATCGGTAACTTATAGGCGAGGCCGATCTTGGCGACGCCGACGATATTGTCGATCAGCTTCTGCCGGTCCATAGAGGCAATCGAATTCACCTGTACCGGCTGGTAATCAATGATGATGAGCGTCGAGTTCTTGGGCGTGAGTAACGGATCCTTGATAGGGTCACGAATGGGTTCGCTAGCCATGACATCCTCCTTAAATAAAGGAAAACCTGTATTGGAGCCAGGTGCCATCGCAGCCCGGCTGTGTCGGGCGGCTGGGTAGCGCCGACGATCGCGATCAGGGCATGAGAGGCCTTACGGTGGCGACCGTCCGTAAGCGGGAAGTCTTGCTAACAACTGCGGCCTTAGTCTCATGGACTTCAGTGGTGGAATCGCCAGTAGCTTGTGCGAAGCCGAGGCTGTGTGTTCCGACAACTGGTTTTTCCAATGGTTCATTGGCTTCGCTGAATGTGCTGTCCCTCTTCGTGGTTATTTCCTTTTCGGGCCGAAACTGAACCTGCCTGGACCGAAGGCAACTACGATTAGCAAGCCGCCCATGATGGCCAAGTTCTTCATGAACTGAATCATCTGCATCTGTCTTTCCATTTGCTCAAAAGCCCAGAAGTTGTGGAAGATGGCAGTGACTGGAATCAGGAAGAGGAATAGAGCAGCGGCACCCCATCGGGCCTTGAAGCCCGTCAACACCAAAAGACCCCCGATTACTTCAAACAGAATCGCCATCGTCAGGAAGAACGGCACGGCAACCATGCCTTTCGATGCCATGTAGCCGGCTGTACCGCTCGAGTCAGCCATCTTGCCCATCCCACTCACGACGAAGATGAGGCTAAGGAGAATTCGGCCGAGCAGACTTGAAGCGTTTTGCATGGACGCACACTTTCTTTCAACACAAATGTCGATGGAGTCTTCTTTCATAACCGCTGCCCATTCAGCGAGTCGTCCGCCACGGCATATACCTTGTACCCGGCAGCCACCGCGCAAGATGGCGGGGAAACCAGGCACACGCTCGTGAGAGAACGAACCCCGCGGCAAGCTACCGGAGAGTCCAATGAGGGCCATACTGCGGCCCCTCGTTGATCACTTCGCTTGGGCGGCCTCCAGGCGGTCCAACTTGGTTTCCCGCCCGGCCTTCTGCACGCTCTGCGCCTTGTCGTAGCTTTCCATCAGCGCTCGGTAGGGTGGGACAATGTGATCGACCATGACCGCCGCGAAGTCCATCGCATCGGCCCGATTCCACGTACTCATGAGTTCGGCGAGGACGGCATACGTGTCGATCGGCATCGCACCGGCCTGAGCGACGCGGGCGAGCGTCAGGTCAGTAGCCATCTTGCTCCAGTTGCCGGAGGCGTCGACGACCGTGAAGACCTTGTACCCGGCGACGAGGGCGCTGAGTGTGGGGAATGACATGCAGACGCTCGTGAGCGTGCCGGCGATGAGGAGCGTCTTGCGCTTAGTCGCCTCGATTGCTTTCACCCAGGCTGGATTGTCCCAGGCGTTGATCTGGCCGGTTCGCGGGATGTAGACCGCGTCGGGATTGTACTGATGGATCTCCGGGATCAGCGGGCCGTTCGGCCCGTCCGGGACCGAGGCGGTGGTGAACGTCGGAATCTTGGCGAGGTGGGCCACCTTTGCCAACGCGGTCACGTGCGAGCGAAGGGTCGGCTGGTCGATGTCTCTTACCAGTTGGAACAGCCCACTCTGGTGGTCGATCAGCAGTAGGACAGCGTCGTTGGGGTCAATCATCCACTTGTTGGTGTTGGCCATGGTTTTCTCCTTTTAATTGGTATTGGTTTGACTTGCGATTCGATTCGTCAGGGGCCGCGCTTTAAGGGCTTACTAACCATCCGCTCCCTTTTTCCCAGGCATTGATTTGTCCTTCACGCAGCACGTACTGGGCATGCGGCCACGTTGTGAATGTCGGGAATCAGGGGCCGTTCGGACTATCCGGAACGAAGCGGTGGCAATGACCGAAATCCTGAGCAGCGTGGCGACTTTTTGGTTTCATCCCGTACTCATGATTTCCTCGATGACGGCCTCAGTCATCACTCCGGACCCCGTGAGCCTGGCCCCTTGACGCTGCATTTGCGTCAACAGCTCCTTGCCCTCGGCATCCAGGCCAGTCATATCCGTCAGATCGATCCGAATGGATCGAGGCGGATGCGACAGGGTAGCGTTTTGCCAGCACTTCCTCAGCTCTTCAATGCAAGACCCCGCCAGCCTCCCTTCGATCACCAGGCTTGTTGCTTGCCCTTCGCTGTGGATTGTAATTCTGAGCACTGTCTTACTCCGATCCCTCTCGCAACTGAGGTCGGAAGCAGAAGGCCTGCTCTCGTAAGTCGTGTGATTGTTTGTCCTGGCTTCGGGTGAACCTCTGGAGCCTTGTCATTTCACAATCGGTTTCTCTTAAGACAATTTTGATTCTAGACGGCACCAGCGCATGCGGTTAGATTTAACTGATTGAGGGAAAATCTCTTACAGTTGAAAGAGAACGACTGACTGAAGAACCGAGAGACGCAGTGGCGAAATTTGGATGGCGAGATGTCACCACATGGTGAAATATCACCGCGGCCTGGGACGGGTGATGCCGAGCTTACGCAGCCTCGAATTGAGCGTGGACCGATTCATCCCGAGCCGTGCGGCGGCACCTTTGGGACCACCAATGACCCAGCGCGTCTCCTGCAGGACGCGTAGGACATGGTCCCGCTCCAGAGATTGAAGCGTCGCATCAGACCCTTGCTGGGCATCGGTTTTGGAAGAAGACCTGAGTTCGGCGACGGGAATATCCAATACCGGACCACGCGAAAGAATCACCGCCCGTTCTATGAAGTTTTCCAGCTCTCGAACATTGCCGGGCCAGGAATAGTTCATCAGGGCAGTTTGCGCTTCTGTCCGGATCGTTTCGATACGCTTGTTCATCCGGCGGGCGAACTTCTGGGTGAACGATCGCGTCAGCAAGGGGATGTCTTCGCGCCGGTCTCGCAGCGGCGGCAAGGTGATCGGGAATACCTTAAGCCGGTAATAGAGGTCGCCCCGGAACTTCTTTTCCGCCACCATTTGGGTGAGATCGCCGTTGGTCGCTGCGATGAGTCTTACATTTACGCCAATCGTTCGGGCCCCTCCTACCCGCTCGAACTCCTGCTCCTGCAGCACCCGTAGCAGCTTGGGCTGCAGCTCCAGAGGGATCTCGCCAATCTCGTCGAGAAAAAGGGTTCCACGATGGGCGAGTTCAAAGCGGCCAATTCTCTGGGCAACGGCTCCGGTGAAAGCGCCTTTCTCGTGACCGAAGAGCTCGCTTTCGAGGAGGCCGGCAGGAATTGCCGCACAATTCACTTTAACCAGGGTATGTTCCCGCCGTGCGCTCAAGTTATGAAGCGCGCGCGCAATTAATTCCTTGCCTGTGCCCGACTCCCCTTGGAGCAAGACGGTGGAGTCGGTCGAAGCAACGGTTTCCACTTGTTTCAGAACACGCTTGAGTGCCGCACTCCTTCCGACAATCTCCTCAAAATTGTACTCGGTCTGGATCTCCTCCTCGAGGTATTGCTTCTCACCAGCCAGTCTGTCTCTGAGCACTTCCACTTGGCGGAACGTCAGAGAATTCTCAACGGCAATGCTGATTTGCTTGGCAGTCTCTCCGAGTAGTTCTATGGCTTCTGGTGTGAAAGTATCCTGGCGCTTGGAAGCCAGGCTCAAGAGTCCCAGAGAGCGATTCCGGGAGACGAGCGGCACATGGCAGGCGGAGATCAAGCCAAGGTTCACGCCGCGCCGCATGGTGACATCCGTGGGAAATGTGGCCAGGGAATCAGGCGTACAGACCAAAGGACGCTGCGAGTGCAGCACGGACTCAAGGGCAGTTCCTTCTATCGAGATCGGCTGCCGGACCGCAAAGAAGTCATGATGATCGGGGTAGTCAAGCGCCGCAACGAAGTATCGGCCATTTTCGGCGTCGCGGAGAATCAAATCGGCAAAATCATGAGGCAGCAATCGTTGTAGGCTGGAGGAGACAGCTCGAAGAAGTTCCTCAAGGTCAAGGGTTGAAACGACGGCGTTGTTGATTTCCAGGAGCAGCTGCGATCGATCGCGCTCGCGCTGGGCACGTTGGAAATTCAGGGCATTGTCCACCGCGATTGCCACCTGTCTGGCTACCTGCTCAAGAAAATCCAGGCCAAGATCTTGGGGAGGGGACTTGCTCTTGTTTCCAAAGGCAATGGCTCCCAACCGACGCCCGACTGAAGTGAGTGGCAAGACGTAGTAGGACCTGTGTGGGCACTTCCGAAGGGTCTCCATGATCTGCGGGAACCGGGTCTCGTGCTCGACGTCGTGGATCAGCAGGGATTTCTGTGTTTCCCAGACCAAACCGTGGGGGCTGCCCTCGATGGAGAACTCGTCCCCCAATTCAACTCCCAGGAGCCCCGGTTCTGCGTGGAGTTCAAGACGCATCACATTTCGTGCCGGATCGTGCAGCATGATGCTGATCGTCTCGAAATTCACAATGCCGTGCAGTCGCCCTGCAATCTCTCTGAGCAGCAATCCCAAATCCTGGTGAGTGGTGATCGATTCTGTTATTTCCAGAAGAGCTTGCAGCTGATGAGATGAAATCGATGAAATAAGAGCTGATCTAGTTTGAGGTTCGGCACTCATAAATCCTGCGGCCGCCAAGAAATCTGCTGTAGTCGCGTCAAGGTTAGATGACTTGACGGTAAAAGTCTAAAGGATGTGAGTTGGTAATCAAATAGAACAATCACAACTCAACATTCGAGGCAGATCCTGGTGGAAACCCCAACACCTGTACAGATGAACCCTCTCGCTACAATATCTTAACCGAGTCGCATAGGGAGTAGCTCATCCGAATAAGAGGGAACAAGATTCGGGATGCCAGCCATCGATCTCGAATGGAAAAGGAGATTCCAATCCGCCAAGGTCTGATCAGAGACTCGTTGGATCACGAGACAGAAGCCATTGCTTGGGCACCCAAACTCTTGTCTCTGGTATATCCGAGGAGGAATTATGAAAGCAACTCAGCCAAGACTACTGGGCTACTGCTTAAGCCCGAAGGCAAACTTCCCGCATCGACCACATTCCCACCTTCCCCCTCGGAAGCGCTCAATGTCATATCGGGAGGGGGAGCCAATTGTGACCAATGATCCAGCAGAAGACCCGCTTCAATGGCCTCATCGGTTCCCGACCTCCGATCCAAGCTAGTCATGATGACAGAGCTTGTCAATGAATGGAAGCGACCCACAAACAACCACTTCTCCAGAAATAAGGGTCTCAGCGAAGAGTATCTCAAGGAGACAGGGTGGGTGTTAGCTTGAGTGAACTTGCAAACGGGGAGTCGTGCCTTGGATGCTTTTTTAGCCGGAGGCTTTATAGCAGGGGGTTAATGCGCGCACTAAGGGGCTAGTTCCAAGGTAGCGTTATGGGCGTCTTGTGTGGGTCTTCTCTGGGGCTCAAAGGGGCCGTCTGTGGGGACTTAACGCGGCCAGAGCGGACTAAACAGGCGTATTGCCGGAAGAAGCGCGCGACAGTCTTGTCGCCTTCTTCGAGGATGTAGATGTCTTGGAAAAGCTAAAGCAACACTCGGAAAAGTACCGCTAGAGAAGTGCACCAGTGTCTGGGAAGTGTTGCCGCTGCTTCTACTTCCCTCCAAAAACGGAATTGTCGCGGTTTCCAAGAATCTGTTGCTCCCAGTATTCCGCAACCAATAAGCCGCTGGGATTGAATTCTGTTCGCTTCGTCACAGCCAGCCG
>Ga0187893_10012402_pt1 | contig 12096 bp, 10 predicted proteins | sample MA1701074metaG_FD_139574 | JGI IMG/M metagenome (GOLD analysis project Ga0187893, IMG submission 139574) | White microbial mat communities from a basaltic lava cave in the Kipuka Kanohina Cave System on the Island of Hawaii, USA - MA170107-4 metaG ... | reverse complement strand
CGCCGGCGAGGCCGGTGAGCGCGTGCTCATCGCGGACGGCATCGTCCTCACGATGGACCCGAAGCTCGGGGACTTCGAGCGCGCCGACGTCCTCATCGAGGGCTCCTCCCGCCCCCGCAAAGTAAAAAGACAACCCACACGCGCCATGGGCGCCCCGACTCTCCCAAGCGGGCCGAACGGGCCGCCTTCGGCAACCGCCAGGGAGAAGAAGAAGCGCGCCAGGAGCGCACGAGTCTAGAGGTGCTCCAAAGTGGAGCTTGAGACGCTTCGGCCGAGGCATCTGAACAATAATGGCCTCGTTCCGAAAAAGAGAAATCCAGGATCGCCGCATGGAACCGTGCGATCGGATCCTCGACAAGATCATGCAGGAATAAAAAACTTTGCGACCGTTGAGGCCGTTCGCCGCTGCGTTCGCCGCCACTGTGGGTCGCCTGCGATAACAGGCGTTCACGGCGAGAAATCTCCGAATTCGCCGGGCGCCCTCGCCCGTCACTGTTGCCTCGCGCCCCTGGCGCTCGGCACAGTGACGGGCGGCGGCGCCCCACCCCTCGCGCGTCGGCGCCATGGCAGGCGCCTCCGCGCTCGCGCGCACGTCGCGGCGCACAGGCCGCGCCAACGCCGCCCTCCCCGCCTTCGCCCACTCCGCGGGCTCCGGCGGGTTCGGACGGCTACTCGCTCGCCCCACGGCAGGGGCTCGCTCGCAAGGCGCGGCCGTCCCGCCGCTCCCCTCCCCTGCGGCCCCGTCGCGCACGCCCCGCCCCACGCCCCCGTGCCACCCCCCGACGGCCCGGCTTCTGCCCCACATGCTACGCCACCCCCAGAAGCTCGGCTGCCGAGAACGCTATCGTTTTCTCAAGGGCAGCCCAAAGCGGGCCCCCGCTAGAATCCCGTCGCCGGTCCGAATCACGCGGAGTAGAGCGTCGCGCCGGCGATCGCCGCGCAGCCGATCACGACCGGCACGGCCAGCTTCGAGTGCCAGCGAACCAGCACGCCGAGCGCGACGGCGCAGATTGTCAGCTCGAACCACGTGCGAATCCCGCTTCGAACAAGGAGCACCGCCGTGGCGGCGATCAGCCCGACGACCGCCGCGGTCACCCCGTCCAGGAAACTCTTCAGCCGCTCATTTCGGACGATCCTCTCGAAAAGGCCGTGCCCCAACAGCGTGAAGCTGAACGCGGGCAGGAAGATCCCCACCGTCATCAGCACGCCTCCCCACCCTCCGCCCACGAAAAATCCCGCGAAGGTCGCGAAAATGATCAGCGGAGCGGGGAGGATGCCGGACAACCCGAGCCCGTCGAGAAATTGCTCGTTCGTCATCCACCCCGCCGAAACGGCGTCGTCCCGAAGAAACGGGATCGCGGTGTAGGCGCCGCCGAACGTCAGGAGACCCGCCTTGAGGCCGGACCCGAGGATCGCCAGCTCCGTCGCCGGGGCCGCACCCGTCGGGACTGCAGGAGAGGGTCCCGCCATATACGCTTTCAAAGACACAACCCACCACGCGGCCGACCCCGCGCATACCAGTGACCACGCGACGCCCGCCACCCACGCCTTTCGCTGGACGAGCAGATAACCGACGCCGCCGAACAAGAGCATGATCGCGAAATGAACTCCGAACAGATGTCCCGCGCCGGCGAGAATCGCGATCCCCCACAGCCACCCATCCGTGACGACGCCCCTTCCGATCCGGAAGACCGCCCGCGCAATCAGCGCGATCACCGCCGCCTGCACCGGCGCGAAGACGGCCGCGAAGACCGGCGAGCGGATCCCGTACGTGACGTACACCCAGGAGAGCGCCATCATCAGGACGAATCCCGGCAGCATGAATCCGAGGCCGGCCAGGATCGCGCCCACACGCCCGCGCGCCAGCATCCCGAAGTAGACGCACAGCTCGTGGGCTTCGGGACCGGGAAGCACCTGATAGACCGCCAACGCCCGGTTGAACCGCTCGGTTGAGATCCAGCGCTCCTCCTCGACCAGCTCCCTCTTGATCATTGCGATCTGCGCGACCGGACCGCCCCATGCGAGAAAGCCGAAGCGCAGGAACCGAAGAAACAGCCGGGCGTAAGACTGGTGAGGAATCCGAGGCTCGTCCTCCATCCCGGCTATTTGGCCGTGACGTCCAGCGCCGCCTTGAGACCCTGGAGCAGAGCGGCGACCGACCCGCGGCCCCAGTAGTGCAGGAATATCATCTTCGGCTGCTCGTGGGTCATGTGGTGGTGAATCGCGACCACATTGATGTTCGCCTTTCGGAGCGCCCGAAGCACCGGCTGCAGCTCACCCTCGAGGACCGCGAAATCGCCGTCCACCACGGCGTTGTCGTCGCTCCCGGCGAACGCCGCCCACGTGTTGACGCCCATCTCCTTGCCCGCTTCGCACCCGCAGGTCATCTTCACTTTGCGACCGACCACCGCCTTGCACATCCCGTCCTTCGTCGCGGCCTTCACGCCGAACGCCTCTTCCACCGGCTTGGCGGTAATCGAGCTCTTTTCGGGAATCTTGCTTCCGAAACTCCGAACGGGCATCGCATTCGACGCCCGGACCTCCTTCACCTTGTCGAGCGCCTTACGGACGCCCCCGGCGAGCGTTTCCAGCTTGCCCTCACCCCCGATGTGCATGAAGTACACCTTGGGGTCGTCGAAGAAGAAGTGGTTGTGCAGCGCCGTCACGTCCAGGCCCGAGTCGAGCAGCGCGCTCATCACGGGATTCACCTCGTCCTCGAACAGAACCAGATCGCCCATGACCATCAGGTCCTGCTTCTTCCCGCGCTGGAACGCGGCCCACGACGTCAACCCCATGAACGGCGGCATGGACCGCTCGTCCACATTGACCTTCACGTCGTTTCTCGGCGAAGTGACCTTGAACACCCCTTCCGCCTCGTTCATCGCCCCCTTGAGACCCGTAATCGCTTCGATTCTCGCGCCATCGAGGTTGTCCTGCGCGAGCAGAAGCGCGAGCACCAACGTCGTCATTTCCCGAATCCCAGCAAAATCACGCCGGAGGCCCGATCCATGTCGCCCGTGCGGTCGTGGGTCGAAATCGCCATCCGGTAGGACTTGGCGGTGTCGAAGGGCGTGTCGTCGTCGTGCCCCGTCCTCAGCGCGCGCCCGAGTTCCAGCGTCCACTCTCCGTTGGACCACGAGCCTTTCGCCCGGACATCGGCGGCGCTTCCTTCGGGAATGCTGTTGACGTACTGGCTCACCCGATCGCCCCGAAACTCCTTCGGCGCGGGAACCTTTCCCTCGACCGTCTTTCCTGCGTCCTCGGCGCGCGAGATCCAGAGCGGCTTGCCGTCGCGGGCCTTGTGCTCCTTCGCCTTGCCCGGGGGCTGCGATCTCGAATAGACGTGGAGGCGGTCCATGGCGTATCCCTGCGGGTTGGTGCGGGTGACTTTCCACTGCCAGACGTCCCAGGAGCCCTCGATGGGCGCCAACATGTCAGCCGTGAACTCTCCTCGATGTTCAAAGCCGACCGCGAACATGTCCTCGCGCTCCGGACCTTCCGCGTACAAGTTTGTCATCTTGTCCCACACCCACGGCTTGTGCTCCGCGTCGTCCTTCGTCGCGTCCTCCCACTGGGCGAGAAGGTAAAGCTGGGTCGCCGATCGAACCGCCCGGAGCGTCACCTTGACCTCCGCACCGCCGTGTCTGTTCAACACGTCCTTGGACGCGACCGTGAGCGGCGTCGCCTTGGACCAAGCATCATCTCCGGCCGACCCGTCGAGTACGGGAGGCGCGTCCACCCGGACGCAAATCAATTCGAGCGCCCGCTCGCCCGGCTGATGGGGCGCGGTGGAGCATCCGATGAGCGCGAGTAGGGGAAGAATCGTCCATCGCAAGGCCTGACCTCCTCTTCTATACCCGGCCGCGACCCGGGCCCTCAATCATAGATCCGCGAGGCGCGGCGGCAAGTGACCTGCCCCCTAAAACTGGTCCACTCGATGTGACAGTCTTTTCGACCGTGTATCCGGCCCCCGCTATAAAGCTTCGGGGGTCCCTATCAAAGGAGGCGTCAGGGCTGCGGGGGGCGGGTTATCCAGCAGCTTCCCCGGCGTTCGCCGCCCTCCCTTGACGGAGCTGCCCCACCAAGCAGCTCCTGGGGCACTTTCGATCGGGGACCCTGGCGGAACATACCCACAGGCTCCTGCCGCGATGCAATCGTAGGCCTCTGGGCGCCGCCGCTGGGCAGCTCATGGGCCCACGCGATTTGCAACCGGGCGCCGCAATGGGGAGCTCGCACACTCACAACGGCGGATCGCCGGCAGGTACGATTCGGGCCCCGCCCTCTCGGGCTTGCAGTCGCCCCCGGATCATTGTATATCTAATTATTAGATCAACAAAGCATGACGGCATTTGAGTACCTCGTCCCCTCGCGCGCCCGCAGGCAGCTCCTGTCCACCCTCTGGGAGCATCCGAAGGGCCTCAGCGTGAGGGCTCTCTCGCGGGAGGCGGGAGTCGCGTATTCCGCCGTCCATCGGGAGCTCTCCGGAATGACCCGGGCAGAACTGGTCCAGAGGCGAGGCGAAGGGAAGGCCAACGTCCACAGGTGGAACCGGCGCAATCCCGCCGCGAGACGCCTCGAGCGGCTGTTCTCCACCGACTCGAGGCGGTCGCGGCTGGAGCTGGACCCGGACACTGTTTCCTGGAACTTGAAGCGCTGGGACGCCCCGCTCCTGGAGCCAGGCACACCGGGCAAGGAGCTTTCCCTGGACGAAACCCTCGCCCGCGCCCTCTCCCTTGCCAGGAGCCGCCCCGAAGTGGCTCGCGTCTGGCCGGTCGTGATTGCAAAGCACAGCAGCGAGGTCGATCTGCCACGTCTGCAGGTCCTGGCCAATCGGCTCGGCCAGAAGAAGGCGCTTGGGTTCTTCCTCGCCCTATCCGGGCATCTGCTCTCCGACCGCCAGCTCGCGCGGGCCGCGTCGCGCCTCCGGGACGGCCGATACAAGAGGCTAGAGGATTTTTTTCGGTTGGACCGGGGCAAGCGGGCCCGCACGCTCGCCGAGCGGAACACCCCTGCCCTGGCCACGCGCTGGCTCTACCGGATGAACATGCCGATTGAGGATTTCGAGGCCACATTCCGCAAATTCGTGGAGCGGCCGGCATGAGGCGCTTTCCCCCCGACGAGATCGAGACCTTCCTGCGTGCCGTAGACAAGCACCTCACGAAACCCTTCCGGATCGACGTCGTCGGAGCCGCCGCGGCGGCGCTCTCCTACGGCTCCGTCAAGAGCACTATGGACATCGATACCACGGGATGCGTCGAGGAGATCCGGACTGCCTGCAAGAAGGCCGGAGAGGAAACCGGACTGCGCATCCCGGTCCAGCACGCTGCCGTCTTCGACGGCCCCTACGAGCACGAAACCCGGATGCAGAGGGTCAGGTTGACCGGCATCCAGCGCCTCCAGATCCACGTCCCTGAGAAACACGACTGGGCGCTGATGAAGATCGTGCGCTTTCACGAGAAGGACATTGAGGACATCAAGGCGGCCGCCGGCAAGAGCAGGTTCGATTTCCGGTCAGGGTCGCCGACCCATGGCGCGTTATCTTGCGTAGAAGGACGGCTCGCCGTTCGGCCGCGTCTTGAACCTCCGATAAGCCCACATGTACTGCTCGGGCATTTCGCGGATCCACGCCTCGATCTCAAGGTTCATCCGCCGGGCGTCCGCCTCAGGATCCGCCGTCGGAAAATTCGCGAGCGGAGGGATATACCGCACCTCATAGCCAAGGCCGCCGGGGAGAATACGAGTGATGCAAGGCACCACCGCCGCCCCGGTTAATCTGGCAATGCGGCTGAGCGCCGTCACCGTGGCCGCGGGGATTCCGAAAAAGGGGACGAAAACGCTCGTTCGCTCCCCCATGTCCTGGTCGGGAAGATAGTAGAAGGGCTGGCCCTCGCGGATGCGCCGGATAAGCGGCCTCAGGCTCGCCTCCCTCTCCACGAGCACAACCCCGAACCGGGCCCGACGCCTCGAAAGGTAATCCAGCAATGGATTCTTCGACTTGCGATACATGGTCACGATGGCGCGATCGAGCGATACGCGGACTCCGCCGATGTCCAGCGCGATAAAGTGCGGGGCGAGCAAGATGACGCTCCGGCCGCTCGCGAGGGCCTGATCGAGATGGCGCTGGCCCCGCGTCCGAACAAGGCTTCGAATGCGCCATCGGGGAGCGGACCAAGACGCTCCGACGCTTAGGACCGCGACCCCGCACATCAAAAAGTGACGCCGCACCAGCCGACGACGGTCGCGCTCCCGGAGGTGGGGAAAGCAGAGCTCGATGTTCCGGGAGGCGATACGACGTGCCGGGGACGGGAAGAGAGAAAAGAGCCACCCCAACGCGCCGCCCACGATCCAACTCACTGACCGAGGCAGGCTGCTCAAAGCGGTCACGAAGGCCGTTCCGACCAGCGTATACCAGAATCGGGGAAGGAGGAGTCCCTTGAGCGATGTGCGGACCATGGCGCTCCGTCAAGTCTACCTTGGAATCCACCTTTGGACTCAAGGGGCAAGGTCACTCCCGCCCTATCCCCGTTGCGCAATCCAGGTCGTCCGTCATCCGATTCAGGGTGTTTTCCAGATGCAGTCGAACACGTTCTTCCTCTTCGCCCTCAATCTCGCGTGCGACGCGGATCGGATGCCCGTAAGTAAAGACCCCACGGCTGAACGGTTTTGGAAGCATCATGCGATCCCACGAAGCGAAGCGAACGGCGGGAAAGGCCGAAAAGGCGACGGGCACGATGGGTAATCCGCTGAGCTTTGCGGCCCGAATCACGCCGCCCTTGAGCGAACGCCGGGGTCCCTTCGGACCGTCCGACGCAAACCCAAGGTCGAATCCGTGCCGAGCCTTTCGTATCAACGAGTGCAGCGCCTCCACACCTCCGCGCGTGCTGGACCCCTTCGAAAGGTCAACGCCGAATCGCTGAAGGATTCCCCCCAGCATCATCCCGTCGCGATGGGTGCTCGATATGACGCTCATGCGGGAGCTCAGGTGGCCGTACGGCATCATCAGCAGTCGTGAGTGCCAGAATGCAACGATATAGTGCTCCCCTTTTCTGCAGAACTCATCGACGACCTGCCGATTCTCGTAGGCGATCTTCATCGTCCGGCGCAGCGCCCGAATGCACGCATGTCCCAGGGAGGGAGCCAGCCGCGACAGAACTCCGGTGAGGACCGCGTGCATCCCCACTCAATCTATCGATCTGCCTCGGCCGCGCCAAGCCGTTTGCGATCCGCGTTCGATTTCGCGCACCGGAAGGACGGTCGCGCAAGTAGGAGGAGGCACTGTTGTTCTTGCCTGTGGCGCTCGGCGTATTCAGCCTGGACTGAGGAATCGGATTCGACCCCGTAGGCCGACCGGCACGACCGCCCGCCCCACACGGGACTGCGCGAACGCCATCGCGACCAGCGGGGACATTCAACCTCCCGCCCGAGTACCGTGACCCGGTTCACGCCGGCAGCGACACGACGAACCGGCTCCCCCGGCCCAACTCGCTGTCGACCGAGATGCTCCCCGCGTGAGCGTCGACGATCCACTTGACGATCGCCAGCCCCAGCCCGCTCCCCCCCGCTTCGCGCGAACGCGCCTTGTCCACCCGGTAGAACCGCTCGAAAATGTGCGGCAGGTCCGCCGCGGGGATCCCGATCCCCGTGTCGTCCACCGAGAGCTGCGCGCGGCCGTCCGCGCAAGAGATTCTCACGCCGACCTCTCCTCCTCCCGGCTTGCTGTACCGGATCGCGTTCGTCAGCAGGTTCGTGATCAGCTCCTTCAGCCGCTCAGGGTCCCCCGTCACCTCGACGTCCCCCTCCGATGCCACCGAAATCTTCACCCCCTGCTTTTCCGCCAGCGGGCGATGCAACCGCGCCATCTCATCCGCCAGCGACGTCAGCGACACCCGCTCGCGCCGCAATTTGACCGCCTTGGCGTCCGCCCGCGCCAGCGTCAGCAGCCCCTCGACGATCGACTGCATCCGGTCGCTCGCGCCGCGGACATCCTCAAGGATCTCGCGATGCTCCTCGGCGCTCCTTTGCCGCTTCAGTCCAAGCTCCACGTTGCCGGCAATCACCGACAGCGGCGTCCGGAGCTCGTGCGACGCGTCCGCCGTGAACCGGGCCTGTCGGTCGAACGCTTCCTGGAGACGGCCGAACATCTCGTTCAGCGTGCCCGCCAGCCGGCCCAGCTCGTCCGTCGACTTGACTTCAATCCGCCTCGACAGGTCCGAGGCGTTGATCTCCTCCGCCGTCCGGGCGATCCGGTCGATCGGCCGCAGGGCGCGGGAAGCCAGCAGCAGTCCGCCGAGCACCGACAGGATGAGAATCCCCGGCCCGATCAGGGCCAGCTGCGTCGCGAGGGCGGCCATCGATTCATCCACCGTCGCCATCGACTTGCCGCAGGTGACCCGGACCGTCTGCGATCCCCAGCCTTCCTCTTCGTCCGCCAGCTTGGTCACCTTCACGGCATGCTCCCGATATCGAACGCCGGCCCACTCGGCTTCGCGGTTTCCCTCGCTCGACGCGGGGCCCATCGACAGCTTCAGCGCCAGGGCCGAGGCGAGGACCACCTTTCCGGAGTCGTCCGAAAGCAGGTAATACAGCCCGCGGTCCTCCGAGAACTCTTCGGGCAGCCTCGACTTGGGCTCGACGAACCAATTCCCCTTTTCGAATTCCGACAGGGCGACGATCGAACGCGCCCGCGTCTCCAGTTCCCGATCCATCGCTTCGAGAAGACTGCGCTTCAGGCCGACCGCGAGCGCGACGCTGAAGCCTCCAATCACGATGACCAGGATCAGGACGTATAGCGCGACCAGCTTCCATCGAAGCGGGATCATGTGGGCTCCTTGAGGACATACCCTTGCCCTCGAATCGTGTGGATCAGCCTCGCCTTGAAGCCGCGATCGACGGCGTCCCGCAATTTGCATAGATGGACGTCCGACACGTTTGACATCGTGTCGCTCTCGTAGGCGTAGATGTGGTCGTAGATCTGGGTGCGCGTGACGATCTTCCCCTTGTTCAAGGCGAGCAGCTCCAGCAGCGCGTACTGCTTCGCCGGAAGCTGGATGACGCGACCGGCCCGCTTGACTTGGCGGGCGGAGACGTCGATTTCCAGATCGGCGACCCGGATGACCGAATCCGTCACTCGGTTCGCCCGCCGGACGAGCGCGCGCAGCCGCGCCACCAGCTCGTCGAAGGTGAACGGCTTGGTCATATAGTCGTCCGCTCCGAGGTTCAGGCCGGCCACCTTCTCCTCGCTTCCGTCGCGCGCGGTGAGGATCAGGACCGGGACCGGACGCTTCTGCGCCCTCAGCCGCTTCAGGACTTCGAGGCCGGAGATTTTCGGGATCATGAGATCCAGCACGATAGCGTCATAGCTCTCGCTCTCGGCAAGGAAGAGGCCCTCCTCGCCGTCCGGAGCCACATCCACGCTGAACCCCTCCTCCGACAATCCGCGCCGAAGAAGCTTCTGCAGCTTGGCGTCATCCTCGATCACCAGCGTCCGCATCGCTTCAAGGATACCTCATTTCCTGCAGGGCTGGCCCCCTTCGAATTCGCGTCCGGAGGCATGGCACCGAGGGTACGGAAAGCGGATTAAGTCAACGTTAACTGTCGATCGAGCCCGGTCCCGCCTATTCAGGCGGGCCCCAGAACCGCAGCCCCGCTTCGTCGGGCGCGGCAGTGACCAGCCACCGGCCGCTCGGGCCGAACGCGACAAAGGCCGTCCGGCTCGTGTTCCCGGGGAGCATCCGGATCGCCCGGCCCGTCTCGGCGTCCCAGAGGATGACCTGATTGTCCTCTCCGGCGGAGGCGAGCACTTTTCCGTCCGAGCTGAAGGCCAGGCAGCGGATGTCCGCGGTGTGCTGGGAAAGGGTCCGGACGTGCTTTTCGGTCGTCAGGTCCCACAACTGGACGGCGCCGTCCTCGTCCCCCCACGCCAGCTGCTTCCCGTCCCCCCGAAACGTGAGCGTGCGGATGTGCTTCGGATGGTCGACGAGAATCTTGATCTCCTTTCGGGCGGTCACGTTCCAAAGTCTGAGGGTGTCGTCCTTCCCCACGGAGGCGATGACCTGGCTGTCCGGGCTGAAGCGGATCCACTCGACCGCCTTGTTGTGCCCCGCGAAGGCGTGGATCGGCTTTCCGCCGGCTGAGTTCCACAGCTTGATGCTCCCGTCGTCGCTCGAGGAGGCGACGGCGCTCCCGTTCGGGCTGAAGTGGATCGAGTTGACGTCGTCATCATGCGCCGCCACGCTGAAGAGTTCCCGCCCGGTGGCGACCGTCCAGGCCTTGACGAGGCGGTCCTTGCCGCCGGAGGCGAGGGTCTTGCCGTCGGCCGAAAACGAGAGGGCGCGGATCTCGCCGGTGTGCCCCTGCAGCGTCCGGAGCAGCCGGCCGCTTTCGGCGTCGTAGAGCTTGATCGCCAGGTCGTCCCCGGCGGTCGCAAGGGTTTTCCCGTCCGCGCTCGCGGCGACGGCCGTGACGGCTCCGGTGGGGGCCTTGAGCCGGTCGATCTGAACCAATTTCGAAAGGTCTGCCGGCGACAAGCCGCCGCCCCCGAGCCGATCGCAATCGGCCAACTCCTTTTCGATCCTCTTTCGAAACGTCTTCACGGTCGACGTCTCCGCATAGTCCGAGATCAATTTCGAAAGGCCATCTTTCGCCTGGGAATACCGCGCCTTTTTCATGTCGTCCTGAGCCGAGTTCCAGAGAGACCTTGCGTCCGCGTCCTTTTCCTTCACCAATCCCTTTTCGCAGCGGTCCTGGGCGGCTTTCCACTCGCTCTCGCGAGCCTTGAAGGTCTCCGTGGCCCCGAACACTACACGAAAATCGTCGAGTCCGGCCTGGCCCTCCGCCCACTTTTCCTGCGCCACGAGCTCCATGGCTCGATCCCACGCCTCCTGGAGCCGCTTTTGCTCCGTCCTGCGAAGCTCCGCCTGCACCTTCAGCTTTGTCGATTCGATCTCGCCTGCCGCCGACCGGAACGTATCCGAATCGCCGAGCCCCTCGAGCTCGATGAGGGCGGCCTGCGCGTCGGTCCAGGCCTGGCCGGTCATCAGCCCCCGGATCTTGAAGAGCAGATCCTGCGCCTGGACCTCACGGCGGCAGCGCACCCGCTGCGCTTCGATCTCGCCCTTGGCTCCGCGGTAGATTCGCGTCGCGGCGTGGGAAGCGGCCAGCTGGTCCAATAGCGCGCTTGCCTCCCTCCAGGCTTTCTCCGTGACGAACCGCCGGAGCCTTTGCAGATCCTCCGCGGCGGCCAGCTCCCGATCGCAGGTGGCGATCAGATCGCGCATTTCCATCGGCGGCACGCGATCCGAATCGACCCCCCTTGATTCCAGGAGCTTCAACTTCGCGCGCGCCGCTTCCCAGTCGCCGCGCTGCGCGAGCGCCCTGGCCTCCTCGAACGCCGCGTCGGCGATCCCCATCTCGATTCGGCACTTGCCGAGCTTTCGGCTGATCTCATCGGCTTTCGCCTGGACCGAAGGAAGATTGGAGAAATCTCGTTGGAGCCGCGCCAACCTCTCGGCCGCCTTGACATAATTATTCTGCTCGAAGAGGAGATCGGCTTCCGCCAGCAGGTTCAACGCCTCGGCCTGCCTGGAGGAATCGGACGGGGAAGGCGTCGGAGCCCGAAACTCTTGCGGCTGCGGCTGCGGCTGCGGCGCCGGTCGTGGCGACGCGGCCGGTTCTTCGCGCCGGGGCCGCGACGTCGGCGTGGAGCCCAGGATGATCCAAGCCAGCCCTGCGATGCACGCCACGAGCAGCCCGATCACCACCGCCAGGGTGCGCGATCCCGAGCGGGGGGCCGCCGTCCGGTTTTGCCGATGCGTCTGAAGGGCTGCCAGGACCGATTTCCCGGCGGCCAGCCGCTCGAATTCTTTGGCCACCTCCGCATGGCTGGAGTACCGATCCGACTGCCGCTTCTGAAGCATTTTCATCAGCACGGCGCAGAACCCCCCCGAAAGGGTCGGGTTGAGTCGCTTCGGATTGGGAACCGGCGCGCTGATGTGCTGGTTGATGAGACCGCGAAGCGTCGGCGCCGCGAACGGAGGCTGCCCCGTCGCCATGTGGTAGAGGGTCGCCCCGAGCGAGTACATGTCCGAATAAAAATCG
>Ga0187893_10012401_pt1 | contig 12097 bp, 11 predicted proteins | sample MA1701074metaG_FD_139574 | JGI IMG/M metagenome (GOLD analysis project Ga0187893, IMG submission 139574) | White microbial mat communities from a basaltic lava cave in the Kipuka Kanohina Cave System on the Island of Hawaii, USA - MA170107-4 metaG ... | reverse complement strand
CGTTTCTTGTTTTCGTCCTGTCCATCATCGCGGCCTCGGAGCTGACATCCGCCCAGGAAACGGAACGCTCGAATCCCATGCGCGAGATGATGCGCGGCATGATGCGAGGTCTCGTGCCGCCGCCAGGTATGACGCCGGAATCGCTCCCTGATGCGGATTCGGAAGGGGCGAAACTGGTCGTTCAGTACTGCGCTCAATGCCACGACCTGCCCAGCCCCCGCTACAAGACGGGAGAGCAGTGGCCGCTCGTGTTGGACCGGATGCTCGGGCGAATGCGCATGATGAGTGGGGACATGATGGGCGGCATGATGGGCGGGGGGATGATGAGTGGCGGGACGATGATGGGCATGCAAGTGGCTTCCCCAAGCGGTGCCGAGGCTCAGACACTTCTCGCCTATCTACAGCAAAACGCCATGCGCGAAGCCAAGCCGGAGGAGTTGGCGACCGGTCCCGCCGCGGAGGGAGTGGTATTCCGGGAACTCTGTTCGCGGTGTCATTCCCTGCCCTCGCCCGGCATGCAGTCGCCGGGGACTTGGCCGGGGATCGTCGCACGGATGCAGGCCAACGAGAAGTTGATGGGCAAACCCCAACTGACTCAGGACCAGAGCGATCAGGTCGTGCGTTTTCTTCAGGCCGTCTTGCGAGCGGCGGCCACTCGAAAACCCCAGTGAGGAAAGATGACAAGAAATACAAGATCGGATGCCTCCTCGAAGCGGCGTGGTGGAATCAAGAACTGGATCGGCGCATTCATTCTACTAGGCGTCATCGTTGCGGCTGGCGGCGTTGTCGCCTGGAAGCTGACGCGACTTGCACCGGAGATCACCGATCCCAACGTCCTTGTGAACCTCAGCACCATGGTCGGCAAGGAAGCGCCCTGGTTCACGCTCACCGATTCAGAAGGCCAGTCCTTCAGCGTGCGAACTGGCAATGGGAAGAAATATGTCCTCGTCTTCCACATGGGCTCCATATGAGGACTGTGCATGAGCCAGCTGGTCGAGCTGGAGAAACGTATGGCCGAACTCGAGGAACTGTCCGAGGTGTACGTAATCAACGTGGATACGCCAGAGGACTCACGCATGCTCAAGCAGCAGACGGGTACGAGCGTCCCCGTTCTTTTGGATCACGGCCTGAATGTAGCCAAAAGCTACGACATGCACATCCGGCCGGGCGTGCCCATGGGCGGCATGCAGGGCGTTCCGGCCATGGGTTTCGTGATCGTGGATGCAGGCGGAATCGTGAGAGTCCAACGCTCGCACCTGTACTTCGGACAGGATGTGGACTTGATGTTGAAGACTCTGAAGTCGATCTAGCAAAACTGCCAACGGCAGCGATCCGCGAAGCCCGCGCCTGGCGGCTTTCGCGCCTGGATGCGGAGAACCCAATGCGTTCCCTCATCTTTAAGAGAATATCGGCGCTCTCACTCCTGATTCTTGGGGCAGTCGCGCTGGGCGGAACTGCGCGCGCCCAATCGGGGGAAGCGCTTTACAACGCCAAGGGCTGCGCCGCTTGTCACGGACCCAACGGCAAATCGCCGATCTTGCCAATCTATCCGAAGCTCGCGGGTCAAAGTGCCGAGTATCTCGAGAGTCAACTCATAGCCTTCAAGACTCAGGAGCGGAAAGGAGCCCAGTCCGCGCAAATGTGGCCAATGGCCGCTCAGCTTTCGCCCGACGAAATGAAGAAGATCGCGACGTATCTCTCAATGCAAAAGTAGCGCTTGGCAATTGAATCGCGGCGGACCGGTGACTTCCCAACATGATCGCTACTCCGCAATGAACAGTGCGTCGGCTACGAATCGTGAGGCATTCCCGTTGGCCCGCTTTTGCCTCGCCGCCATGGCGGCATGCCTGTCGCTGGTCCCGATCGCCGCGGGCCAGGTCGCCAACCCCGAGCATTGGCCCCACGCTGACGAGATTGAGGACGTGGCCCAGCCCATTATGCTGGATCGTTTCGACTCCCTGGGCGGCGATTTTTCACTGACGAACCACGACGGCCGAGCCGTACGCCTGAGCGACTTTCGGGGCGAGATCGTGTTGCTCTTCTTCGGCTACACGCACTGTCCCGATGCCTGTCCCCTGACAGCGGCCAAAGTTGCCCAGGCGATGTCAGCGCTGGGCGGGGAACGGGAGCGGGTCCGCTTTCTCTTCGTCACGACCGATCCGGAACGAGACTCGGCCGCGAGGCTGAAGTCGTGGCTCGCCAAATTCGATGCCGAATTCGTCGGCCTACGGGGTCCCGAGAGTGAGCTGGCCCCGATCGAGAAACGATACGGGGTCTTCCATCAGAAAATTCCCGAAATGGCGGACCGCTCTTCCTATGAAATGAATCACACGTCGCGATTATTCCTGATCGATCAGCAAGGCCTCGTGCGCTACCTGTTCAGGCCCGAACAGCCGTCCGGCGCGATCGTGGATGGAGTCCGGCAATTGCTACGGCCCATGGGATGGTGGGAACGCGTTCTCGATTTCTCCTGGCTGCGCGAGTGACTGGGCTTTCCATGCCGGTTCACATCGCGCGGCGCTCCGCCAAGACACGGAATACTCGCAATTGAACGAGGAAGCCATGAGTCCGGCATGGACAGTCTCCCGCAGGGCGCAGGTGGTGAAGGTGATACTCCTTGGAATGTCGAGCTTCGCTGCATTGACGTGCCAAGTCCGGAGCGAGACTCTTCTCGATTGGCCCAAGAAGCCCATCGAAGCTGAGGATTTCGCGGCGCAGACGGCCGATGGCAAGTCGATCCGGCTCAGCGACTTCAAGGGCAAGGTCGTGTTTCTGAATTTCTGGGCGACGTGGTGCGTGCCGTGCCGGGAAGAAATGCCCGCGATGCAGAGAATCCACGAGACGATGAAGGACCAACCGTTCAAGATGCTCGCCGTGAACATTCAGGAAACGGCGAGGGAAGTGCTGAAATATGGGAAAGAGTTGAATCTCTCATTCGATCTCGTATTGGACCCGACCGGAGAGATTTCGCGGACCTACGGCGCCAACGCTTTGCCGCTCACGTACATCATCGACAAGCGTCACATGGTCGTCGCCCGCGCCATCGGTTCCCGCCCCTGGGATGGCAAGGCCTACCGGGCCTGCCTTGTTGGAATCGTAGCGGCGCAAGGCGAGTCAGCCGACTCCTACAAAGCCCAGTGTTGAAGCGGAAGGCAAATCGGAGTCGATGCGATGCGCACGGGGCTGCTGAGCGGAGTGAGATCGCTCCTGGCCGGACTGGGAAAGCCGCCCGAGCCAGTGGAGCTCCGCTTGCTATCGCGGGAACGGCTGCATGCCAGCCTGGACGCCGGGCGTGAGGTTCAGCGGCTCCTGGACGAATTCGCAAGGGAAGGCCGCAAGCTTTACGACATCGTGATGGATGGCAAACCCCTCGCAAAGTGGGAAATGTATCCGTGGAAAGGCGGCATCCTGGACCAGCGCTGCAACAGCCAGTATTTCTATCATTCGCACGCCGGCTATCGCTTTGAGCATGGGCACTTCCACAGTTTCTACTACCACCAACGCAAGCTCGTTCACTTGGTCGCGATAGGGGTGAACTCTCGTGGTGCGGTCAATCCATTGTATACGTTCAATCGTTGGTCCCCTGGCGACACCTACTTCCCAGCGCAGAAACTCAAGGAATTCCTCCCGAAATTTCGAATCGAGCTCGTGAAAGCCTTGGATTCGCGTCTTCACGCCGTGATCAATCATCTTCTGATCGCGTTCCGTGCCGAGATTGAATGGCTGTTCGATCAGCGGGACCTAACTTTCTCCCGATACCGCGACAGGCACGGTGGCCAATCCCCATTTGAGGACCGGTCTCTCGAGATCACCAGCAAAGTGCCGGTGCGAGTCGATCTCCAAGTGGAGCGGCTGCGGAACGCCCTGGAGCATGCACGATCTCCGACGCGCGTCCTGACCAAACTCCAGCAGCCTCCGGATCCCGAGGAATCGCCGCTCGATCCGGGCGAACTACGGTTGTCCAGGTTGGATCGCCTCTCTCTACTTCAATTGAAACACAGTACCGAGGCCGGGTTGGCTCTTCGAAAGCTCTGTGAGCAGCTGAAGGAACAGGGGCGGACGATTGTGGACGTGGTGATGAATGGCCAGCCCTTGGAAGATTGGAAAATGTATCCCTGCGATCAAGGAGTTTTCGACGAGAGGACGCGCAGCCAGTACTACTACCATTCCCATCCGCAATCGCCCGAGCACGGTCACTTTCATCTCTTTTACTACCCGAAGTCGAAGTTGGTGCATTTGGTCGGCATCGCCATGGACAACGACGGAAACCCGATCAACCTGTTCACGGTGAATCGTTGGGTGACTGACGAAGTGGTCTTCCATGCGGGAAAGGTGAAGTCGCAGATTCCCAAGTTTCGCATGAATGGGCCGGGATTCGACCGCGTGGTGGGGGATTTCCTTCGCCACTTGCTCGCGCTCTATCAGGTGGAAATTGGCGCGCTGCTGGACCGTCGCGACGCCGTTTACGCCCGATATCGCCGGGACCACGACGGCCGGGAGCCGTATGAGGATCGGGGGCTCGAGATTACGAGCGCACTGGATATTCAGGTCGAGGACCAAATCGGCCAAATGGAGCGAGAATTCCAGCGCAGGAAGGGTGCCAACTGAGCGCGCTTACTGGAGTGAGCCTACGGTCAACCGCGATTGACGCCAAACGTTGGGGAACTTGCTCGTGGACACCATGGACCCTGTGACCGCTCTTCAATTGGTTTTTGCAGGGTCCATGGCTCGGCTCGTGGATATCATCCCGCTTGGCTATGCTTTCGGAGCGGGGATGATGTCGGCGGTAAATCCCTGTGGGTTTGCGCTGCTGCCCACGTATCTCGCGTTGTTCCTCGGAGCGGGCGAGGAAGCCTACAGTGGACACCCCGCGTCCGTGCGGGTCGCAAAGGCTTTCGGGGTGGCGGCCATGGTTTCGCTGGGTTTTATCTTGTTGTTCGCAGCCGTGGGCGCGGTCGTGGCGGCAGGGGCGAGAGTGGTCATCTCCGCGATGCCGTGGATCAGCCTTGCTTTGGGCGTCGGCCTGTTCATCTTCGGGCTGTGGCTTCTGGCTGGCCGTTATCTGTCCGCGGCCTTTCTGCTACGGTGGAGCTCAGCACTCGGTGGGTCTCATGCTGGGGGTGTGCGCGGGTATTTCCTTTACGGCCTGACGTTCGGTATCTGCTCGGTGAGCTGCACGCTGCCGATCTTCCTGGTCGTGGTCGGTAGCGCCGTGGCCGCTGGGGGTGTCTGGAGCGGACTGGGGCAGTTCGTGAGCTACGGCTTGGGCATGAGTGCGGTCGCCACGGCCATGACCCTGGCGGTAGCCATGGTCAAGGAAGGGATGATCGTGGCGCGCGTTCGGCGGATTCTGCCTTATCTCCAACCGGCGACGGCCGTATTTGTGATGCTGGTCGGCATCTATATCATTTACTACTGGCTCTACAGGGGGAATTTGTTGGCCTAACCCACGGGACCTTTTATTGCGGACATCGCCGAAAACGCGCGCGTGGGGCCCCTTGCCGAGAGTTCGCATGCTATGCAGCCGTATTCACTAGCGCGCCGCTTGACGGGACAAATTGAATCTTGAACCATGCAAAGGAACGGGACTTCGTCTATCGGGATCCCTGGACATCTTGAACCCAAATGGCAGGATCGAAGTGTACCGTCCTTTAGACAAGAGGTCGCGATGGCGGCGCGGGCGAGCGCTGACCGCGATGGCGGCCCTTGCGCTGGCTTCGGTGATTTTCTGCCAGTTCGACGACGCCGAAGGGCGTCCGCTGTTATCGGCGGACAGGCTGGGTTTCCCATCCAGCCATCACGACAATGGCGCGCCACCCGCACATGACGGGACTGATGCGGCCGACCACGTCGATTGCGGCACAGCGTTCGTCAAGCCTGGAGCTGGTATCCTTTCGGCTGCGAGCGTTTCGTTGCTCTGGCCGGTTCCGGTCCTCCCGCCAGCGCTCGTCATTGCAGCGCCGCAATCGGTGGCCACGCGCGGTGTCTCGTGCCGTGCAGGTGCGACGTTCCTGGTCGGCCGCTCACTTGTGCGCCAGCGCGTGTTGATCCAGATCTAGCGGTTCCTTCCTCTTTTCATATCCAGCTTGTCGAGCCCGTCCAGGCGGTGGTGGTCCTGCCACCGCTCGACGCGGGCCCGCAATCGCTTCGGCACATTTGCAGGTGAAGGAATCGCCTCATCCCGAATCGGGATGAGGTGAAAATCTGGCGTCCTACGCGCGCTCGCGAGGGAAAGGTCCATGGAAAATCACCGAGTCGGTAGGTGGCGTCGTTCCCAGATTCTCCAGTCCGTGTTGCTCTGGCCTGCGCTAGTGTTGGCGACGTCGCTGGCGGCAGCAGCGGAGCCTCCTGTCGACCTGAGTCTCGAGCAAGCCCTGTCTGAAGCCCTTGAACGAAACCCAAGCCTGGCTGTCGAGCGGCGTGACATCGAGATCGCCGCGGGGGCTCTCCGCCAAGCGGGCACCTATGAATTCAACCCAGAACTTGAAGTGGAACGGGATGTCGGACAGGCGCGAGGCCCGGAAACACAAAGTATTGGACTGTCCCAAACCGTCTGGCTTCGCGGACAACGTTCTCTTCGCGTGAGAAGCGCGGAGGCCGGCCTCCTAGGCGCTCAAAGCACATTTCAGGACGCGGAGCGTCAGATTGTGGCCGACACCATGAACGTGTATGGCGAACTCCTCGTGAGCCAGTGGCGAAAGGAGCTGGCCCAAGAAGATCTGGGCGTGGTGAGCCAGCTTCGGGACGCAGCCCAAAAGCTTCTCGAGGCCGACGAGGTTCCCCAGTTGGACGTATTGCGCGCGGATGTCGAGGTCCGAAAAGCGGAGAATCGTCTGGTGGCGCAGGAGCGTTCAGTAGCCAACGCCCAGCGGGAGCTGGCGCTGCTCATCGGCCGTCCAGTGGACACGCCGATCCGCGCGGCGGCGCCCACCCCCGTATTGCCCGTTCCGAAGGGAAAGCTCGCCGCGTCCGGACAGGAGGTATTTGAGCGGCGTCCGGATCTGACCGCGGCTCTAACCGCGGTGGAAGCCAGGAAAGCGGAGATCGGTCTGGTCAACGCCGAGCGGTTTTTCCCTGAGCTCAAGATCGGGCTCAAGTACGAGGAAAGCCGGGAGTTCAACACCATGAACCAGCGTTACCTGCTCACGCTCTCTTTCCCCCTGCCTCTTTTCAATCGCCGGGATGGTGAGCTGGACAGTGCCCTGGCGGAGCTGGCGAAACAGGAGGCGCAGGTTGCGCTTGCGCGGCGCCGGATCGAGAAGGAAGTTTCGACCTCCATCAGTCAGGTGCTCGCATCGCGCCGTATCGTAGACGAGTACGTCCAGCGCATTCTCCCGCAGCAAGAGAAGAACTTCACCCTCTTGCGCGAAGCCTACACGTTCGGACAGATCCGGATCACCGATGTTCTCCTCGGGCAGAGGGAGTTTATCGAGAGCCGTGAGGCGTATTTAGACGCGGTGGGCACGCTGAACGCCGCCACGGCGGAATTGTACCGCGTGCTGAACGCGCGCCTGTGAGGAGGATCGCGATGCGTGACCGGGTTCGATGGCTGTGGCGGTCCGGAAGCACTCTGCTGCTGGGTGTGTTGATCCTGGGCTGTGGGCAGAAAAAGGATTCTACGGAATCCGGCGGGGAGCGACTTGCGGCCCCTGTCGCGGCAGAGGCCGAGCTGCAGGCGAGCGAGAATCTGCACATGCAAGGCGAGCATGGGCGCGAGGAAGGATCGAGCCCGCATGAGCACGATGCCGCCTCGGGTCCGGTGGTGGCTCTCACGCCCATCGAGAAGGCCAATATCAAACTCAAGACTGAAAAAGCGGTCATTCGGCCGATTGAGGATGTCCGGCGCATCCCCGGCATGCTCAAGGCGGCGCCGGACCGGGTCGCCTTGGTCACAAGCCGCGCGTCCGGCAAGGTGGTCGCCATTCACGCCGCACTGGGCCAGCAGGTTCCCAAAGGGAAGGACCTGATCGATGTGCAGAGCGTGGAGATCGAGCAGCTCGAGACCGATCTTTTGCAGGCGGAGAATCGCCTGCGCCTCGCGCAGTCGGAGACGGAGCGCGCCCGCGCATTGGTCGATAAGGGCATTATGGCGCGAAAGGAGTTGATCAGTGCCGAAAATCAGCTTCGGGGCATCCAAAACGAAATTGAGGGATTGGTTCGGAAACTGGAGCTTTTGGGCGTGCCGCCCGAGGAGATCGCGCGTGTCCGGCGCGAGCGCGGAGCGACGGTTCTTCACATCCCCGCTCCGATAGCCGGCACCATCGTCGAACGCGCTGCGGTTTTGGGGCAAGTCGTTGAACCGGTGACAACCCTGCTCAAGCTTGTGGACGCATCGGTTCTCGTCGCGCAAGGCGCGGCGCCCGAGGACCTGCTGCGGGAGCTCCGAATCGGGCAGCTCGTCCGCGTCACAGTCGCGGCCTATCCGGGCAGGCAGTTTGAAGGACGGCTGAGCTTCATTCATCCGCAAATCGATCCGGAGCGTCGTGTGGCTCACATTTGGGCCGAGATCCAAAATCCGGGAGGTCAACTCAAAGAGGACATGTTTGCACAAATCTCCGTCGTGGTGGGTGGAGGACCGAAGTCTCTGTTGATTCCGGCGGCGGCACTGATGAGCGAAGCGGGAATCGAGTTCGTCTTCACGGAAACGCCAGCCGGCTTCAGGCGAACGGAGGTGCTGGCCGGCGCGCGAAATGACGAGTTCGTGGAGGTGAAACATGGGCTTTCGCCCGGCGCCACCGTCGTTACGGACGGAAAACGCCAGGTTTACACGCTATTTTTGGCTGCGCGTTCGGGCGCACCCGCCCTGGAAGGACACCAACACTGAGGCCGGCCCGCATGTTTGACTGGATCACGAAAACGGCGCTTCAAAACCGGATGCTGACGGTGGCGCTCTACGTGGTGGTGCTGGTCGTGGCGGTCCTGGTTATCCGGAAGATACACGTTGATGTGTTTCCCGAATTCGCGCCTCCGCAGGTCGTGATCCAAACCGAGTCGCCCGGCCTGGCTGCCGAGGACGTGGAGCGGCTGATCACTTTCCCAATGGAGACCACGGTGAACGGCACTCCTGGGGTAGAGAGCATCCGCTCAAAATCCTCCGCAGGCCTTTCGACGCTCATCATCGTGTTCGAATGGGGCACCGACATCTACCGGGCCCGCCAATTGGTCAATGAGCGGCTTCAATCTGTTCGCGCGAATCTTCCGCCCGGCACCCACGAGCCCGCCATGCTGCCGGTCACCTCTGCGGTAAGCTGGCTCGTAAAGTATGCCCTTGTCAGTGAATCTGTGTCACCGCTCGACCTTCGCACGATTTCAGACTGGGAAATCGGGAGGCGGCTGCTGTCGGTGCCAGGAGTGGCTTCCGTGGTCTCAATGGGCGGTGGGGCAAAACAGTTCCAGGTCCTCCTCTCGTCTGAGCGCCTCTGGCAGTACGGCGTGTCCGTGAACGAGGTTGCGGAAGCGGTTCGAAAGGCGAATGTGAACGTTCCTGGCGGGTTCCTTGTGGAGGCAGGTCAAGAGCGGGCGGTGACCGGGGTCGGGAGGATCGAGTCGCTGGAAGACCTTCGCCTGACGGTGCTGGCCGAGCGAAAGGGCAAACCCATTACCTTGGGAGAGGTGGCTGAGGTGCGGCTCGGGCCGGAATTCCCACGGGGCGACTCCACCTACATGGGCAAGCCCGCCGTGATCGGGACGGTGTCGAAGCTTTACGGAGCGGACACGCTAACGGTCACACGCCAGGTCGAACAGATTCTGCGCGAGGCAAGCGAGTCGCTGCCACCCGGCGTCGAGTTGTACCCGGACGTGTTCAGGCAAGCAACGTTCATCGAAACCGCAGTTGGCAACCTGCGCTGGGCGCTCATCGAGGGCGGAGTGATCGTCGCGATCGTCGTTGCGTTTTTCCTGTTCAACTTACGCGCTTCGGTCATCACCGTACTGGCCATGCCAATCTCGCTGCTCTTGGGGGTCCTCCTGCTCGCCATCTTTGGAGGCGGGATCAACTCCATGACGCTGGGCGGGCTCGCCATCGCGATCGGGGCCGTCGTCGACGACGCCATTATCTATGTGGAGAACATCGAGCGGCGGCTGCGCGAGAACAGCGCGCGGAAAGATCCTTTGCCTGCGTTGCGCGTGATCTTCGCCAGTTCCCGGGAGATCCGGGATTCGGTGGTTTATGCCACCTGGATCATCCTGATTGTTTTCGTTCCCATTTTTCTGCTCGGAGGCGTCGAGGGAAGAATCTTCACTCCTTTGGGTCTGGCCTTTACGGCATCGCTCTTCGCTTCCCTGGTCGTCGCAGTAACGCTGACGCCGGTGCTCTGTTCGCTGCTCCTCGCAGGGCACCCGGCGGATTCCGGCCGGGAAAGCCCGCCCATTCGGTGGCTGAAAGCAGGGTACGAACGCCTCCTGCGGAGAGTGCTGCGTCGTCCCAACGCAGTCATGGCCGGGTCGGGCGTGCTGCTGGCCGCAAGCCTGGTTTTGATCGCGTCCTTCGGCCGGTCCTTTCTACCGGAGTTCCAGGAGGGAAATTTCATCATCGCAGTGACCACAATTCCAGGGACTTCGCTCGAGGAATCCATACGCCTAGGCAACGGGATCACCGAGATTCTCCGGCGACACCCGGAAGTTCGCTCCATCGCCCAGCGGGCCGGGCGGGCCGAGCTGGACGAGGACGCCCAGCCACCCAACGTCAGCGAATTCGATGTCACGCTAAAATACGAAAAGAGAGCTCCCGAAGAACTGATCAGTGCCATCAGGGAGGACCTCGAGCGCGTACCGGGCGTAGCCGTGAACGTGGGACAGTTCATTAGCCACCGCTTGGACGAGGTTCTGTCCGGCATTCGGGCCCAGGTAGCGATCAAAATTTACGGTCCTGATTTGGCCGTACTCCGGGATTTGGGAGCTCAAGTCGAGGCGATTCTGCGTGAGGTGAAGGGGGTACGGGACCTCCAGCTGGAGCAACAAATCAACGTTCCCGAAATCCGGATCAAGGTGAACCGGATGGAGGCGGGCCGCCTCGGCCTCGCCCCGGGAGACGTGCTGGAGACGGCGCAAATCGCATTCAATGGCGAAGTGGTTTCACAGGTCGTGGAAGGACAACGCTTCTTTCCTTTGTTCCTCTGGTTCGACGAAGCTTCGCGGCGCAACGCGGCTGGGATGGGCGATCTCTTGATCGACACGCCGGACCAACGGAAATTGCCGCTTCGCAGCGTGGCCGAACTGTCCGAAGGCGAAGGGGCGTACTTCATCAACCGCGAGAAGGTCCAGCGGCGGATCGCGGTGCAGGCCAACGTCCAAGGGCGAGATCTGGGCGGCATGATCGCGGAAGCCCAGGAGGAGATCGGAAAGGGCGTCGAGTTTCCGCCTGGATACTTCATCGAGTTTGGCGGACAGTTCGAAAGCCAGCAGGAAGCCACGCGTATCCTGTTTCTCTATGGAGTACTGGCGCTGATCGCTACCTTTCTCCTGTTATTCAAGGCGTTCGGTTCAGCGGCTTCCTCATTGATCGTCTTGGCCAATCTTCCACTGGCGCTGATTGGTGGAATTGGAGCCATCTATCTGACCGGGCAGGTGGTGAGCGTGCCGTCTCTGATCGGATTCATCGGCGTATTTGGGATCGCCGCCCGCAACGGGATCATCCTCGTCAGCCATTACCGCCATCTTCGGGCGGGAGGCCTGAGTCGTGAAGAAGTCGTCGTCGAGGGTTCCAAAGACCGCCTTGCGCCGGTGCTGATGACGGCGTTCGCCGCGGCGCTCGGCGTGCTTCCGCTGGTGTTCGGTGACTTGGCCGGCAAGGAGCTGGAGCGGCCCATGGCGCATGTCATTCTTGGCGGTCTCCTGACCTCCACGATACTGAACATGGTGGTCGTGCCTACTATCTTCGCGCGATTCGGGTGGGAGGCCGATGAGATCTTCCAAAAGCAGATAGCGGAGCAGGCGGGCGATTTCACGAGCGAACGGAGCCCCGTGTCTTTGCGGGAGCGTTTGGAGGAAACATGAGCAAGGAGAACACGATGAGGCCACTGATCTTGGGATTGGTGATGCTAATCATTGCGGGCGCTGGCCCAAGCATCGGCTGGGCGTTTGAATGTCCCGCGCGAAT
>Ga0187893_10012400_pt1 | contig 12099 bp, 8 predicted proteins | sample MA1701074metaG_FD_139574 | JGI IMG/M metagenome (GOLD analysis project Ga0187893, IMG submission 139574) | White microbial mat communities from a basaltic lava cave in the Kipuka Kanohina Cave System on the Island of Hawaii, USA - MA170107-4 metaG ... | reverse complement strand
TCGGGGATGCGGGCGCCGCACAGGCGCGCGATGCGGGTGATCTGGGCGGCATTGGTGATCGGCATGATGCCGGGGACGAGCGGAACGGCGATGCCGACCCCGCGCGCCCGCTCGATGAACGCGAAGTAGTCGGCGTTGTCGTAGAAGAGCTGGGTGATCACGAAGTCGACGCCGGCGTCGACCTTCTGGCGCAGGTGCTCGATGTCGAGCGCCAGGTCCCGGCACTCCTGATGACCCTCGGGGTACCCAGCCCCACCCAGCGAGAACTGGTAGCCGAGCTCGCGGATGTACTGCACCAGCTCGTTCGCATGCCCGAATCCGTTCTCGGGGCGCACGAACGCGGTCTCACCCTGCGGCGGGTCGCCGCGCAGCGGCAGCACGTTGTCGATTCCGCGGGCCTCGAGATGGGCGAGGATGGCGGCGATCTCGTCGCGGTTGTGGCCGACGCAGGTGAGGTGCGCCATCGCCTCGATGCCGTGATCGCTCTTGATGCGGGTGACGATGTCGATGGTCTTCTCGCGGGTGCTGCCGCCGGCGCCGTAGGTGACCGAGACGAAGCTCGGCCGCAATTCGCGCAGGTTGGCGACCGTCCGCATGAGCGCCTGCTCGCCCGCCTCGGTTTTTGGCGGGAAGAACTCGAACGAAAACACCGGGTCGCCGCGCTCGAACAGATCCACGATCCGCATAACCCGGGCAATTTAGTGGAAGGGGGGTGGCAAGGCCAATGGATTTCCAGGAGCGTGGATCCGTTGCCCGTTGCCCGTTATCCGTTGCCGGGCTGTCGGTGTCAGGTCGCCGCATACGGACAACGGGCAACGGGCAACGGACAACAGAAACGCCGTGGCCAAGCTCGTGTGCTTCGGGCTAAGAACCGCCTATGAAGGCCGTCGCTTTCTTCCACCTCAAGGAAGTCCGCTGGAACCTCCCCGACAGCACCCTGGCGGCCTGGCGCGAGCGCTTCCCGCAGGTCGAGGTGGAGTCGGTCGAGGATGCCGATCGGCTCGCGGCGGCACTGGGCGATGCGGAGATCTTCGTCGGCTGGCGCCTTCCGTCAGAGCACTTCGCCGCCGCCCGGCGCCTGCGCTGGATCCACTCGGCGTCGGCGGGCATCGAGGACTGTCTTTTCCCGGCGCTGGTGGCGAGCGAGGTGATCCTGACCAACTCCACCGGCCTGCACTCGGTCTGCATCCCCGAGCACGTCCTCGGTCAGATGCTGGTCCTGGCGCGCAACTTCCACCAGGCCCTGCGGCTGCAGGCGCGCGCCGAGTGGAACCGCTTCGAGGTGATCGCCTTCGGCGGCGGCCTGCGCGAGCTGCACGGCAGCGCGCTCGCCATCCTCGGCGCCGGTCCGATCGGCGCGAACCTGGCCCGCCTGGCGGCGGGGTTGGGCATGCGCGTGCGCGTCCTGCGGCGCGACCCGCAGCGTGCGGTCGAGGGGGCCGAGGCGGTGTGGGGGCCGGAGCGGCTGCACGAGCTGCTCGGGTGGGCGGACTTCGTCGTCGTCGGGGTGCCGCTCACCGCCGGGACGCGCGGGCTGATCGGCGAGGCCGAGCTGCGGGCCATGCGCTCCGATGCGTTTCTCATCAACATCGCGCGCGGCGAGGTGGTGGACGAAGAGGCGCTGGTGCGCTGCCTGCGGGCGCGCGGGCTCGCCGGCGCGGCGCTCGATGTCTTCACCGAGGAGCCGCTGCCCGCCGAGCATCCATTCTGGTCGCTGCCGAACCTGGTGATCACCCCGCACATCTCGGGCTACACGCCGACGTACTTCGATCGCATGCTGGAGATCTTCGCCGACAACCTGGCGCGCTACCTGGCGGGACAGCCGCTGCGCAACGTCGTCGACAAGCGGCTGGGCTACGCGCCGGGCGTGTGAGCCGTCGGGCCGCGCTCCGCGCGGCCACGGGCGCGCCAAGGCGCGCCCTATACGCGATTGTTGCACCCGCGCCGTTCGTCTCGCGACGGGCGTTGTAGGGGCCGCCCGTGGGCGGCCCGTAGACGCGCCGGAGGCGCGCCTCAAAGCGACCGCGGCTGCTACTGCGGCGTCAGGCGCATCGTCAGCGGGTGGTCGAAATACTTGATCAGCACGTCGGTGAAGTACTTCTCGCCCATGGCGGTGGCGACGGGGCCCGCCATGTCGGGAACGTCCTCGGCCTTGACCTTGTCGAACTCCTCACCGGCGATGCGCACCTTCACGTCCGGTTTGGTGGTGTTCTGGTTCATGCGTTCGGCGGCGCGGTTGCCGAGCCGGATGTAGACCTGGCCGTCGATCACCACCAGCCACACGGTCGACCAGTGCTCGCCCTCCTGGGGGCCGACGGTGAGCACCTCGAGCGTATCCTCCTTGCTGAATGCCTGCGGGTCCCAGGCGGCCAGGGTCGGGGCGGTCAGGAGAAAGAACGCGACACCGCCGCTGATCAGATGCTTCATGTGTCCTCCCGCGGAGAGTGAGCCCGCCGCACTGTCGACTCTCAACTGTCAACTGTCAACTTCTTCGTGGAGGGCGCCGCTTCCGCGGCCCTCCAGCTCAGAAGTTGTAGTCGGCCTGGCCGGTGTAGATCACGTCGGCGCGCAGGCCGTCGCGGTTGACGGGGAACTGGAAGCCGATGCTGAGGACGAGGCCGCCGACCGGGTTCGCCTTGAACCCGATCGACGACTGCACGACGTCGTTGTCGCCCTCGTCGTCGTGATAGCCGAGAAAGTCGGCGCCCAGCGTGAGCCAGCGCGTCGCGCGGTAGTCGGCACCGGCGATCCACTGGAACTGGCTCACGTCCTGGCTGCCGCGGATCGAGTAGCCGAGGTTGACGTGCGGGGAGACGGGCCCGAAGACCTTCGACGCGATCAGCCAGGGCGTGAGCGTCGGTCCGTGAAAGCCCAGGAAGTTGTCGGCGTTGCCGGTCGGCACGGTGAGAATGGCAGCGGCGGCGAGGTCGGCAAAGCGGGTATCGTAGAAGTGCCACTTGCCGCGCAGATAGACATCGCCGGTTCCGATCGCCGTGCCGCTGAACGAATCCTGGGCGCAGCGGAAGGGGAGGCTGCAGACCGGGCCGGTGCCGGTGTCGGTGATCACGCCCTGCTGGTCGAAGGTGAACTTTCCGACGTCTTCGCCCGGCGACGGCATGGGATCGATGGTCATGGCCAGGGCGTGGCCGGAGAGGTAGGCGCGGTTGATGCTGAGCGCCATGCTCACGTCGATGTTCTCGGTCAGACCGTAGGCCGCGGTCAGATAGAACAGGTCGTAGCTGAAGGTGAAGTCCAGCTGCGTGTCGATGACGTCGCGGCCGAAAATTCGCTGCTCTTCGGGTGTCAGCGTCGCCAGGTATTCGGCCGTGAACGCGGGCTGCTGCGAGCGGATGTTGCTCAGCGAATCGCCATCCAGCGTGTCGAAGGAGACGTGCTGGTAGGAGAAGCCGATGGTGAACCGCCCTTGCCCGAGCGTCTGCGCGCGTTCGGCGAAGATCGAGCCGAGGCTCTGCTCGAAGCGCACGAACGTATCGAGCTCCGTGTCCCAGGCGTAGCTGAAGGCGCCGCTGGAGGAGGGGATCGGCACCTGCGAGCGCGCCACGGAGAGCTCGGCGGCGAGGTTCTGGAAGCGCTTGATGATGATGGGCTGCTGCTGGCTGGAGCTGCCGGGGACCTGATCGACGGTCGTGTTCAGCGAGCCGCCGAACAGATTGGGGATGAGCTGGTCGAGCGGCTCGGCCCACGCCGGCGTGGTGAGCAGCAGGCCGCCGACGCCGAGCAGCGCGGCCCGCCAGCGGCCGGCGCGTGCGCGAAGCCGGGCGGCGCGCCGGGCACGGGCGCTCCGTGTCGAGCCTGACGCACCGCCTCTGGTGCGCGCTCGGCGGACCGCGCCGCCGACTATTGTGCGCCCCCGATCTTCCAGGTGCCTTGCTCCCGCACGAGCACCTTAGTCAAACGCACTTCGAGGCGCACGGGGCGCCCGCTCTGCGCGTCGACGAAGTGGTCGCGGCGGGTGAACGAGACGGCCACGTCGGCGCCCTGCGGCATGATGACGACGTCGGCGAGCTCGACCCGGAGGTCGTTGGCGTTGGCGAGATAGGCGCGCAGGGCGGCGCGCTGGCGCTCGGAGAAGGAGACGTAGAGCGCGGCGACGTCGTCGACGTTCTTGGTCTCCACCGCGCGCCGGTAGCGCTCGAGCAGCTCGCGCACCTGTGTGTCGACCGCCGGGGCCAGCTCGTCCGCGTGCGCCGCGCCGGTGACGAGCCGCGCCAGCCGGTCGGCGAGGCGGGGCAGGGCGGATCGCGGCTCGCTACGGCGGCGCGTGCGTTGGGCGCGCGGCGAGGGCTCGACGATGCCTTCGGACTCGAGCAGCAGCCGGTAGGCGTCGACGTCGGTGTTGGTCTGGTTCTGGATCGACTCGCCCTCCTCGGGCGACACCTGCACGCGCAGCCGCCGCAGCATGCTGAGCACGAGCTTCTTCTGCAGATCGAAGAAATCGTCGAGCCGACCCTCGACGCTGTCGGATGCCTGATTGACCCCGTTGGTGGCGTCGACGATGCGGGCATCGATGCGCAACGTCTCATCGCTCACGTAGTACGCGCCGGTGAGCAGTCGGCCGATGCCGAGCTCGCGGGCCGTGAACAGCGGGTCGGTGCCGCGGGCGCGGGCGGTGCGATCGATGAGCTCGGGTGAGTAGACGCGCAGCGCCTGCACCTTGCTCAGCTCGGTGTTGAACGCCAGGCGCAATGCTTTGCTGATCCAGTCGTAGGCGGCGTCTTGCCGCAGGTTCTGGAACTCCATCACCCCGATGACGTTGCCGAGTGGCGGCCGGTCCGCGGTGGGCCCGGGGTCGGGGAGGACCGGGGTCGCCATGGGGCCGCCGCCGGCGATCTGCAGCAGCGGGAAGTCGGTGCCTTCCATCTTGCTGTACGGATGCTGGCGCCCCTGGGTGAGGGTGGGCACGCGGCGCGCCACGAAGCCGAACAACTCGGAGACCGACAGGCCGCCGTCCGTGTCGGCGTCGGCGCCGCCACGCAATCCCTCGAGCACGGCGAACGTGAAGGCGCCGTGCCCGAGCGCCGACTGCTCCTTCGATTCCTCGCCCGGCTTGGTGGCGGCAAGCAGAAAGAACCCCTCGCCGGCGGTCATCTGGCGCGCCATCTCGTCGGCGGAGACGGCGCGCGTCGATGGGATGCCGAGCGCGCCGGCGTGGCAGGTATCGAGCATGATGACCGTGGCGCGCACGTTGCGCCGCACGACGCGGAGCATCTCGTCGAAATCCGACATGCGCAGCCCTTCGGTCACCAAGTTGTCGGCGGTCGCCGGGGAGGGGAGAAAGTAATAGCTGCCGCTGGAGAGATCGCGGATGCCGTGGCCGGCCACGAACAGCATGGCAACGTCATCAGGTCCGGCTTGGCCGAGAAAGCGCGACAGGCCGTCCAGAATGCTCTCGCGGGTGGCGTCCTGGTTGGTCAACACCAGGCTGCGCACCTCCCGGTACGGACCGTTCTGGGCCGCCGCTTGGACGGTTTCGGCCATGGCCTGGGCATCGGCGTCGGCAAACTCGAGGTCGAGGTCCGGGCTGGCGTAGCGGCTGACGCCGATCGACAGCAGCCAGAGGATCGAGCCGGACGCCCCCGATCCGGTAACCAGCGCCGTCGGCTGGGGCATCGGGTAGGCGCGATCAGAGACGGTCGAGTCCACCACCGCCCACAGCGCAATCAACCCCACGGCCAGGCACCCCCCGGCCACCAGGTAACGCCCGCTGGCCGTCATGGAACCGGTTCGGTCCAGTCCGCCGGGCCGTACGGCTGCGCAATCCAATCCACTCCCCGGCAACAGGGATGCGAACGCAGGCGGGTCTCTTGCATGGCGCAGGGATTCTCTATGATGTGGCGGGTAGGGCGCCGATTCTCAAGGGATCGGGACCCCGCGGCTCAACCCGTCGCATGCCAACTGTTCATTGCCCCATAGCACGGCCCTGGGCGGGAGGGGGCCCCGGCGCAGCAAATCTGCGGCGCGTTGCATCCCCCCGCGCAGAGGCAAATGGAAGCGCGATGCGGTTTGCGGGCCGACGTCCGCACGGGAGGGCGGGTTGGACACGCTGAACGAGGCGCGGGAGGCTCGTCGGCTCATCAGCCAGTGCCTGGCCGGCGATCTGGTGGCGGCAGCGGAGTTCCAGCAACTCTACGGGGAGCTGATCTACGGCTACCCGATGCGGGTGTACCGGGTCCCTGCCGACGAGGCGGGCGATTTTTACGTGTTCGCCTTCGAGCGGGGTCGGATCTTCCGCCGGGTGCGAACCTACGAGGGCCGGGCGCCGTTTCGGGCCTACCTGCTGGGCTTTGTGCTCGACGATCTTGTGCTCGAATGGAAGCGCGGCGTGCGCGAGATCGAGACGGTATCGATAGAAACGCTCGGCGAGCTACCTGATTTGGTCGCCGGGGACCGCGCCACAAACGATGAAGGTGAAGGGGCGATGGATCGAACATCATTGACGCAGCTGTTGGGAGATTTGTCACCGTCGAAGTCCGTCGTGATGAAGCTCCTGTATGTCGAGGACTATGAATTCCAACCCGCCGAGGTTCGCTACCTGGCGCAGGTGTCCGGCAGCGACGTGCCTCAGGTGTTGGACCGCATCGATCGGCTGCGTGCGACGGTACGCGAACGCGAGGCGGGTCTGAAGCGAATGGAGGACGCGCTGGATGCCGTCCAGGCCTGGGTCCAGCTCTACGAACGGCGGGTGCAGCGCATCAACGACGACCTCACCGCGTTGCCGCCGACCAGTATGGCGGCGGAGCGGCTGCGCGAAGAGCGCGCCCAGCTCGAGCGCAAGATCCAGCGCCGGCGCCAGCAGCGCGCCAAGCTGCTCGCCCAGGCGCAGCGCCGCAAGGTGACGGCACCATACAAGGACATCGCGGCGATGTTGAACACCAGCATCGGCAACATCGGCTCGCAGATCGCCCGGCTCCGGCGGGAACTGCTCACCAAGGTCGGCTCGATGGGGCAGACGCTCGACACCGGCCATTCCCCAGTCGCCCACTACATGCGGTCCTGACGCAACCCAGCAGAGCGCGGTAAGGAGTAGTCATCATGACTGACCGAGAAGAGGTCGCGGCATCATGCCCCGACTTCGAGTCGCTGTCGTGTTTTGCCGACGGGGAGCTCGAGGACCCGGCGGCCGCGGCGGTGGCCGCACACGTGGCCGGGTGCTCGCGCTGTGACAGCCTGGCGGTGCGGCTGCGCGAGGGGTTCGAGGCCGACGATGCCCGGCGCGACGGTGGGATCGGCGGCTCGGGCTGTGCCGGCGAGGAGCGGCTGGTGGTCTATGCCACCGGCGGCTTGAATGGTGCGGACCGGGCCGCGGTGGCCGCGCACCTGGAGAGCTGTGATGCGTGCATCGCCGCGCTGGCGGTGCTGCACCGGCGGCTGAGCGTCGCCGACGTGGTGAGCACCCCGGTGCCGGCCGATCTGCAACGCCGTGCGCAGGTGGCGCTCGAGGCCGCGTTGCGCGAAATGGCGCCGGTACCCCAACCGTCCCGGGTCGATGTGCGTGGCCCGGTGCTGTTGCACCGGGTGCGCAATCTGCTGCGCATGCCGGTGCTGGTGCCCGCCGCGCTGGCCGCCGGCGCGCTGCTCGTGGTCGGCCTGCAGTCGGGCCGCATCGGTCAGGCGGGGAACACGGAGCGGACCCGCGCCCTCGCGCCGCGCGCGGTCAGCTTGCGCGTGACCGCCATCGAGGCCACGGTGCGCAGCCGGGCCAGCATGCAATCGGATGTCGTCGCCACGGTGCGCCGCGGCACCCCCGTGGAGATCGTCGGCGAAGAGCGCGAGTGGTACGAAGTGCGGCTCGACGGCGGCCGCCCGGGGTGGGTCGAGCGGGAGGCGTTCGAGTAACCGGTGCCCGACCAGGGGACGCGTAGGCGCAGAGGATCCCGGCGAGGAGGAGCGATCGGGTCACTGATCGCCGGGCTCGTGCTTGCCGCGGGTGTGCTCGGGGGGGCCGCCGCGGCGCCAGGGCAGGAGCCGTTGACGTGCGGCGTGCCGCTGCTGCGCACGCTTCCGCCCGGCGGCGTACACGTCTATCGCGTCGATGTCTCGTCCGGCGCGGCCGGGTCGATCCAGACGAGCGCGGTGTCACCGCTGCTCGGCTTGCGCCGCATGCGCCTGGTGGGTCCGGGCGGGGTCATCGCTGACACCCCGACCGGCATCATCGAGTTCCGCGACGCGGCGGGGCCGCTGACCCTCGAGGTCTCGCAAAACAGCGGCGGCAGCGGCGGGGACTACGCGGTCGCGTTGAATGTCATCGCCGAGGACGGCGGCCATTGTGGGCGTCCGCTCGACTGTGGGGCGACGCCGGCCGGGATCGGGTTCGCCGTCCCGGGCGCGGTCGACTCATACCAGATTCCGCTCGACCCCAGCGACCGGGACGTCACCCTGAAGATCAATTACCTCGAGCCGGCCCGTTCCGGCGAGGCGGGCGCGCCCTACATGCGCCTGTTCGATCCGGACGGCAACGAGGTGATGCCGGGCCAGTGTACGGCGACCTATGCGATCAAGCCGCAGGTCGCAGGGATCTACACCGCCTTGGTGAGCGCCTGCGGCGCGCCGCAGCGCCGCACCTACCGCATGGAGCTCTACAAGGACGGCTGTCCGCGCGGCCCGACGATCACGCACTTCGGCATCACCAACGCCCAGGGCGATCCGGTGCCGGTGACCGGGTTCGACGACGCCGGGCGGCCGATCTTCGCCTTGCAGCTCGGTTCGGGTCTGCACGTGGTGGCCGAGGCGCGCGCCGGACGCAGCGGCCGGCGCGCCGGCGAGCATACGACCTCGTACGAGGAGCGCGGCACCGCGCAGGATGCAGACCTGCAGATCATTCTCTCCGACGCCCTTGGCGACGGCGACCCGACGATATGCGATGTCGTTCCGCCGGATCTGGGCGGGGTTCCGGCGACCGTCCCGCTCGAATTCGACGACGCGCCCGTCACGCTCGATCACATCGAGGACATGGGCTGCCGCTTCGACAACGGGCGCGGCGAGCACCTCGGACGGCGCGATTCGATCGAAGCGTGCACCCGCACCAATCAGGGCTTCGGCGAGTCGTTCGTCGACCGCGCCTCGAGCATCCAGTACTGCACCGGCGTCGTCGCGACCGACTGGGCGTTTCGAGTGGGACGCACCGTGGTCAAAGGCCGGGTGAAGGACACTTTCGGCAGCTTCGGCGCCCCGCGCGAGATCGTCGTCCGCATCGGTGGGATCGCCACCCGCACGCCGACTCCGACGCCGACGGCAACCCCACCTCCGCCGACGAGCACGGGCACCCGGACCGTCACCGCGACGGCGCGCATCACGCGCACCACCCCGCCGACGATCAACACCCCCACCGCGACCCGGACGCGCACCGGGACGACGCCGACCCCCACCACCGGTACGCCGATCGACATGACGCCCACGCCGACGCCGTCGGGGCCCTGCACCGGTGACTGCGACGGGAGCGGTGCGGTGGCGATCAACGAGGTGGTGCTCGCTGCCAACATCGCATTGGGAAACACCACCCTGGCGGTGTGCCCGGCGGCCGATCCCGGCGGCGACGGGTCGATCGACATCGGTGATTTGGTGCAGTGCGTCAGCAGCTCGCTGCGCGGCTGTTCGCGATAGCCCCCCCGTGGCCGGAAAACCGGAAAAGGCCGCAGGGGAGGAGCCTCGCCCGCCGGCGTTCCTCGCGGCGAACTTCGGTCGCACCTCGCCCACGGCCGTGCTAGGAGGAGAGGCTAGCCGGACGGTGTCGTAGCGAGCCCATGCACAGCCAGGCAGTTGAGATCCTGCTCGTCGAGGACAGTCCCGACGATGTCGATCTGACCCTCGAGGCGTTCAAGGAAAACAGCAGCCGCAGCCGCTTGCACGTCGTCGAGGACGGTATCCAGGCCCTGGCATTCCTGCGGCGCCAGGGCGCCTATGCCTCCGCTCCCCGCCCCGACCTCGTCCTGCTCGACCTCAACCTGCCCAAGAAGAGCGGCTTCGAGGTGCTGAAGGAGATCAAGGCTGACCCCAGTCTGCGCCGCATCCCGGTGGTCGTGCTGACCACCTCGTCCGCCGACGCCGACGTGGCGCGCAGCTACGAGCTGGCAGCCAACTGCTTCATCACCAAGCCGGTCGACCTGGACGCGTTCTTTTCCGTCGTCAGCGTGGTCGATCACTTCTGGCGCGACGTCGCCACCCTGCCGCGCTGAGCACGCGGGCGCGCATGGATCGACGCCTGGATCTCAGTCACGAGACCCTGGATGCGGGTGAGCGCGCCGCGTTGCAGGCGCTCGCCGAACGCCTGTGGGACCAGCGCGCGGCCATCGCGGCGGAGTGGTCATCGCGCCTGATGGCGGCGATGCCGGAGCAGTTTCCCGCCTGGATCACGCTGCCCTACCTCACCGACGTGAACGCGGCGTTCCTCACCGCGGTGCTCGAACCGCTGCGGCGCGGCGACGTGGCCGCGCTGTCGCAGGCCTACTATGCGATGAACCGCCAGCTCGTCGAGATCGCGTTGCAGGCGTCGCCCGACACCCGCTTCTCGCTGACCAGCCTCTACGCCTCGGCCCGTATCAGCCACCAGGTGATCAGCGAGTCGCTCGGCGCCGGCGAGGACTCGCTGCTGCTCGCGTTCACCAAGCTCGCCGCCCACACCATGATGGTGGTCGGGCTGGCGTACAGCGACTGCCGCGAAGAATTGCTGCAGCGCTCGCGCGACGAGCTCGAGCGCGCCGTGCAGGAACGCACGGCCGCATTGCAGGGGGAGATCGCCGAGCGCACCCGCATCGAGGCGAGCCTGCGGCGCGAGAAGGCGTTCTCCGACACGATCATCGAGACGCTGCCGGGGCTCTTCTACGTCATCGACAGCGACGAGCACCTGCTGCGGTGGAACCAGGAGCTCGAGAAGGTCACCGGCTATTCACCCGAGGAGATTGCCGCGCGCCATCCGCTCGACTACTTCACCGATGAGGCGCGGCCGATGTTGGCCGAGAAGCTGGCCGAAGGATTCGCCGCCGGGCGCTCGAGCGCCGAAGCCGACGTGGTCGGGAAGGACGGCCGTCTGCACCCGCGCCTGTTCACCAGCAAGAGCGTCGAGCTCGACCAGGCGACGTATCTGGTCGGCGTGGGCATCGACATCACCGCGCGTCGCGAGGCCGAGGCACGCGTGCAGAGCGAGAAGCGCTTCTCCGACACCATCATCGATACGCTGCCGGGCATCTTCTACATGTTCGACGACCAGGCCCGCTTCCTCCGCTGGAACAAGAACTTGGAACGGGTGTCGCAGTTTTCGACGGCCGAGGTCGCGGTGACTTCGCCGCTCGAGTTCTTCGTCGGGGCTGAACGCACCTACATCGCCGCGCGCATCGGGCAGGTGTTCACCGAGGGCCACGCCACGGCCCAGGCCGACTTCGTCTCGAAGGACGGCACCCGTACGCCGCACTTCTTCACGGGCCAGCGCGTGTTCGTCGACGGCCGCCCCTGTCTGGTCGGCATGGGCATCGACATCACCGAGCGCAAGCTCGCCGAGGATGCGCTGCAGCAGCGCACCCAGGAGCTGGCCCGCTCCAACGCCGATCTCGAGCAGTTCGCCTACGTTGCCTCGCACGACCTGCAGGAGCCGCTGCGCGTGGTGGCGAGCTACACGCAGCTGCTGGCGCGGCGCTACCAGCAGCGGCTCGACGGCGATGCCCATCGCTTCATCGAACGGACCGTCGCCGCGGTCGGCCGCATGCAGGCGCTCATCCGCGATCTGCTGGCCTACTCCCGCGTCGGCACGCGCGCCGTGCCGTTCGGCCCGACCGACTGCGAGTCGGTGCTGGCCGACGTGCTCGACGATCTGCAGACGGCGATCGGCGAAACCGGCGCGGTGGTGACACACGACCCGCTGCCGGTGGTGCCGGCCGATGCGTCGCAAGTGCGGCAGCTGTTTCAGAACCTCATCGCCAATGCGATCAAGTTCCGCCGCGACGACCCGCCCCGCGTGCACGTGGCCGCGCGGCCGGTGGACGATCGGTGGCTGCTCTCGGTGCGCGACAACGGCATCGGCATCGAGGCGGAGTACGCCGAGCGCATTTTCGTCATCTTTCAGCGGCTGCACAGCCGGCGGACCTACCC
>Ga0187893_10012399_pt1 | contig 12100 bp, 11 predicted proteins | sample MA1701074metaG_FD_139574 | JGI IMG/M metagenome (GOLD analysis project Ga0187893, IMG submission 139574) | White microbial mat communities from a basaltic lava cave in the Kipuka Kanohina Cave System on the Island of Hawaii, USA - MA170107-4 metaG ... | reverse complement strand
TCGACCGCGTGATGGTTCCCTTCAGCCAGACGCGCGGCTATGCGCCTAAGCATGAGGCTGTGCTTAAGGCCAATCCCAAGGCGCAAGTGCCCGTCCTCATCGACGGCGATATCACGCTCTACGATTCGACAGTCATCATCGAGTATCTGGAAGATGCATATCCGCAGCCGCCGCTGTTTCCACGGGAGCCTACCACTCGCGCCAGATGCCGCCTGCTTGAACTTGAGGCGGATGAAGTACTCCTGGTGCCGGTTCGCGCATTGATGCATCGCACGGAACTGCCGGGGCCGGACGCCGCGCGGCGACAATTGCAGGAACAGGAAGCAGTCAAGGCCGAAGCGGCGATTTCGAGCCACTATGAAAACATCTCAGCCAAACTCTCGGGGCGGGAGTTTCTGTGCGGCGCATTTTCCGTAGCCGATCTTGCGACGTTCATAGTGGTCTACTACGCCCAGCGTCTGGGTGGCCCACCCGTGTCTCGCCATCAAAACATCGCCGCATGGTATGCCCGGTTGGCCGCGCGCCCCGCCTTTGCCAAGGTAATTGCGGAGATCGCCCAAGCCGACCGGGAGTTGTCCCATCCCGTTCCCGCCTATCGAAAATAGCCTTTGCTGCACCTGCGAAATGGCGCTTGCCCCCGATTTGGCCGCGTTATAGGCTGGCTTGTCGTTACGAGCGGACACTAGATTACCATGCAGATCAGGAAAGTCGGCGTCATCGGCGCCGGACAGATGGGCAACGGCATTGCGCAGGTGCTCGCTCAGGCCGGTTTTGAAGTCGGCCTCAACGATATCAGCAAGGAACGGATTGAGGCGGGGCTCGCCACCATCAACGGAAATCTCCAGCGCCGCGTCAAGTCCGGCAAGTTCAGCGAGGCGGAGCGCGAAGCCACCCTCTCCCGCATCAAGCCTGTCACGTCCTACGATGGTTTTGCAGATTATGACCTGATCATCGAAAGCGCGGTTGAAGACGAACAGATCAAGCGGAAGATCTATCAGGCCCTCTGCCCGCATCTGAAGCCCGAGGCGATTGTTGGCTCCAACACTTCGTCGATTTCAATCACCAGGCTTGCCGCCGCGACCGACCGCCCGGAAAAATTCATGGGCATACATTTCATGAATCCGGTGCCAGCCATGGAGCTGGTCGAACTGATCCGCGGCATTGCCACGGAGGAAGCAACCTTTGCTGCGGTCAAGGAACTCGCCGCGGCGCTTAACAAGACCATCGCCATGGCGGAAGATTTTCCGGCCTTCATCGTCAACCGCATCCTCATGCCGATGATCAACGAGGCGATCTATACGCTTTATGAGGGGGTGGGCGGCGTTGAAGCCATCGACACGGCCATGAAGCTCGGCGCGCATCACCCCATGGGCCCGCTCGAACTTGCGGATTTCATCGGCCTCGACACCTGCCTCTCGGTGATGCAGGTCCTCCATGAAGGTTTGGCGGATTCAAAATACCGGCCTTGCCCGCTTCTCGTGAAATATGTCGAAGCCGGCTGGCTCGGCCGCAAGGCCAATCGCGGCTTCTACGATTATCGCGGCGAAAAGCCGGTGCCGACCCGTTAGCCCGAGGCACCTTCTGCTAAAGCCGCTTCGATTAGCGTTATAGCTTCGGGACTGTTCCATTCCGCGGGGCCGAGGAGGCGGCCGATTTCCCGGCCTTGGCGGTCGACCAGCACGGTTGCGGGAAGGCCCAGCGCCTGCAGTTCGTTGAGAACGCGCGAGGAGGGTTCGACATATAGCTTAAGCGCGTCAGCCCCGGTTTCTTTGAGAAAGGCCGAAGAGGCCTCGATGCCCTTGCGGTCGATGCTGATCGCTACGACCTCGAAATCCTTCGATCCAAGCTTGCTTTGCAACTCAGCAAGGGCGGGCATTTCCTTCCGGCAGGGGGCGCACCAGGTGGCCCACAGGTTGATCAGCACGACACGGCCTTGCCATTGACTGATTTTCACTGCCTTGCCGGAGCCATCGGCAAATTCGATGTCGGGAAGTGGCTTCCGTTCAGCCTTCACCAGGAAGGCAGCGAGTGCCCCCGTCGACAATTCTTTCGTGACACCAACCGCAGTGCCGACACTACTTGCAACAGCACTCGCAGGGCCCGTGGCCTTGCGCTCGCCGCTCTGAAACCAGTAAATGCCCGAAACCGCGGCCAACGCGGCGATGCCGAGGGCAAGGTAGTTTTTTGGGCTTTTCATGCGGGGATGGGCTTTCGGCTGAAATAAAGGATTTTCGATGACCAACAAGATGTGGGGCGGGCGGTTTCAGTCGGGGCCGGACGCCATCATGGAGGAAATCAACGCCTCAATCGGATTCGACCAGCGGCTTTTTGCACAGGACATCGCAGGCTCCAAGGCCCATGCGGCAATGCTGGCCGCGCAAGGTATCATTTCGAAAACCGACGCGAATGAAATCAGGCGAGGCCTCGATCAAGTGCAAGCGGAGATTGAAGCGGGCACCTTCACTTTTTCCCGGGCGCTCGAAGACATCCACCTCAATGTCGAATCGCGGCTCAAGGAGCTCATCGGCCCTGCCGCGGGGAGGCTTCACACAGCGCGTTCGCGCAACGATCAGGCGGTTCTCGATTTCCGCCTCTATGTGCGGGCCGTGATCGACCGCATCGACGCGCAGCTCGCAGAATTGCAAAAGGCATTGGCGGAGAAAGCGCTGGAACATGCGGCCACCATCATGCCGGGTTACACCCATCTGCAGGTGGCGCAGCCCGTCACTTTTGGCCATCATTGCCTCGCCTATGTGGAGATGCTGGCGCGCGACCGCTCGCGCCTTGCCGATGCAAAGCGCCGCATGAATGAATGTCCGCTGGGTGCTGCGGCACTTGCCGGAACATCCTTTCCCATCGACCGGGAGGCGACGGCGAAAGCGTTGCGCTTCGACCGGCCCACGCGAAACTCGCTCGATTCCGTGGGAGACCGCGACTTCGTGCTGGAAACACTTTCAGCCTGCGCGATTTGCGCCGTCCACCTGTCGCGGTTCGCGGAGGAAATCGTGATTTGGTCAACCACACAATTTCAGTTCGTCAAGCTCTCCGACAAATTCACAACCGGCTCATCCATCATGCCGCAAAAGCGCAACCCCGATGCAGCCGAGCTGGTGCGCGCGAAGCCGGGGCGCATCATCGGCGCGCTCACCGCACTTCTGGTGGTAATGAAGGGACTGCCGCTCACCTATTCCAAGGACATGCAGGAAGACAAGGAACCCGCCTTCGATGCTTTCGATTCCCTGTTGCTTGCGATCGCAGCTACGGCCGGGATGGTGCGCGACATGGTGCCCAATGAGAAAGCCATGCGCGAGGCGGCTGCTACTGGTTTCTCCACCGCTACCGACCTTGCCGACTGGCTCGTCCGTTCACTGAAGATGCCGTTCCGCGAGGCCCATCATGTGACCGGCCGTCTCGTAGCGCTGGCGGAGGGACAAGGCTGTAGCCTCGCCGATCTGACGCTGGCCGACATGCGGCAGGCAGAACCGCGCATTACCAAGGATGTCTACAAGGTGCTGAGCGTCGAAGCCTCGGTCGCGTCCCGTACAAGCTTTGGCGGCACAGCGCCGCAAAACGTCATGCGCGAAGCAAAGCGCTGGCTTAAACTATTGCAAGCCTGATAGGATACTCACATGAAGAGCACGCTGCTGTTACTCGCACTCCTCCTCACTACCGCCTCCTGCGGGGTACGCGGTGATCCGGAAAAGCCGCCGGGATACACGCAGGCGCAATAACTCATGCATCATTTCGCCTACCGTGGAGGCGTTCTCCATGCCGAGGACGTGAACCTGAAGGCGCTCGCCGAAGAGGTGGGAACACCCTTCTATTGCTATTCGACCGCCACCATGACGCGCCACTATCGCGTGATGTCGGATGCCTTCCAGGGCACCGACCACACGATCTATTACGCCATGAAAGCCAACTCCAATCAGGCCGTGGTCAAAACCATGGCCGATCTAGGTGCTGGCATGGATGTGGTTTCGGAGGGCGAGTTGCGCCGAGCCCTGGCGGCGGGAGTGCCCGCTCGGAAGATCGTGTTCTCCGGCATCGGCAAGATGGCGCGCGAAATGGCCTTTGCCCTCAAGGAAGGCATCGCCTGCTTCAATGTGGAATCGGAGCCTGAGCTTGAACTTCTGGCAAGTCTCGCAACCCGTACGGGACAACGCGCCAAGGTCTCGATTCGCGTCAATCCCAATGTCGATGCCAAAACTCACCAGAAGATCACGACCGGCACGGCGGAGAACAAGTTCGGCGTCTCGCGCGAACGCGCGGTCGAGGTCTATGCCCGCGCCGCGTCCCTCTCCTCTCTCGATGTCATTGGCGTCGACATGCATATCGGCAGCCAGATCACGGAACTTGCACCCTTCGAGCAAGCCTACAAGATCCTGGCTGAACTGGCGGCGGAGCTGAAAACGCAAGGCCACAATATCCGCCACCTCGATCTGGGCGGCGGCCTTGGCGTGCCCTACCGCGGCAGCAACGATGTTCCTCCGCACCCGGACGAATATGCCGCCATGGTGAAGCGCACGCTGGGCCATCTCGGCCTTCCCTATTGGCTGGAACCAGGCCGCATGATCCTCGGCAATGCGGGCGTTCTGGTTTCGCGGGTCATCCATGTGAAGGAGGGCGAGGCCAAGCACTTCATCATCCAGGATGCGGCGATGAACGATCTGATCCGCCCGACGCTTTACGATGCCTATCATCAGATCATCCCCGTCGCCGAACCCATGGATGGCGCGATGATGGAGGCGGACGTAGTGGGCCCTGTCTGCGAATCGGGCGACTACCTCGCAAAGGCGCGCCGGCTCCCTAAAATGGCGCAAGGCGATCTGCTGGCGGTGATGACGGCGGGCGGCTATGGCGCCGTGCAGTCGGGAACCTACAATACGAGGCCGCTCATCCCGGAAGTTTTGGTGAATGGGGGCAGATGGGCGCTGGTGCGGCCGCGCCAAACCTATGAAGAATTGATCGGCCTTGACCGGCTGGCGGCCTGGCAGGAAAAGAATTAACGCCTCCCTGTGATGTGATCGCTGAACCAAGGCACAATTTGGCCGTTCTGTGCTAGGATGCTGGTTCATATGGCTGTCCGGAAGCACATCGAAAGCAAGATAGCGCTTGCCCGTTTGGCGCTCGGCTTTGAGCGTATCTGGGCCGCGTTACTATGGCCCGTGCTGATCGCCGCCTCCTTACTCTGTCTCATCTTTTCGGGGCTCTTGCCCGCTCTTTCCGCGAATCTTCGGCTTGTGACAGTCATAGCCTTGGCGCTTGCCTTCCTCTGGTCGCTCAAACCGGTGCTCCGCCTGACTTGGCCTTCACGCCATGCCGCCATGCGGCGGATCGAGGAAAAGTCCGAGCTCGCCCACCGCCCGGTCTCGGCCCATGACGACCGTCTCCCGGAAGGGACGGTGGATGCATCGCAGTTTGCCATCTGGCAGGAACACAAGTTTCGTCAGCTCCGCCAGCTTGAAAATCTGCGCATCGGTCAGCCACGTTCTTTTTGGCGCGATCTCGACGCAAGGGCGCTGCGGGTGCCGGCGGCGCTAGCACTGCTGGCGAGCTTGTTGCTGGGCCAAGGCAGTCTGACAGCGAATTTCAAGGATAGCTTTGCCGTAGCTCCACGGGCGGAAGCTCAAGGCCTGTCCCTTGATGCGTGGCTAAAGCCACCTTCCTATACCAGCAGGGCACCGCTGCTTCTCACAGGCCTCGCCATGAGCGAACGGCTCAAGGCTGGCGAGGACATAGTGGTTCCGGAGAATTCGGTTCTAACACTTCGCCTGTCCGGCGCGGACGCCCCTGATGTTCGTTTTCACGACCTTGCCAATGCGGATGGCGGGGAGATCGTGCTCGCGTCGAAAAACAGGACCGACAAGGGCGTTTTTCAGTCCGAAACAAAACTAACGCGGCCCGTTCGTGCGCGGTTAATGGACGGCGGCACCGAAGTTGCCTCATGGCCCATCATGCTCATTCCCGATCAGCCGCCTACCGTGCTGATCACCGAGGACCCTGCGGGCGATGGCTCCGGCACGCTCACCGTCAAATGGAAGACCGCCGACGATTATGGAGTCACGGGCATCGTGCCGGAATTTTCGCTCTCGGACACGCAGGAGGATGGCCTCGGCATCGATGGCAATGGCATCTTCCTCTACGATCCCCCGAAATTTCCGATATCGCTCCGCAAGGCTTCACCGAAGGCTGAGGCAGGAAGCACCACCGCCAACCTCGCCGAGCATCCATGGGCAGGGTTCATGGTCGAGCTGGCGCTGGAGGCCAAGGATGCGGCCGGCCACAAGGCGCCAAGCGAAATGCGGCGCTTTCGCTTGCCTGAGCGATTGTTCGTAAAGCCGCTGGCCAAGGCGCTGATCGAGCAGCGCCGCCACCTCATTCTGAAGCCGGAAGAGCAGGGTCAGGTGGCGCAGATGCTGGAAGCCGTGCTGGCCTATCCTGAAGGCCTGATCGAGGGCAGCGGCAATTATCTCGCTATCGCAGCGATCGTTTCACGCCTCAAGGCGACTGCCAGCCAGGACGATGTTGACGTTGCAGTTAACATGCTGTGGCGCACTGCGGTCGGCATAGAGGACGGCAATATGGCGAGCGCCCGCGCGGAACTGGAAGCCCTCCGACGCGAGCTGGAAAGGGCGCTGGCCGAAGGCGCATCGCCTGAAAAAATTGCCGAGCTCATGGACAAGATGCGGGGCGCCATGGACCGCTACATGCAGTCCCTCATGCAGGAAATGGAGAAGCGCATCCGTGAGGGTACGCTGCAACAGGACGACCGGCCCGGCCAGTCGATCTCGCCCGAAGATCTTAAGAATATGCTCGACATGATCGAACAGCTGGCGGAGAGCGGCGCCAATGACGCGGCGCGGGAAATGCTGTCGCAGCTCGATCAGATCCTGCGCAATCTGCAACCGGGCATGCAAGCGGGCCGCCCGCAGCGCGAAACGCCCTTGTCGAAAATGCTCGATGAGCTTTCGGAACTGATGCGCAAGCAGCAGGGCCTCATGGATGACACCCAGCGCATGCAGCCAGGCGACGACGAGCTTTTCGAGCCTGAAGGAGATTCGGGCCGCCAAGGTAACCGCTATTCGCCCGATGCGCTTGCCGAACAGCAGCTCCAGATGCGCGAGTTGCTGGACATGCTCATGCGTCGGCTCGGCGAGCAGGGGCTCGACACGCCGCAGTCTTTGGGCGAAGCGGGAAAGAACATGGAAGGCGCTGAAGGATCGCTTCGCGGCGAAGACCGCGATGGCGCTCTCGACCAGCAGGGCGAGGCCATGGCGAAATTGCGCGAGGGTGCTCGCGGCATGGCCGAGCGATTGCTGCAACAGGGGCAGGGACAACAGGGCAGTTATGGCCGCCATGGCGAGGCGCGGGGGGAGGATCACGATCCTCTGGGACGGCCCATGCGTTCGTACGGTGAAGACACCGGGCCACAGGAAGACATGGTGCCCAGCGAACATATGATCCGCCGCGCGCGGGAAATTCTCGACATGCTGCGCGCCCGCGCCAATGAACAACAGGCCCCGAAACTCGAACGTGACTATATCGACCGCTTGCTGCGCGGGCTGTATTGACGCGCTGAGAAATCCAAACACTCCCTTGGAAATCTCCACTCTTATTCCCGCCTATTGGCTACAACAGGCTCTGAACGGCCTGCTGCTGGCAAGCTTTTATGTGACGCTGGCTACAGCTTATGCGTTGCTGCAAGGCATCACCAATCGGATCATCTTCTCCTTCGGCGATTTTGCCACCTATGGCTCCTTTGCCGCCGTCTATGCCGCACTCTGGGCTTTGCTTAGAGGCGGGGAGGGTTTCGCGGTGATCACCGCAGCGCTGGTGGGGAGTCTTGTCACAGCGGCGGCCCTGGGGCGGGCCAGCCACTCTTTGGTGTTTGCTCCCATCATGCGAGCGCCAAGCCAGGCGGTGATGATCGCCTCGATCGGACTGTCCATCATCCTGCAGGAGCTTTTGCGCTTGCAATCGGGAGCCCGCGACCAGTGGCTCTCGCCCCTTTTCGGCGGCGGCATTGGCTTGGTTGACGGCGTCTTTCCGGTGCAAATCGGGTACACGCAAATTGCGGTGCTAACCGTAGCCGCGCTGGCTCTCACCACACTCGTACTTGGAATGCGCTATTCGGCGGCCGGACGCTTTTGGCGGGCAACGGCGCAGAACGCGCTGCTCGCTCAAATGTCGGGCGTCAACATCAGATCGGTGTTTCAATGGTCCTTCGTGGTGGCGAGCGTTCTGGCCAGCATTTCCGGCTGGATTATTGCCGTGGCCTATGGCGGCGTCAATTTCTCCATGGGGCTCGTGCTTGGCTTCAAGGCGATGTTCGCTGCGATCATTGGCGGCTTCGGTACGATCAGCGGCGCCGTCGCGGGCGGCATTTTTCTCGCCGCGCTTGAAACGGCCTGGACGGCATCAATGCCCATGGCCTACCGCGATGTCGCGGTATTCGGTATCATCATCCTGATCCTGGTCCTAAAACCCGAAGGACTCTTGGGCAGTCTCTATCGCCGCGAGAGCGAATCATGAGCATGATGACACGACGGGAATTGATAATGGGGCTGAGTTGCACTGCGCTGCTGGCCGGCTGCGAAGACGACGCCGCCAAGCCCTATCTGGAATTCGTGGGCGGGGGGTTCATTTTCAATTACCGCACCGCCAATCATTATTACGGTTTTGTGGTGCGCCAGAAAAAACCCTTGCCCGAAGGTTCGAAGCTCGAAGCCCGTTTTGAGGTGCCTTGGGGACCCGATCAGGTGTTCGAACAGCCATCCCGCCCCGGCCAGTTGCAATACGTTTTTCAAACTGGCGACCTCAGCGGAATCTTGAAAGGACATCCCTACAAGGCGAGCCTTCGAGTGTTGGATGGAACGACGGGCACTGAAATCGCCAAATATGAAAAAACCTTCAAGACTGACGTCGACCAGTCGGCGCTGCCGGATCGACCGCTCGTCGAGGGACCGGGCTACCAACAGCCCGCAAATTAGTGTCACGGGCGGGACCTGATTGCCGGGGCGGCACGATGACGCGCAGCGCCTTCGGGCGAATCCGATAGTTGAGCGGGGGCCTGAGGCGGAGCAGCTCGCCGTCGATTGCAACCTTGAGCCGGCGGCGGCCCATGACGATCATGTCCGTCCCTTCGAAGGTCACAACACTATCGGGTTTTTCGCGGCCCACGAGAATCCCAAACAGGCTGACCAGCAAACTCCATCGGGTGGACGCGGTCGGCATCATGAGCCAGAGCTTGCCCTGGTCGATCGAAGCCCGCTTTCCCAGCTGCGTCAAACGCGTGTCATAGGCGTTGTTGCCGATGAACAGCACGGGAGTGCTGCGCCGTAGGGAATGTCCCGGTTCGGGATGCAATTCCAGATAGAGGCGTGGAAAGCGCATGAGGATGTGGAAGGATGCGCGGAGCAGCGCTGGAAACTTCCGGTATCCGGATTTCTGCAAACCCTCGCGCAGCCGGACCATCTCCGGATAAAGCCCGAGGCATGAGTTGTTGAGAAATATCCGGCCGTTGACTTCGCCTACATCGACCGCTTTCGCGCGCCCCGCGACAATACTCGTTACGGCTTCTTCAATCTCAACCGGCACGCCCATATCGCGGGCAAAGTGGTTAAACGTGCCAAGAGGCAGAACGCCAAGCTTTCTGTTCTTCTGCCCAATCAACTCGGATGCCACGGCGTTGACGGTGCCGTCTCCACCACCGGCCACAACAATCTCGAAATCCCGTTTGACGGCGTCTTTTGCCAAAGCGTCAATGGATTTCCCCTTTTCGAGTTCGAGAATTTCGGGCGTAACGCCGTGCTTGGCGAACAACTCCATGAGCCGAGAGGCCGTCGCCTTTCCGGCGGTTCCCGAGTGGCTGTTGATGATGCAGCAGATCCGCAAGACTATTCGATTCGAACCGCGGTGCCTGACACCGAAACCATCAGCATGCTGCCTGATCCGCCCATGGTTTCATAATCGATGTCGACGCCCACTACGGCGTTGGCGCCGAGGCGCGCCGCTTTATCGGTGATCTCAGCGATCGCCGTCTGGCGCGCGTCGTTGAGCACCCGCTCATAGGCTGCCGACCGGCCGCCCACGATATCGCGGATCGAGGCGAAGAGATCGCGAAACAGATTGGCGCCGAGGATCGCCTCACCCGCGACCAAGCCCTTGTATTCGACGATTCGCCTGCCTTCGATGGTGTTCGTGGTGGTGACCAGCATTACATCCTCCCTGAAAATTGCAAAATTGTCATCGCTGGGTTTTTTCCAGCAACCCATTTCTCCGCTTACGAATGCATCACGCAAACTGAAAATGGGTCCGAGGCCTGGGGATGACAAGGCAAAGTGCGCCAGTCCAGCAAGAGACTGGCCCTAGTGCCGGAAGTGGCGCGTGCCGGTGAAGACCATGGCAAGTCCGGCCTCGTCTGCCGCCTTGATGGCCTCGTCATCCTTGATTGAGCCGCCAGGCTGGATCACTGCCGTGGCGCCTGCTTCCGCTGCTTGCAGCACGCCGTCGGCAAACGGAAAAAAAGCGTCAGAGGCAACGACCGAGCCCTTTATCGCATCGCCGCCCTTTCGTGCCGCAATGTGGACGGCATCGACCCGAGACATTTGCCCCGCGCCGATGCCCACTGTCGCGCCATCCTTGGCATAGACGATGGCGTTGGACTTCACATGCTTGACCACGCGAAAAGCAAAGCGGAGATCGGCAAGTTCCTGTGCGCTAGGCGCGCGCCGAGTCACGGTTTTGAGAACGAGTTCGTCAATGCTGCCATCGTCCTGGGTCTGAACCAACAGTCCACCGGCAATGGATTTGACCGTTACCCCGCGCGCTTCGGGCGCGGGCAAGTCACCGAGCACCAACAAGCGCAGATTTTTCTTGGCAGCGACGATGGCGGCGGCATCTTCTTCGGCGCCGGGAGCCACGATGACTTCCGTGAAGAGCGTCACGATCTCCTTCGCCGTCGCCGCATCGAGCTTGCGGTTGAGCGCCACGATGCCGCCGAAGGCGCTCAAGGGGTCCGAACGCAGCGCCTTGCGATAGGCCTCGATCGCCGAAGCGCCGATGGCAACGCCGCACGGGTTGGCATGCTTGACGATCACGCAGGCCGCATCTGTCGCGCCGAATTCCCCAAGGCACTCGAGCGCCGCATCCGTATCGTTGAGATTGTTGTAGGAAAGCTCCTTACCCTGCAACTGGCGCGCGCCAACCACCCCTTTCGGAATTCCGCTTCCATAAAGTGCTGCTTTCTGGTGTTGATTTTCACCGTAACGCAGCGCCTGCAAACGCCGTCCGCCGATGGCAAAATGGTCGGGCAGCGGGTCGGACAAATCGCGGCCAAACCATTGCGCTATCGCCGCATCATAGGCGGCAGTGCGGCCAAAGGCTTTCGCGGCCAGTTTGCGCCGCGTTGCAAGGGTCGTAGATCCGCCGTGAGCAGCCATTTCCGCAATAACCGCGCCATAATCTTGAGGATCGACGATGACCGTGACGCTGTCATGATTTTTGGCCGCCGCCCGGACCATCGCAGGCCCCCCAACGTCGATATTTTCGATCGCTTCGTCCCGACTTGCCTTCTTCGCAACCGCATCTTCGAAAGGATAGAGATTGACCGCAAGCAGATCGATTTCTCCTATGCCATGTTTGGTCTTTGCCGCTTCATGTTCCGGACTGCCGCGGACCGAAAGCAGTCCGGCATGGATTTTTGGATGCAGGGTCTTAACGCGGCCGTCCATGATTTCGGGGAAGCCAGTCAAGGCGGCAACATCGATGGCCTTGATTCCCGCCGCAGCAAGTGCCTTGGCGGTTCCGCCCGTTGAAATCAACTCAACGCCCCGGCCGGCGAGCGCGCGCGCGAAATCGACCAAGCCCGACTTGTCGGAAACGGAGAGAAGAGCACGGCGTACTGGCTTTTGCATGGGTGGCTCCCATAGCATGACCGCCGCTTAGCGCAACGGGCCCTCAAGTGGCATCCACTTGAGGGCGAAAAGTTGCGCCAGAATATTTGATTGAGCATCGGATTACCCCAAAAGTGCTAAACACTTTTGGGTCCGATGCTCTGGCCATCAGAAAGGAAGCCGCGGGGACGCCTGTGGCTCATTGG
>Ga0187893_10012398_pt1 | contig 12100 bp, 8 predicted proteins | sample MA1701074metaG_FD_139574 | JGI IMG/M metagenome (GOLD analysis project Ga0187893, IMG submission 139574) | White microbial mat communities from a basaltic lava cave in the Kipuka Kanohina Cave System on the Island of Hawaii, USA - MA170107-4 metaG ... | reverse complement strand
AATACCCCGCTTTCGCCATCAAAACGGCCTGCATATCGATGAAAATTCCTTTTAATTCACAAATTCAACTCAATCGCGTTCATCTGTCGCTCTGCGCGGTCAGTTGTTCAGTGTTTCCTTAGGAACAACAAAGGAGATTGCAAAATGAAACGACTCGCTCTGGCTCTGGCGCTCGCCATTTCGCTGCCCGCTCTGGCGGTCAACCCGGGCCAGCCGGCGCCCGATTTTGCGCTGATGGACCTGGCCGGCAAAAGCCACAAGCTCTCCGAGCTGAAAGGCAAGTACGTGGTGCTGGAGTGGGTCAACCCCGACTGCCCGTACGTGCGGAAGCACTACAACAGCGCCAACATGCCCGGCCTGCAGAAGGAGTTCGGGGCCAAGGTCACCTGGCTCACGATCAATTCCACGCGCGAGGGGCATTCCGAGTTCAAGTCACCCCAGCAGATGAAGGCATGGATGAAGGAAAAGGGCGCCGCCCCGGCCGCCACGCTGCTCGACCGCGACAGCAAGGTCGGCCGGCTCTACGGCGCGACCAACACGCCGCAGATGTTCGTCATCGATCCCAGGGGCACGCTGGTCTACGCCGGCGCCATCGACGACAAGCGCTCGACGCGGCAGGAAGACGTGAAGACCGCGAAAAATTACGTGCGCGCCGCCCTGGGCGAGACGCTGGCGGGCAAGCCGGTGTCGACGGCCAGCACCACACCGTACGGCTGCACGGTGAAGTACTGATCACAGTTACGGTCGTGCGGAAGATTTAGGGGCCGCTACTGCCAGGTCGGGCTCGCCGCAGTGCTTCAGGATCTCCGCGCGCACGGCGTCACGCAGCTTTACCGCAGCCGCCCAGTCGGTGCCTTCGGGCGCGATGGATGCGCCGATGGTGACCGATACCGGGGCGCGGCGCAGGTACCAGGTGCCGTCGCGCAGCACCGAGCGGATGCCGCGCAGCGCAATCGGCACGACGGGGATGCCGGCTTGCGCGGCGGCCTGGAAGGCGCCGGTGCGGAAATCCATCAACCCCGTATTGCGCTTGAGGGTGCCCTCCGGGAATACGATGAGCGAGATGCCTCGCCTGGCCGCCTCGGCGAGTTCGCTCGCGTGCTCGGCGCTTTTCGCGACATCGAAGCGCTCGATGAATTGCGTGTCGAAGCCCGAGAGCAGGGCGCGCATGGCGAAATTGTCCTGGAACTCCCGCTTGGCGACGAAGGCGTAGCCGCGGTACTCGAGGATCGCGAGCAGCACCAGCGCGTCGAGGTAGCTGGTGTGGTTCACCGCGAGCACCACCGGCGTCCTGGCCGCGAGGTTCTCCGACCCGCTCACGGCAACCGGAATTCCGCATAGAACGAGGAACCACTTCGATACCGTGCGGCCGACGTTCCAGCAGTGCGTCACCGGCAGCAGCAGCGAACCGAGCAGGGCGAACGGAATCAGGGCGGCAAATACGACATAGGCGCGCAACGCGAACAGGGCGCCGCCGATGGTGCGCAGGCCGCGGCGCAACTGCGGCGCGGCGCCGGCGAGCATCAGACGCAGGAACTGCAGCCACACCGCGCCGCCCTGCACGGCGAACGGCCCGCGCTCGTAGTATTCACGCGCGGCGACGCGCCGGATCTTGCCGCTCGAGGTCTTCGGCACCGTGGCAGGCGGCGCGAGCACGATGTCGTCGGCCGGCGCGCCGATCAGACTAACCGCGAGGTCGTTGATCATGCGTTTCAGGTCGTCGTGGCGCGACGGATCCTGGTCCTTCATTTCCGCGAGCACCACCACGCGCTCGGTGCCTGTGGCCGCGTCCTTGCTGCCGAATACGGCGACGCAGCCGCGCCGCACGCCGGCGAGGTCGCCCACCGCCTGCTCCAGCTCGTAGGGGCTGATGTTGCGGCCGCCGCGGATGATGATGTCCTTCTCGCGCCCGGTGAGGAACAGCGTGCCGCCGGAAAGGTAGGCGCGGTCGCCCGTGTTGACCCAGCCGCCGCTGCCGAACAGCGTCTTCGTCGCTTCCGGATTGCGGTAGTAGCCCGAAGTGGAAGAGGGGCCGCGGAACTGCAGGTGCCCTTCCTGCCGGTCGGGCAATTCCAGCCCCGCGGCGTCGACGACGCGGATGTCGTGGCCGGGAATCGGCGTGCCGCAGCCGATGACGATGAGGGGCGAGCCGGCGTCGGCCGGCGCCTCGACTGCTTCCCCCGTTTTCGTGAAGCGTTCGCGGTCGAGGCGATCCGCCCGCCAAGGCGTGCCCGGCACCGTGATCGCAACGCCCACCGAGGATTCGGCGAGGCCGTAGGAAGGCGAAATGCAGTTCTTGCGCAGGCCCCATCTTGCGAAGCGCTGCTCGAATTGGACGATGGTGTCCGGGCTCACCGGCTCGGCGGCGTTGAAGGCGAAGCGCCACGACGTGAGGTCGATGCCCTGCATGTCCTCGTCCGCGATGCGGCGCAGGCACAGTTCGAAGGAAAAATTCGGCCCGCCCGACATGGTGCCGCGGTGGCGGTGAATCGCGCGCATCCAGCTCGCGGGCCGCGACAGGAAGGCGAGCGGCGACATCAGCACGGTCGGAAAACCGAGCACGAGCGAAGCGAAGTTGGCGCCGATCAGGCCGAGGTCGTGGTACAGCGGCAGCCAGCTCACGAACACGTCTTCCGGATTCGCGCTCACCGCCGCGCCCATCGCGCGCACGTTGGCCATCAGGTTGGCGTGCGAGAGCACCACGCCCTTGGGACTGCCGGTGCTGCCCGAGGTGTACTGCAGGAAACCGGTGTCGCCGGGCTTGCCGTGTACCGGGTTGAAGTCCTTGCCTTGGGTGGAACCTATTTCATGCGGCGTCAGGATCAAATTCAACGATTCCACCTGCGCGCGCAGGAGGTAGGCGAGCGGCTTGGCCTCGGGGACCGTGATCATGATGTTCGCGCCCGCGCTCTTCAGAATGCCGACGTGGCGCTTCATGTGGTCTTCGATCGTCGTCAGCCGCGCCGGCGGATACAAAGGCACCGGCACGCCACCGGCGAGCAGCACGCCGTAGAACGAATACAGGTACTCCTTGCAGGTGGGCAGCATGATCGCCACCATTTGCCCCCCCTGCAGGCCGGCCTGCGCGAGATGCGCCGCGTAGCCCAGCGCCCCTTCCCACAGGGCGCGGTAGCTGAGCGGGAACTCCTGCTTCTCTTCGTACATGAACACCGTGAGGCGCTCGGGCTGGCGCTCGACGTGGTACTGGAGCGCTTCGGTGAGCGAGCGCGCTTGCGTTTCGGAGGGCGCGCGCACGCCCTCGGTCTGCACCAGGCTCGCCATGCCGGTCTCGGCCGCGTGCGGCGCATGGCCGGCCGAGGAAAGCAGGAAGCGCAGCAGGTCGCGCGGCGATTCGGCGGTGGCAAGCGCCTGTTCGGGCAGCGCGGCGCCGAACTCCTTCTCCAGCCGCAGCACCAGCTCGACGCGCGCGAGGCTGTCGAGGCCCAGTTCGCGTTCCAGCGAACTGTCGAGCGTTGCGTGCGGCTCGACGTGAGGGCGGGCCTGCTTCGCTACGGCGTTGACGACGGCGAGCAGCCGTTCCGGTGCGAGCTCTTTCGCAGCCGTGTTCATGCCGGCGTCAAACCATCACCATCCTCAGGTTCGCGGTGGTGCTCATCGGTTTCCTCCCGGGATTGAATTCAGGCACAGGATGCCATGAAATGGCGGTGGCGTCGGCTGTTGGCGGGGTAGCGATCGGCGTATGATTCTGCGCACTTCATCCGTAGGCCGCCGGTAAGTCTCGGGGGGCGTTGGGCCATGGCGGACCTCAAGCAGCTCGGGCGTTACCAGCTCCGTCGCATCCTCGGGCAGGGCTCGATGGGCGTCGTCTACGACGGCTATGACCCCATGCTCAACCGCCGCGTGGCGGTGAAGACGATCCTCAAGAGCCACTATCTCGATCCCGCGACGGCGCAGGACTTCTCCAGGCGCTTCGTGCGGGAGGCGCAGGCCGCGGGCAGGCTAAACCACGCCAACATCATCCAGGTCCACGATTTCGGCGAGGACGACGACGTCGCTTACCTCGTCATGGAATACATCGAGGGCCGCGAGCTGAAGAGCTACTTCGAAAGCGGCGAGCGCTTCGGACTTGATGAAGCGGTCCGTATCATGTGCGAATTGCTCGACGCGCTGGACTTCGCGCACGCGGCGGGCGTCATCCACAGGGACATCAAGCCGGCCAACGTCATCCTCGATGCGCAGCGGCGCGTGAAGCTCGCCGATTTCGGCGTCGCGCGCATCGAAGACAGCAGCGAGCGCTCGCAGGCCGGAAGCGTGGTCGGCACGCCGGCCTACATGTCGCCCGAGCAGGTCACCGGAAGTCCGGTCGACCGGCGCACGGACCTCTTCTCCGCGGGCGTGATCCTCTACGAACTGCTGACGGCCAAGCGCCCGTTCACGGGCTCGGGGGCCTGGACGATCGCGCGGATGATCGTGCAGGACGATCCACCGCCCCCGTCCACGCTGGTCCTCTCCGTTTCATCTGCATTCGATGCCGTCGTGAAGGAAGCGCTGGCGAAGAAGCCCGAGAATCGCTACGCCAGGGCCGGCATTTTCGCGGTCGCGCTGCGGCGCGCCCAGGCGGCGGCCCAGGCAAGCAGCGGCGCGCCCCTGCCGGGGAGCACGGGATCGACATTCCCGCCGAGCGCGCCGCTGGCCGTGGCGCCGGAGCGCGCGGCGCTGCAGGAAAACCAGAAGCTCGAGATCGAGCTCGAATTCTGGCGCTCGATCAAGGACAGCAAGGATGTGCAGGAGCTGGAGCTGTTCCTGAAGAAATTCCCGGACGGCACCTACGCCGAGCTGGCCCAGCTCAAGCTGGAGAAGCTGCGCAACGCCGGCCTGGCTGGCGTCAGGGAACTAGGTATCGATGACGAGCGCCGGGAGCCGACGTTTTCGCCGGATAGTGCGGTGATCGAGCCGGTAGTGCGCACGCCCGAGCCGGCGCCGCCCGCGAAGACAAGTCGTGCTCCGGCCCTGGCCGCCGTGAGCGCCGCGCTCATCGCCGCGATTGGCGGTGGCGCCTGGTTCACGATGAACGAAAGGAAGATCGAGAACGAGGCGCTGGAAGCCAGGCAGGCGGCGCAAAAGGCGTCGGCTATGAAAGCCAGGGAGCTCGAGCGAAAGGCCGCGGAGTCGAAGGCGGAAGCGGAAAGAATTGCCGCGGAACAGCGCGCGGCAACGGAAAAAGCGGCGCAGGATGCCGTCATCGCCGAAGAGCGCGCGGCGCAGGAGAAAAAGGCCGCTGAGAAGACCCAGGCCGAGAAGGCGGCAGCGGAGAAGGCGGCGAGGACGACGGAAAGAATGGCGAAGGACAGCGCGGCCGCGGAAATTGCGCGGATGGAAACGCAGCGCGCGCAAAGCCTGGCGGCCGAGCGCGCGGCGGCGGAGAAGGCGGAGGCGGAGCGCGCGGCTGCCGAGAAGGCGGCAGCGGACCGTGCTGCGGCAGAAAAGGCGGCCGAGAGCGCGAAGCAGGCGGCGCGCGCGGCGGCGGCAGCAGCGGCGGCAGCAGCGGCGGCCCGGCAGGGCCGGCCGCCGCCTTGCCCCGCGCCGGCCCCTGGTGTGACCTGGACCAACTGCGTTGGTGAAACCACGCTCGCCAGCGGTGTGAGGTACGCGGGTGAATTCCGCGACGGCGCCTACAACGGGCAGGGGACCATGACCTTTCCCAGCGGCGCGAGGTACGTCGGAGAGTTCCGCAGCGGCACTTACAACGGGCAGGGCAATTTCACGCTCCCCAGCGGCGAACGGTATGTTGGCGCGTTCAGGGACGGCAAATTCAACGGCCAGGCCACCTACACGTTTCCCAACGGCGAAAGGTATGCCGGCGAGTTCAGGGACGGCGTCTACAGCGGCAGGGGCACCTATACGGTCGCGGGCGGCGCGAAGTGGATCGGACAGTGGCGCGACGGCAAGCGCAACGGCCAGGGTATCGAATACCGTCCCGATGGTACGGTTCTGCGGACCGGGGTCTGGGAAAACGGTACTTTTGCCAGAGGCCCGTAGCAAATCGCAGCGTCAAGATCGAAGCACCTTTCCTGAAGCGGCGCCGGTCAGCTTTCCGCCCTCCCAGGTCACCGCGCCGTTGACGACTGTGTACTCGATTCCCTTCCAGCGCATAACCATCCGCTTCCAGCGTGAGCACCTTCTTTTCCCGCACCCAGGTGCCCAGCATGTAGCTCGGATAGCCCGAGTCGCACAACATGCCGAGGTGCGCGCCGCCGTCGCCGAGGCCCAGCAGCATGTCCCGGTTGTTCAGGATCTCCGCCATCCGGTCGACGCGGTTGTTGAACGAAATCATGGTGAACTCGTTGTCGAGGTCGTCGGCCAGCGTCAGGTCGAGAAACGCGTCGACGCCGTCCTTGCCCTGGGCGGCGGCGACTTCCGCGACCGTTTGACCCTCCCATTTCTTCAATGCCGCGGATGAAGGAGAACGGGTTGCGCATGTTGATTTCGCGCGTGAGCGGCAGCGGCGAGGTCTGCGGCCGCGCGCCGCGCGCGATCATCGGCGCCGCCTTGCGCAGCGAGGTGCGCACCGCTTCCGAGATGTCGTCGCGGTCGAACATGGCGATGAAGGTGATCGGCCGCGCGCTTTCCGTGAGCATGAAGTCGAGCAGCTCGAGCTCGGGCTCCTCCATGACGCCGATCTGCTTCGTCATCGCGATCTCGATCGCGCCCTTGCCGCGCTCGCGCAGCGCGTTGCAGTAGGCCCTGAGTTCCTCGCGGCTCGCGTTGCGGCAGGCGAGCGGCCGGCCGGCATAGCCCATGTGCTGATTGAGCAGCGTGCTGGAAAAGCCGAACGCGCCGGCGTCGATCGCCTCTCCCAGGAGTTTCTTGATTTCATTCAGCTCGACCACCGAGGCGGCGCGCTCCATCGAAGCCTCGCCCATCACGTAGTGGCGGAACGGCGTCAGCGGTGCGAGGAAAGCGAGGTTGAGCGCGGGCTTGCGCGCCGCGGCGGCGTCCATGAACTGCGGAAAGCTCTCCCAGTCCCAGGTGATGCCCTGGTTGAGAACCTCGAATGGAATCGCTTCGACGTTGACGAGGTCGCGCATGGCGAATTCGCGCGTTTCCGGCCGGCAGGGCGCGATGCCGACGCCGCAATTGCCCATCACCACCGAGGTCACGCCATGCCAGGAGGAGGGCGTGAGCGCCCCGTCCCAGCAGATCTGCGCGTCGTAGTGCGTGTGCGGGTCGATGAAGCCCGGCGCCACCGCGAGGCCGGAGGCGTCGATGACTCGAGCGGCCTTTTCTTGAATCTGTTCCTGAACAGAAAAAATCTTTCCGTTCAAGACCCCGATATCAGCCCGCCGGGCGGGCGCCCCGGTGCCGTCGACAAGGAGGCCGTTCCTGATGACGAGGTCGAGGGCCATGGGGTACACGGCAGTTTACCCCGGTAGACTGCGGCCTTGGGGAAACCAGGGTGGCCGCCGCGAAACATCCGTTCGAACAACTGCTCGCGGTAGCGCGCGAAGTGTCGTTCATGAAAGGCGCCGAGCTGGTGCGGCAGGGCGAAGCTTCGCGCGGCTGTTTCCTGATCCGTGCCGGTTCTGTCGAGGCGCGCGTCGCGCTGCCCGGCGGCGATATGCTCAGCGTGGCGCAGTTCGGCGACGGCGAGATGTTCGGCGAGATGGCGCTTATCGAGCGCGGCGTGGTCTCGGCGACAGTGGTGGCGCAGTCGAACGTGGACGCCTGGTTCGTCGGCCGCGACGATTTCCGCGCGCTCGTCGCAAGCCGAGAGTTCTCGGCGCTGGAAGTCCAGCGCTCCATCACCCGCGCGCTATCGGACAAGCTGCGCGTGCTGAACGATCGCGTCAAAGGCTATCCGGCGGTGGAAGTCCGACCGGCCACTGAAGACGCACCCGCCGCCGATCCGCTCGCCGGGATCAGACGTTCGCGCAAGGCGTCGTTCGACTGGAAGTCGTTCCTCCATGTTCTGCCCTTCTTCGAAGGCTTCGATGCCGACGAAATCGACGAATTCGCTTCGAGCGGCAAGGTGCTCGAGCTCCCGCGCGGCGCCTGGGCTCTCGTCGCCGGGCGGCCGGCGGAAAGCTGCTACCTGGTGATTCGCGGCGCGCTCGAAATTTTCACGCGCGGCACGCAGGACGCCGCGAGCGGCGTTGGCGCCGAGCGCCGCGTCGCCATCGCCGGGCCGGGCGAACTGGTCGGATTCATGGCTGTGATCAATTCGGCGCCGCGCGCGAACAACGCTCGCGTGCGCGAGGCCTGCTGCCTGCTGGAAATTCCGCAGTCGGCCTTCCTCGAGATCTACAATGGCGCATCAGGCACCACCGTCAGCCTGCACCATGCCATCCACCGCACGCTGATGCGCTCCATCGCGCGCACCAATACGCAGCTTACGAGGTTGATCTCCCATGCCCGGTTGACCGCCGCGGAGAGCCAGGCCACAGAACTGGAGGCGGCTTTGCACGGACAGATCTTCAGGGCGGCGGGTGGGGGCTAGTTGTACCGAAATACTGTACGATCGTACCTTATTTAGGTACAATTTCCCCGCATGATCGCAGCCCATACCGATACCGCCGTCGCACTCTTCGGCAAAACCCGGCGCAATGTCCTTGCGCTTATTTTCGGACAGCCGGATCGCTCCTTCTATCTGCGTGAAATCGTCGCTCGCGCCGGGTCTGGCATGAGCCAAGTGCAGAAGGAACTCGAGCAATTGGTGTCTGCGGACCTGGTCCTGCGTGAGAAACGCGCCAACCAGGTGCACTTCCGGGCGAACCCCGAGGCGTCAATTTACGGGGAGTTGCTTGGCATCGTGACAAAGACATTCGGCATCGCCGATGTCCTGCGCGAAGCGCTTGCCCGATTTGAGGACCGCGTCCGGCTGGCTTTTGTCTATGGTTCGATTGCCAAGGGAACAGCCCACGCGACGAGCGACATCGATCTGCTGGTCGTGGCCGAACTGCGGCCGTCCGAACTCGCGGTTCCGCTGGAAGGCTTGAGGGAGCGGCTTGGAAGGAAAGTATCGCTTGTCAGCTACTCGGCGGGCGAGTTCGCCTCGATGCTTCAGGGACGGCATCACTTCATCAGCGCCATTCTCGATGGACCCAAGGTCTGGCTGATCGGCAACGAGAGAACCCTTGATGAGTTCGGGCAAGAACATCCTCAAAAACCTCGCGCGCGCCGGACAGCTCGCCGCTGAGCCGAGCAGCGCGGACGAAATCGGGCGCCTTCTCGCGGGTGCCGAGGACCAGTTGCGCGACAGCCGTAACAGCTCACTGAGCGCGCCGAGCCGATTTATCCTGGCGTACGGCGCCTCGCATGCGCTGGCACTCGCGGCGTTGCGCGCGGCGGGGTACCGCCCCGTTGCCTCGAAGGGGCACCGAAAAATCATCTTTCAAGCGCTTGGCAGCACCGCAGGTGCTCCGACGGAGCTCTGGGTGGCGCTCGACCGCTATCACGACCGGCGCAATGCCGCTGAATACGAAGCTGCTCCGCGCGCGTCCGAGGCCGAGGCGAAGGATCTCGTGGAGCTCACGACAACGCTGCAGCAGCTGGTGGTCGAGCGTCTCAAGCGCAACCATCCGGCGCTAGTGAAGAAGTAGTATCGGGGCAGGGAAAGGGCATGGGAAGCGAGCAGGAAGCCCGCGCAGAAATCGATAGGCTGCTCGCCGCGGCCGGCTGGCGCGTGCAGGACGCCAAGGCGGCGAACATTCACGCCTCGCCCGGCGTCGCGATCCGCGAATTCCCGTTGAAAGAGGGCCACGGCTTCGGCGACTACATGCTTTACGTGGACGGCAAGGCAGCTGGTGTTCTGGAAGCGAAGAAGGAGGGCGTCACCCTCTCCGGCGTCGAAACACAGTCCGACAAGTACGTGAAGGGGCTGCCGGATGGACTCCCGGCGTGGCGCAAGCCGCTGCCCTTTGCCTACCAGTCAACCGGAGAGGAAACGCAGTTCACCAACGGCCGGGATCCGCAGCCACGCTCGCGTGCGGTATTCGCGTTCCATAAACCGGAACTGCTTGCCGAATGGGTGAAATACGCCATCCCCTCCGCAGGCGAAGCGCCGTCCAGTTTCCTTGCGCGAATGAGCGCGATGCCGGTGCTTGTCGAGGGCGACCTGTGGCCCGCGCAAATCAAGGCAATCAAAAATCTCGAGAAGTCGCTGGCCGAGAACCGTCCGCGCTCGCTCATCCAGATGGCGACCGGCTCGGGCAAGACCTACACCGCGATCAGCTTCATCTACCGGCTGATCAAGTTCGCCGGCGCGCGGCGCGTGCTGTTCCTGGTGGATCGCGGCAACCTCGCTGACCAGACGCTGAAGGAATTTCAGCAATACGAGTCGCCGTACAACAACTTCAAATTCACCGAGGAATACAACGTCCAGCGGTTGACCTCAAACAAGATCGACGACGTTTCCCGCGTGTGCATCTGCACCATCCAGCGCATGTACTCGATGCTGCGCGGGCGCGAGCTGGCGGAGGAGGACGAGGAAACCTCGGTCGAGGGGCTGGAGAAGGTGTACAAGGACATCCCGCCGATCGAGTACAACCCGAAGATCCCGATCGAAGCCTTCGACATCATCGTCACCGACGAATGCCATCGCTCGATCTACAACCTCTGGGCGCAGGTGCTGGAGTACTTCGACGCCTACCTCATCGGCCTCACCGCCACGCCCTCGAAGCAGACCTTCGGCTTCTTCCACCAGAACCTGGTGATGGAGTACCCGCACGAGCAGGCGGTGGCGGACGGCGTTAACGTCAACTACGACGTCTACCGCATCCGCACCCAGATCGGCGAGGCGGGTTCCTCGGTCGAGGCGGGCTACTACGTCGAGAAGCAGGAGCGCGACACGCGCGCCAGGCGCTGGGAACAGCTCGACGAAGACCTCGACTACGAAGCGCGCCAGCTCGACCGCGACGTCGTCGCGCCCGACCAGATCCGTACCGTGGTGCGTACCTTCCGTGACAAGCTCTTCACCGAGATCTTCCCGGGCCGCACCTGGGCGCCGAAGACACTCATCTTCGCCAAGGACGACGCCCACGCCGAAAACATTGTCGGCATCGTGCGCGAGGAGTTCGGCAAAGGGAACGACTTCTGCCAGAAGATAACCTACCGCACTACCGGCGCCGATCCCAAGGAGCTGATCAAGCAGTTCCGCAACAGCCCCATGCCGCGCATCGTCGTCACCGTGGACATGATCGCCACCGGCACCGACATCAAGCCGGTGGAGATCGTGATGTTCATGCGCGCGGTGAAGAGCCGCTCCTTCTTCGAGCAGATGAAGGGCCGCGGCGTGCGCGTTATCAACGCCGACGACCTCAAGGCCGTTACCCCCGACGCGGCGGCCAAGGACCATTTCGTCATCGTGGATGCCGTGGGCGTGTGCGAGGAGGAGAAGACCGACTCGCGGCCGATGGAACGCAAGCCCTCGGTCTCCTTCGAGAAACTCCTCCAGGCCGTCGCCTTCGGCAACACCGAGCCCGACGTCCTCTCATCGGTCGCCGCGCGCATCGCGCGCATGGAATTCCGCACTAGCGCCGAAGACGAAGCGAAGATCCGCGCCACGAGCGGCGGCCTCGGCCTGAAAGACCTGAGTCGCGCCATCGTCCAGGCGCTCGACCCGGACACCGGCACCCCCGCGGCCGTTCAGAAGGCTGTGAAGCCGCTGATGGAGCCCAAGCTCCGAGAGCTGCTCGCCGACGTCAAGCGTAGAAACGAAATCGTCATCGATCACATCAGCCAGGACCAGGTCATCGAAGCAGGCTTCTCCGCCTCCGCGCTCGATCGTGCCCGCGGCATCGTCCAGTCCTTCGAGCGCTTCATCGAAGATCACAAGGACGAGATCACCGCACTCCAGGTGCTCTACAGCACGCCCTACAAGCAGCGCCTCAAGTTCGAGGACGTCAAAGACCTCGCCGCCCGCATCCAGGCCCCGCCGCACCTGTGGACCGAATTGCAGCTCTGGCAGGCCTACGCCGCCCTGGAGAAAGACAAAGTCAAAGGCGCCAGCGGCCGCCGCAGGCAATGTCCCGTAGCGTGTTGAACGGTGAGCGAGGGGCGGCTCCGGTTTTCAATGTTACGCGACCTTGACGTTGGTCGAGGGGCTCGCTGTGCGCTGTGCGAGCGCGGCAACGAGGCGTTT
>Ga0187893_10012396_pt1 | contig 12101 bp, 9 predicted proteins | sample MA1701074metaG_FD_139574 | JGI IMG/M metagenome (GOLD analysis project Ga0187893, IMG submission 139574) | White microbial mat communities from a basaltic lava cave in the Kipuka Kanohina Cave System on the Island of Hawaii, USA - MA170107-4 metaG ... | reverse complement strand
GTGACGCGAAGAGCGTCACCGCACCCAGCACATAGACTCCGGCCGTGTGCGAGACCGTCACGATCAGGCCCAGGACGACCGCGTGCCAGGCCGTCCCGCGCGCGCCGACGAGATAGGCGGCCACGACGGTCTTGCCGTGGCCCGGTTCAAGGGCGTGGAAGGCGCCGAGGCCGAGCGCAATGGTGAGCGCGATCACCACGATGCCGAAGCTGAGCTTCTTGGTTCGCACGAGGTCGGTGAGCGCGTTGCGAGGCGTGGTCTGCTTGTTCGCCTCGAGCCCGAGGGCCGGCTCGCTGGGCGGAGCATCGGCGGCGACCGTCGACCCTGGCTGTTCCGTCGTGCGCCCTACTCCGGATGCGGGCTGTTCTGTTATACGGGCTGCTCCGGGTGCGGGCTGCTCTGTCGTGTGCGAAGGGCCGGGCGTCGCTCGCTCGGTCGGCGGCACCTGGCCAGACGCTGCGGCTTCGGTCGATGGCGAGGGGTTGCGCGCTGACGGCGGGGACGGCAGGCCGGCCGCGGGGAGCGGAAGCGTTTCGCGGGTGAAGACGACTCGCGCATCACGATCCTGGGGCGGGCTGTCCATCAGGTCAGTCGGGTAGTCGGCGAGCTCGCGGCTCCGGTCGCTCGAGGGCACGGTGCTTCGAGTGAGCGCGACGCCAGGCCGTGGCACGGCAATGATTTCCTTCCAGCCGACCCGGTCGGGAAAGTTGCCGTCCTGGTAGTAGAGCGAGCGGGGCGCGGTGGTCGAAGACGGCACAGACGCGCGGTAGATGGCGCCGAGCTTCATCGTCGGGAGGTCGCCCGCGCCCGGAGGAAAGATCACCTCACTCGACTGCAGCTGAAGTGGCAGGCGCAGGCCGTCCACCTCGAGCCGTAGACCCTCCTTCAACGTTTCCACCTTACGCGATAGATACCCTCGGACACTCGGATGACCGACCTCCGGGACGAGCCCGGCGTCCTGGATCTCCTGAAAGGTCGGGATCTCGGCAAGGTCGATCAGGTACCGCAGCTCCACGGCATCCTGATGGACGCGGATGGCTGTGTACTGGCTGATGCTGAAGTTGCCGAGCGGGTGACCGACGGTCCAGGCCGGGATGAGCACAAGGGCCACCACCGCGAGGCACGCCAACCAGCGAGGACCAGGGGAGCCGTGCCAAGACATGGACATCTTCTGGGTCACGGCTGGCGAGCGGGGACCTCCAGCTCTTTCAACGTCTGTCGGGCTATCTCGGCTTGTAGGGGATGGAAGTGGGGATTCAACGCCAGAGCCCGATTAAGGTTGTCACGCGCGCGGTCGGCGTCGCCGGCCGCCCGGTGGATCATGCCCGCGTGAAAGAAGAGGCGCGGGTCTTTCGTGCCCAACCGGAGCGCCGTCCGCATGGGGGTCAGCGCCTCGGCGGCGCGACCGTTCTTGTACAGCGCCCACGCGAGGACATCGTGCGTGTAAATGTCTGGGCGAACGTCCAGCTCGCGCCGCGCCAGGTCGAGCGCCTCGCCGAGTTTCATGTCGTGGTCCAGATAGAAGAGGGCCAGCTCTCGGTTGTAGAGCACCTTGTTGACGGTGTTCAGGAGGCCGATGTACTCCACGAGGGTGTATTGCCGGCGGGCCTCGTCCGGGCGTCCGACCTTTGTATACACATCACCGAGGCTGGCGGCATAGTCAGGCAGCGGGATGACACTGAGGGCCTTCCGGTATAACTCGATCGCCTCAGGGTAGCGCCCCTGAGCCGCGCGCACTTGGGCGAGCCCAGACGAGGCGCGGTGATAGTTCGGATAGGTCGTGAGCGAGTCCTGATGGGCGTGCTCGGCGGCGGCGAGATCACCAGTTTGAAAGAGCATTGTTCCGAGCTTGAACTGGGCCCAGGCGACGTTCTCCTTCGGCTGGCTGGCCAGGCGGCTCTCCTCTACTGCGCGGCGCATCTCGGTGATGGCCTGGGGAGGGTCACCGTTCAGAAACAAGAGCATCGCGAGGCGGCTATGCGGATAGAAGGGCCCCTGCAGGCTCTTCATGCGGTCGTAGGCTGTCTGCGCCTGCTCGTATTCACCCAGCTCGATGTGCGCGTCGCCGAGGGGCCCGTACGCGTTGAGGTTGCTGGTGCTGTAGGCGAGCGCTTGCCGGGCGGTGACTAACGCTTCGCGGAACTGGTGCCGGGCCATCTGAACAATCGCGAGATCGGTGGCGGCACGAGAGGCGGTGCCGGGATCGGGGTGCAGGTCCAGGGAGCGCGTCAGGGCCTTCTCGGCAAGGTCGTAGTACTGGGGGTCCCCAGTCTCCCGAGCTTTCAGGATGTACACTTGTCCGAGTCCGACATAGCCGCGAGGATCGGTGGCCCGACGGGCCAGTCGGGCTTGATAGTGACGGACCAGGTCATCGGTCGTCGGTGCCTGGCCGCCTAGCTCTCCGGCCGGTCCCAACACGAGGAGAAAGGCGGTGGCCCATGCGAGCCGCCCGACCACTGCCCTCCTCCTCGCGTCGGTAGTGGGGCCTCTGCTAGTTGCGAGTTTGGTCGTCGAGCACGCCCGGGACGCGCGGTTGATGGGGGAGCGCCAAGAACGGGAACGTGTTCTGGAACGGCAACTCGTTCGCGAAGACGTTATCCCCGGTCGTGATCCCTCCGTTGGTGATGACGAAGAGCAGGGTATCGACCACATCGTCGCGGAGGCGACGGGCATTCGGGAACGCGGCGGCTGGATTATTACCCCCGCCGTTCCCGATGTTCGCCGTGCTCAGGTTGAGACGCAGCAGGTCTCCGTTCGTCACGGCGAGGCCAGCCAGGACGCCGATATTGTTGGCGTTCGTCCCGAGCGCGGTCAGGGTCCCCACGATGCCGCCCGCAAATTGACCGGCCGCATCGTCGGGCGGAGTCGCCACGTTATACGCGTCCTTGACGGGGAATGGCGTGAGCGCCACATTCACGGCGGGAACACCGGCGCGGTCGAGCTGCTCGATCAGCTCAAAGTCCGTCAGCCCGAAGGTTCCGCTCATCCGAAATGTCCGCGCCCCTACGCCGAGCGTGGTCACGTTCGACGGGAGCAATGACACCGGGAACCTGAGCGCGATGGCCATCGTGTTGTATCCGGCGAAGCTGTCACGCGCCCTCGTGAGCTGCGAAGGGTCTGGTGTCCCGGCCAGCACGGAGGCGACGAACCGGCCGAACCCAGGGATGTCGAAGAAGAACGGGTCGTCGGTCATTCCCGCAAAGAACTGAGCGCCGGTCGGCGCGTGAGTGGTCACAGTTTGCGCAGGAGCCGCCGTCGCCGTAGACGATATCGTCGTGGGCGCGAAGAAACTTAGGAACGTCTGCGAAATCGAAGGGTCCACCACGGCAATGTTCGCGTTCTGGGGTGCGTTCCGCGCGGACTGCGGGCTGAACGTCACGGCGATGGCCACGTCGGCCACGGCGTCGCCCGTGAGCTCGAGCTCGAACAGAGAGAGGATCCGCGGATCGAAGTTTCCGAAGTTGGCATTCTCCCCCGCTGCAATAAAACCGCGGGAGGTTAGGATGAGCACGACCTGACTGTTGTCGTTCGGGTCGAGGAAGGCGTAGATGTCGTTGATGTCCCCAGCCGTGTAGTTCGAAGCGAGCGGGGCGTCCCCGTGGTCAGCAGCCCGGACCCAGGGGACGGCTCCCCACAACACGCCGAAGGCCAGGGTTATCGCTAGCGAGACAACTGCCGCCTTGTACGTGCGCGAGAGCCTCATCGGGGTCCCTCCTCTGGTGGATGTCGCGGTGGCTAGAAGGCCAACGTTAGGCTAGCATTGTCCACCAACCAGCACAATAGCGGCACTGAGGCAAAGGAGTCGCGTCCGGTGCGGCCGCCCTCCGCCCTCTCTATCAGTGCACAAGGCTGATCGTGCGCCCGCCGCACTTTCGCGTACACTCGGAGCGCGGGAGGGGCATGCGGGGTGGGCGAGACAGATCCGCGCGCGGAGTCGGACAGTCGGTGGCAAATCCTGTTCGATGCGGCCCGATTCTCGGAGGGAGCGGGGGAGTACGAGCGGGCCGAGGCTCGGTTCGGCGAGGCGCTGGCGGAGGCGGAGCGCGCAGGCCTCGGTGAGGAGGCTCGCGCCGAGATCCTGGGCGAGCTGTTCGAGATGCGTCGTAACACGGACCCGGCCGGCGCGTGGGAAGTGGGAGAAGAGCGCCTCGCCCTGTTGGAGCGCCTGCGGGGAGGCGATCACGAGGACGTGGGCGCGCTTCTGACTGCGCTCGGCTGCGTGGCCGCTACCCAGGGCGAGATCAAACGCGGACGGGAGCTGTTTCGTCGGGGGCGCCGCATCCTGGAGGAGGCGGCAGGCGCGCGCCATCCGGACGTGGGGCGGGCGCTGCTCGAAATGGCCGTGGTTCTGCGCGACGCCGGGCGCGAGGAAGACGCGGAGCCCTTTTACCGCCGCGCCCTGGATATTCTGGAGACGACCTTCGGTCCGGACCACCTCGAGGTCGCCGAGGCCCTGGAAGGACTGGCCCTCTGCTGCGACGCGCTCGGCGAACCTGACAAGGCCGAGCGCTTTTACCGCCGCGCGCTGTCGGCCTACGAGCACACCCTCGGCGCCAACTCGCCGCCGGTCGCCGAGGTGGCCCAGTACCTGGCCGAGCTGTTCATGGACGACGGCGAGTTCGAGCTGGCGGCGCCGTTGCTCCGTCGGTCGCTGGCCACCCTGGAGGAGATCGGTGGCCCCAACGGGCCTGGTGTGGCGGCCTGCCTGGAGAGGCTCGCCGACCTCTATCAGGGTTTGCAGCAGCCTGTTCTTGCCTTGTCTCTCCTTCGCCGGGCCCTGGCAATCTATGAGGACGACCAGCAGCCCCGGGAACTTGCGCCCCTCTACGGGCGCCTGGCAGACCTGCTGGAGGGGGCGGGGCAAACCGAGGAAGCGCGAGCCGCCCGTGCCCGCGCTGACCGCCCTCCGGGGAGGGGCGATCACTGACCCTCCGCCGCCCAGGGGGCCGGTGCCCGCCCTGGGGGCAATTTCCTCTTCCGAAAACCCCGCTGACTGCCTATAATCCTGCCTGGTTGGGCGCTATCTCGCATCAGTTGCGATTGGAATCGGAAGCCGGAGGAAGTCACTCAGAGTTTCAGGAGGGTCTCATGAGGGGACTGGGGTTTCGCGCGGCGGTCGGCAGTTTTGTGCTGGGGGTGCTCGCGGTAGGGTTTGTTGGTTGCGCGTCGAAGACGCATTCGAAACCGGTTGACGCCTCGATCATTCCGAAACTGGCGGGGAAATGGACCGGGTCGTATGTGGGAACGTCAGGGTCGCCAACACCTGCTGACATGACCATCGATGCCAACGGGAACTACAGAGCCACGATCATCGCGTCGGATATCACCACGACGGGCAAGATCAGCGTGGTCGACGGTCAGCTTGTGTTCAACCGGACCGGTCGCTCGGGACCGAGCTCCGATCTGAACATCGCCTCGGGCACGTTCGACGTTCAGGAAGGGCCGGGGGGGAGCATGCAGATCTCGGGCTTCGGCCGCGACGATCGAGGACCGTTCTCGGGTTCCTTCACCAAGCGGCAGCAGTAGTTGCACCAGACCGGAGCGGGCCGGGTGCTTCCGGCCCGCTCCGGCTTCTCCTGTCGTACGTAGAATCCTGTTGAATCCCACCTGAGGCGCCGTGTCTGATCGCGCATGGCCGTCAGGGCATCGGCACCGCCAGCTTCGCGACACAGCGCACCCTCTTGGTGGCCTGCCAACGATCGGCCCCGATCCGGACGCCGTCAAGTTCGCCAACGAGTGGACCGGGGGACCGGAGTCGACGTGGCCTTCGAGGTCACCGGGCATCCCTCGGCAGTGAGGGCAGTGACCGACGTCGTCCGCGTGTGGGGCACTGTCAGCATCGTTGCCATCCACGCCGAGCCCATGCCGGTCAACCTCTACCAGATGTTTGCCCGGGAGCCGATCATGCACGGCAGCCGCCTCTGCGCGCGAGCAGACTGGGAAACCATCTGGCTCGCCGCGAAGGGTGCGGTCACGCTCGGCCCGCTTGTTAGCGAGCGAATCCCGCTTGAAGATCTGCGGCGCGGCATGGAGTTGGCGCTGGGTGGAGGACCAGTCATGAACGTCCTCGTGGACATTTCCCCCTAACGCCCAGCACTCTCACCTTGTCGACGAAGTTGACACCGCTCTTTTCTCAGAGCTACACAATTTCAGCTACTTCTGAAGCTTAGCGACCTCCCAGACTGGGGATCTGGTGTCAGCAGATCTTCCGGTTAAGGTGCACCGCGCCGAACGCATGTTCGGAACGGCAGTGTTTTCAATACCCTACGGTCTCAGGATCCTTTGGTATGACGGTTGCTCTCTGGTGACTGCACGACGCCAACTAAGGGAGGGACTAGGGAATGACCGGAGTCAGGCTCGTCACATTAGGTACCTCTGTCACGCTGACGTTTCTCCTGCTGACGGCAGCTGATCCAGCGTTCGCAGTTACCTTCGATCTTGCTACGGCTCCGGGAGCGTCAATCACCTTCACAGGCTCCGACGACTCCATAGCCTTCAACGACAATCAAGCCGGTGACGATTTTATTATCACAGAGGGTCCCTCGACGGGGCTGACGGGAAACATTGGGGGCAACTTCACGATTACGTCCATCCAAGGTTTCGGATCGTTCGAAACCGGGCTCGTACAGGGAGCGGGTACGTTCTCGATCGATGACGGGAACGGAGAGGTGCTGACTGCGGACCTCAGCTGGAATCAAATCTTTACGTTTGGCTCGATTGGCGGCATGAACGCCGGCGCCACCGTGAACCTCACAAACATCGTCTATGAGGGCACTAATCAGGAACTCAGCGCGATGGCAGCCAGTGAGGATGGCGCCCTGACGGCCTCCTTTCAGTTTGAATCGCCGCAATCCCTTAGCCAACTGACCACGACTGGCAATGTCCAGTCGACCAGCTTCTCGGGCTCAGTGTCCGCGGTGCCGGAGCCAGGCACTTTGATGCTGCTGGGGACGGGCCTCGCCGGGGCGGCCGGGTTCGGCCTTCGGCGTCGCCGGCAGAAGTAGCTCTCCTCCCAGTTCCGAGGGGTAAGAGGCCCGGGGTTACGCGACCCCGGGCCTCTGCGTTTTCCTGTCATCTAGGCCGCCACCCGCCTGCGAGGTGGAGCAAGAACCCATCCACCCGTATGGCTTCGCATGGGCGATCCGGGAGCTCGCCGGGGGTAAGGTCGTCTCGCTTGCCCGCCAGATCGCGCCCGTCTACAATCCGCAGCTTGTCTTCCCCGAGCGCCATCACCCGCCGTTGAACCAGCCGGCCTAGGTGCGCCCCGGTGCGTGCATCACTCGGGGATACTGTTCAGCGAGTACATGGCACGGAGGAGCGCGCTGGCCTGGCTGAAGCGCCCGAACCACGCCTCGTAGATCTGCGTGATGTGCACGGATTGGTAGAGCTTCACGAGGGCGCGGTTGACGGTCAGGCGAAAGTCCGGATCGTCGCGACGCAGCATCAGCGCATACGGCTCGTAGGAGAAGTACTGTCCGCTCACCCGGAGCCGCTTGGGGTCCTTGGCCTGCTCCAGGAGCCCGACCAGAACGGTCCGGTCGGACGCAAAGGCGTCGGCCTGGCCTTGCTCGACCGCCGCCAGCCCCGCCGCATTCTCCTTGACGCTGACGATCTGGGCGGTGGTGATCCAGTTCTTTTGAAGGGCGTCGGCCAGCGCCTTCTCGGTGGTAGTCCGCGGGACCACCGCCACCCGCTTGCCCCCGAGATCGGCGGGCGAGCTGATGTTGGACCCGAGTCGCGCCAGCAGGCTGCCGCCGTCCACGAAGGTGAGGAGGCTGAAGTCCACCAGCGCTTGCCGGCCAAGAGTGACGGTCGTCGACCCGCACTCGAGGTCGATGGTTCCATTGGCGACCAGCTGGATCCGGTTTTCCGGCGTCACCGGGAACCATTGGGTCTTCAGGCTGGGCACCCTGAGCTGTTCCCGCACGGAATCGACGACCCGAAGGCACAAATCGATGGAGTAGCCAGCAGGTCTCCCCTCGGGGCCGGCGAACGAGAACGGCCGCGAGCTCTCGCGGAAGCCGAGGTTCAGGGTGCCGCTGTCCTTGATCTTCCTGAGCGTCCCTTGCAGCTCCTGGGCGCCGGCCAGACCAGCGGGGGCCAGGCACAGGAGCAGGAGGACCAGGAATCGTCGCACGAATCAGACCACGCCGTCGCGCCGCAGCGCCTCGATCTCTGCGGCCGAATACCCGACTTCGCCGAGAATCTCGTCGGTGTGCTCACCCAGCTCAGGCGCCGCCATGTGTGGGCCACCCGGCGTCCGCGCCAGGTTCACCCCTGACGCCTGCACCCGGATCTCGCCGAGCTTGGGGTGGACCACGGGGTGGGCCAAACCGAGTTGCTGGACTTGCTCGTTCTCGAAGACTTCCTTCACGTTCAGGATGGGACCGGAGGGGACACCGGCGGTGTTCAGCTCTTCGATCCACGCGGCACTCGTCCGGGTGAGCAGAGTCTTCTCGAGCTCCGCATTCAGCTCGCGGCGGTTGCGCGAGCGATCACCCAGGGTCCGGAAGCGCGGATCGTCGGCCAGCGAGTCCACGCCGAGGGCGCCGCAGAGGCGGCGAAACATCGTCTGGCCCGAGGCGGCGATGTTGATGTGACCATCCTGGGTCCGGAAAACACCGGTCGGAATCCCGGTGGGATGATCGTTGCCCGCCTGGGGCGGAATCTCGCCGCCGATCAGCCAGCGCGTGGCCTGGAAATCCAGCATGGTGACCATGGCCTGCAAGAGCGAGGTGTGCACCCATTGTCCCCGCCCAGAGCGCTCCCGCTCCAGCAAGGCCACCAGGACGCCCTGAGCAAGGTAGAGGCCGGACGTGAGGTCGGCCACGGGAATACCCACCCGCACCGGGCCCTGGCCGGGCAGGCCGGTCACTGACATGAGCCCACCCATGCCCTGGGCGATCTGGTCGTAGCCGGGGCGGTCGCGATAGGGCCCGTCCTGGCCGAAGCCGGAAATCGAGGCATACACCAGGCGTGGATTGATCTGGCTGAGATGCTCGTAGTCGATGCCGAGCCGGTGCTTCACGTCCGGACGGAAGTTCTCGACGAGCACATCCGCCCGGGCGGCCAAGCGCTCGAGGACCTCGCGCCCGCGGGGAGCCTTGAGGTCAAGGGTCATCGAACGCTTGTTGCGGTGCAGGTTCTGGAAGTCGAAGCCGTGACGTGGCGCATCGCCGTCGATATCAGTGCGGGCCTCCACCTTGATGACGCGCGCGCCCATGTCGGCCAGCTGGCGGACGCAGGTGGGACCGGAGCGCGCGCGCGTCAGATCAATGACGCTGTAGGGGCTGAGCGGCAGTGCCTTCATGGCGGCGATCTTACCTGATTGTCGATTATTCCTCGAACTCGCAGTACTGCTCCTCGGGCCAATACACGCCCCCCTGCTGTTCACAGTTCTGCCGGGCGGAGCGCTGGACCGCTTGATAGCTGCACAGCTGGGTCTGCGCGTTGTAGCTACCACCGTGCGCCTCGCATGACTGCTTGGCGCTTCTCTTGACCTTGGCTTTCCCCGCACACCCGGCGAGGGGGAACACGAGCGCCATAGCCACGAATGTCGCCGCTACCGCCTTGGCACGCTGGGTCATCGGCTGGCTCCTTTCATTCATCGTTGCCGCGTTGACAGGATCCTCACTGGGTTATCGGTTGACTGTGCGCTCCCCGCAGGGTCAGCCTTCTCCTGCGACGAGCTCGAACTCGACGCGGCCTTCGCCCTGGCGCTCCGAAGGCGCGTCGCCAGCCGCGGTCAGGCGGGCGCCGTCGATGCCGCCGCCCTGCACGAGGGCGTGGCGGGTTGCCTCCAGGCGCCGCGTGGCCAGTTCGCGGGCGGCCGGCGCCGGATCCGGCGCGTGCTCGCGCAGACGTTCGACGATCTTTTCGGGTGTGTCCGGTACAGGCTGGTCGGGAAAGGTCTGGGCGAAGAGCTTGGCCGCCGCCGCGCTGAAGTCATCGAGCTTGGCCTCCCGCTGCAGCTTCTGGATGCTGGCCGTCACCTCGGCGGTCTTGAGGCTGGCCAGGTCCTCGGTGCTCACCACGGGGCGGAGGGCCAGGCGAAGGTTCGGCGCGGCGCGCAGGAAGTCGGCCACGCGGTGCAGGTGCTGGCTGCCCTCGGCACTGACGTTGGCGCTTCCCGGGGTGAAGGTGACGGGGTCCATCTTGAGTTCCTCAACCTCGTCTCCCTTGCTGAAGAGTTTGCCCACGGCTCGGAAGGGTCCGGTGGCCATGTTGACGAGGACGTTCTTGAGGGCCGCCCAGATCGCGCCTCCCAGGCTGAATCCGGGTTCCTTGAGATCGCCGCTGACGGGCAGGTCGAACTCGATGTTGCCCCGGCTGTCAGTGACCATGGCCACGATGAGTCCGAGCGGAAGGCCGATCTTCTTGTCCGACTCGAGGGGAGATTTGTCCTTCTCCACACTGAGACGCTGGATCTTGACCTGGTTGGCCGCCGTCAGCTCGCTGCCCACGACTCGGTAGTGAATCGTGTTGGTGATGGAGCCCCGCTTGAGGAACCAGTCGAAAACCTGCCGGAAGTAGGGGTTGGTGCGAGCGAGAGCGAACTGGTACAACTCGCCCCTGAGATCGAGGTAGAAGGGCGTCGCGGCGAGTGCCACCTCGCCCTTGAGGTTGACTGCTCCGGTGGCGCCAACCACCGCCTGCATGGCGATGCCGGCGCGCTGATCGGGCGCCGTGGTCACGCCCGTCACGTTGAGGGCGATCTTGGTCATCTCCTCCGAGTAGAGCGGCGTCGTCGAGCGGTCGACGAACCTGAAGGTGCCGTCCTCCACGACAATTTCGCGGATCGCCACGGTGATCGGGGGCGACGAGGCAACTGGCTTGCCCGCCCCCGCGGCGGGCAGCGGGGCGGGAGCGCCAGCGGCCGGACCCGCGACCTGATGGCGCGGCGTGAGCATCGCCCGCAGCGGAAAGGTTCCGTCCTGCTCGCGTTCGACCAGCGCAACCGGCCTGACGACCTTGGCCAGATCGATGCGGATCTCGCCGGGCGATTGCACATCGATTCCGCTCGCCTCGAAGTGCTCGATGCTGACCACCGGGAGGTCAGGGGGCCCGAGGCTGAAGCGCCGCACCTCGGCCTGACCTTTCACGATCGCTGCCAGCGTCTCCCGCGTGCGCGCGGTGATCGTCAACGCGGCCCCCGCCTCACCGCCGATGGCCGCGTCGAAGGGGAGCAAGGCCTGGTACGGTGCGAGGGCCGCGTTCTTCATGTCCAGCTTGGCGGTGACGGCAAACGGATCAAGGTTGGCCGAACCGTCCACCGTGAGCGTGCCGGCGAGGGGAAGATCGGCCGCAACCTCGATCGCCGCCGGACCCTTCGCCGGCCAGGTCACGTCCCGAGCAGCCGCGCGAAGGCTCCGCAAGTCTATCCGGCGCGGAGGGGTGGCGCCCTCCTCGGCGAAGCTGGGCGCGCCGGTGAGCGCGGCTCGCCGCAGGGACAACGCGCTCCCCTGCAGGCGAAGGTCGGTCACGGTGAGTCCGAGCCGCCGATCGCTCACGCTGACCCTCGGCTCCCCTCGGTGGGCAACCCCAAAATCGGTCACGGCTGTCTCGGTCGTGATCGTGACACCTGCCACCTGGTCGTTCTTGAGATTGAGGGTGCCGCCGAGGCGGCCGCCGACCACCGTGACCGGCACGGTCGGGGGGATGTAAGGGTTGGCCCGGGTCACATCGATCTCCGCGAACTTCGCGCGGATGTCAGCGGCGAGCGTGGCCGGATTGAACGTTCCCTCCACGTCCGCACGGCCGCTGCCGGCCACGGCCATCGACGACTTCACCCGCACCGGGCGCTGGACGGGCCAGGTAGCGTCCTCGGCGAGCAAGGTGAGTGTCGTGAACTCCGCGCGCTGGGAAGGCGAGACGCTGGCGTCCACCACCGTGGCTGGACCATCCATGGTCAGCCGGCCAAGGGTGAACTGCCCAGCCTGCCACGCGAGGTCCGTGATCGTCGTCCGCACCTTGGGGTGGCTCACGAAGGGCTCGGCCTGGCCTCGTCGGAGAAGGTCGTAGCTTGATGTCGCCTCGCCGTTGACACGAAGGCTCGGGCCCTCCGTCACCGCGACCGTCAAGGTGGCACCGAGCTGACCGCG
>Ga0187893_10012395_pt1 | contig 12101 bp, 9 predicted proteins | sample MA1701074metaG_FD_139574 | JGI IMG/M metagenome (GOLD analysis project Ga0187893, IMG submission 139574) | White microbial mat communities from a basaltic lava cave in the Kipuka Kanohina Cave System on the Island of Hawaii, USA - MA170107-4 metaG ... | reverse complement strand
TCAACTCCTGGCTGAAGCCGACTTCGTTACGGTGCACGTGCCCCTGAATGATCAGACGCGGCGCCTGCTGGGCAGAAGGGAATTCGCACGGATGAAGCGCCGCTCGATCTTTATCAACACTTCTCGAGGTGCCATTGCAGATGAGTCAGCACTGGTTGAGGGCCTAGCGAGCGGGCATTTGGCAGCAGCTGGCGTTGACGTTCTCGAAGGGGAACCTGAGACCCAGCATCACCAGCTTGTTGAGTACGCGCGCAGCCACAGTAATCTCATCATTACTCCTCACATCGGAGGATTCAGTCACGACGCGGTAAGAATCGTTGTGGGGCATGCTGCCCAGCGGATTGTCGACTTCCTCAATCAGGGAACTGATTGACATGGGGCGATCTTGTTATGATGGGCCGCTGCATAGTTGTTCGAGGGGATTCCTGAGTGAGTGATTTGGCTCAACTGGCTCACGAGTTGGCATCTCTCGGCGTTCAGTGTGTTTTTGGCATACCTGGGGAAGGCCCTTCCCTTCATTTGCTGACCGCGCTGGAGAAGTTGGGAGTTGCCTTTCAGCTGGTCCCGCACGAGGCCGCTGGCGCATTGATGGCAGCGGGGTTCGCTTCTGCAACAGGAACGCCTGGAGTTGCCATTTCAATAAAGGGACCGGGGTTCGGCAACATGCTCGCGGGTATCACGTCCAACTGGCTTGATCGCCAGCCGGTGCTCACGCTCTCTGAAAGCTACGGTCCCGGCTCCTCCTCGGCACGCATGCACAAGCGCATCGATCATTGCCGAATGGTCCGGCCAGTTGTCAAGGCTTACTGGGACAACTGTTCGCCAGAGCTGCTTCCCAAATTGTGGCATCTTTGCGGGGCAGAAGAACCAGGGCCGGTTCATCTGGACATCTCCGCGCGTATGGACCAAACACCAAGCATCGATGAGACACCGGAAATCTCGAGCCGCGTTGAGCGCTTACCCCAGGAGGCCGCTAGGCTCCTTCGGGCTGCACGGCGCCCTGCTGTCATTGTCGGCTCCCTGGCCAATCGCCGCCAATGGCGAACGAAACTCAATGCAATGCAGGTTCCCGTATTGACCACGGTAGCTGGCAAAGGGGCGATCGATGAATCACTTCCTCATGCGGGCGGCGTGTTCACCAACAGTGGCGGCGCATTCTCACCGGAAAAGCAGATTCTGCCCAAGGCAGATCTGATCCTCGGGCTGGGACTGCGAGTGACTGAGTTGATCGATATTCAGAAACTTCCCGCCCCTCTGGTTGCTCTGGATGAATTGAGTGGCAAGGCTCGAGGGCTTGACCCAGTGATGGAAGCACTCGCAGATGCGCCAGCGTTCGACGAAGCCCTAGACATAGTGGCCGAGAAAGCGTGGGGGAAGAGAGAGCTCGATGAGGCCAGAAGTGTTTTGTCTACGGAGCTTCGTCTGGATCGATGGTTACCGGCAGCCGCGTTTCGCATGCTGCAGGATCTGTTACCCGACGAGAGCACGTTCTTTATGGATACCGGAAATTTTTGCGTTATTGGCGAGCACGTTCTCGTAGGTCGGCGGCCTCTTCAGGTAATGGGAAGCACTCTAGCTCGGTCAATGGGCGTCGCGCTGCCACGCGGGACAGGCGCTGCGCTTGCCGCTCCGGGCCGACCCGTGGTCGTAGCTGTGGGAGATGGCGGCATCTGCCTGTATCCTGAAGTGCTCTCGATTGCGGTCCAGAAAAAACTCCCGGTTATCTTGGTTCTGATGAAGGACGGCTTCTATTCCAGCATCCGGGAGGTTGCCATTCGAGAAGGACTCTCGGAGGAGATTATCCGAGTCCCCCGCCCTTCATGGACAGGTCTGTTTGAGTCAATGGGATGTCCATCACACAGAGTTGGCTCAAAAGCGTCCCTTGAAACGGCAGTCCGGTCGATAGATGGGCGCTCCGGACCGATGTTCTTGGAGCTGGAGTTTGACGCAGAGGAGTATATGGCGATGACGGGAGGAATACGCTGAAATGGCGAAACCCCATGTCCTAATTGTCGGAGCAGGTTCGATCGGGCGGCGTCATGCTCGCAACTTTCATTCACTTCAGTGCGAAATATCCTGTACTGATCCGCGGCAGGATCGTTTGCAACAAGTTGCCGCTGAAGTTCCAATTCGAAATGCCTTTTCCGATGTCGGAATCGCTATGCAAAAGGCCTCAGAATTCACCGGCGCGGTAATCTGTTCGCCTCCGCGCTTCCACGTCGAGCAGAGCCTTAGAATTACGGGAGCTGGTTTGCCAGTCCTGGTCGAAAAGCCGCTCTCGATTGACTTACAGACGTGTCGTCAGCTGGGAAGGCAGCGTGCGGACGGAGCTGCTATTCTCCTCGGCTACAGTTATCGATGGTGGGAGCCCGTAAGACGCCTGAAAGCTCTGCTCGACCTGGGAACTATCGGCAAGCTTCTGCATGCCAAGTTTGTAATGAGTGCTCATCTGGCGGATTGGCACCCTTGGGAACGCTACCAAGAGTTTTTCATGGCCAGCAAAGAACTGGGAGGCGGCGCTCTGCTGGATGAGAGCCACTTTATCGATCTGATGGTGTGGTTTTTTGGATTTCCTACCAAGCTGTTTGCAAGAGTTGAGAAATTGTCAGACCTTGAGATTTTCACCGACGATTTTGTCGTGCTTTCCGCGGTTTACTCCAGTGGCCTGAGGGTCAGTATTCAGCTGGATCTGTTTGGTCGCCCGCACGAGAAACAGATTGCGATTGTGGGAGAAACGGGCACACTCCGCTGTCTTTTTGACCCAAACGAAGTTCAAATCGGCCGCGAGCCTGAACAAAAATGGACGGTTGAGTCCTTTGCAGTCGAGCGAAACGATATGTTCATGGCCGAGGCGGAGGACTTCATTCGGATTATGCTGGACCAAGACGCTCATATTTCTTGCACTGTTTCAGACGGCTGTAGAGTCATGGAAATTGTGGAAGCCTGTCGCGAGAGCCAACAGAGGGGCACCGAAGTGGCACTCTCTGGTGGCCAGTTCGAGCTATAGCCCAACCGGCAATCGCTAGAGATCTCAACCCCTACGTGATTATCTTCGCAAATTTGTGATGCACGTAGCTGTTATTCCTGCTCGCAGTGGAAGCAAGGGTGTCCCTCACAAGAACATGCTTCATCTGTGGGGGCACACCCTGATCGCTTGGGCTGCACGGTGTGCGCAAAAGGCAGGCGTATTTTCTCGGATCGTTCTTTCTACTGACAGCGAAGAGTACGCCGCCGAGGGTATACGTCATGGTTGCACCGTTCCTTACTTGCGTCCGAACATTCTCGCTCGCGACGAGGCTCCAGTCGCACAGACACTGTTGGAGCTTTTGAGCAGAGTAGAAGAAGCTGACCGATGGGAGACACTTTGTTTGATCGAACCCACCTGCCCGCTTCGAACGCCCGAAATGGTGGCTGCCTGCCTCCGTTTGGTAGCTGACAACGCTGCAGTCGATTCGAGTCTGACTTTGACTCCAGTGCCCGTTCGATACCACTACCTGAAACAGTTTACGATGGATGAGAAAGAGGATGCCATTCACTGTCACCCAGACGCCGTGACCATCGCGAATCGCCAGGAACTGAAGGCGAGTTTCATTCGGAATGGCGCGGCTTACGTCATGCGCTGCTCCTCTCTGCGTAAGACTGGCCAAATCCTTCATGGACGCGTCCGCGGCCTCGTTATTAGCGAGCGCCTTGTGAACATCGATTCAAATGAGGACATCGACGAACTGCGTCAGATGGAGTCCAAAGTTCTTGGCCCTCGGTGGTGGGCTTGCTAGCCTCCCCAGATGAGCAGTACTCGTGTCGTGTCGATGTCAGAACCGCTCTCCAGGAGAGAGCCCCTCGTCGTGCTGTCTACTAATTCCATTCTGAGGCGTGCCATAGGCCGGCTTCGTCGAGAACTCAGCGGCTTCCCCGATTGGGCGTGGAGTCTCAAGGAAGAGTCTATTCGTTGGAAAGCCGCGAGGCCCGACTGGGAAAGCATTCTGACGCGCGAGGCCGGACGCTGGAAGTCCGTTCGCAAAGCCGCTGAGAATGGGCCAGAGGTGCTGATCGCTACCAGTTCCGGAGGCTTCCCGATCATCAGCGCTGTCGAGACTACGCTCGGAGTCGCATTGACCCTCCGAGGCGCTCGTGTACATTTTCTGGCTTGCGACAAGTTCCTTCCCGCGTGTGTTTTGTCGGTCATTGGCTTCTATCCCCGCGTGGAGCAGTTTAGCAAGCATGGCCCGAAGCATATGTGTAAGTTCTGCTATCCTCTGGGCCAGAAGATGTTCCAAATTCTTGGACTGCCTGTCCATCGATTAAGCAAGTACGTTTCACCTGAAGAAGCGAGTTCAGCAGCAACTATCTCCTCACAGCTTCCAATCGGGGAGGTTCCCGACTTCAAACAGGATGGAGTTGCGGTGGGAGAGCATGCTTATGCGGGTGCACTTCGTTTCTATCACATGGGCGATTTAACTAACGCTCCTGAAGTGGACCCCATTGTGCGTCGGTACCTACAAGCCGCCATGCTCACAGCTTATGCTTCCCAGCGGTTGTTTAGCGCACGACCGTTCGTCTCAACTTGTTTCATTCATGGAATTTATGTCCCTCACGGCGTGATATCCGAGGTGGCACGAAAGAAGAACCTCAGAAACGCCAGTTGGACCCACAGCTACCGGAAACACACTTTCGTTTTCAGCCACAAGGACACCTACCACCACACCATGCTTTCTGAGCCCACCGCGACTTGGGAGAACATGCACTGGACGGCGGAAATGGAGGCCGAGATCGTCGACTACCTGCGTAGTCGCTGGTCAGGGAAGCGCGACTGGATTTCCTACTGCGAAGACCACCGGGGTGATCTTGACGTCGAAAGTAAACTGGGCATTGATTTCTCTAAGCCCTGCGTGGGGATGCTGACGAACATCATGTTTGACGCCCAGGTACTTTATCGCAGCAACGCTTTCCCAAATATGGTCGAATGGGTGCTGCAAACGATTCGATACTTTGGCACGCGACCTGATTTGCAGTTGATCATCCGGGTTCATCCGGCCGAGCTGCAGCATGGAAAACAGTCGCTACAGCCGCTTGTCGGCGTTATCAAAGAGCATCTACCCGAGTTGCCGCCCAACGTATTCCTAATCCCACCGGAGAGTCCGATCAGCACGTACGCTGTGATGATGAAATGCGACTCGGTCATCATATGGGCGACGAAGACCGGTGTCGAATTGACAAGCATGGGTATTCCCGTAATCGTGGCAGGCGAAGCGTGGATTCGGAACAAAGGAATCACCCTGGATGCCTCATCGGGCGAGGAATACTTTAAGATCCTGGAGAGGTTGCCTATCGGGAAGAGACTCAGTAAAGACGAGACGCAGAGAGCACGTAAGTATGCTTACCACTTCTTCTTTCGTCGTATGATTCCGCTGGGCGTGTTGCGGCCTGCCAAGAGCACTTTTTATGAGCTGAACGTCGAGGGACTCGATGATCTAATGCCAGGACGAAGTGTGGGGCTCGACGTAATCTGCAATGGAATTCTAAACGGTGATGACTTCATCTATCCGGCCGAATCGGTGCGTGAAGACTTCGATGAGCGCTAGATGGCGATTCCGATTGACTAACTCAGCTGAGTCCTGATCATTGCTTCCAACCCTGAAGCGAACGTGGTCCCGCTTCCACATTGCCGTGCGATCGGAGGGCGGTAGAGGTGTTGCCGCCCTTGCAACCCATTACCTCGACAGTGGGCGCCAGCTTCTGGGCAGTGCTTGGGCTCGATACTGGATGGGATTTGCCGGCTTGGGCTTCTTTGGAAGGATGGCCACCCGCCTGGCTGGCATGTTCGTTCCGCCTTTTTTCGGTCGGACGCATTTAGCTTGGATAACTCCTCGAGGGTACGTATCGCCGACAGCGAAGATCCATCACTCAAAGCTTGTGAGGGGCCCCCGTGTCTTCATTGGCGACCGGGTTTTCATCTTTCAAGACAAGGACGGGGGACCCGTCGAGCTGGCCCAAGGCGTCCATCTGTATGACGATATTTCGATCCTTACAAGTTCCGGCGGGAGTATTGAGATCGGGGCCCACACTCGCGTCCAGCCCCGCTGCCAATTCACCGCTGCCGTTGCTGCGATCCGAATAGGTACGAACGTGGAGATTGCTCCCAACTGTGCCTTCTATCCCTATGACCACGGCATCGAAGCGGGAAAATTGATTCGTGAACAGGCACTAACAACGAAAGGGGGCATCTCCATCGAAGACGGCGCCTGGCTGGGTTTCGGCGTCATCGTGCTCGACGGAGTGAGAATTGGGAAGGGGGCGGTTGTAGGAGCTGGGTCGGTTGTCATGCATGACATTCCAGATGGCGCTGTCGCCTTCGGCGTGCCCGCCAGGGTGGTCAAGATGCGAAGTTAAATCTCTTCCGTCGGGGCTCGTTGTCAGTTCTGGCCGGGTTGCACGGCCTTCCAAAAGTCGCTCTGCGGCAGGGAAACAGTTTACTCCACGCAGCCTTTTGCGATTCAGGAGCGAGACCGAAATCACCAGTATCGAGATCGAGCCGAGGAAGCGCAGATTCCTGGCCCAAAACCACCCGTATAGGTAAAGCCCGCATAGTCATTCCAGCACCAGTTGGCCGGACGAAAACCACCAGAACGAGCCGAATTTTGAGAGGACCATGAGAAGTCGCACCCTGCTGTGCACCTTGAGTTTTGGACTGGCATGGAGTTATTTTCTAAGTGTTTTTCTCCTCGAGAAAAACTTCTTTGGCATCTCTTTCCGGCTGGCTTTCTTCTTTCCGGCTGCTGTCGCGAGCGTGGCCGTCATATACTCGTCCATCCAAAGAGCAGTCCGCAGCCAATGGATCTCGTTAAGCAGGCTCATGGATATCACCTCTATGGTGCTGGTATCCTTTCTGACTCTTTTGACGTGTGACGTCGGGTATAGCGTCTACCTCAACACTCTGAACCCCAGGCTAGGACAAAGCCTGCAGCGTTCTCTGGCATCCACCAGTCGGTACACGATCGCTGAACTCTATCCTCACGTGTACTTTCCGACCGAAAAGAGCTTCTATATTTACAAACCCAAATTTTCTGCCAGCGGAGAACACTATGGAGAACTGTACTCTCTGGAATTGATGAAGTCCCCAACCCTGGCGAAGTCAGTCTTCGAACTCCACCCCGTTTCGATTTCGATTGATAAGCATGGCTTCCGTGAAACGCGTTCTCCAACTGGAACTGGAGTTTTTAGCCTGGGCGACTCGTTCACCTTTGGGTGGGGCGTCAATCAAAACGAGACTTGGGTTGAGTTGCTCGAAAGAAAGATGCAGCTCCCTATTTACAATCTAGGGGTAAGTGGGTTGTCGCCGAAAAAGGAACTCATGTTATTGCAGTATGTGCTCAAGAATAAGAAAGATGCCTTCAAGATCCGCCACCTCCTGTGGATGATCTATGAAGGCAATGACCTGGAGGAAGAATACGAAACCCTGAGAGCTGCCGAAGAGCATCCCATCAGGGATCTTTTTACGGGCACGATCTTAGAACATCTGTTGATGATACCCCTCAAAACCAGGGACGAAGCCATCATCAACAAGCTCCAGAATGGCCAAATCAGGCTTGACTCTCCACTAGAGGACAACGATTCTAAAAAACACTACGAGATAGACGGTGTCGCACTGACCCATCCGTTCTATCGTTCCCCGGTCCACGGACCGCGGTTGTTCCATGGACTCTATCTCCGACGGGCAGAGGAGCCTCAATCCTACGTGATGGATCATCCCAATCGAGCAGCCTTGGAGCAAGTATTGAAAGACATGGCATCGTTAGGGAAGCAATATCAGTTTGACGTGACGGTCCTGATTGCTCCGACGGATTCCAGGCTTTATGCTACCCACTTCGACGATTTCCCTGAGATTAGTGAGAAGCCTCATTTCATTGACTTCGTGGCCAACTTATCACGACAGATGGGTTTTCAAACCATAAACCTGCTTCCCTTACTGCAATCTTATGCTAAGAACGAACTTCTGTATTTTCGGGACGACGATCATTGGAACCCTCGCGGCCATGAAGTAGTAGCCGACATTATTGCACGACAGCTCCCAATGAATGAGTCACTGCGCTGAGGGCTGTTTGGAACGATGTCGCCCCGCTCCCTCTGCACCACCTTTACCAACTAGCAATAGCTCCGACGGGCTTTGGTTGTAGGGCCGTCCCTGTTCAATCTCCCCAGAGCTTCTAAAGATGCCAGGACTTATCAAAGAGAATGTGTCAACGGATCTTCTTGCGAAGGCGTTACTCATCCGAGAGGTTGAGCAGCGCCTCCTCAAGTTGTTCGTGGAAGGCAAGGTCTTCGGCACCGTTCACACCTGCATCGGGCAGGAGTGGAGTGCCATCGCGATAGCGGATTGTTTACGGGATGGTGACTTGATTTTCAGCAATCACCGCGGCCACGGCCATTATCTGGCCAGAACGGACGATGTAGACGGACTAATCGCCGAAGTGATGGGTAAGAAGTCCGGGATGTGCGGAGGACGGGGCGGAAGCCAGCACATCTGTTCCAAGGGATTCTTCAGCAACGGCATTCAGGGTGGAATCGTGCCGGTGGCGGCCGGGCTGGCGTTTGCCCAGAAGCTGCACGGTGGCTTGAATCTGACAGTGGTGTTTGTTGGCGATGGCACACTGGGCGAAGGCGTCTTGTACGAGTCGCTAAACATCGCGGCCAAATGGGAACTTCCGTTATTGATCGTGCTCGAAAACAATTCGTATGCACAAAGTACTCCCTCCACGCAGACGCTGGCTGGAAGCATTTGCGCGCGAGCCGCAGCCTTTGGAATCGAGACTGGACTTGCGGCAACCTGGAATCCGGGAGAGCTGCTTGTCACCGCTGCGGAAAGTGCAGAATATGTGCGGCAACGGCAGAGGCCTTTCTTTCTGCAGATTGATACTTATCGGTTGATGGCCCACTCGAAAGGGGACGACGATCGGGACCCTGGCGAAGTCGCGAATTATTGGGCAAAAGACCCGATTCATCGATTCCTTCAGGAAGAGTCAATGCAGACGGTAGAAATTCGGGCCGCAATTGAGAAACGCATCGAAATCGCAGTGTCTTCCGCCATGGCCGCGCCGTTTGCCGAGATCAGCCCAGCCGATCACGATCCGCGGCTATTTGAGATTCCTTCATGGGTTCCGAGCCGGATTGAGTCCAACGAACGGGTCGTTACCCAAATTCACGACGCGCTGAGAAGAAACATGGCAAAGGATGACAGAATCGTCCTTCTCGGTGAGGATATCGAAGGACCCTACGGAGGTGCCTTTAAAGTGACCAGGCATCTCAGCCAGGAATTTCCTGGAAGAGTGCGTAACATGCCGATTGGAGAAGCCTCTATCGTGGGGCTCGGTAATGGATTGGCCCTCAGTGGTCTCAGGCCCGTTTGTGAGATCATGTTCGGCGATTTTCTCGCTCTGGCGGCTGACCAACTGCTGAACCATGCTTCTAAGTTTCGCTTCATGTACAACGACCAGGTGCGCGTTCCGATGGTGGTCCGAACACCCATGGGTGGGAAAAGAGGCTACGGGCCGACCCATAGTCAGAGCATTGAAAAGCACTTTATGGGTTTGCCAGGTACCAGGATGCTGGCTATTCATCACCGCTATGACCCCGGGCGCGTCTACGATCAGGTATTCGAATCGATTGACCGTCCGACCATCATCATCGAGAACAAGTCGCTTTATGGGAACCGAGTAGCCGATGCAGCGCCCGATGGTTGGATTCTTGAGCACAGTGACGAGCAGTTTCCGGCCACTCGAATTCGCCCGTTCGACAAACCCGATGTCACCCTTCTGTGTTACGGTGGAATGTTACTGGATGTGGAAAAGGCCGTAGAGATTCTCTTCGACGAGCATGAAGTTATCTGCGAAGTGATCTGCCCGATTCAGCTCTATCCACTGAATCTGGGGCCTGTGACTGAATCAATTCGTCAAACGAAGAAACTCGTGGTGGTCGAGGAAGGACTGAGTTTCGCTGCCTTGGGCGCGGAAGTCGCCGCAGAGATTCTTGAGCGCGAACCGGGTGTTCTGAGAGCGTTTCGAAGGCTGAGTTCTCCGAGACTTCCTATTCCAGCCTGCGCCCCTCTCGAAAAAGCTCTTCTGCCGAACCTGGCGCAAATCTTGGCAACCGTTCTGGAGGTCTCCAGAGTTTGAGTGAGATCGTTCCAGTGATGATTCCTCATGAAACGGTCAATGACGATTCTGTCACCCTGATCGCATGGTTTGTTGCGAATGGCGGGCCAGTGACTGAGGGTCAGGCAATCGCATCCGTTGAGACCAGCAAGGCTGTTATGGACGTTCATTCACCGTCGGCCGGCCTTCTACAAACGCTGTACAGCCCGGGTGACGAGGTGCCAGTTGGAGGCCTGCTGGGCCGCATTTACCACGATGCTTCCAATCCGCCGGCCCCGGTGAAAGATAGGGAACCAGGCCTGGGGAGCCTATTGCCAGCTTCCCACGAAACAACCTCCAGCCCATCGAAGGAGAACCAAGCGTGGGTTCCTGCCGGACAACGCGTGATAGCAGAACCCACTGTACGTCCCGGGGCAGAAGAGGAGTTGGCTCCGTTGCCAAGCCGCGGTGGTGGAACCAAGCGCTTCTCCAAGAAAGCGCTCGCACTTCTTGACCGACATAAGATTTCCGTAGCTCTCTTTCACGGCGCCTTAGTCCGCTCAGACGACGTGCTCGCACACGTTTCGAGCAACCCATCGGGGTCTGGGCCGGCCGAATCGTCTCAGAGCTCAACTTCACCCAGTCAGGTACCCTTGCGGCCGGTGAAACTGAGCAAGCGAAAACAGGCGGAGGTGACCAACTTGGCTTGGGGCCGGCACCATACGCAACCCAGTGCCGTCACCGTCCAGGTCGCTACGCGGGGTTTGAAAGCTGCTCTCGCTCGGCACGCGAAACTTGCGGGAAACCCCGCTGCCATAGTTCTTTATGAGGTCGCAAGACTTCTCCGAAAATTTCCGGAATTCAATGCGTACGCCTCCGATGGCGCTGTCAATTTCTACGATGAGGTGAACGTGGGCTTCGCTATTGATGCGGGTCGTGGGCTGAAGGTTCCCATCATTCGCAACGCGGATACGAAATCTCTTCTCGAAATCGGGGAAGAGATGCAGGAGCTCTTGGTGAGTTACCTCAACGAGGGGATGGACACCAGGTCGTTGACTGGAGGAACATTCACCATCACGGACCTTTCGGGGCAGAATGTTCTGACCTTTCACCCGCTGATCAACATGCGGCAGTCTGCCATATTGGGGATTGGCGCTGAGTATCCCCGGGCGGGTGTCGAACGCTTCTTCAACTTGATTCTCGCGTTCGATCACCAGATTTCCGAAGGCCGACAGGCAGCTGAGTTTCTAGGGGAACTGAGCAAGCGCCTCATAAGCTATGAGGATGCATTGGGGAATACTGAAGACGACGCCTATCACCCGTGCTGTTCACGGTGTCTGACAGCTCTGGCCGAACTGCGAAGCCACAATCACTATCTCGTGTTGACGCTCGGTCGAGATGGTTTAACTCAGCCCGTCTGCACGGTGTGCCTGCTAGGAATGTAAACGGATGCAGAAGCACGATGCCCTGGTGCAGATTGTTTCTGAGCTTCTGGAGGTCGACTCTGGACGAATCAGCTCAGATCTTCCACTGACGGGAAAGAGGATGCAAGGATCGCTCGCAAGAACGCGGCTGGACGCTGCGATTCGGAAGGCGATCGGGATCCGTTGTCCTGCCGCATATACCGCCAAGACGTTTGGCGAGCTTGAGATGGCCATCTTTTCTGATTCCAGCGCCGCACCGCTCACAACCGAAGCAACTCCAAGGCCGGCCGGTGCCCAGTTTGTAACGAGCTTGACGCCGATTTCTTGCGGTATCGACATCGAAGACGTGGATGACCTGCCAGTAGCAACAGATTACAGGGACGACGAATTCTACAAGTTGTCTTTCACGCCAACAGAGATTGCTTACTGCCTATTGCAAGAGAATCCCCGCATGCACTTTGCCGCCCGCTGGTGTGCAAAGGAAGCCCTGAAGAAATGCGACGCTGCCTACCTCGCTAGCGAGATGTCAGCCGTAGAGCTCGTGACGCCG
>Ga0187893_10012394_pt1 | contig 12101 bp, 10 predicted proteins | sample MA1701074metaG_FD_139574 | JGI IMG/M metagenome (GOLD analysis project Ga0187893, IMG submission 139574) | White microbial mat communities from a basaltic lava cave in the Kipuka Kanohina Cave System on the Island of Hawaii, USA - MA170107-4 metaG ... | reverse complement strand
GAGATTGCTCACCGCCCACGTCGAGCCGCGCAGGCGCGCCGTCTCCGACGCGCGGATCCTCGCGGCCGCCCTCGCCGAGGCCGCGCGCCGCTTCGATCACGATCCGCCCTTCGTCCGGTCGCTCCGGATCCTCGGTGAACATCACCCCCGACATCTCCGAGGGGAACATCGCCTGCACAACGACCGCGGTCCCCATCGTGTCCGGGATGGCGCACCTCGCGCGATACGCCCGGGCGCGCTCGCTGTTCCACGATTCGAAAACAGTGACGATGGCGGCCCGGACGGCGGGCCACGACTCGACGTTGAGGACCGTGTCCATCATTCCCGGCATGCTCACCGGCGCGCCGCTTCGCACGGCAACGCGGGTGTTTCCAAGCCACCCGAGCGCCGCCTTGGCCTCCTCCTCCGCCCACGCGCCGTTCGCAAGAAAACCACGACAGGCCTCGGTCGCGATGATGAACCCGGGCGGCACATGAAAGCCGGCGCGCGTCAGCTCGACCAGGCTGTGGCCTTTGCCGCCCAGGACCTCCTTCGAGGCCGTCGGGAGCTCGACGCCCGCCCCGAAACGGTGGACTAAACCCATCAACGGCCCGCCTTGAGCGGCTCCCCGAGGTCGATGGCGAACAGGCCTTCGTCGCGGCTGGCGACCCAGAGCGTGTCGCCGGCGACGATCGCGGGCCCGACGGGTTCGCCCATCGCCTCCTCACCCTTGAACCGCCAGCGCCACTCGGCGGCCTGAAGATCGTACGCCCCGACGCGATTCGGGGCCGTCACCACGAGAAGATTTCCGGCGATCACCGGAGGCGTGACCCCGACCCCCGCCGGAATCTGTTCCACGGCCCCGCCGTCCGACGTCCGAAATACAAGCACGCGTCCGCTCGCCAGCGCGACGGCCGCGAGCTCATCGGAGGCTGCGATGTGCCCGAAAGAAGGCTCGTCCAGCGACTGCCTCCAGATCGGCGCGCCGTCAACGAGCCGCCTGCACTCGATGCGGCGGCCGCAGGGGACGATCACGCGGTCGCCCGTGAGAGTTGGCGGGCCGGTGGGTTCCATCGGGACTGACCACAGGACGGCGCCGTTCCAATCGCTCAGGCACAACAGGCTGTCGTGAACGGCGACAAACACCAGATTGTGCGCGATCGCCGGCGGCCCCGCGGGCCTGCCGAGCGACCCCTTCCATCGGAACTCGCCGGTGCGCGCGTCGAAACAGGCAAGAACCTGCGATCCGTCAAACGCCCAGACCCGCTCGCCGTCGCACGCTATCGGACCCGTCGCTCCGACCCGCCAGAGCCTGCGCCCTCGGATCGAGTCGAACGAAATGAGCGCCCCGGTCCTGAGCGCCGCATACACTCGCTCCGAGTCGGCGGCCAGATCCACGACGGCGCCCTCGCCATCGAAGTGCCAGAGCTTGCGCCCGTCGCTGAGGTCAAGGGCGGCCAGGCCTTCGACGGCTGCAAAGAGTCGGCCTCCGCACGCCGCGAGGGGCCCTTCTACTGGGCGGCTGAAAAAAGCGTCAAGCGACCGTTTGAGCCCGACGGTGTCGCCTTCGACGACGAACAGGCCGGCGCGACCCGCTTCGACCCCATTGCGCGAGGGATTGCCTCCAAGCCCCTGCCAGGGTTGCGCCGCCGCGGGAATGGGGTCGACGGCGGGGCCGCCTTCGAGGCAGAAGAGCCCGCGAGCCGTCCCCACCAGCAGCGCATCCCCGACGGCGACCGGGGAGGAATAGATGGGGCTGCCCGGCGTCAGGCCGATCGACCACAAGAGCCGCTGGGTCGCGCGGTCGAGCGCCATGACTTTCCCCGACGTGGTCGTCATGAACACCGCATCGACGGTCACGGCCGGGGAGCAGACGAGCGGGGCGCCGGCGGAAAACTTGCCGACCCGCCGGCCGGAAGCGGTGTCGATGGCGTAAAGGTTTCCATCGCGCGAGCAGGCGAAAGCCGTCCCTCCGAAAACCGCGACCGCGCCGAGCGATGCGTCCCCGAGTTCCGCCCGCCACAGCTCGCGCCCGTCGGCCAGCGACAGGCATAGGACGAGCCCGACCGGGTTGGGGTCGCTGGCGACGAAGGTGCCGTTCCCGAGCCCGATGAGCACCCGGCCTTCCGATATCGTCGGGGAGCCGAAGGCGGGGAAGGGCGTCGTCGTGCGCCAGATCGGTGCGCCGGTCTCGGCATCGACGCACGCCACGGCGGGCGCGCCGGCTCCGCAGCCGAAGACCACGCGGCCCGCGCTCACGACAGGCGATGATTCGACGTCGAGATAGACCGCGTCGACCTCGATCCACGCCCGCGCGCCACCCCGGACAATCGTGCCCTCGACGACGCGGCCATTTTCGCGCGGCGCCTCCGCGACGGCGAGCACCATGCGGCCGAGGTCGTCGGTCTCGTCTTCGCGAACGCGGCGAGCCACGCCCGCGACCTTCACGCGGCCTGTGACGTCGGCGGGGAGACCTTCAAGCTCGTATCGTTTCGTGCCTTCGAGCCGCCAGACGACGCGGCCGGTTTCAAGCTCTACGCACCACACGCCGTCGTCCCCCGCTCCGATGACCGCCCGATTCTCGAAAATGCAGGGGCTGCTTTCGACGTGGCTCGTCGTCGCGATCGCCCAAGTCCGCCTTTCGCGCAGATCCAGACCCACGATCCGGCAGTCGCGGTCGGAGTGATAGCCCTCCCCCGAAACGAGTCGGTCGGCGTTGACGGCCGGGGAGGAGAAGATCGGACGAAGCGCCGGCCCGGTTTCGCGCCAGACGCGCGCGCCGGTCGTCAGATCCAACGCGTAGAGCGATCCGGTCGAGGAGGAGAGCACGGAAGGGTGGCTCGCGCCGATGTAGACGCGGTTTCCGACGACGGCGGGCGACGAGTCAAAGGCCGTCAGAGGGCCATCCCCCGCGAAATGCCAGCGCAGCCGCGGCCTGGCGATGGGGCCCCGCGCGAGGGGCGCAGAGCCGGTGCGTTCGGGGCCTCCTCGAAACGCTGACCAGGGATCGCCTTTCGTTTCGGGCGTCAGGCGGCTTCCGAGGAGCAGGCCGGGGGCCCAGATCAAAAGGGCTGCGCCGGCGAGAGCGGAGGCGGCAAACCCCTTGTGGGCCCGGAGGTAGGCGCCGAGCAGGCGGTAGGTGCGCGGCTTGAAGAGGGCGACAAAACCCGCGCCGACGGCCACAAAGATCTGTGGGAGGATCGCCAGCAGCGCCTGCAGCGGACCGAGGGTGGAGGGGATGAAGGCTTCGGCGACGGAGGGCTGCAGCAGGACCGCCGCGAGGACCGCCGCGAAGACCGCCCTTCGAACGCAGAGCATCGCCGCGCGAGATTCTAAGCCCCGGTCCGCCCGGTTGCCACCTTCACCCCGGGGGCGATAGGATGGCAGGGATGCCGACGCGCGCCGCCCTCTGCCTGCTCATCCTGGCGGCGATCTCGCGCTGCGACGCCGGCGCCCGTCCGGAGCCTGCTCCGCTGATGATGCTCGAGGTTGTCGAGCGTCGGGCGTCGCACGTGATCGTGATCAGCATCGACGGCCTGCGCCCGGACGCGATCGAGCGGGCGCCCGCGAAACATCTGCAGGCCCTCATCGAACGCGGGGCGTACTGCGCGACGGCAAAAACTGTGTCGCCGACCGTCACCCTGCCGGGCCACGTGTCGATGCTCTCGGGGCTTGACGTCGGGCGGCACGGGGTGACGGCGAACGAGGAGCTTCCCGGCTTTTTCATGGCGCCGACGGTCTTCACGGCGGCGAAGAACATGAACCTGAGGACGGGCATCTTTTTTTCAAAATCGAAATTGAGGTACCTGGCGCGGCCGGGAGCGGTCGACGTCGCGTACGGGACGGCGATCGTCACGGTCGAGCCCGACGCGGCGACGACGGCCGCGGCGCTCGCGCGCGTGTTTGCCGAGCGCTGGGCCGAGAGGAGTTTCGATTTCGCGTTCGTGCATCTTCGCGAGCCCGATGAGGCGGGACACAAGGAGGGGTGGATGACCGAGGCGTATCTGCGCGGGGTCGCCGAGGCGGACGCCGCGGTGGGGTCGATCCTGGAGACGGTGCGCGCCTCGGAGCGGGTGGCCGTCATCGTGACGGCCGACCACGGCGGGACGGGGCTCACGCACGCCGACGATCCGGTCATTCCGTGGATCTGCGTCGGGCCGGGGGTGACGCCCGGGTTGAAGATCGGCCGGGAGATCCGGACGTTCGACACGGCGGCGACCGCGCTGCTCTGGCTGGGGCTCCGGCCGCATCACATCGACGGTCGGCCGGTGGAGGAGGTGTTCAAATGAGGCTCGCGCTGGCCGCGGTGGTTTTCGCGCTTGTGCAGGACCCGGTCGATCTCAGGCCGAAGGCGAGAGTCGAAACGGAGCCGGTGCCGAACTCGGGGGACGCGGCGGACGATCCGGCGGTGTGGCTGCACCCGACCGATCCGGGGGCCAGCCTGATCGTCGGGACTGACAAGCAGGGATCCCTGATTCTCTATTCGCTGGACGGGAAGCGGCATTCGACGGCGGGCGGCGGTCTCAAGCCGAACAACGTGGACGTGCGGTACGGGTTTCGGATCGGGGATCGCGAAGTGGACCTGATCGGGGCGTCGGTGCGGGGAAACGAAAAGGGGGTGATGCTGTGGACGATCGACGGGAAGACGCGCGAGGTGCGGCCGGCGATCGACCGGGCGATCGAGGTTTTCGGGGGGCACGAGCCGTACGGATTCTGCCTGTATCGCCGCGCGAAGGACGGGGCGATGTTCTTTTTCGTCAGCGAATACGATGGGGGGCTGGAGCAGTGGCGGCTGGACGGCGCCGGGGGGTCCGTCAAGGCGATTCGGGCGCGCGCGTGGGACGGGGGGAGCATGTTCGAGGGGCTGGTGGCCGACGACGAATACGGGGTCCTGTATGCCGGGGAGGAGGACGCCGGGATCTGGCGTTACGGCGCCGAGCCGGAGGACCCGACGGACGGAAAGAGCCGGACGCTGGTGGCGGGCAAGTCGGGGGCCGGCGCGATCAAGCCCGACGTCGAGGGGATCGCGATTTATCACACCGGTGACGGCGGGGGATATTTGATCGCATCGAGTCAGGGGTCGGACGATTTTGCGGTCTATCGCCGCGAGGCGCCGAACGCGTTCGTGGGAAGGATCAATCCGGTGGCGAGCGCGACGATCGACGATGTCGAGGACACGGACGGAATCGAAGTGACGAACGCGGCGACGTCGGCGGCGTTTCCGAAGGGGTTTCTGGTCGTGCAGGACGGCAAGAACGACCGCGGGCCTCAGAACTTCAAGGTGTATGCGTGGGAGGACGTGGCGGGGGACAAGCTGGCGGTGGATACGTCATGGGACCCCCGCAAGCCGAAGTGGCGCCGGTAGTTACGGCGGCGCAAAGAAGGTTGCCTTCCCTGCGTCAGTACTCCGAGGGCGGCTCCTTCGGCTCGGGGCTGTGACGGAATCCGCGCACCGGCGTCCCGTCCTCGCGCAGGAATCGCGCGCACGCGCCGGTCGGCCCCCCCACATTGATCACGACCACCGCCAGCACGTTCATCCCCTTCTTGAGGGTGACCGCTGCGGACTTGTTCTGGTCCCGGTCCAGCCCCCGACTCTCGTGGGACCGGATCACCTCCTCGCCGTTCAGCCGCCAGGCGGAGGCGTCGTCCGACCCGATCGACAAATACACCCCCTTGATCTCCTCGGCGCAGAAAATGTAGACGTACCCCAGGAAGAGCGCGCTTTCCGCCGACCTGCCCTGGTTCGCGGAAAACGCCGCCAGGTCCACGTGGGCCGCATCGGATGGAACCAAGACCCAGGTAAAGTCCGTCATCCTGACCTTGATCGACTCGTCGGCCTTGGGAGTCGCCGTCTTCTGCCCGGCGAACCACTCGCGGTCGAACCAGCGCTTCTGCGCGTCCGCGTTCTCCACCCCGGCGGGATTCGAAACGAGGACCGGCTCCAGCCAGAGCCAGTTTCGAAGGAACCCCTCCTCGTCCGGGGCGTAGTCCCTCACCTTCGGCTTGGGAGGCGGCGGCAGCGACTCGAACCCCGGCCCGACGTCCCCATCCGCCCCCGGCGGCTTGAGCGCGTCGATCATCTCCTTCGTGAGCGGCCGCTTTTTCGGATCGGCCGCGTGCGCCGGCTTGCCCTCCAGCATTCCCTTGACGACCGTCGCCAGCTCCCCCGGCGTCCCGTCAAACGTCCGGTTCATGAAGATTTCGATGTGCGTAAAGTTCCACCACGCCTTGGCGGGCTCGGCGGCCGCATCTCCGTAGAGCTGGAAGAAAAAGTGGTGGACGTACCCGATCGCCTTCCGTTCGGCGTTGTAAAAGATGAGGAACGGCGATTTCGGCGTGAGATGCTTCACGATCGCCTCGGGATGCCACATCTGCCCCACGCCGATATTCATCCGGATCTGTTCGAAATCGCACCTGCCCTTCAGGGTCCCCGTGATCTTCGCGACGCAGGTCCGGCGCTTGAGGTCGAACTTCTCGATCTCGCCGACCGCGATAACCTCCGACTCTTTGATCACGTCCTTGAGCGGGTAGAGCCGTTCGATGTAATACCCGTGAGCCAGTCCCGCCAACAGCAGGGCGGTGACGGCGGCCGCCGCGATCCTCATGATGGACCCCTCCTTATCTGACCGCTTCGAAAACGATTCGGACCCGCGTCCCCTCTTTCGGAAGAAGTTGCTTGTTGGGCTTGAAGCTGCGCGAATCTTTCGGCCTGACCGGAGGCTGGATCAGCACGGTCGAATCTTCGTGGTAGAGCCCCATCAGGTTTTTCGTGAGGGTCACCTGCAGCACATCCTTGTCGAGCTCGGGGTCGTACCCCTCCCGGGAACCGGTGAAAACCCACGAACCTGGCTCCATCGGCTTTTCAGTATGGACGTTCCATACGAAGGATTCGATGGGCTCGCGCCGGGCGGATTCACCCTCCTTCCATTCGACCCAGATCTTGAGCTTTCCGCCTGTCGGAGCCGATTCCTCGGTCGCCGGAGCCCCCGTTTCGAGACCGATCTTTTTCATGCCTTCGAAAAGCGCCCTCGGGTCCACCGGGCAGATGAACAGGCTCTCGTACTCCTTGCCCTTGGGGAAGACCATCACGTACTCGATGAACCCCTGGAGTTTTTCGTAGACGTCCTGCTTTGCCGCGCGGGCGCCGAACGATAGCCTGCCCGCGGCGGCGTCCACCTTCAGCGCTTCGGGCGGGTCGTCCTGCGCAAACGCGGCCGGACAGAGGGCGAGCGCGGCGGCGATCGCTCGGTACATGAAGGCTGAGTTTATCAGGCCCTTCCGGCGTTTCCAAACCGGCGGATCCGGGATACCATGGCGTCTCTTGAGCCGCTTTATCGCGCTGACGATCCTGCTGGCGGGCTGCGGAGGGCTGGAAATCGCCCGCGAGACTCCCCGGGCCGAGCATGTCGTGATCATCAGCTTCGACGGGTTGAGGCCCGAGGCGATCGAGCGGGCGCCGGCTCGGGCGCTGCGGCAACTGATCGCGCGCGGGGCGTACTGTCCCGCGGCCACGAACACGCTGCCTTCGGAGACCCTGCCGAATCACGTTTCGATGCTGACCGGCCTCGACACGACTCGGCACGGGATTGAGTGGGACGAATACCGGCCCGTTCACTATCGGGGCGCGACGGTGTTTTCGATTGTGAAATCGGCCGGGGGGACGACGGCGATGTTTTTCGGCAAGCCGAAATTCGCGTTTTTGGCGCGGCCGGGCACGGTCGACGTCGTCTTTGGGCCGCCGCCCACCGCGGCGATGGCGGAGCCCACGACGCGGGCGCCGAAGATTGCGGAGGCGTTTGCGAGAGCCTGGGAGCGCAAGCGTCCGGCGCTGGCCTTCATCCATCTTCGCGAGACGGATTTCGCGGGCCACGCCAAGGGGTGGATGAGCGAGGGGTATCTGGCCGTCGTGAGGGAACTCGATGCGGTCGTGGACTCGATCGTCGAAACAATCCGGGCGTCGGGGGCGCTGGAGCGAACCGCGATCATCGTGACGTCGGACCATGGCGGGACGGGGATCAATCACGATGCCGACGTGCCGGAGAACCGGACGATTCCGTGGATTTGCGCCGGCCCGGGGGTGCGCGAGGGGGTGCGGATTGAGCGACCGGTGAAGATCTACGACACGGCGGCGACGGCGTTGAGTTTATTGGGGTTTCGGGTGGTGGGGCTGGATGGGCGCCCCGTCGGCGTAGCGCAGGAAAGGTGACCTTCTTTGCGCCACGAGGGCGCGCGCAGAATTCGTGTAAAACGCCGCCTCCCGCTCCAGCCCGTGAGCCTCGCAGAACTCGGCGAGGCGTTTGTATCGGGGCACGAGCCGATCCTCAGTCGCCCAGACGACCTTGGCCACGCACTCGGGGCAAAGCCACAGCGGGTGCCGGTCCGACTCCTCCCGGTGATTGCTGCCGCACATGTTGCACTCGTACGCCGTGCAGTGCTGGATCGAAAACATGTGCCCGGTCTCGTGCGTAGCGGTCTTCAGGGTCCGCCGCAGGCAGATCCTGAACTCTGTCTCCGGGTCGCCGTTCCGGTAGATCGACCAGACGCCCACGCGGTCGCGGAGGCTCGCCTGCCCAAAGACGAAATTCCAGCCCTCCCCCGGCCAGAGATCCGACGCCGTGAACGCGATCATGGCGGCGGCGTCATCGGGCAGCCGCGGCCGCAAGACGTGATCCAGCACATGGGTCGACAGAATCTGCGGATCGCCCCAGGTCGGATGGACCCGACGGGCCCTCGCCGGAATCTCCGACAGCGGAACGTCCGCCCGGATCTTCACCGGCAGGTTGAAATAGCGGCTCATGAACTCTGCGCTGAGCTCGACGATCTTCCGCTGCGGCTCCGTGAAATCCCCCAGCGGCTGGATATAGATGGTCCGCCGAGCGCCGCGCGGCAAGGCCGGATTGCAGTTCAAATACTCGGCGAAAGTCTGGCCCGGCTCGTGGTATCGCGCCAGCCAGTCGTTCGGTTTGGGCGGGCCGAGCTTGGCGTGCAGCGGGACCAGCCTCTCGCGATCCGCGTTAAGCGCGGCGATCGGGTCCTGTGGCTCGGGCGGCGTCGGTGAAGGCGCAGGATTGACTGGGTCCTGGCATGCCCCCAAGCCTGCAAGCGTCAGAAGGAACAGGGAGGACTTTACCTTGGGGCGCATCCTCCTCATCATCATAGCCGGACGACAGCCCCCGCCCATTCAGCAGACGCACCCGCTGAGGCGAGTCGGGGCGACTGCCCGAGGCCGCCTGCCCGGTCATCGATACGTTTCTGTGGCCGCCGGGCCCGTATCTCCTGCGCGCCGGCAGCACGGGGCGGAGGACGAGGCAGGCCAGGACATCCATATCTCAAGTACTGCATCGCATCTTCAAGCTGGCTCACAAGCCGCTGTTTGCGCAAAATCCTTTCCATCGCCTTTCCCTTGGCGGGCTCGTCGACAAGCTTGTCCAGATAATTGAAGAATGGTCGGGGCGACCGGCGGGACTTTGAACCGTGCCCCCAGCTCATCGCACCGTTCGCGGCCCTGTTCCTTGAACCGCCGGAGCCTTATCTCCTGGCTGTTCATCGCCTTGCGCGGCTCTCATGCCTGTCAAGGTAGGGCTTCGATCTACTCCTGCTTCACCGGCGTCGACCTACCCTTCGACAATCACCTTGAACCCGCCAAGCATCATGCGCTTCACGTCGAACGGCATGCTCGGCGGCATCTCCTTCATCGACGGATCCGCCATCACCTTCTTGTTCACCGAATCCCGGTGCGCTTTCGATTCATAGATGATGAACGCGAAGACGACCGTTTCGTTCGGTTTCAGACGCGCGCCCTTGGGGAATCCCTGGCCGCACCCCTTCGGCACCTTGAGATCGTCCCCGACGCATTCGAAATACTGGAGTGCCCCGTACTTCATCCACGTCTTTCGGCCCCAGGTTGCCATCCTCTTATATGCCGCGGTATTCTTCTTCGGCACCGGGATCACGAAACCGTCCACATACTTGCCCATAGTCATTCCTCTCTGAGTCCTTCGCCTCTGAAAAGTTGGTCGGGGCGGCCGGATTTGAACCGGCGACCTCCACGTCCCAAGCGTGGCGCGCTAAACCAGGCTGCGCTACGCCCCGGCGCTAGCACCCCATTTCGGAAATCCGGATAGGGTTTATCGAAATGGGGTACGGGTGTCAGAACCCCAGTATAGGCGATTCCCGCCGACCGGGCGAGCCCCAGATCCACCCACCCTCTCGCCAAAACCCGACTGAACCCTTTCCGGCCCCGGCCTGTCCTAATGTACGGATTTGAACAGGGCCGATCGGATATGAGCATGAATTGCCGGGAATTCCAGGGCATCGCCGCCGACCTGCTGGACGGAGCGACCGAACCGCGCGACGCCTCGGCGCACCGGATCGCGTGCGACGGCTGCCGCTCCTACCTGGGCGACCTGCAGGCCATCCAGTCCAGCCTTCGAAGCCTCACGGGCCCCGGCGCGCCCGACCAGCTCTGGCCCCGGATCGAATCCCAGCTCGTCGGCCGTCACGCCGGCGGCACCGTCGCGCGTTTCCTGCGCTTCGCCGCCGCCGCGTGCGCCGCGGTGCTCGTGGCGTTCGCCCTCCTGGCCTCCAACGACGGCGGGTCCCGCGCCGACTCGGCCCGCTCGCGCATCAAGTTCGAGGAGTTCTCGATGAGCGCCGCCGAAGAGGCGGTCGTCGACCCGCTTTCCCGAATGCTCCTTTCATCCGCGCCGTCCCATGAAGAGTAGTGTCGCCCGCTCCCTGCTGGTCGTCGGCCTGTTCGGGCTGATGATGCTGCCGATTTCGTACGCCGTCATCGACGACGCCCGCACCAGCCAGCAGACGCGGTTGATCCAGGACGCGCTTCATCGCGCGTCGACGCTCCCCCTCGAAGGGATCGGCCGCGTCGAGTTCCGCGGCCGGGAGGGGAGCTACTCCGTGCGCGCGACGTTCCGCCGCGGCTCGGAGCGCAGCTCGAAAGTCCTGGAGGTCCTCAAGGACGGCAAACCCCTCGAAGGCGGACAGCGCCACGGCTGGCTTACGGCATCGCGCTGGGTCCCGCGCTTCACGAACGACCTCCCCCTCGTCCTTCGAAATTATCGACTCAACGTTTCCCCCCCCGAATCCGTCGCGGGCCGCGCCTGCATCCGCATCGATTTCGAGGGACGCTACGGCGCGACGCGCCCGCGCCACTCGCTCTGGATCGACCCCGTCGACCGGATGCTCGTCCGACGCACCGTCGAGAGCGAGGAGCGCACCATGACGGCCGAGTTTGAGACGGTCACGGTGATGAACGAGGCGCCCGAGCCGCCCAAGCCGGACCGCGGCCCGCGCCGCGGCTTCCCGTCCGGTCCGCCCTTCCCGGGCCATCCCGGCGGGCATTTCCAGCCCATCGAACCCGGCGGCCCGAAACCGGCCCTCGACTTCGAGCCCGTCGACCTCTCCGCCCTGCCGCACGGATTCGAGCGCCGCTCGTTCGGGGCGATCCGGGTCTCCCTGCGCGAGCCGCTCAAGTTCGAGTCGCGGGCGGCGCTCTCCGTCTACACCGACGGGCTGCAGAACTTTTCCGTCATGCAGATGAAGACCGCGGACTATGAAAAACTCGTGAATCTCATCCGGGCGCTGCGGGAAACCCGGATCGACGCGGTCCTCCGGAGGATGTCCCGGGGGAACCTCTCCGCCGAGATGCTCCGCCACGGCTGGCTTGCCTCCGCCTCGCGCGGCGGCACCACCCTGGTGGCCTCGGGATCGATCGACAAGGAGGAGACCGCGACGCTTTTGTCCCGCTTTTTGGATTGATTGGAGTGGAGATCGCCATGAAAAAGTACCTGATCGGAATGTTCGCGGCGGCCCTGCTGCTGGGGCCGGCCGCCTTCGCCCAGGACGATTCGATGCCGGGCTCGGGATCGCAGGATCAGCCGGCACCCCAGCCTCAACCCGCGCCCCAGGATCCGCCGACCCCGGCTCCTCAGCCGGCGCCCGCGCCGGACCCCTATGCCTGGGTCGACGGCCAGATCAACCGGATCAGCAACCTGTCCGATGAGCAGAAAAAGCAGCTCATCGCGACGCTGAAGGAGATGCTCAAAAAGATCGACGAGCTCCGCAAGGAGACCCAGGCGAAGGTCAAGGAGAGCCTCGGCGACGAG
>Ga0187893_10012393_pt1 | contig 12102 bp, 12 predicted proteins | sample MA1701074metaG_FD_139574 | JGI IMG/M metagenome (GOLD analysis project Ga0187893, IMG submission 139574) | White microbial mat communities from a basaltic lava cave in the Kipuka Kanohina Cave System on the Island of Hawaii, USA - MA170107-4 metaG ... | reverse complement strand
GAAGAGTTTGCATTGCGTTGACCCGCACGGGAGCGGCGCCTGACCGGGCGTCCCGCATCGTGAGCCGCACCAAGGCAACCCGACCAGGAGGTCCCGATGCGTTCCCGTCGTTCCGCGGCAGTCGCCGCCGCCGCTGCCCTGTCCATGGCCCTGATCGCGAGCGCCTGCTCGAGCGGGGGGTCCGGCTCGAGCGCGACGTCACCCACCACCTCGACGGACGGCGGCGGGGTCGACCCGAACGCTGCCGAGGTGAACCCGCCCGGTGACATCCCCGACGATCAGGTCTTCGTCTCCTACACCTCCCCGTCGGGACTGTTCGCCGTGAAGGTCCCCGAAGGCTGGGCGCGCTCGGAGAACGCCGGCGCGGTCACGTTCACCGACAAGCTCAACAGCATCCGGCTCGAGGCGGTCCCGGCAGCCAACGCGCCCACCACCGACTCCGCCACTCGCGACGAGGTGCCCGCCATCTCGGCGGCGGCACGAAACTACGAGGCGGGCACCGTCAAGCAGGTCTCGCGCCACGCCGGGAGCGGCGTGTTGGTCACCTACCGGGCCGACGGCGAACCCGATCCCGTGACCGGCCGCCGAACCCACCTGGACGTGGAGCGGTACGAGTTCTGGAAGGACGGCACCGAGGTCACCCTCACCCTGTCCGGGCCGCAGGGCGCCGACAACGTCGACCCGTGGCGCATCGTCACCGACTCGTTCATCTTCACCCGATGACCGCGCTCCTGGATGCCACGAACCTGTACCGGTTCTTCCACGCCGGCGACGAGGAGACCCTCGCGTTGCGCGGCGTCTCCCTCAGCGTCGATGCCGGCGAGGTCGTGGCCGTGACCGGCCCTTCCGGCTCGGGGAAGTCGACGCTGCTCGCCTGCCTGGCCGGCCTCGACGAACCCGACGGCGGCATCGTCACCGTGGCCGGCCGCACGATGTCGCGCCGCCCCGAACCACAACGAGCTTCGCTGCGGGCCCGCCACATCGGCATGGTCTTCCAAGCCGGCAACCTGCTCGAACACCTCAGCGTGGACGACAACCTGGCCGTCGCCCAGCGTCTCGCCGGTCGGTCGGACCGGCGCCGCCGCCACGAACTGCTCGACGACGTCGGGCTCGCGCAGCGTGCCAACGCCTACCCGTCACAGCTCTCCGGGGGCGAGGCCGCACGCGCCGGATTGGCAACCGCGCTCGTCAACCAGCCAGAGGTGCTTCTCGCCGATGAACCCACCGGCGAGGTGGACGCGCCCACGGAAGCCCGCATCCTCGACCTGCTCCGCCAGCGAGCTGACCAAGGCACCGCCATCGTCGTGGTGACCCACAGCCGCGCCGTCGCCGAACGCGCTGACCGGGTCGTGCGCCTGCTCGACGGGATCGTCTCGTCGTGAACACCGCCGTGGACACCGCCGTCGCCCGCTGCGTCGAGGTCGGACGCACCTTCGGAACCGGCACCACCGCGGTGGTCGCTGTGCACGGCGCCACCTGCGCCGTGCACGCCGGCGATGTCATCGCGCTCACCGGGCCCTCGGGTTCCGGCAAGTCGACCCTGCTGCACCTGTTGGCCGGACTCGACCGGCCCACCGCCGGGCACATCTCTTGGCCCGCCCTCGGCGGCCCGGACGCCCTGCGCCCTGGCCCCGTGGCCGTGGTGTTCCAGGGCCCCAGTCTCCTGCCGGCGCTCGACGTCACCGAGAACGTCGCCCTTCCGCTCGTGCTCGCCGGCGCCTCCGAGCACGATGCCAGCGGGCGCGCCACCGACGCGTTGCAGCGGCTCGCCGTCGGCGACCTCGCCGCCAAGCTTCCGGAGGAGCTCTCCGGCGGACAAGCCCAGCGAGTCGCCGTCGCCCGTGCCCTCGCCGGACAACCCCGGCTCCTGCTCGCCGACGAACCGACCGGCCAGCTCGATCACACCAACGCCGCCATCGTCATCGACGCCCTCCTCACCACCGCCCACCACCTCGGCGCCGCGCTCGTCGTCACCACCCACGACACGCTGATCGCCGAGCACTTCCCGCAGCGATGGACGATGACCGACGGCCGCCTCCACACCACCACCACCACAACCGTCGTGACCGGGAGCCGCTGACATGTTCGCCCTCACCTGGTTGCGCGGCCTCCTCGCCCGCCGCCGCGGCCGTCTCCTTGGCGTCACCGCCGGAGTTGCCCTCGCCGTCGCTCTGCTCGCCTCGATCGGATCGTTCCTCTCGGCCTCGAAGGCGACCATGACCCAACGAGCCGTCGCCGACGTTGCCGTCGACTGGCAGGTCGAAACCCAACCCGGCAGCGACCCCACGGCGGTCGCCGCCACCGTCAGCCACCACCCCGGCATCACCGACGCCCTCCCGGTCGAGTTCGCCCAGGTCGCGGGGTTCGAAGCGACGACTGGTGGATCCACCCAGACCACCGGCGCCGGCGTGGTCCTCGGCCTCCCCGACCGCTACCGCGAGACCTTCCCTGCCGAGCTCCGCGATCTCGCCGGCGCACCCACCGGCGTTCTCCTGGCCCAGCAGACCGCGGCGAACCTCCACGCCGCCCCCGGCGACGTCATCACCATCGCGCTCGCCGGGCTGCCTCCGGCGACCGTCGCCGTTGACGGCGTCATCGACCTCCCGCAGGCCGACAGCCTCTTCCAGAACGTCGGCGCCCCAGTCGGCGCGCAACCGCAGGCCCCGCCCGACAACGTGCTGCTCGTCCCGGCCGCGCAGTGGCATCAGCTCTTCGACCCGCTGGCCACGGCACGACCGGACCTGGTGCGCACCCAAGTCCACGCCCGCATCGACCACCACCTCCCGACCGACCCCTCCGCCGCCTACAGCGAGGTCACCGGCCAAGCCCGCAACCTCGAGGTCGCCCTCGCCGGCGTCGGTCTCGTCGGCGACAACCTTGGCGCCACCCTCGGAGCGGCCCGCTCCGATGCCCTCTATGCCCAAATCCTCTTCCTGTTCCTCGGCCTGCCCGGCGCTGTCCTCGCAGGGCTGCTCACCGCCACCGCCGCCAACGCCGGCGTCGACCGGCGACGAAGGGAACAGGCCCTGCTGCGGGCCCGGGGCGCGACCACCCGCCAGCTCACCCGCCTCGCCAGCATCGAGGCAGCCGTGGTCGGCGCCGCTGGCGCCGTCACCGGCCTCGCTCTGGCTGTCGGTCTCGGCCGCCTCGCCTTCGGAACCGCAGCGTTGGGCGCCACCGTCGCCGCGGGCGCGCTTTGGGCGACGGCGGCCGCAGCCGTCGGATTCGCCATCGCCGTCGCCACCGTCGCCGTCCCCGCCCGACGAGACGCCCGCAACCAGACCGTTGCCGCCGGACGCCGCAACGTCGGCCGCCCCGCCCTCCCACGCTGGGCCCGCTACGGCCTCGACGGCTGGCTCCTCGCCGCCAGCGCCCTGGTGTTCTGGCTCACGAGCCGCGGCGGCTACAAGCTCGTCCTCGCGCCCGAAGGAGTCCCGACCACCAGCGTCAACTACTGGGCCTTCGCCGGGCCAGCGCTGTTGTGGGTCGGCGGCGGCCTCGTCGCCTGGCGTCTCTGCGACCTCGTGCTGCGCCGCGGACGGCCGCTGCTGCGCCTCGGTCTCCGCCCCGTCGCCGGGAACCTCGCTGGCACCGTCGCCGCGTCCCTCACCCGGCAACGCCGCCTCATCGCCAAAGCCGTCGTCCTCGTCGCGCTCACCACCTCCTTTGCGGCGTCCACCGCCGTGTTCAACGCCACCTACCGACAACAAGCCGAGGTCGACGCCCGTCTCACCAACGGCGCCGACGTCACCGTCACCGAATCGCCGGGTGTCACCGTCCGGCCCGCCGAGGCCGACCGTCTCGCAGGGGTGCCCGGCGTTCGACGCGTCGAGCCGCTCCAGCATCGATTCGCGTACGTGGGCTCGGACCTGCAAGACCTCTATGGCGTCCGCACCGACACCATCGTCGACGCCACCAGCCTCCAGGATGCCTACTTCGCCGGTGGCACCGCTCGACAGCTCATCGCCCAACTCGCCGCCCAACCCGACAGCGTGCTCGTCAGCCTCGAGACCGTCCACGACTTCCAGCTCCAACCCGGCGATCCCGTCACCCTCCGCCTCCAAGACGGCCGCACCAAGCAGTACACCGACGTGCCGTTCCACTACGCCGGCGTGGCCAAAGAGTTCCCGACCGCCCCGAGCGACAGCTTCCTGGTCGCCAACGCCGACTACATCAGCCGTATGACCGGCAGTGACACCGTCGGCGCGTTCCTCGTCGACACCGGCGGGCAGACCCCGGCGGCCGTCGCCGACCGAGTCCGCGCCATCGTCGGCCGCACGGCGCAGGTCACCGACATCACCACCAGCCGGCGCATCATCGGTTCCAGCCTCACCGCTGTCGACCTCGCCGGGCTCACCCGCGTCGAGCTCGGCTTTGCCCTGGCGCTGGCCGCCGCCTCCACCGGACTCGTGCTCGGCCTCGGCCTCGCCGAGCGGCGGCGCACCTTCGCGATCGCCAGCGCCCTCGGTGCGCGACCCCGCCAGCTCGCCGCGTTCGTCTGGGCCGAAGCAGTCCTCGTATCCGTGGCTGGACTGAGCCTCGGTGCCATCGGCGGTTGGACGCTCTCGCACATGCTCGTCAAGGTCCTCACCGGTGTTTTCGACCCGCCGCCGGCCGGCCTCGCCGTGCCCTGGACCTACCTGGGCAAAGTCGCCGCCGCCGCGCTCGTCGCGGCGGCGGCAGCCGGAGTTCTCGCCGTTCGCGCCACTCGCCGCCCCGCCGTCGCGCTCATCCGGGACCTGTGAACAACACCGCCACCCCGTCCCGTCCGCACCCGCTCGCAGCGCCGTCGAGCTGTCGGCCTTCAGGTGAGCTTCAGGCGGCTGGACCGATCCTGCCACCGGAGGCTTGACGCCATGCGTGTCCTCGTCGTCGACGATGAGCAGCGCCTGGCCTCATCGCTGCGACGCGGGCTCGAGGCTGACGGCTTCGCGGTCGACGTCGCGCTCAACGGAACCGACGGGTTGTGGATGGCCCAAGAGAACCCTTATGACGCGATCGTGCTCGACATCATGCTGCCCGGCCTGAACGGGTTCCAGGTGTGCCAGCGCCTCCGCGACGGCGACATCTGGACACCGATACTGATGCTGACCGCCAAGGACGGTGAGCTCGACGAGTCCGAGGCGCTCGACACCGGCGCCGACGACTACCTGACCAAGCCGTTCTCACATGTCGTCCTCGTGGCGCACCTTCGCGCGCTGATGCGACGCGGGGCGCGGGAGCGCCCCGCGGTCTTGGAGGCCGGCGACCTTCAAGTCGATCCCTCCAGCCGGCGCTGCTGGCGAGGCGACAGGGAGGTCCTCCTCACCACACGGGAGCTCGCGGTGCTCGAGTACCTCGTGCGCCATCGCGGCGACGTCGTGTCCAAGCGCGACATCCTCGGCCACGTCTGGGACGACGACTTCGAAGGTGACCCCAACATCGTCGAGGTCTACATCCGCTACCTCCGCAAGAAGATCGACCTCCCGTTCGGGCGGTCCGCCATCGAAACGGTCCGCGGTTCCGGGTACCGTCTCGCCGCCGATGGCGGCTGACCGCGCCGGCAGACGGTTCGGGACGGTCCGGGTCCGCACCACCGTCGCTGCCGCGACGATCGTGGGGATCGCGCTGCTGATCGGCGCGGTCGCGCTGGTCGCAGTGCTGCGGCGCAACCTCATCGACAACATCGACACCGCCGCACGGCTGCGTGCACGCGACGTTGCCGCCGTGATCGCCGACGGTCAGCGACCCGACGACCTCAACGTCGACAACGACGAAGCCTCCCTCGTGCAGGTCCTCGACGCCCGAGGCGCCGTGGTCGCCAGCAGCGAGAACATCTCCGGCGAACCTGCCATCACCCGGCTCGATCCTGGCTCCTCACGCACCATCCATGGCCTGCCGATCGACGACGGCGCCTATCGGGTCGTCGCCGAGCCCGCCCGTGCGGGCCGGTCGCACTTCACTGTGTTGGTCGCACGGGAGACCGAGTCGGTCGACCACACCATCACCGAAGTCACTTCGCTCCTCGCCGCCGGCCTACCGATGCTGGTGCTCCTCGTCGCAGCGACGACCTGGGTCGTCGCCGGGCGAGCGCTGCGACCCGTCGAGGCGATCCGGGTCGAGGTCGCAGCCATTACGACCTCCGAACTCGGTCGCCGAGTGCCCGAACCCGACGGCCACGACGAGGTCGCGCGACTGGCCCGGACGATGAACTCGATGCTCGAGCGACTCGAAGCGGCTCGTGACCGTCAACGCCGCTTCGTCTCCGACGCTGGCCACGAGCTGCGCAGCCCCATCGCCACGATCCGCCACGAGCTCGAAACGGCACTCGCGAGCCCGGCTGCCGTCGACGTCAGCGACCTGGCCCGGGACCTGCTCGCCGAGGACCTCCGCATGCAGACCCTGGTCGAGGACCTGCTCGTGCTCGCCCGGTCCGATGAAGGAACGATCGGGTTGAATCCCCAGGTCGTCGATCTCGACGACATCCTCCTGGCCGAGGCAGGCCGACTCCGCAGCCGCGGCCTCGTAAGAGTTGACGCCGGCGGGATCTCCGCCGGCCGGGTGCGAGGTGACCCGGCGCATCTCGCCCGCATGGTCCGCAATCTCGTCGACAACGCGGAACGACACGCGACCCGCCACGTCCGACTGGCCCTTGGCCAGGATGACCGGACGGTGACGATCGAGGTGGCTGACGACGGTGACGGGATCGCACCGGTTGACCGCGAGAGGATCTTTCAACGATTCACTCGATTGGACGACAGCCGCGCCAGGGCCACCGGCGGCTATGGCCTCGGCCTCGCGATCGTGCGCGAGGTGGTGGCGGCGCACGGAGGGTCAGTGACTGTGGAGGACCGGGCGAGCGGCGGAGCCCGGTTCGTGGTCCGCCTGCCCGCCCACCCGACCTGAGCAAGAGGATGGATGACGCGACCGAGGGACCCCGCGGCGTCGAGGTCCCTCGGCTCGGGAAGTCGGCGGTCACTGGTCAGTCGCCCGAGGTTCTACCTCCGCCCTCGGCGTCGGCCTCGCCGGTCTCGTGTGCTTCGGCTCCGCCGTCCCGGTCGTCCTCGGACTCCTGGGCGAGCACCTTCGCGTTGCCGGCGTCCACCTTGACGTCGGTGACAGTGCCGTCGGCTCGGGTTATCTCGACGCCCCACACCACGTTGCCGTTCTCGTTCTCGAGCTCGGGTTCGGCGGCCGTTCCCGGTACGGCGGCCAGCGCGGCGGCGCGAGCCTGCTCGGAGGTGACCGTCGCCTGTCCCTGGAGGGTGGCGGTCTCGTCCGCCTCGCTCTGGCTCTCCGAGCCCTCCGGAGCGGTAACCGACGACGTGTACGCCGGCTCGCGGTCGGCAGACGCGGTGGGGGGCGGCGATGAACCGGCGGATCCGCCGGTGGCGGCGCCGGCGATCCCGGCGGCGCCGGCGGCGACGCCGAGAGCGGCAGCACCGGAGAACAGCAGCCGCCTGGTGCGGGAGGTGGGCATGGGTAGATCGCTCCTTCGTTGTCCAGACCACGGTGATCCGGTGCGTCCACCATTACGCCCACCCACTGAAGGCCACCTGAAGCGACCTTGGAGGCCTCTCAGCGACGCGACTCTCTCAGCGCCGATTCAGGTTCCGGCGGGCACGCTTCCAGACCGCACCCGAACGTGAGGGGACGACACCATGTGGAACCGGACTGGGCGTTGGGCCGTCGCCGCGATCGTTGTCGCCACGGCCGTCGCGGTCGCTCCCGGCCCGATCGCTCGTGTCCGCGACTATGTGAGCACCAGCTTCGCGATGGACGTACGCGCCCCGCACGACGGCACGCCGTTCAGCGCATGGGCGCCATCGGACCCGCCGGTGGTGCGAATCGCCGCAGCGGGTGATGTCGGCACCGGCGACCGAGCCGAACAGGAGACGGCCGATGCGATGGCCGCCCTCCCGGGCGCGCCGTTCGACGCTCTGTTGCTGCTGGGCGACAACGTCTACCCGTCCGGGGACCCCACTCGTCTGCCCGACACGGTGTTCAACCCCTTCCGCGATGTCCTGCGACCCGGAACCGCACTGCTGGGGGTTCTCGGGAATCACGATGTGAGCGACGGCAACGCCCGTGGGCAAGTGCACGCGTTGGGGATGCCGGGGCGTTGGTACTCATGGCGCTCCGGGCCGGTCGAGGTGTTCGCGCTGGACTCAACGGTTCCCGGCAACGCCGAGCAGCTCATCTGGCTTCGGACCGCACTTGCGCAGAGCACGGCGCGATGGAAGATCGCGGCGTTGCACCACCCGCCCTACTCGGCCGGTTGGCATGGCTCTGCCCGCGGCGTGCGGGCCGCGTTCGAACCGCTCTTCGACCGCTACGGCGTCCAGCTCGTGCTCGCTGGCCACGACCACGACTACCAGCGTTCGGTGCCCATCGACGGCGTGACCTACGTCGTGTCGGGTGCTGGCGCCAAGACTCGTCCCACCGACCGGGCCGCGTTCACGGCGGTGTCGTGGTCCACACGACACTTCCTCGACATCGAAGTCTGGGGCGACCGCATCGAAGTCCAGGCCGTCGCCCACGATGGTCTCGTCTACGACCGCTTCGTGCTGCGCGAGCCGCCCTCGTCGGACAAGGAGACGACGAGGTGATAGGACGGCGGTCGTCTGGTCGCCAAGAGCAACCGGCCGCCCTCGGCTTCGGTGATGCTCCGAGCCAGCGCGAGCCCGATGCCGTGACCACCCGGGCTGTGACGCCGCTCGAAGACGTCGTCGACGTCATCGGCAGGGCCCTCGCCCTCGTCGGCGACTTCGATCACCGCTCCCCCCGCCGTTCGGCGCGCCCGGACCGAAACGTCGCCGGCCCCGTGCCGCAACCCGTTGTCCACGAGCACGTCGAGCACCTGGGCGATCGACCGCTCGGTGCCGCGAACCGTACCGACACTGTCGTCGTGGATGACCAGCCGCCGCTCGGCCGGGAACAGAGGCGTCCACCGGTGGGCAACCTCAGCCAGCAGGCTGCCCACGTCGAACGACGAAGCGACGGGCTGGCGGTCCCGCGACAGGGCCAACAGGTGCTCAACGGTTTCCTCCAGGCGCGCGACCTCGCTGAGAAGGACCTCCAGCTCGCCGACCGCGCCCGGCTCGCCGCTCAGTCGCTCCAGCCGCAAACGCAGACCGGTGAGCGGCGTTCTCAGCTGATGGGCGACGTCAGCGCTGAAGGCGCGCTCCCGAGCGAGGATCAAGGCGAGACGATCACCGCTCGCGGCGAGGCTCTCGGCGACGGTATCGACCTCAGCGATCCCTGACGGCGGGGCGCCGGCGCCGAACTCGCCTCGCCCCAGCTCGTCGGCGTGGCGCGCCAGGCGGACCACGGGTTCGGCCAGTCGACGTCCCTGTGCCCTCGCCAGGAGTGTCGCCCCCGTCAGGGCAACGATCACCGCACCGCCCATCGCCAGCCACGACCGCCGGACCTGACCGTCCACGACCGCGCTGCCCTGTGTGACGCGAACGGCGCCGACAACGGTCTCGCTCGTCCGCTGCGTCAGGGGTGCCGCCAAGACGAGCTCACCATCGACGGTGGCCGAGTTGGATCGCCCGCCGAGCGCTATTCGAACCACCGCGTCGGCCGCCGCCGGTCCCGGCCCGAAGACGAGATCGGCAGACCGGTCGTAGACGCTGAACTCTCCCGGCGCGTCCGGTTCTGCTGCAACCGTCGCCAGTTCGGCACGATCCAGGGGGAGCGCGATCTCGTTGATCGTCTCGGCCGCTCGTCGTTGCAAATCAGCAACGGCTCGATCTTCGTAGAAGCGTTGCACGACGATCGCGAGGGGGGCGCCGAGTCCGATGACGAGCAGCACGGCGACGCCGATGATCGCCCGGGTGATCTGGGTTCTCACACCGTCTCGAAGCGGTACCCGACGGAACGAATGGTGGAGATCCACGCCCCGCCGTCGCTCCGGTCGCCGAGCTTTCGCCGGAGTGCGTGGACGTGCATGTCCAGGGTCTTGGTCGACGTCTCCCACTGGAGGTCCCACACGTCCTGCAGCAGTCGGTCCCGCGTCATCACCCGACCGGCAGCATCAGTCAACGCCACGAGCAACGCGAACTCCTTCGGGCGGAGATCCAGGGTGACGCCACCGAGCTCGGCGCGATGGGCAGCCTTGTCCACACGCAGCGCCCCGATCGTCACGACCTCGGCCGGCCCGGCGGGCTGGCGAAGATGCGCACGAAGCCGAGCCAGAAGCACCGCCATCGTGAACGGCTTGACCACGTAATCGGTCGCCCCGGCGTCGAGCCCCACGACGATGTCGATGTCGTCGTCGCGGGCTGTCACCATCACGATGGGCAGACGCGGATGGGTGCTCCGCAGCTGCCGGCAGACCTGAACACCGTCGAGGTCCGGCAGGCCGAGATCGAGCACGACGAGATCGGCGCCGAAGGACGAAGCAAGGTCAAGGCCGTCGCGTCCCGTGGACGCCACCGAGGTGACGTAGCCCTGCGACTGCAGCGCGCGCCCCACCTCATCGGCGATCACGTCGTCGTCCTCAACGATGAGGATGCGGTCCGGCACACCGTCAGCCTACGGATCGACGAATCGAACGAACCCGCTTCTTGGTCGCTGACGAGAGGTTCTTACCCAGCGTTGAACCGGCGCCGATCCCGACCAAATCCGGCGTCCGTACGGTCAGACCATGACGACTCGCACCCCCACAGGCCAGTCAGAGCTGGCGACCGTGCTGAACAAGGTTCCGCTCGTCACCCTCTTCTTCTGGGTGATCAAGATCATGGCGACCACCGTCGGCGAGACCGCCGCCGACTGGCTGATGGAGCACACCGGCCTCACCCTCGTCAGCACGCTGTGGCTGTCCGTTGGCGTGCTCGCGGTGGTGCTGTTCTTCCAGATGCGATCCAGCCGGTACATCCCCGGCTGGTATTGGTCGACGGTCGTCGCCATCAGCGTCGTCGGCACGCTGATCACCGACTACTTCACCGATGTACGTGGCATCAGCTTGTGGGTGTCGACGGGCGTGTTCAGCGTGCTCCTCGCGGTGGTCTTTGCCATCTGGCATGCCGGGGAGCACACCCTGTCGATCCACTCGATCGTCACCCGCAAGCGCGAGGCGTTCTACTGGCTCGCGATTCTCTGCACATTCGCGCTGGGAACGGCTGCCGGCGACCTGCTGTCGGAGACCGTCAACCTCGGCTACCTCACCTCGGCCGCGCTGTTCGGCGTCGCCATCGCCGCAGTAGCCGTCGCATGGAAGTTCCTTGACGCCAGCGCCGTGCTCACGTTCTGGATCGCCTACATCCTGACTCGCCCGATGGGTGCATCGATCGGCGACTTCCTGTCCCAGTCGCCCAAGCACGGCGGTCTCGGTCTCGGCACGACTCGAACCAGCCAGATCTTCCTCGGCGCCATCCTCGCCCTCGTCGTGTACCTCACCGCATCGAAGCGGGACATCGATGTCGTGACCGTGCCGGCCGATGCGAGCGCCTGAGAGGAGCGGTAGCCCGACCGACACGACGACTTCGGAAATGCGGCGAGTCCTGATCGACGGGCGACTCCGCGAGCAGCTCCGGGCCGTGCTCCCGATCAAAGTCCTGGCCGTCGCGTGCCTGGCCGCTGTCGCGTGGCGTTCGCGCAGCCCAGACCGGCTCGACGCCAGCGTCGCCAGAGGACTGTACGCCGAACCCGGATCGCTTCTACGAGCCATGACCGATGTCGTCACGCTGTCCGGCCAGCCCGTCGTGGTCGGCGTGCTCTCCTTCACGGTTGCCGTCTGGGTGTGGCAGCGGACCCGGGCCCGGCTCCTAGTGGTGCTGCCGATAAGTACAGCGGTGTAACTTCGGGCTACTCATTTCCCCCGTTGCGGAGGTTTCGTGTCTCGTCGCTCGCCGTTCGTGGTCGTGTTGTCGAGCGAGGAGCGGGCGGTGTTGGAGGAGCGCGCTGCATCTCGGTCGTCATCGCATGCGTCGGTGGTCCGGGCTCGGATTGTGCTGCTGGCGGCGGACGGCTTGCAGAACATCGACATCGCCGCCCGGGTCAGCGTGTGCGTCGATGCGGTCTCCCGCTGGCGGAAGCGCTTCAGTGACGAGCGGCTCGGCGGTTTGGTGGATCGGCCCCGGTCAGGGCGGCCTCGCCGGTTCGGGTCCGAGGTGGTGG
>Ga0187893_10012392_pt1 | contig 12103 bp, 8 predicted proteins | sample MA1701074metaG_FD_139574 | JGI IMG/M metagenome (GOLD analysis project Ga0187893, IMG submission 139574) | White microbial mat communities from a basaltic lava cave in the Kipuka Kanohina Cave System on the Island of Hawaii, USA - MA170107-4 metaG ... | reverse complement strand
TCGCTGGCGCTGTTGTCCTGGGCCTTCCGCCGCTCGGGCGATCCGCGCGAGCTCTGGGCGTTCGACTCGTTCGAAGGCGTTCCGCCTCCGGGCCCGAACGATCCGCCATCCGCGCACCGTGGATTCTCCGAGGGCTGGTGCGCGGCGACCGCAACTGACGTCGCGGCCGCGATTCGCACACTCGGTGGAAACACCGACGCCGTACGCATCGTTCCGGGCTGGCTCGATCAGACGCTGCCACACGCGCGCGTTGGACCGATCGCGCTGCTCAACGTCGATGTCGACTGGTACGATTCCGTGACGGTAGTGCTCGATCATCTCTTCGACAATGTCGTTCCCGGCGGCACCGTCAACTTCGACGACTACGGCCGCTGGAGCGGCTGCGATCGCGCGGTGGACGACTTTGCGAAGAAGCGTGGTCTCCACCTGGCGATCCACCGGACAGGGCGTCACGGCGCGTGGACACGGGTCTGACCTCAGCCGCGCGGCACCATTGATGAGCTAAGATGCGCGCATGAAGATGGTGCGAATGCCCGTTTTCGCGGTTGCTGTTGCTGCCATGACGGGGCTGCTCGTGATGCCCGAAGCGGCACAGCTCACGCCGACCGCGGGGACACGACTTCTCATCTCACAAACCTCTGACGATGCCACGTCCGATCAGCGCGCGATGATCGCGTTCGTCGAGCGCATGATCGCCGACGGCGACCTGCGCCTGATCGATCGGCGTCAGGACGGGTTCGTCGAGGGCAGCATCCACGAGCGCTTCCGACAGGTATTCGCGGGCGTGCCGGTGTTCGGCGCCGACGTGGCCGTCCAGCGGCGCAACGGGCAGGTGCTGTCGATGTTCGGCGTGGTCTACGAGGGCCTCAGGATCAACGTGACCGCGCGGCGACCGACGGCCGAGATCGCCAACGTGGTTCGCGCGAACGGCTTCGCGGTCACCACGGCGGGCGACGCACAGTTGTTCGTTCTGCCGGCGCCGGACGGATCGGTCTCGGTGGCGTATCTGCTCCGAGACGACTCGGGGAAAGCCGCGTATGTCGATGCGAATAGCGGCACCATCGTGCTGCAGCTCAACGAATTCCAGACACAGGCGGCGGTCGGTCAGGGCACCGGCGTGCTCGGCGATTCGAAGAAGGTCAGCGCCACGGGTCAGTCCGGTTCGTTCGTGTCGTCGGACGGCCTGCGCCCGCCGGCGCTGGAGACCTACGACTTGCGGGGCGACGGCTCGCGGGTGATGACCCTCGCCGTCGGCCGCGGGACGTTGAGCGATGCCGACCTGGCGCGATCCTCGAACAACGTCTGGACCGACGGCGCGGTGGTGGACGCACATGTCTATGCGGGCTGGGTCTACGACTACTACTTCAAGCGATTCCAGCGGCGCGGGCTCGACGACAACAACATCCGCATCCAGAGCATCGTCAATCCGATGCGCGCCACGGACTATTTCACGGCCCCGCCGGCGCTGCGCGGGTTGTTCATCAACGCGTTCTACTCGACCGGATGCCGGTGCGTGGTCTACGGGCCAGGGGTGCCGGCGGGCGTGGTGGCGGCGTTTCCGCAGGGCGTTCGCAACTTTGCCGGCGCTCTCGACGTGGTCGCGCACGAGCTGACACACGCGGTGACCGACGCCTCGTCGCGTCTCGCCTATCTCAATGAGTCGGGCGCCTTGAACGAGGCGTTCTCCGACATGATGGGGACCAGCGTCGAGTTCTTCCATCAACCCACCGGCACAGGACCCAGAACCGCTGACTACCTGATGGGTGAGGATCTGACGCCCGTCAACGGATCGCTGCAGCGGTCGATGCGGAACCCTGACGAGTTCGACCAGCCGTCTCATTACTGGTTTCGGAGCTATATCGGGGCGTTGCTAGATTTTGATTCAGGCGGCGTGCACACCAACTCCGGGATCGCCAACAATGCGTTCTACCTCGCCATCGAGGGCGGTACGCACCCAAGCGGTCAGGTTGTAATCGGTGTCGGCGCTCAAAACCGCGAACAGATTGAACGCATCTTTTATCGCGCCTTCACCGCGATGCTGCCGGCGTCAGCAACGTTCTTCCAGGCCAGGCAGGCCACAGTGCAAGCTGCCCGTGATTTGTTCGGCGCGGCCAGCGCCCCCGAACGCGCAGTGATTGGGGCGTGGACCGCGGTTGGCGTGACGTCAACCGGATCCGCGCTCACGACGCAGTTTTCGCCGCCGCGAGTGACGCCCTCGAACGCCCGCTGCAGCGGCAGCACGGTCACGCCGTCATTTACATTCCGGGTGGCCGTGACGGAGTTCCAGCGCGTGGGTTTCACCGTGGAGCGCTTCGTGATCGACTCCTACGATGCCAGCCTGCGGCTGATCAGCCGGCAAGATCTCCCGCCGGGCACGTTTCGAAGCTTGTTCAACGAATGTCAGGCCGGCAACACACGCGTGGGCGCGGGCAGCACGGCATGCACCACGCTCTGCGCCACGCTGGGCGGCAGGACCTCCGGAGCGGCCATCTTCTGGTTCGGTGGCACCGACGACAACGGCAACTACGGCCTGTTCAATTCGGATCTGGTTCGCTTCGGCACGACGTCCTTCGCCGAGTTTGCCGATGGCGGTTCTGACGACATCACCTACTCGAGGACGGTGCGGCAATGAGAGCGACGCGCGCGATCGTCGCCGTCTGGCTCGCCGGCATGTCGGCGCTCCCTGCTCAAGCGCAGTCGCCGGCGGGGCCACGGCAGATGCTGGTCGAACTGAGCGGCGGTTTCCTGACGACAACCCGAACGTTCACCGACAGCGCGGCGCCAATGATCAACGCCGAGGCCGGCCAGATTCGCGCGTCGTACGTTGTTCCGCGGTCGGCGATTTTTTCAGTCGGCGCGTATACGCAGGTGTGGAGGCAATTGAGCGCGGGCGTGCTGTTCGGTCAATCCAGCCGGTCCTCGTCCGCCAGCATCACGGCATCGCTGCCGCATCCGTTCTTTTTCTCGCGCAGCCGGCAAGTCGAAGGCACCGAGCCTGACGCGGAACGATCAGAGTCGACTCTGGCTGTGCTGCTGCGCCGGGAGTTTCCGGTGGCGCGACGACGCGCCACCGTCGCGGTTTTCGGCGGGCCGGCGTGGCTGTCGGTTCGACAGGACGTGGTCGAGCGCATCAACTATTCGGAAACCTATCCCTACGACACCGCAGCTTTTACCTCAGCGGTGGTGACCAGCGCGAAGAAGACCCAACTCGGTCTTCTCGTGGGCGCCGACGTCTTGCATTTTGTTTCGCGGCGGCTCGGCGTCGGCGCAGGTGTGCGGTATTCGGCGACTAACGCCGACCTGCCGGCTTCACTCAGCAGTGGTGTGCTCGCGATCAAAACGGGTGGGCTCGACGTCAACGCCGGGATCCGGTTTCGTTTCTGAGGTGACCTGCCGCAACTCGAGCAGATAAGATTCGCCGATGAAGTTCTTCGCGGCGGCACTCGCCATCGCTCTGCTGGTTCCAGAGTCGCTGCTCGCGCAACAGTCGGCAGTGATCCGCGGCCGGGTGGTGGCCGCCGGTCAGCAACCCGTACCCGGCGCACGGGTGACGCTGCTCGACCATCTCGGCGCGCCGCTGGCCGCCACCATCACCACCAGCGATGGCGTTTTCCGGCTCGACGCCGTCGGGCTCGGCAGCTACATCGTCTTCGCGGAGGCGGCTTCGCAACAGTCGGATGCGCGGCAAGTGACCGTCGAATCGAGCCTTCCGGTCGATATCGAGCTGATGGTCACGCCCCGTGTCTCCGAGAGTGTCATCGTTCAAGGCACGGCGGCGCCGGCCGCCGGCTCGAGGATCACGGCGTCCGCTGAAACGCTACAGCAGCTGCCGCTCCGGCTGTCGAGCCGCGGCGTCCAACAGCTGCTCGCCACGCTGCCCGGCTTTGCGAGCGAAGACAACGGACTGCTGCACGTGCGCGGGGCGGACGACGGTTTTCTGTATGTCGAGGACGGCGTGCCCGTGCACGATCGAGTAGACGCCTTGTTCGGCATCGCGCGAGATCCCGCCGACGTTGGCAGCCTCAACGTGCTGACTGGGTACGTGGCGCCGGAGTTCGGCCTCAAGTCGGGCGCCGTGATCGAAGTGCAGTCCGCGGCGACGCCGGTGGACATGACTCTCGCCGCCGAGGCCACGCTCGGCAGCGACGACTTGCAGGCGGTTCGCGCGTCCGGCCGCGGCAGCCGGCGCGGCGCCACTTTCGGCGCCAGTATCAGCGCTGAGCAGTCGCTGCGCTTCCTGGATCCGGTTGATCCAGACAATTTTCATAATCGCGGGCGTGTCTTCTCGGGCGGGTCGCATCTGAGCACGTCCAGCGAGCGGATAGGCCTGACCAGAATCTCTCTTGGTGCTGGACAATCGCGTTACGACGTTCCGCACGGCGAGATCCAGGAGGACGCCGGACAGGATCAGCGTCAGCGACTTTCACAGTTTTCGCTGTCGGGCTCGTGGCAACGAAGCTGGTCGGACACGCTGATGTCGAACGCGGCGCTGTACGCGCGCACCATCGACGCGGCGCTCGTGGGCAGTGACTTCGACACGCCGCTATCGGCCAACTCCGATCGCCGGCATCGACGTCTGGGATTCCTGATCGGGCTGACCAACGCGCGCGGCCGACACACGCTCAAAGCAGGATTCGAGAGCTCGTGGCTCGACGTGGAAGAACATTTCCAGTTCGCGGTGACGGACGAAGACGAAGCTGAGGAGGCCGAGATCAGCGATGCGGCGGCCGCGTTCACACCTGACGATCCATTTCGTTTCGACGATCAAACCGCGAGAGCACAATGGAGTGTCTACGCGCAGGATCGAGTTCGCGCCACCGACAACCTGACCCTCGATTTCGGCGTGCGCTGGGATCGCACGAATCTTCTGGTGGCTGCCACACAGGTCAGCCCGCGCGTGGGAGCGGCCTGGCGATGGCCTGGCCGATCGACCACGGTGCGCACATCGGTGAACCGGTTCTTTCAACCACCGCAGGCCGAGCATCTGCTTCTCTCATCGTCGGCGGCCGCACGCGCGCTCTCGCCATTTGCCGAGGACTCAGACGAGGACGGCGGCGCCGACCTTCCACCGGAGAGGCAAACCGCGTTCGAAACGGGCATCGAGCACTGGTTCGGCGGCGCGGTCAGGGTTGATGCGGCGTACTGGTCCCGCCATGTTCGCAACTACGCGGACCCGAATGTGTTCTTCGGCACCACGATCATCTTCCCCAACAGCGTGGCCAGCGGCACCGCGCGCGGGCTCGACCTGCGGCTGGAGATCCCGCGCTACCGCGGCTGGTCGTCGTACGCCAGTTATACGCTCTCCAAGGTGCAGCAGGTGGGACCGATCAACGGCGGCCTGTTCCTCGAAGACAATCTGATCGACATCGGCCCTGGAACAGAATTCACGCCCGACCACGATCAGCGGCACGTGGCCAGTGCGGGCGTCACGTATCAGCACCGCCGCGGCTTTACGGCCTCGCTCGCGGCCCGCTACGAAAGCGGCACGCCCCTCGAAGTGGACGAGCACGATCTCGACGAATTGCTCGAGCGCCCGGGAGTGGAGCTGGTTGATTTCGACGCCGGTCGCGTGCGCGCGCGCGCGCTGGTCGATCTGTCGGCGTCACAGTCGCTGTATCGCCGGCAGCGGATGCGCGCGTCGGTGCGTTTCTCGATTCTGAACGCGTTGAACCGGGCCTATGCGCTGAACTTCGGCAACCCGTTCAGCGGCACGCATTTCGGGGCGCCGCGAACCATCCGGCTCGATCTGCGGATCGAGCGCCTGCCCTAGGTCTGCGCTCAGTCGTTGTTCGACCACTGCTGCTGCCATTCGTGCTGACAGGTCCGGCACCGCAACTTGATCTCGATTTGCCCCGGCCGGCCGGTCAGGGTACGGACCTGAAACGGAAAGCCATTCTCTTCCTGACAACTCGGGCATTTCGTCGGATAGTGACGAGTCGAATCGGACATTTCTGTATTGAGTGTGGTCGCTGGCGCTGAGCGTCCAGAATCACATGGCGCTCCATCCCGCGCAAGGAGAATGCTTCAGCTGCTGGAATCTGAACACTACCGATGAGTTGACTAGCGATACCCCTGAGCCTGCAATTCGAACAGGTGCGCGTAGCGCCCGCCGGCCTTGACCAGGTCGTCGTGCGTGCCGAGCTCGATCACTTTACCGTCATCGATCACCGCAATGCGATCGGCGATGCGAACGGTCGAGAAGCGGTGCGAGATGACGATGCCGATGCGACCGTGAAGGACTTGCTTCAGCTCGGCAAAGATCGCCGCTTCGGCTTCGGGGTCGAGAGACGAGGTCGGCTCGTCGAGAATCCACACGTCGGCGTCGCGGTACATGATTCGCGCCAGCGCCAGCCGCTGCCACTCGCCGCCGGAGAGATCGTGTCCGCCCTCGAACAATCGCCCGACCTTGGCGTCGAGACCCTTCGGCATCTTCTTCAACAGCCAGCCGCTGCGCGCATCCTCGAGCGCGGCGAGGACCTTGCTGTCGTCGGCGATGGCCCCGGGGCGTCCCATCTGCACATTCTCGCGGACCGACAGCTCGTAACTGGCGAAGTCCTGGAACAGCACGCCAACACGCCCGCGCCACGCTTCCGGATCGAGCTCCCGCAGATCGGCGCCGCCGACGCGGATCGCCCCTGATTGCGGATCGTAGAAGCGCAGCAGCAGCTTGACCAGCGTGCTCTTGCCGGCGCCGTTTTCGCCGACCAGCGCGATCAGCTCGCCGCCGCGGATGTGCAGGCTGAGATTGCGAACCGCAGGTTCGTGGCCGCCGGGATACATGAAAGTCAGATCGTCGAACTCGATGCCGGCTTCGAGCGAGCGCGGCACGTCGCGCGCCGGCGCCTTGACGTGCACCAACCGGCCGATTGAGAGGAATGAAAAATAGTCGTCGAGGAACGTGGTGTGCTGATCGACGGCGACGAACGTGCTCGAGATGTTGCTCAGCGTTCCCGCCACAGTGGTGAACGCTCCAATGACCAGCACCACGCCGCCTGGATCGATCCCGCCGCTCGCGCCCTCGACCGCGACAAACAGATAGGCCAGCGCCAGCGCCGTCCCGGTCACGAGACCGGTCAACATCGAGACACGGGTGCCCGATCGGTACATCAGCTCTCGCTGACGAAACAGCTCTTCCGATCGATCCCGATGCCGGCCCAGCAAATAGTCGGCGAGCACATACGCGCGGATTTCCTTCGTGGTCCGAGGCTGCACCAGCAGATCGCCGAGATATTCGCGCTCCCGCTCCTCCGGCGTCTCCTTGTAGAAGTATTCGTAGAGCTTCGCGGTCACGCGCCGCTCCAGTACCAGCGACAGCACCGCCGCTGCCAGCGCAAGCATCACCAGTACCCAATGCAGGCTGGCGAGCAATCCGGCCATCAGCACGATGGTGACGATGTTCCCGGAGAGACCGAGCACCGACCAGGTCAAGTCGCCCGGGCGCCACGACACGTCGCGTTTCGCGCGCGCCAGGCGATCGTGCCAATCGGAGTTATCGAAGTGCCCCAGATCGACTTTCGAGGCCTGCTGCAGGAGCCGCCACTCGGCTTCGAGCTGGACGCGGCGCACGAACAGGTTGCGGCCGTACCCCATGTAGGCGCCGATCGCGCGCTGCACCCCGGCGGCCGCCCACAGACCGAGGATGATCGGCATCAGATCCTCCCAGGTCAACGTCCGGACGCGCGCGTCGGCAATGCGATTGACGAGCACGGCGCCGAGATACACCGCGATGGGCGGCATCGTGGCGTTGATCATGCCGAGCAGCGAGAATCGAACCAGCGACCTGGGAGAAGCGGCCCACGCCAGCGCGAGGCCTTGTCGAAGATTTTTTCGAACTCTACGCGCCCGGCCCCTGATTGGATCGGGGCTTTGGCTCATTGACTCGAGCGCTTAGCGTACCTCAGGAGGGTGGAAGCGCGAAGAGGGCCCGATGTTGCACGGGCCCTCTTCGAAACGGACTTGCTAGAACAGGTTGGTCGCGACTGGATTGCGGCAGGCGGCGGCGAGATTGTTCAGCGCCAATTCCACCAGTTTGCGCGACGTGCCGATGTTCATGCGCATGTGGTTTTCGCCGCCCTTGCCGTAGGAGCGGCCCTGGTTGAGATGCACCTTCGCGGTTTTCACGAAGTACCGCTCCACCATCTGCTCGGGCGTCAGCGACGGCATATTGGCCGGCTTGGTGCGGTTGTAGTCCTCGGCCAGCTTGGTCGAGTTGATCTTCTCGGCGACGCCGGTGACGTCGAGCCAGGTCAGGTAGGTGCCCTCGGCGCGATGGACTTTGATCATCGGCGCGATCTTGGTGTTGATGTAATCCACCACGAAGTCGTGCGTGGCGCTGACGTAGGCGTTCGCCTGCACCAGCCACTCTTCACCGTCGGCGACGGCGGCGTGATTGGCGACCATCCCGAGCGTGTTGAGGTCGGCGCGATGATGCACCCGGACGCGCGACATGAAATCGGGATTGGTCGAGTAGTACCACGCCACCTTGTGAGCGGCCAGGCCGAACGACTTGCTCGCCGCCTTGAAGGTGATGCTGTTGTCGACCACGGCCTTGTTCGGCAGGCTCGCAAACGCCGTGTACTTCTGACCCTTGCTGACCCAGTCGCAGTGAATCTCGTCGGCCAGCACCACCACGCGGTGCTTGAGGCAGATCTCACCGATGCGCAGCAGATCCTCCTGCGACCAGCAGTTGCCGGTCGGGTTCTGCGGATTGCAGAGGATGAACGAGTGGGTGTCGATGCTGATGCGGCGCTCGAAGTCGTCGAAGTCCATCTGGAACTTGCCGTTGACGAACTTCATCGGGCTCTCTTCGGCCACCGTGCGCGATTCGCGCAGGTCGGAGTAGAAGCCGTTGTAGGTCGGCGTCTGCAGCAGCACTTTCGAGCCCGCGGGTGAGAACGCCTTCAATGCGGCGATGAGCGCCGGATGCACGCCGTTGGACAACACGACGGTCGCGGGATCGATCGTCACGCCGTAGCGGCGCTTGTTCCATGCCACCACCGCCTCGACCACCTTGGGCGTCCACACGCCCATGTCGAGATAGCCCCAGTTCTCGTGCTTGACACGATCGTTGATGGCCTTGGTGATCGACGGCGCGGCCTTGAAGTCGATGTCGGCGATGCCCATGCCGACCTCGACGGCGCCCTTGCCGTAGTTGCGGATCTGCTGGTCGAACTTGGTCGAGTCCGTGCCGAACCGGCTGTAGACGGTGTCGAAATCAAACTTGCCGCCGCTAGAGACACTGCCTGGAGCCTGGAACTCGATGGCCGATTCCGCTGCGCTGAGCGGGTTTCGGGCGCCGGCGGTGGCGCCGGCAATTGCGGTCAAGCCGGCGTTGCGAAGGAACGCGCGGCGGTTCAATCCATGCAGATTCGACATGTAAGGGCCCCCACGCGGCGCATGATAACACTTCCGAGAACACGGAGGAGTACGGAGGTCACGGAGTGTCGATGCGCCGGACCACCACGGTTCCGTCCCTGGCGTGGGGATGCCGTCGAGCCAGTTCCACGGCTTCACTCGAGTCTTTCGCACGGATGATGAAGAAGCCGCGCAACGGCAAGGGGTCGCCGGTGGCGAGGCCCGCCGTCCACGCCTCCTCCGCCAGCCGTTCGCCACTCACCTGACGTCCGGCCCGGCGCAACTCGAGGGCCCAGGCGCCGTATTCCGCGGCGCGATCGCCGCCGCCGCCGGTCGGTCCGCCGTACAAGAGGAACGCAAACTTCTGCCCGTCAGCAGGAATGGCCGATGGACGCGGCGCCGTGACTCGCCCGACGGCAAATGCCGCCAACACGAGCGACGCAGCCACCAATACCCGAGCGTTCAGACGGACGTTCGCGCGGTCGTTCGAACGTACGTATGAACGCATGTATGAACGTAGGTGGTCCGGCGGTGTCTCTTCTCGCGGCAACCGCCGCAACGCCTCAACCAGCTCCTCGTCTCGCTTGTCCGGCTCGCTCATGACGACCTCACCTGCAACGCGCGCGGGTCCAGACGCCGCCGCAACGCTTCACGTCCACGTGACAACTGGCTCTTCGATGTGCCTTCCTCGATTCCCAAGACCCGCGCAATCTCCTGATGCGTGTAGCCCTCGATATCGTGAAGCACGATCACGGCGCGGTACCCGGCAGACAGGGACAGCAGTGCGCGTTCCAGATCGATTCGCAACTCGTTCGGTGACGGCCGATCGGCTTCTTCGCCGATTGCCTCGAACAGCGGCCCGCGAAAACGCTCGCGGCAGCAATTGACGACGAATCCACACAGCCAGGTACGCAAAGACGACTCGCCGCGGAATTGCGCGAGGCGCGGCAGCGCCCGCGTCCACGCCTCCTGCAGGGCGTCGGCGGCATCCGCGTCCCGGCCGCCCATCAGCCGGCACGCCAGCGCATACATCGCCGGCGCGTGGCGGTCGTAGAGCGCGAGGAACGTGCGATCGGATCGATCGCGCGCAAAGGCGCCGAGCAGCTGCTCGTCCGAGGCCATCACCAGTGATGAGTGTGCCGGGAATGTCAAAAGGTTGCTTGTCAACCCTTTGATGCCGGCGAGTCACTCATGAGTGGAGGTCAGAATGGTCAAGGTGATAGCACTCGCCGTGCTGTGTTTGGTGGCCGTGCCCACGTGGGCGCAAGACGGGCCGTACTATCGGCCGAACGTGGTGGTGCAGCTCAACGTCAGCGACCTGGGCAAAGCGATCGACTGGTACGAGAAGGTGCTCGGCTTCAAGACCGTGGAACGGCGCGACGACTTGAAGTTCGCGCATGTGGAGACCAACGTGCCAGGGCTCGAGCTGGGCCTCGGCGAGGGCGGCACGGCGAAAGGCACGGGCGCGGTGGTGATCAACTTCAGCGTGGTTGACGTGGTCGCCGCACGAAAGCTGCTCGAGTCGCGCGGCGTGGTGTTCACCGGGCCCACGCAGATCATTCCGGGCAAGGTGGCGCTGGCCGGATTCAGGGATCCGGATGGGAATCAGCTGCGGCTGGCAGGACCGCCGCCGAAGAAGTGACTTGAAATGCAGAATGCAGAATGCAAAAAGACATTTTCTGCATTCTGCATTCTCCCTTACACTCCGCAGATAAATTTCACGACGCGGAGCGCGGGCTGCATGCCCTCACCCGACCGCACCGTCTGCGTATTGCCGAGGCTATCGAGCACCGTCAGCGTGACGTCGAGATCAGCATGCGCGCCGGTCGCATTGGCGTCGCTTGCGCCGCAGGCGTCGGTGATCGTGAATGTCGGGCTCGGGCCGGTGATCGTCGAGGTCTTCACGACGCCGCCGTAGATGTACGAAGCCGTCCAGGTATAGGTGTAAGCGCCACCACCCGGCAGGTTGCTGGTCGCCGTAAATGTGCAGGGCGACGCGGTACTGCGGAAATGGCACTCGGTCACCGCCTGGTTGCCGGCGCGGAACTGGTCGCTCATGATGAACGAGGTGATCAACGCGTTGCCGTGCTGATACACGGTGTGCGTCGAGTTGCCGCCCTCCCACAGCACGCGGATGCGGCCGGTCCGCGCCCCACCGGAGACGTTTTGCGTCACCGTGTACGGAATGGTGACGCCGTTGGTGCCGGACGCATAGTCGGACGAGAACGTGAGCCACGGGGCATCGCTGGTCGCCGTCCACGGGCAGCCGCCCGGCTCACCGTGCAGGTCGACGAATGTGCTCTGCTGCCCTCCCGACAACTCGCGATCCGGCGGCGACACGCGATACGCGCACGTCGGGCCGCACGTGGCCGTCGGCGCGCCACCGTCGATCTGCGCCATGACCTTCTGTGACGCAATGGCGTGCTCGCAGCGATTGACGCGATAGCGCAGATACTCTTGCGTCCAGATCACGCTGCCCTCGAGGTCCACGAAGGACGCCTGCAGGGGCCGTCCCATCTGCTGATACTTCGTCTCGAGCTGGCGGCGGAAATCGAGGATCTCGTTGCGCGGCGGGAAGACGATCACGAAGTCGCGATTGTCGGCGCAGATGGCCGCGGGCGTCTGACCGTCGATGATCGCCAGGACCCGCGCCACCGCGGTGGCGTGGTCGCAGCCGTTCACGCGATAGCGGATGTACTCCTGCAGCCACACCACTTCGCCTTCGCGGTCGACGTAGGTCTGGCTCACC
>Ga0187893_10012388_pt1 | contig 12106 bp, 9 predicted proteins | sample MA1701074metaG_FD_139574 | JGI IMG/M metagenome (GOLD analysis project Ga0187893, IMG submission 139574) | White microbial mat communities from a basaltic lava cave in the Kipuka Kanohina Cave System on the Island of Hawaii, USA - MA170107-4 metaG ... | reverse complement strand
GACGCAGAGCAACCACAAGAGAGGGAGGCGCGAGAGGGGCGCGTGGTAGCGCGTTTCTTGCGCATGAGCTTCGATTCCGCGCGGCGCAATATCGCGCGGCTGCTGCGCGTGAGCGACGAGAGCAAGCCGCAGATTTACGCCAAGGTTTTTGCCAGCACGGAAATCAGCGACCTGAACTATTGGCTGGAAACTCTCTTCTCCATCGGAATTGCAACGCTGGGGTTGATCACCAACAGCCCGGCGGTGGTGATCGGCGCGATGCTCATTTCCCCGCTGATGGGACCGATTACCGCCAACGGCCTGGCGCTGGCGCTGGGAGATTTCTACCTCGGCATCAAATCGGCGCTCTCGCTCACCTTGAGCATCGCGGTTTCCATAACCGCGGCTGCGGTTATCACCTGGATCCTGCCGTTCCATTCCCCGACGGGCGAAATTCTGGGGCGGGTGCAGCCCACTTTGCTGGACCTGGGCATAGCGATCCTCTCCGGCGCGGCGGGCGCGATTGTGGTGTGCCGCGGCGGAAGCGGCGGAGGCATCACGGCGTTGCCGGGCGTGGCGGTAGCGGTGGCGTTGATGCCGCCGCTGGGCGTGGTGGGGTTTGGCGTGGGCGTGGGGTGGGACTGGACCATCGTGCGCGGCGGGGGGTTGCTGTTCCTGACCAACCTGGTGGCAATCATCTTCACTTCGTTCGTGGTGTTTTTTGTGGTGCGGATGGATGCACCGCAGGTGCGGCAGCAGATTAACCAGTGGCTGTACGAGCATGAGCGCGGGGAGCGGCTGTATGAGCTGGTGGACCGCACGCCGTTGCGCAATCTGCTGGGCAAAGTGGGCAGCCTGCCGCGGCGGATGCTGATCCTGCTGATCTTCCTGGCCAGCGTTTCGCTGCCGCTGGGGCGCACGCTGCTGGAGCTGACGGAAAGCGCGCGGGTGCGCCGCGCGGTGATTGAGGAGCTGGGAAACGTGCTGCCGCGCGACGCCATCGTGCGGGAGGATCTGGAAATTTCCGCGGAGCGCATCCGGCTGCGGGTGGTGGCGCTGATGCCGGAGGGCTTTTCGGCGGAACGGCGCGCTGCCTTGGAACAGCGGATCGCGATGCGAACGGGCCGGCCCGCCACGGTGCAAGTGTTTGACGTGGCGACAACGGAAGAAGTGGCGCGCCTGGCGGGAAGCTTGGCAAGCGATGGGCCTCGGGCGCCATTGCTGCTGACTGCCGACGAGCTGCGCGCGCAGGTGCTGGCGCGGTTGCAGTCCGCCGTGGAAAGCGCGTGGCCCGCGGCGGCTGCGCCCGTTGCCGGTTACTCGGTGACGTTTGGGCGGGACTCGGATCGCGGAGTGGTGCGCATCATTTACCTTGCGGAGGAAAGCCAGACCATCGGGCCGCTGGGCAATGAAGCCATCCGCGGGATGTTGCGTGAGAGGCTGGGCGCCGCAGGGCTGGAACTGGAGTTGCAACGCCTGCGCCCCGGCGTCACGTTGCGGTTTGCGCCAGGACGCGATGCGCTGGGACGAGGCGACCAAGCCGCACTGGAGGAGTTGGCGGCGGCGATGCAGCGGTTTCCGCGCCTGCGTTTGATCGTCACAGCGCCCGCTCCGGAAGGACCGCCGGGGAAGAGTGCGCTTGCGAAGCTGGATGAGCAGCGTATTACCCGGGTGCGCGAGTTTTTCGCCGAGCGGAAAGTCGAGAGCTCGCGCATCGATTCGGCAGCGAACTCAACCGTGGCCGCGAACAGCTTGTCATCGCGCCTGGTGCCCGTGGTCAATTGAGAGGGTCTCAGGTGGGGCGAATTCCCTTCCCTGGACCGATGTGTCAGCGAGGCACAGCCTTGTCGAGCGTATCCCAGCCCCAGGCCGCGCCGACGCGCTCGATGATTTCGCCCACGAGTCGCCCGCCGCTGTCGCTATTGGTCATCACCACCACGCCGTAGCCCTTCAGCCTGTGGGCCACCAAATTGCACTGAAAACCCCAATTGCTGCCGCCATGGCTGAAGTACCAGCCCTCGCCGCGCTTATCGATGGCGAAGCCCACGGCGAACCCGCCAGTGCCCACGGGTGCGGTGAGTTCGGTGGCCGAGGCGCGTGTCAATACTTTGGATTCGCCGCGCAGCGCTTTCTGCACCTCAATCGCAAGCTTGGCCAGGTCTGTGGGAGTGGTCCACAGTCCAGCGGCGGCCTGCTCGGGGTAGACGTGCCATTTGGCGTCCATTTCGCGGCCGCGGCCATTGTGCGCACGCGCGGCAGTGGTATCGCGCTCCGCCGGCAGCGGCTGTTCGTAGGTGCTGTTCTTCATGCCGATGGGGTCCAGCACCAGCTCGCGCATGATTTGATGGAAGGGCTTGCCGAGCACGTCGGTGAGTACGAGCTGAACGATGGTGGTGCCGCCGCCGGAGTATTTGAAGGCAGTGAACGGCGGGCGCTCCCAGGAAACTTTGCCGACATTGGAGGGTTTTTCCCCGTTCAGGATTTGCGGCACGGTGGGGCGGTCAGCCGAGGGGTGATAGCCGGGGAAACCGAAGCCGTCGCCGGTGCCTGAGGTGTGGCTGAGCAGCGCACGCAGCGTCACGGGGTGCTCGCGCGTGAATTCATTCTCGGGGACCTTCCACGATTTCAAATAGCGATTCACGTCTTCGTCGAGCGAAAGCTTACCGGCCTCTACCAAGCGCATCACAGCCAGCGCGGTCACCGGCTTGCTGATCGAAGCCGCCTGGAACATCGTCTCGGGTGTGACCGGCGCGTCGGCCGTGACGTCGGCGCGGCCGTACGCGCGAGCGGCATGAATTTGAAAATCGCGGATCACAACAATGCTCACGCCGGGGACGTTGAAGCGCTCCATCAGTTGCTGAAGCGTGTAGGGATCCCATCCCTGGCGATTGGGAGTCTGCGAACCTTCAATCCGCGCGAACGGCGCAGTAGCGTCGTCCTGCGCGAGCGGAGCCGTGGTAAGCAACAATCCTGCACAGGCTAGCGTGACAAAGAAATGCGCGCGGCGCTTCACGTTCCCTCCTCGACCAGCGCGGGCATCTTAGTTGCTGCCGCAGCCCCTTCGCAAGCCGATGCGTGGCCGAAAAAAAACAGGGGCCAGCGAGCTGGCCCCCTGAAATACTGACGCATGCGGCGAAAGTTACGGCTAAAGTTTCTTGGCCGTCCACTGAATGGTGTTTTCGCGCATGGTCAAGGTGCCCTTCATCGAGCCGCCGTCCACCGTGCCCTTGAATTCCTGCGTGAACTTGCCGTTGGGAGTCTCGCGCTCCACCACGATAGTGACTTCCTTGCCCTTCACCGTGCCGCTGATGGGGGTATCGCCGCGGCGGCCGCTCATGGTGCCTTTGAGATTGGCGCCGGTCTGTTCGAGGGTCAGCGTGGAGGTTTGCGGCCCGCGCGGTCCTTCGAAGCTCAACTCCCACTTGCCGGCGACATTCGCGGGCTTTTCCTGCGCCGCACCCACGGCTACGAATGCAAGAACCGCCACTGCCAACACCGCCCACCGCCAAATCATTTTGCTGCTCATTTTCGTACTTCCTCCGAATGCCCTAAACCCGCTCTACGCCAAGAAGTCGCGCGGGAGAGAGCCGTTACAGTTCGACGGCGCGTTGCCTCCGGGGGTTTCATGCGCGCCACCAGGAGCTAACGGCTGGCGGCCGCGGCGCGGCGGGAAACATAGTCGGCAACATAGGCCTCGAAAGCCTTTTCCAGCTTTTGTGTAATCGGGCCGGGCGCGGCGGGCAGTTTGTTGCCGGCGACTTCGCCCACGCCCAACAGGTTGCGATTGGTGGAAGACATGAAGACCTCGTCGGCCGAGTAGAGGTCTTCTGGCTTCAGGGTGGCCTCTTCCACCGCGACGCCTACAGTGGGGCCGATTTCGAGCAGCAGACCGCGGGTTACACCCTCGAGGCAGCCGGAGGAGAGCGGCGGGGTGAGCACCTTGCTGCCGCGCACGCAGAAAATGTTGGCGGCGGTGCATTCGGCCACTTCACCGCGCTCGTTGAGCAGCACCACTTCATCCCAGCCGCCTTGCTGCGCCTCGTGAAGGTTCCACACATTGTTGAGCCATGAGGTGGTCTTGACGCCGGCCAGCGGCGAGGCGGCGTGGCGGCCCTCCGTGCGAAGGCCGAGCCGCACTGGCTCGCGATAGCTGGGCAGTCCGGCGGAGTAGATGATCAAGTCCACCTTCGGCATTGGCTCTTCGCTCTGCCAGAAACCGGTTGCGTTGTAGACGATGTAGATGCGCGCCGTGCCTTCGCGCACCTGATTCGCACGCAGCACTTCATCAACCTGGGCCCGCACTTTTTCGGCCTCGAAGGAGAACGGGAGGTGCGTGCGCGCGGCATCTTTCTCCAGCCGGCGCCAGTGACGCTCGAAAGCGAAAGGCACGCCGTCGAAAACGCGTAACGTGGTGAACAGGCCCCAGCCGCTCAGCAGCCCGGCTTGGCCGGGGGAAAGGCGCACTTGCTCCATCGGCGACAGGCGTCCGTTATGATGCGCGAAGCGGTGAATCATCGGCCCTCCGGCTCTCGCGGGCCATTCTACCTGATTCGCGGCGCTCCGGCATTTGCCTGTTGCCGGCGCGGCGCGATCACTTGCGAAGCTTGTCGAGGAGCGGGAAGAGGAGGACAGAGAGGGCAGCGTTGAGCAGCGAAGCGATGAGCAGCTCGGTGCTGAAAAACACTTCGGACTCCTGCAGCAGCAGGAGCCGGGTGGAAGCAAAGATGACCTGATGGACGTGGAAGAAAGCGAAGGTGAGCAGGGCGCGCGCGAAGGGATGCTCGACGTCGAGCCGCGCCCCAATGGAGGAAGCGCCGAAACCCACCAGCGTCTTGGCAATGCCGTAAAGGCCGACCGGGATGTGACTGAGAGCGTCCTGCAGCAGGCCGACGGTCATGCCCAGCAACAAGCCGCTGGAAGGGTTGCGGCGGCTCAAGCCGAAATAAAGCGTGATCAGCAGCGGCAGCTCGAGCAGGCTGGCCCGCGGAAAATACTTCGGCAGAAACGTTTGCAGAAGCAGCGCAAAGAACACCGTGCCCCACACGGCGAGAAACGCGTACTTGTGCACTTCGATGTGCTGTTCGACTTGATCGCGCAGGGCCATCAGGGCAGGCGAACCAGCCTTTCGACCGACGCTCTCTCTTGCAGACCCACAGCGTGGTGCGCCGAAAACAGAATTGATGACCGGGTGATCGGGTGCTGGAGTGATTGAAAACCGGCAGAGGGTCGTGTGGTCATTGCGGCTGGCCCGCCGGCGCAGGTTTCGTCGCCACGGGCTGCGACGCAGACGGCGTTGCAGGAGCCGCCGCGGATTGCGGCAGCATCACTAGAACTTCTTCCAGGCGGTCGAGGCGCGCGGCGGGGCGGACACGAATCTTCTGGAAAGGCAAGCCGGGCGCGGCGTCGAGCACTTCACCCACCGGCAAATCCTTGGGGAAGATGCGGTCCTGCCCGGAGGTAATGATGCGCTGGCCGGGCAGCACCGGCTCGCCGCTGATGACGTAGTCCATCAACAGCCAGGGCTCGGCCAGCTTGCCGGAGCCTTTGACCACGCCCTGGGTGCGCGAATCGGCGAACATCACGCCGACGCCGCTTTCCTCATCGCTCAGCAACAGCACCTGCGAAGTGTCGGCAAACACTTCGAGCGTCTTGCCGACCACGCCCTCGGGAGTAATCACGGGAAGGTTGCGGCGCAGGCCGTGGGCTTCGCCGCGATTGATGAACAGGATGCGGTTGGCGCCGGCCGCGGCGCTTGAGCCGATGACGCGCGCGGCCACCATCTGCGCTTCGCCGCGCGTGGATTGGAATTGCAGCAGCGCGGCCAGCCGCATCGCTTCCGCGGCCTGGCCTTCGAGTTCCTGATTGCGCAGCTTGAGGCGCGCGTTCTCGGCCAGCAGCTCCTGATTGCGCTGGTGCGTGCCCTGCAGGCCGACGTAGCGGTCCCACGCGCCGGCGACGCCGTCCACGGCCCACGCGCCGGCGCGCTGGAACGGCGAAACCATCCACACGGCCCACACGCGAATCAGGCGCACTTCGCCGCGACCGTCTTCCGAACGGCGGATCTGCATCGCCAGCAGCAGCACTTGCGCCAGCAGCACGGCGCCCAGCAGGGCCAGAGAACGGTGTTTGGTGGGGACGACGTAGAGCATGACCGTGACCGATGCCGCGCCGCGGCGCTAGTCGATGCACACCTGGCGCAGCAGCTTGAAATTGCTGAGCATCTTGCCGGTGCCGAGCACCACGGATGCCAGCGGATCGTCGGCGATGGAGACGGGCAGGCCCGTCTCTTCGCGGATGCGCTTATCGAGGTTCTTCAGCAGCGCGCCGCCGCCGGTGAGCACAATGCCGCGGTCGCTGATGTCGGCGGAAAGCTCGGGCGGCGTGCGCTCGAGGGCGACGCGGATGGCGTTGAGAATCGTGGCCACGCATTCGGAGAGCGCCTCGCGGATTTCGCTGTCGTCAATGGTGATGGTGCGGGGCACACCTTCGATCAGGTTGCGGCCCTTCACTTCCATGGTGAGCGGCTTCTCGAGCGGGTAGGCGGAGCCGAGTTCGATCTTGATTTGCTCGCCGGTGCGCTCGCCCACCAGCAGGTTGTACTTGCGCTTCAGGTAGTGCATCACGGCTTCGTCCATTTCGTTGCCGGCCACGCGCACCGAGCGCGAATAGACGATGCCGCTCATGGAAATCACCGCGATGTCGGTGGTGCCGCCGCCGATATCCACCACCATGTTGCCGGAAGGCTCTTCAATCGGCAGCCCAGCGCCGATGGCCGCGGCCATGGCCTGCTCCACCAGGTACACCTCGCTGGCCTTGGCGCGGTAAGCGGAGTCCTGCACGGCGCGCTTTTCCACCGGCGTGATTTCGCTGGGCACCCCAATCACGATGCGCGGATGCACCAGCATGCGGCGGTTGTGCGCCTTCTGGATGAAATAGGTGAGCATCTTCTCGGTAACTTTGAAGTCGGCGATGACGCCGTCTTTCATCGGCTTGATGGCCACCACGTTGCCGGGTGTGCGCCCGAGCATTTCTTTGGCCTCTTTGCCGACCGCCACCACTTCGCCGGTGTTCTTGTTGATGGCCACGATGGAAGGCTCATTGACCACGATGCCCTTCCCGCGCATGTACACCAGCGTATTGGCCGTGCCCAAGTCAATGGCCAGGTCCGACGAAAACAGGCTGGAAAGGGAGCGGATGCTGTAACCGTTCTTCATTTAGGGTCTTGCCTTTCTTCCTCGCGCGCCGCCGACTGGGTACTCGTCCGAGCTAAGGGATGGCGATATTAATGTCCTTGTTCGCGGTTGCCCCGCGCCGGTTTTGCCCGACAATCTTGATCACATTGCTGCCTTTGGGGAGCGGCGGCGTGAAAAACTGGAACCGCCCGTCCGCGCCGATATTGGGCACGGTCTGGCCCTTGATCAACAGCGTGGCCCCCGGCTCGGTGCGGCCGGTGATCTCCACCACGTTGCCATGCAGTTTGGGCGGATCCAACTCCAGCAACATCGCTTCCTGCATGCCCCGCTTGTAGAGCGTGAACTTACGAGTCTCGCTCGGTTCGCTGGAACTGCCCTTGGAATCCTGTGCGGTGACCACCCAAAAATAATCGCCGCCGCGCAAACCGCTGACTACGGTGCCGGGAGAGTTGACGCGCTTTTCCGCCACCACCTGGTTGAACATGGACGATGTGCTTACGCGCAAGTGGTAGCCCACCGCGCCCTCCACCGGGCGCCAGCGGAACTCCACGGGGAGCCGCTCGGGCTCTTCCGCGGAAATGGGTTCCTGGTTCAGCGGGCTCATGGGCTGCGGAGACGCCAGCACGCGGGAAAGGGTAATCTCGCCGCCGGTGGGAAAGGCCAGGCGGTCATACTGGCTCAGGGTTACGCGCTGGCCGGCTCGCTGCACTTCGGCCGCGCCGGCTTGCACCGTGAATTCGTGCTGGTTCTTTTCCGGGTCCGTGCGGACCGCGGCCCGGCTGTTCTGTTGCACTTGCGCAATGGCGTCCTGGAAGGTGATCTCTGCGCCGGAGCTAGTGGTGCTCAGGTCGATCGCGCCGCTGCGAATCTGCACGGCGACGCGGGTCTGGTTCTGGCTCTGGCCGACGGTGTTCGATTCGACGGTGATCAGCGTATCCGGCTTGACCACGTAAGCCGTGCCGTTGGCAAAAGAGATGCGCGCGATGCCGTCGCCAGACGTGCGGATGACGTCGCCTTTGTCGAGCGTCATCTGATGGTCAGCGGGACGCCAATCGGAGGAGCCGACTTTGCGCACCTCCACGCGCCCGTCGAGCTGCACAAAGCGAGCTTGATTGGAGACCACCGGCGGCGGTCCTGCGGAGCTGGTGCCCACGCTCTCTGAAAGCTTGTTGAGGACGGCTTCAAACGACGCGCGGTGCACGAAATACCAGCCGACCAGCAGCAAGCCAACCGCGGCAAAGATCATTAGGAAGACAGACCGGTAGGTCACCGTGGTCCAGTAGACCTGCATGCCCGGTTGTCTGTGCCTGCCGGATTGACGCGGGTCGGCCATTGCAAAATCAACCGATTCTGCAATCTAGCACAGCGGTACCCCCCTTTCAACAAAGCCCGGGGAGTGTTGTTGCAAACAGTACCGCCAGGGCGCGCCGCAAAGCCGTGACGAGGCGGCGGCTTTCAAGAAAGGGCGCGGGTGGTCTATAATGGGTCGTTTTTGAAACCGACGGAAGGATTTCCCTGCATGCTGAAGTTTCTTCAGAAACGAGGAATGGGCGCACGCATCGTGCTGGGCTTTGTGGCCGTGGTGATCGGGCTGGCCATGGTGATCACGCTGCTGCCGGGTAGTATGGGCCCCACGGTGCAGAGCGCCGACGCGGTGGCGCAGGTGGGCAACCGCACGATTTCGATGGCGCAGGTGCAGGCGCAACTGCGCCAGATCACCGAAGGACGTCAGATTCCGCCGGCGTTGCAGGCGATCTACGCCGAGCAGGTGATTGACAATCTGGTGTTCGACGAAATGCTGGAGGTAGAAGCGGAGCGCATGGGCATCCGCGTGACGCCGCAGGAGCAGGCTGAGCGCATTCGCCGCGCCATCCCCAGCGCGCAGGGCGGCAATACCGATCAATACCGGCTGGACGTCGAAACGCGCACTGGGCTCACCGTTCCGGCGTTCGAAGAACAAATCCGCAAGTGGATCCTGCGTGAAAAATTCGCGCAACTGGTGACCGACGGCGTGACCGTGGCGCCGGAGGAGTTGGAGCGCGAGTTCCGCAAGCGCAACGAGAAAATCACCATCGAGTACGCGCTGGTGTCGCCGGATGCCATGCTGGCGCAAATAAATCCAGCCGGCAGCGAATTGAAAGCCTACTACGAGAAGAACGTTTCCAAGTACCAGGTGCCGGAGCGGCGCATCATCCGATTCGCGCGGCTGACCGATGCCGACGTGCGCGCGCGTGTGCAGGTGACCGACGAAGACTTGCGCGCCTACTACAACGAGAATATCACGCGCTTCCAGCTCCAGAACCGCGCCAAAGTACGGCGCATCATGTTCAGCACGCTGGGCAAGACGGAGGCGGAAGTGGAAGAAGTGCGCCGCAAGGCCGAAGGCGTGCTGGCGCAAGCCAAGCGGCCGGGCGCGAAATTTGAGGATCTGGCCAAGCAGCACTCCGACGACAGCAACTCGAAGGACAAAGGCGGCGACATCGGCTGGATCGTGCCGCAGCAGACGGAAGCTGAGTTCGAGCGCGTGGCTTTTTCGCTGCCCAAAGGCGCCGTCTCCGATCTGGTGAGAACGAAAATCGGCTTCGACATCATCAAGGTGGAAGAGCGCGAACAGGCGCGCACGCAACAGCTGGACGAGGTTCGCGGGGCCATCCTTCCGGCGGTGTTGGAGTCGAAAGTAAGGCGCACGGCACAGGAGATTGAAGATAAGGTGGCCGAAGCTTCACGCATGGACACGCGAAAGAAGCTGGACGACATCGCGCGCGAGTTCAATCTGCGCGTCAGCGAAGCAGGCCCGGCCAGCGTGCGCGAGCCGTGGGGCGAGCTGGGCTTCAGCCCGGAGATGGACGATGCCGTCTTCCGCCTGCGTGCGGGCGAGGTGAGCCCGCCGCTGCGGCAGGAAAACGGCTTCGTGGTGCTGGAGCTGAAGCAATCGCTGCCCGCGCATCAGGGGACGTTTGAGGAAGTGCGCGCGCAGGCGCTGGAAGATTTCCGCCGCGAGAAGGCCGGAGAGATGGCCAAGGCGCGCGCCGAAGAGCTTGCGGCCAAGGTCAAGGGAGGCGCAGCGCTGGCGGCGGCTGCGAAAGCCGCGGGACTCACCGTAAAGACTAGCGAGCCTTTCACGCAGGGCGGAACAGTGGGCGAGCTCGGGTCGGCGCGTGCGCTGGCGGCGGCGTTTTCGATGGCCCCGGGCACGGGGGGACCGGCGACGTCACTGGGCGCGAACTGGGTGGTGTACCGCGTGGTGTCGCGCGAAGGCGTCAAGCCAGAGGAGTTCATGACGCAGATGCAGGCGGTTCGCGACTCAGTGCTGCAGAGCAAGCGCTCGCTGGCCTATGAGTCGTTCCGCGAAGCGCTGCGGCGGCGGCTGATCAGCGAAGGCAAGTTGCAGTACAACGAAGAAAACCGCAAGCGGCTGAGCAACCCCAACTCGTAGGCTCTGAGCGGCTCAGGGAATGCTGGGGCTGATGGCGTTCTTGAGCAGAATCAGGGTGATGATGGCGGCGGCGATGGTGAGGCCCGTGGCCGTCTGAATCACGCGGGCGCGGCGCGCGGCTTCTTTCCCCACACCTTCGATTTCCTGCGGCTCCTGTTCGAGCAGCACGCGGTAGGCGGTGGCCTCCGCAACCGGATGGACTTCCGAGCCCACCATCACTTCAAGTGAGCCCTTCAGACTGGTGACCAGCAGTTCATTGGGGCGGACGAACGCCACTTCCGCGTGCGTCGGCTGCGTGCTGGCGGGATAGATCTGCACATCGTGAGTGCGCACCACCACACGCTCGTCGCCGGTGGTGGAAAAGCCCACACCTCCCTGGCGAAGATTGGCGACGTGCCAGCCCTGTGCTTCGTCCATCGCAAGGGAAGTGCCGGGCTGCAGGTAAAGCTGGGCGGAGGCCAGGCGGACGCGCAGAGAGCCTTCGGCGGTGGTGGAAAGCGTATCGCCGGAGAAAACCGTGGCGCCGGAGAGCGCTTCCGCGCTGCCCACGCGCGCCTTATCGGCATGCAGCACCACGCCGATGGCACGCGGAGCTGCCGATAGCGGCGCGGCTGCAAGAGCGGCAGCCGTCAAAAGCGCAAAGACAACCCGACCCCAACGCACGATGGCCTCCCAAGTATGGCTGCGAGCCAGTCTAGGAGCCGCGGACAGGCGTGGAAAGGGCTTTGCCGCGATGTGTGGCGAAGTGGTAAAGGGTTGTTGTAGCGGCTACTTACGGCCAAGCGACGGTCGGGGAGCAGCCGCCGCGCCGTCGTACACCGGGTCCGCCATGCCGGTGAACTCGCCGCTGGCCGGGTCGAAGGCCACCGCATGCACGATGCCGACGTGACGCAGCGATTCGCTGCGCTCGACCACTTCGAGCTCGAAGCCCGCGGCGCGCAGGGCATCGAGCGCGGCAGGCGGGAAGCCGGCATGAATGCGCAGGCGCGTCCGCTGGCAATAGAGCCGCGGTGCGGCGACAGCGCGGTCGAGCGGCCAACCGCGGTCCACCACGTTGCTGATCACCTGCAACACGGCGCCGGGGATGCGCGCGCTGCCCGCCGCGCCCAGCGCCAGCACGGGGCGCCCGTTGCGCAGCACGATGGTGGGCGTCTGCTCGGTCTCGTCGCGCAGGCGCGGCGTGGGCTCGCCATCCATGCGGTAGCTGTGCGCGTAGAGGAAGCCCAGCTCCGGCGTGGCCAGGCCGTCGCCGAAGCGCGGGCCGATGGAAGTGGTCAGCGAGACGGCGTTGCCCGCGGCGTCCATCACGGCGAGATGAGTGGTTTCGTGGCGGTCGGGCGGCGGGTTGGAGGCGGGCGGCTTCCCTGCCCCGCGCGTGGAGAGCTTCGCGCGAATCATCTCAGCGCGCTGGCGGCCGAACTCCGGCGAAGCCATCTCTTCGAGCGTGTAGCCGGTGGGCTTAGACGTGAGGCTGCCCACCTGCTGCGGGCGGTCTTCG
>Ga0187893_10012387_pt1 | contig 12109 bp, 16 predicted proteins | sample MA1701074metaG_FD_139574 | JGI IMG/M metagenome (GOLD analysis project Ga0187893, IMG submission 139574) | White microbial mat communities from a basaltic lava cave in the Kipuka Kanohina Cave System on the Island of Hawaii, USA - MA170107-4 metaG ... | reverse complement strand
GGACTGGGCGATCAGCGCGTCGAGATTGCCATGATGCGCACGCCGGACGGCCACGGCCGGCTCGAGCTCTCCCGCTTCCTAACGCCGCCTGCCATCGCGGATCACCGCAACGCTCCGGTGAACGCTCTAGGCTACCTCCGGGTCATGTTCGCCGTGGACGACATCGACGAGACGCTTGAAAGGCTCCACAAGCGCGGCGCGCAGCTCGTAGGTGAAGTAGTCCAGTATAAAGACGCGTATCGGCTCTGCTACATCCGCGGGCCTGAAGGGCTTCTCATCGGACTCGCCCAAGAGCTCAGCTGAGCGCAATACGAAGACAATGACGAGGAGCGTCCAATGTCAGCGACCGCGTCTCACAAAGGTAAGTTTGTAACGGCACGGGAGCTCAATGAAATCAGCGGTTCGGATATCGCAGATGTCAGTTGCAAATTGATCGTGACGGTTTAACCTTCGGGCGAACAATTCACCTGGCCGTATCGTCGCCAAACCACCGAGTGATCATTGATCGTCCCTCTGCGGCGGGTCAAGGAAGCAACGGGCGTTTTCCGTGAAGGTGTAGGCTCGTAACTCCGCACGGCACGGGAACATCGACAGGCCAGTGAGTCAGATGGACATGAACTTGCTCGCGCCGGTGGTATCCGTAATATCCCATCGGAGCTGACTTTCACGGAGAGTCCGTAGTTCGATGCGCCAGTGGCAGCTTTGGTCCTACTCATCGGATCCGCTCAGCCCGCAAGTTCTACTGGCCGAACGACCGCGCATAGGCCACGATTCTAGCGGAGTTGTTCAGCACCATCGCGCCGTCTATCACATGAATTTATGGAAGAAGCGACCGGGCCGTTTGCAAGGGTCGGTATGGGTACAAACCCAACTCGAAACTTGGTCTAACAGAGTACGAGGGTGTCCGAAATAGCTGAGCAGATCAGCCGGCTAGGAGACTTCGCATGCTCGGCCTTGGCCACAACTGGATCACGAAGGTGTCGGATGCCTTGGTCGAACTCGACGGTCTCACTGATTTCCTCTATCTTCACGACAACCGATTGACCTCGCTGCCGCCGTCACTCGGAGCGGCTGACCTCGTTGAGCTAGAGTTGTAGAACAAGGCGCAGACCTTCATCGACGGAGCCCTGCAGGCGCGGCGGCAGGCTGCCGGCGTGCTCGGTCAGGAAACTACGGTCGAGGGTCAGCAGTTGCGATACATTCACCACCGAGTCAACGGAGAGGCCGGTCGAGCGTGCAGGCAACAGAACATTACCAGGTGCCTCGGCAAGTTCCAAGTTGCTGGTGATCACGGCTACGATTGCAGTTTGAATGCGACTGCGGTTGAAGGAGTTTGCTTGCACTACAAGCACGGGCCGCCGATACCCAGCCTCGGAGCGACGAGGCTCTGGCAAATCAGCCCACCAGATCTCTCCCCGCTGAATCTCGTCCATAGCTACCAGGAGTCCCTTTCGAGGGATTTCAGTTGGGCGCGATGTAATGCGGAATCCACCTTCGCGGGCCGCCTGGAATACACTTCATCCAGGCGGTCTGTGACTGCATCTGCTTGGTGCCGTTTCAGGAACTCCGAAATCGCCGTGGCGTATAATCTACTTCTCGAAACGCGGAGGCGGCGGGCGGCAGCTTCCGCCAGATGGAAAAGGTCGTCAGGTACTGAGACAGCAGTCTTCACGCATCTAGTATAACCTGAGTTATACTCGATGTTTGTGCATTCGTCCTCACTTTAACTGGAGGGAATCGGAAGCGACCGGCGAGACCGTGGTCGAGCCAGTTGAGAGAGGAGCGGGCTTGCCGTCTTCGGTTTTTAGATCCAGTAGATTTTGCGCGTAGGCTCGGTTACGGGAAAGGATAAAGTCGAACATTGATTTCTCGTTGGGTGCCTCCTTGGTCGAAGGAGTAGCACGGAGGTCAAGGGGTCAGATATAGGAAAAATTGCAAGTTGATGAGGGAAAAGGCGCAAATATTTTGAAATGGCTTGTGACTGCTTCCATGAATGGTTGAAGAAAGTTGCTTCCCTTGGGCGTCGTTCACAAGCGCGATACGGGTGTTTCCCGGCCAAGTGGCTGCTGATAGGCTACCCGAGGCGACTACTCAGTAGCATTCGGTCGGTGCTGTGTCCCGTGGCAGCTTCGTGGCCGGGCTTCTTATTGTGGGGGCTCACCTTTTTTCCGCGTGCATAGGCGACAGGGTCGTTTTGAGGACGTAGTATCATTTACCAATTGATGTACGACCCATTTGTCCCGGGCCGATTCACCGTTGTCGAGCGGAGCATGCAGGCGTTCGACGCCGCCCGCAACCGCAGCTTCCCTTGCGACGTCTGGCATCCAACGGAACCGGTTGGAATTTGCCCGACCATCCTTCTCTCTCATTCGAGCGGCGGCAGCGGCCGGCGAGGCTACACATTCCTGACGAATCACCTGGCCAGCCATGGCTACATCGTTGCGGGACTGAATCACTCCGAACTCGTCGCGCCCGAGCTCGGACGTCGAGACGGCGAAACTCCTGAACAGCGGGCCACGCGAGCCGAAGCCGTCATCGCGAACCGCGTTCCGGACATTCGATTTCTTCTCGACTATCTTTCGACCGAAGCGCAACTCAAACTCGCCCCTGTCGGAATCGTCGGGCACAGCTTCGGCGGCTGGACAGCGCTCGCCTCTCCCGACGTAGTGCATGAAATCCGGGCGGTTGTGGCGCTTGCGCCCGGCGGAAGTTCGAATCCGAGGCCGGGGATTCTACCAGCGAAGCTGGCGTTTAAGTGGGGCCGCGACGTCCCGACGCTCGTTCTGGTGGCGGACAACGACGTCTGCCTTCCGATCGACGGTATGTACGAGATTTTCGAAAGAATACCTGCCGCGAAACGCATGATCGTTCTTCGCCGCGCCGACCATATGCATTTCATGGATAACGTCGAGCAGATGCACGAAACGCTCCGGACCTCGCCGCCTTGGATTCCGGAGTTAGATTACCTGCAGAAGGAAATGCGTCCGATTGCCGAACTCTGCACTGGCGAACAATCTCACTTGTTCGTCCGAGGACTCACGGTCGCGCACTTTGACGCCGTGCTGAAGCAAAATGACCAAGCCCGCCGATTCCTCGCCGGCAACATTCAGGCCGAACTCGCGTCCCGCGGCTTAGAGTCCTTCGTGCATGCGGCTGCATAGGGGTAACTTTAGTCGCCCGCGCCAGCCGAATACCGGCCTTCGGGCTTATCCTTCACGAGCCAATTCTGGGAAGTCGCCGGGTGCTCATCTGGTCTGCGCCGAGTCGCGCAGTGGGCCCTTCCCTGATGTCTGTGTTCGGTAACGTAACGTGTAACGCGCTTGCGTTGGGGATTCGCCGGTCACGTGAGCGAGAGATCCCAACGGTGATCCTTGCCGCCGAGGGGTCGCGACCTAGATGCTGACGCCCGCATCGCGCGCAATGCGAAGCGCGAGCCCAGGCTTCAGGTTCTTGTTCCCGTGTACGGGAATCGAGATCACTTTACGTTCACCAGGTTTGGAATAGATATGGTGACTCCCATTGATGCGCCTCAGCGACCAGCCACTCGCCTCAATTAGCCGGCACATCTCCGGCCCCGTGATCGATTTCAAACGGCCACATCCAGAATCTGAATTCTTGAGTCGGGCTCCTGTCCCTGTTCCCTGAGGACCTCGAGTACCCCGGCAATGGCCTCGCGGATGTTCTGCTTGAGTTCATCCACCGTTTCTCCCTGAGAGTAGCAGCCCGGAAGAGCCGGAACCTCGCCCCAAAACCCGCCCTCCGGATCCTCGTGGATGATAACGGCGTATTTCTGCACGTCTTGATTCTGGCACAAAAACCAACGATGCTATCGAGTCGCAGGCTCCGGTGAGCCACTTGAGCGAGAAGTCGCCATCGCGCCGTTATCGGAGAACGCTACGGTTCGATGCCCATGCGGTCGTTCACCGCTCCGCGAATTCGCTGCTTGCAACCGAGATAACGCTCCGTCGTCTGGACGGAGACATGGCCCAACAGAAATTCGATCTGGTCCGTCCAACTCCCCTCCGGCATCGCGGCACAGGCGAGCGCAGGTCCAACGGACGTCGTGCGGGGCTAGATTTTCAATGGCTGCTGTTTGGCGCATTCCTTCACGACGTGCCACACGACTCGCTCCGTTATGCCGTTGCCCCAGACCTTGCCCGCCCGGCAAACGCACCTAAACACGCGGCCTTCGCTCACGCCAGCGGAGGCAAGCCAGCAATCGATGGCGCTCTTGACCCGATCCGGAACGGGCGCCGTCCGAATATGCCGGGCCTTCCCGACGAGATCGACGATGGCCCAGTGGTCTTCCCGTCGTTGAAGATGGGCCATATCCAGCTCTACTACCTCTTTCCGGCCCAGCCCGCAACCCAAGAGGGATCCCGAGCAGTGCTCGATCCCGCTTGCCCTTTGAGCGTGTCAGGGTCAGGCACCTGCCAGAGCGCCTTTGCCCGATCGGTGGTGAGCCAGTTGCCCAGACGAACACCGAGGTTCTTCGGCCCCTTGACTCGCTTAATGCCGGCGAGATCCGGGCTGAGCAGGCCGGAATCTGCGGCCTCGTACGCCAGCCGACGGACGGCCGCGAGCCTGCCGTTAATCGTGCCCGGGGCAAGCTGACGTGATTCCAGGTGGATTCGATAGCGGGTAACAACAGCTCTGTTGAAGGATAACCTCGGTTCGGAACAGTACCAGGCGATGAACTCGTCTATCGCGTGCCGGTATCCTCGCTGAGATTCCATCGAGGGCAGGCTATTGAGAACCGCCGATTTTGCCTGGTGAGGTCAGACAGATTCAAGCTCTGCTTCGGAGAAGACTTGCGGCCGCAGCCGCGTTTGCTACGTCTCATGAACTGGGGCCTCCAAGTCCCCGCAATCGAGTACGTGGTGATATCCCTGGAGTTCCGATGGCGTTTAACTGGGAGCGAGAGATGGAGGCCATGGTTCTTAGCGCCAGTGAAGAGTCGCTCATCCAAGTTATTCGGATGCTTCCGCCGGCCGAGGCAAGGAAGGTGCTAGTTTGGGCGCAGCAACTTGCGGATCTCGGGCGCGGGCGGCGTGTTGACTGGTCGGATTCCTGGTCGGACGACGATCTTCGGGATGCTACAGTCGCATCTCTCGAACGGTTTGAGCAGCAGGAGCGGGAAGAGCGTTGAAGCCGGGTGATGTCGTAGTCGGCGCGTTTCCAGGCGCAGACACGACGAAGATCCGGCCCGCTGAGGTGCTCTCGACTGAGCTCTACCATCGTCATCGGCCGGACGTAATCGTTGGTCTGATCACAACACAGAGCCCGAAAGAATTGGCTCCGACGGATTGCGAATTGCGCGATTGGTGACAGGCTGGACTTCATCAGCCGTCTTTCTTTAGGTTGTTCCCCGTGACGTCGCTGCAGCGTGAAGTACGCCTGATTGGGCGGCTTTCTGAGTCCGATTGGACTTCAGTTCGTGCGTGCTTCAGAGCGGGTTTTGGCACCGACTGAGTTGCCGCCGATTTGTGTTCGGTGCGCCACTTGGCAGTCTCGTCGCGGTGCCGCCGAATGAGGGCGGCCGCAGACAGCCCCGGTTCACAGGGGAGCATCGGGCAAACCGTCAAGTTGACCAGATCCACCCAACTTCCGAATGGCGCGGCACTCACTACAAACGGAACCGATAATAGAAGTCGGGGAAGTTCATCTTCGAAGCTTAACGACTACTTCCGCCCTCTGCGGATTCACCAGGGGATCTCCACACGGCGGAGCAGCATCAGATCGCTCCCGGATTGATCGGTCTGGCCCCACAACAGAATGCGACCGTCCGGCGAAACCGCCAGCCTGCCGATACTCGGCTCGGCGTTGATCTCCAGCACCTGGTGGCTATCCTGGCTGGCGAAACTGTAGTAGCGAATCGAGAAGCCCGGTGCCGAGCGATCTTTCGCCGGGATGTAATAGATACCCTCCGGTGTGACGGCAAAACTCAGAAAGCCGAATACGGGAGAGACGATGCCGGTTTCTTCCCCACCGCCCGGCGGAACCCTCCAGACTCCCTGGGATTTGTAATAGTAGATGAACCGTCCGTCCGCCGACTCAAACGGCATATGGCCGCCCGTCCGCGTAATCTGTACCGGATTCGATCCGTCTGGATCGATCCTCCAAATCTGGTTGATACCGGTACGGGTGGACCCAAAGTAGATGTGCTTCCCATCGTGGGAGTACGTGGCGACTCCGTCGGACGCGGGATCTTTTGTGAGGCGACGCGGTGTGCCGCCGCTGGCCAAAACGCTGTACACGTCGTATTGGCCTTCGCGCACCGAGTCGAACACGATATGTGACCCGTCAGGGCTCCACGCCGGTGAGCCGACAGTCGCCATCGACGTCAACTGTACGGGATTCGATCCGTCGCTGCGGCACGTCCATAATTCCTCCGAACCGCTCCGCGTCGAGACGAAGACGATTTGCCGTCCATCGCGAGAGAACTGTGGGACCAAGTCCTGCATCGTGGAGGCGATGAACGGCCTTGGAGCACCGGCGGGACGGCCGCGATCGGTCAGTTCGACTTGCCAGATGTTGGTGTCCAGTCGAGTGGATGAGTAGGCGACTTGTCCGTTGGGAGAGACAGCCACCGAGGAGACGTCATTTCCCGCAGCCGCAATCCGGAACGGCGCCCGCGGCTGTTTCGAACGGGGATCGAGCAGCCAGAGACCGGTGCTGTTGCTGCTGCCCCCCGCCCATGGCTTCGCGGCGATCAGGCCTCGGCCTCCGGGCAGCCATGCCAGACTCCTGGTTCCCCCATCATCGTTCGGATCTACCTGGACAGGCGGTCCCGCTGGTGCGAAATCAGGTGTCAGAGGCATCTGGACCATGAGGTGCAACCAGTAGCGGCTGCCCCGCAGGAAGGCCAGGGTTCGGCCGTCAGGAGAGAACGCCGGAGCTACATCACCGCCCCCGTCACGCTTGAGCGCCGGGGTGAGCCGCCGGCGCTGCCCCGTGTCCACGGAGATCAGATTGAGGCACAGTTGCCCATCGGCGCGCCCTTCATCTTCGGGCGCAATGCCCGGGTACGCCAGCCATTTTCCATCCGGAGACCAAGCCACAAAAGCGTGAGGCGAATGAGTCCGCAGTGGCGCCAGGTTGGTTTCCAGTCGCAGCTGTGACCGCACCGGCGATTCCACGAGCTTGACTTCCGGCCCTCCATTCGCTGGAACCAGAAAAACGGCTGCGGTGGACGGTCCGACAAGCCGGCCGAGGGCAATGCGTTTTCCATCGGGGGACCACGCCGGGCTGAAGTCGTTTCTGGGATCGTCGGTCAGGCGCACCAGCTTTTCCGAATCGATGGTTTTCACATAGATGTCGTAATTGTCCTCCCGGTTGCCGTCCCACGAGAAGGCAATTTGGCGGCCATCGGGCGAAAAATTCGGATCCAATTCCAAGCCACGGTAACTCGTCAGGGGGATCGGTTCAATCCGCGAGATGGCGGGGCGGCCGGAACTCCCCTTGGAGACCCAAAATGCAAATCCACCAACCGCTGCCAGCCCCAACACGGCGACCCCAGCGCCGATCCAACGGAGCTGGCGCCGCATCGGCAGGGGAGCAGGTCCGGGAAGAGCCGTAGGAATAGGATGCTCCAGCTCGCCAGCCGCAGGTTCGACGGCCTCGGGAGCCGTCCAACGGACAGGCGCAATAAAGCGATAGCCTTTGCGAGGGAGAGTCTCGACGAAGACCGGATTGTCAGCTGAATCCCCCAGGGCCTGCCGGACCTTTTTCACGGCCGTGTTCAAACCTTGCTCGAATTCCCCGTATTCGGCGCCATGCCAAAGAGCCTCCTGAAGTTCTTCCCGGCTGACGAGCATTCCCTTTCTCTCGATCAGCATGCTCAGCAGTCGGAACGGCTGCTCCTGCAATTTGACTCGATGCCCGTCCTTCCACAGTTCCCCCGTGGCGAGATTGGCTTCGAGAGTCCCGAAGCGTACTATCGACGACTGGTCAGGCTGTAACGACATTCCTTACGTGTGGCTTCATTTTAGAACAGTCGCAGAATCCGGCAAAACCCTTCCGATCCCTGAGTTCACAGTCTTCAGCAAGCTTAATAGATTCAGGCTCTTGGTGGTTCACATGCAGTTCTTGCCGAATCCAGCCGCTATCGATTGAAGGTAACCCTCCGATCGCCAAAACTCGACGCATGCACGTCGATTTTCGGTATTTCTTATTGGGCGCGGGATTCTTTCCATGCGCCGGTGTGGCCGCCCCGGACCCGCCAGAAGGCACTGCCTATGGATTCTTTACCTCGAAGTACGTGATCGAGATGAGGGTCAGCTTTCCGGATCGCTACGAAGGAAAGCGGCTATCGGTGTACCGGAGCAGCGACCCGGGGAAGGAGGTATGTCTTCCGGCGTCGCCGGGTGCTTCGGGCTGTCTGGAAAGCTTCGTCGGAGCGGCTGCCGTTGTCGAGTTCACGGCGAGCCGGATCTTGGGAGACGGACCGGCGAAGGGATCGATCCGCGAAGTAGTCACCGTGGTGGACCAGAGCCCGGGACTACCGGACCGGCCACCGTACTCTATGAACGCCAAGCTAGTCAACGGCATCGCCAGCGATGTGCAGGCCTTTGGCTACGACGAAAGTCCCCTACCGGCAGCGGCGCGGGCTGCCGAACGGGAGGCGGCGAAGGCAGTATGGCGCCGCTACCGCCAGGAACTCTATTTGGAGAAAGACAAGCAACCCTTCGCCGTCGTCGAGTGGCTCCATACTACAACTCGTATCCGAATCCTCAAGGTGGAATCGCCGCCTTCCCTTCGGCAGCGGGCGCCCCGGTGATCGAACTGGGGCTTTCGGAGTTCTCCACTTTCTGTTGGTCGGCGATCCGTCAATTGACCCGAGCGGCTCCCGTAGCGTGAAAGCCCAGTTGACGGTTAGCGCGTGATCCGCTCGGAGCACGAGCAGGGCGGTTCTTGCCACGTTCCTGGAACGCCGTTCTCCGGGGTCTAAAAGGCAAGGGACCGACAGTAGTCTTGTTTCCATTTTTCCTATCATTCACCGGGCAAACGTAAGTATGCTGGGTTGCGAGTATGCGACTGCCGTCAACGACTCTCGTCCTCGCCGCCTTCGGCATCTCATGTACAACCATGCCCACACCGATTTCTCCTGACACCCTGATTACCCAAGAACGGGCTGCGCTCGATCGGTGGGGTAAGGGCGACCCGGGCGGCTACCTATCGATCTACGATCCTGAGATCACGTACTTTGACCCAGCGAGAGAAACACGCGCGGACGGGCTTCCGGCGATGCAGGCCTACTACGCGCCGATCACGGGCAAGATCAAGGTAGATCGCTACGAGATGATCGCACCAAAAGTGCAGAGCCGCGGCGACGTTGCCGTTCTGAGCTATCAGTTGATCAGCCATGGCACTTCCGCTTCCGGCAAGCCCTATGTCGTTCGGTGGAACTCAACGAAGGTCTATGCGCGCTCGGGAAGCGATTGGAAACTTTTTCATGACCATTGGTCGTATATCAAACCGGACCTGAAAGAGCCGAGCCCGGAGTAGCGGCAACGCGGGCGAGATTTCCAGCTTGGATGTTTGCTATAAAGAGAAAGCACTATGTCGTCGGTAACGGCACGCTACCGAGAATATGCGCCGAGTGCTCCCCTGAAAAGCTCTGTGCGAGCGATCTTCACGTTTGCGGTCGGCTGGGAGGTTGGTAACGGCTCGCTGACACAAAGTGAACCACAACACACCTGGGAAATAACGCGTCAGCGCGGTGATCCGTTCTGGTCAAACTTGTTTGCCGACGCGCATGCATCGCTCGTGTGCTGTGTTGGAGGCAGCTATTCGATCGAGGACCTCTGGTACCCTTCACGGCCGCTTTCTCACATGATTGGCCCGATGAGTCGTTCGCATAGCACAACGCCCGGAGCCTCTTTTACTCAGGTAGGCGCGTACTTTACCGCAAGCGGAGTTGCAGATTTTCTAAAATTCCCGGTTCACGAGCTAGCTGACAGAGTGGTGGCGCTAGAAGATCTCTGGGGCGCGGAGGCGCTCAGACTCGAAGAGCGGTTGGGTGAACTCGCGAATGATCCGGAACGGGTCGCGGCTCTGGAGGCTACTTTGCTCGGAAGGCTGAAGTCCCGGCGAAGGCACCGGACGGGATTTGACCTGGGTCAGTTGACGGCCTACGCCCAACAGCGAGCGGGAATATTATCCGTTGCGGCGATGGCAGACCTCGCGGGCGTCTCCAGGCAATATCTGTCCCGAACATTCCAAGACCAAGTCGGCGTCAATCCTAAGCTGTTCTTGCGCCTCACGCGATTCCGAGCTTTGCTTGCCGCATCGTCAATCGGAACCCAACACTGGGCTGATTTGGCGACTCGCGCGGGGTTTGCCGATCAATCGCACATGATCGCAGACTTCCTCAAATTCAGCGGTTCGACTCCAGCGAGAATAACGCGATCTAACACTTTCCATCCGTTCCGTTGGTCCCCGTAAGAGGCGCAGAAAACATCCGCGCAGCAGTTTTGTTCAGGAACTCGCTCGATAGGGCCGTAGGCTTACAGATCCAGCTTGTATAGTCCGGTCACCGGAAGGTGGCTCTTTCCGAGTGGTCGGCCATCTGGACACCGACCCTTCGATCAGGCGTCGGGCCCGATGCCGATCCGGTCATTTACGGCAGATCGTATGCGTTGTTTGCAGCCGAGGTATCGCTCGGTCGTCTGGATAGAGAGGTGTCCAAGCAGGAACTGGATCTGCTCCAACTCGTCGCCCGCAGCCTGACACAGCCGAGCACAGGTCCTCCGAAGATCGTGAGGTGCCAGCTTCTCAATTCCAGCTTTGCGGGCGTACTCACGGACCACATGCCACACCGCCTTCTCGGTCAGACCTTCGCCCCAGGCCTTCCCATTCTTGTGGACCCGCCGGAACAGTTTGCCGGCCGTCAAGCTTGCTGCCTGGAGCCAGTCATCGAGCAACGCTTTGACCCATCCGGGCATCGGTATTGTTCTGGTATGGCCCGCTTTGCCTGTCAGGTCCACGATGACCCAGTGGTCCTCTCGCTGCTGAATGTGACGGAAATCCAGATTGACCGCTTCGTGCCGCCGAAGCCCGCAGGCGAGCAGGACAGCCAACAAAGCGCGATCGCGTTTGCCCTTTAGTTGTTCCATGTCGGGAGTGCGCCAAAGCCGCAGGGACTGTTCCGGCGTCAGCCAGTTTCCGAGTCGGACCCCGATTTTCTTGACGCCCTTGACACGCCGTATGCCGGCCACGAGGTCTGGGCTCAGCAGCCCGCAGTCTGACGCCTCGTAAGCAAGACGTCGCACAGCACCGAGGCGGAGATTGATCGTGCCGGGAGCCAGCCCTCGAGACTCCAGGTGGATCCGGTATCGAAGAACGACGCTCTTGCTGAACGATAGCCGCGGCTCTGAGCAGTACCAGTCGATGAATTCATCGATTGCATGACTGTACCCTCTCTGGGCATCCACCGAACTGAGTGTGTTCAATACCGCCGATTTGGCCTGGTCCAGGTCAGGCAGCCGCAGCACCGTCTTCGGAACCCGTCGGCCCCTCTTCCCCGATTGCTTCTTTGTCATCCGTATGCGGCCCTCCTGCGACCGCACACCGATGATGGCTTTCGACCGCCCGACGCGTTGGGGTATTCTAGACCTATGGAGCTAATCTTCGAGATTCGCGATGCGGAGGAAGGTGGTTTCTACGCTCGCGCACTGGGCCACGGCATTTTCACCGAAGCTGATAGCTGGGATGAACTGCGGGCCAACGTGATCGAGGCCGTTTCGCTGCATTTCGAAGACGCCCCGCAGCGTCCGCGGCTTGTGCAGATGCACTACGTTAAGGACGAGTTGATTCCCCTGGAAGCTGCATGAAATTACCGCGCGGCGTGTCCGGCGACCGTCTGATCCGCGCGCTGCAGCAGGTCGGATACTCGATAGTCCGGCAGAGGGGAAGCCATGTCCGGCTTGAGCATCCGGGACCACCGGCTCATAGGGTCACCATTCCGCTGCACAATCCGCTGAAGACTGGCACGCTTCACGGAATCCTCACCGAAGTCGCTCTTATGCGATCAATCACGGTTGAATCTCTCGCCCAACTGCTCTGACGCAACCTGTCGCGGGTGCCGAATCCGGGAATCGCCGAACGG
>Ga0187893_10012384_pt1 | contig 12110 bp, 13 predicted proteins | sample MA1701074metaG_FD_139574 | JGI IMG/M metagenome (GOLD analysis project Ga0187893, IMG submission 139574) | White microbial mat communities from a basaltic lava cave in the Kipuka Kanohina Cave System on the Island of Hawaii, USA - MA170107-4 metaG ... | reverse complement strand
TGGCGTCTTTGCGCGCCCCGGCGGGCGCGATCCGGGCCGGTGACCGGGTGCGGGTGGGGGGTGCCGCGCGGGGGGGGGGGGGGCGCGTCGAAGGCACCGTTGTGACGGTGTCCGATTCCGCGCTCACCCTGATGCGCGAATCGAGTGGCGGATCGCTGCAGATCCCCCTCGCCGGTGTTCAATCCCTGGACGTGCGGCGCGGGCAGCGGTCGGCCTGGAAGGAAGGCGCCGAGATCGGAGCGTTCGTCGGATTCGTCACGGCGAGCAGCGTATACGCGGCCAGGATGAGCCGCTGCGTCGGTCTCGAATGCGCCAAGGCCACCCTGTGGGTCGCCCACGGGGCGGCGGGCTCGGTCGCCGGCGCCGTTCTGGGCGGGCTCGTGGGGACGACGATCCGGCGCGACGTCTGGAGCCGCGTGCCGATTACCCGCGTCCAACCGTTGCTCACGCCGACGGTCGCCGGGGTGCGCGCCGGGATCGAGATCCAGTTCTAAGGTCCCGCCCTCGCGCCCGCGTCGCGACGAGATGGTGACGGAGACGGACAGCCGCTACAGGATCGCGGCGACGTGTAGGGAGAAGCCTGGAACGACGTCCTCGCCATCCAGCGTCCCGTCTTCGGAGACGATGCGCTCGGAGCCATTGTGAGGCGAGGGCGACGAGGTCGGGCGCCAGGTCGGGCAACCCGGTGGGTTCAGGAGTGGCGAGTCTCTCCCGCCGGATGAAGGCGACATCGGGCGCACGCACGGTGTCGGGGTGGCGCGCGAGAGTGAATCCGGTTTCGGCGGCGTACACGACGCCCAGATGGGGTGCCCAGCGCAGGAACAGCTCCCCAGGTGTAGGACGACACCCGTCAGGGACAGCACGCCGCCCCGCGAGCGGGGGCATGACTATTTTGCCCGCTTCCGTTGTTTGAGCACAAACAGCACCGAAGGACTTATTGCCTTGTCTGTTCTGTGGATACAACCCATCCAACAACACGGACGTCGCATTCCTTCATTCAGTTCCGAAACCACCCTATCAACGTGCTCCTTCCTGGTTTCCGGCCTTTGAACGGAGATGACCCAGCAGATCCATTCGTTGCGGGCGAGCGGCGTCAAGCTGTTCCATTTTGCAAGCGCGGTCGGATCGGAAACCAGCGCCGTTCTTAGATCAGATGGCACGCGGTGCACAACGCCGGTTGCGATTCTTGGTGTTGCCGTCATCCGAACACCGTCTCCATGGCCCGGCGAAACGACCGGGGATCGAGCGCGGGGTAGCGGTAGAGGTCCGGCTCGATGCGCTCGAAGTAGCGCCAGGCGGCGGCCGGCTCGACCAGACCACGGCGCAGCAGCTCCTGCACGTCCGTGACGTCCTGCGCGTGACCCCGCTCGACCTTGGCGAGCGCCTGCGCGTACAGGTCGAAGTGATAGTAGCCCAGCAGCCCCAGCTGGGCGATGAACGGACTGCGATCCTCCCAGCCGGATGGGACAGGAATGAAGTCGGCGGGGCTCGCGAGCTCGACGTTGAGCCGCAAGGAGTCCTTGAGGGCGGGGATGGCGCGCAGCAGAGCATCCTGTTCGGGGACCAGGGTAAGGTCTACGTCCACTGTCGCCGGGCGCCAGCCGGAAAGCACGGCGGTGGCGCCGCCCGTGAAGTACACCCGGCCTTCCACGCGCGCGGCGCCGGCCAGCGCCTCCATGAAGCGGCGGATGCGGTCGGCGTCGGCTAGCGCGCGCATGCGAGCGCGCGCTCGAAGCTCACCAGCCGGCGAATGAGGGCGTTGTAACGGGAGTGCGCGGCATCGGCGTCGTGGCGCCGCAGCTGCTCGTAGAGGCGGCGCTCCGGGTTGGGCAACGGGCGCGCCACCGGCACGCCCAGGGCGGCGAGGCGAGGGGCGCCGATGGAAACGAGCAGCGCGGTCACCGATTCGATGCCACGATCCAGATCGGCCAGCCCTGCCGCGACGAGATCCTGGCCGGGCAGGTCCGGTTGAGCGGCCAGCATGGCCTAAAGCTATGGACGGCGGACGGGACTCGGCAGGGCATGTGTCGCGACTGCGAAGCGAGGCCGCGCCGCGGTCTACCTGGTCGATTCCGACGCTGCCCGATCGTCGTTAAGCTGAACTCGACTAAGGATCCGGAGGCGAGATCATGAACCGCGACATGCGCTCTCAGCCGTCAGCCATCAGCTATCGACTAGCACCCCTCTTTACCGTAGCCGTCCTGCTCGGTGCCTGCCGACCGAGCGGCCCGCCGGCCCAGGCTCCAGCCGAGGGCCACCGCGTCCAGGTGAATGGCATGCAGATGTACTACGAGGTATCGGGCGCCGGCGAACCGTTGATCGTGCTGCACGGTGCTTACATGAACATCCCCGGCATGGGCGCCATCATCTCGAGACTCGCCGCCACCCACAAGGTCTATGCCCTCGAATTGCAGGGCCACGGCCGCACTACCGACATCGACCGGCCTATCACCTATCCCAATCTGGCGGACGACGTGGCGGCCTTCATGGACGCCGTGGGTCTCCCGAAGGCCGATGTGTTCGGCTATTCCATGGGCGCCGTCGCCGGGCTGCAGCTCGCCATTCGCCACCCGGAGAAGGTGAACAAGCTCATCATGGCATCCGGGGGCTACGATGCCCGCGGCTGGCAGCCGGCGTTCACGGCGTTCATCCCGCAAATGACGGTCGAGATGTTCGTCGCCATGCCGTTCGCGGCGGAGTACAAGAAGCTCGCCGCCAATCCCGACGGGTTCCCCGCCCTGGTGGCGAAGCTGATCGCGCTCGAGAAGGAGCCGATGGCGTGGGAAGCCGAGGTGCGGGCGCTGAAGACGCCGGTGCTCATCATCACCGGCGACGCCGACGTAGCGACGCTGGAGCATTCGGTGGCGATGTTCCGGCTGCTGGGCGGGGGTGGCATGGGCGATATGGGTCAACCGCTCCCGGCCTCGCGGCTCGCCGTGCTACCGGCCACGTCACACACGGCCGTGATCACGCAGGTCGACCTGCTGCTGGGCTTTATCGAGCCGTTCCTCAAGGGCGAGACGCCGAGGAGTTTCTTCCAGGATTCGACTGCTCGATGACTCACGCGCGTTGATCGTCTTCCACAAAGGCTTTCAACCGTGCGGCCGCCGCGTTCCACTGCGCCGCGACGTGGTCCAAGTAGTGCCGGGCGATCTCGAGCCGTTTGGCATCGAGCGAAAAGATGCGCTCGCGCCCGCGCCTCGCGTCCTGCACCAGCCCGACCTTTTCGAGGGCGTCGAGATGGCGCGTGATCGCCTGGCGGGTGACGCCGGTGCCTTCGCTCAGGTGGGAGATCGAGAGCGGGCCATCGGCGGAGAGGCGGCCGAGCAGCCCGAGCCGCGTCGTGTCGCCGAGGGCGGCGAACACGGGCGCGGCGTCGGGGAGCTTGCGCGCGGCTGCGGCGCGACTAGGCGACATACGCGGCGAGTTTCTTCGTCTGTCCCGCCCAGCCCTTGTCGTTCATGCGGTACGCCTCGGCGCGGCGCGCGAGCGGGATCCGGTCGAAGCCCGACTCGACGATCGTGACCGCCGTGCCCTTCCCACCCGCGAGCTCGGCGAGCCGGAATTCGACCAGCGTCAGGTGCTCGTAGCCCTTGATGGTGATCCGGCCCCGCACCGTGGCCCCCGCGGCGAAGTCGCCATCGAGCTCGGCGCCGAACCAGGTGCCGAACTCCTTGGCGGTGGAGACCGCACGCCACACGCGGGAGCGGGGGGCGTTCACCTCGACCCGCGTCTCGATGCGGTCGGTAACCGGTTTGTCCTGAGCCTGCTGTGCTTGAGCGGTCATGGGTTCTGCTCACCTTTCGTGTTGGGCAAGCACCAGAGGGTCTGGATGCTGCACAGTCTGTCGAGCATCGGTTGGTACTGCTTGTTCAACGCTCCGCGTTCCGTCACCCCGAGGGCCTGGACGATGTATCCGTGGTGGCCGTGCAGGATCAGGAACGGGTCCATCCCTCCGGGCGTGGCGCCGCCGATATCCGCGTTGGAGACGTCGGGAGCGTAGTACATGACGTGAGGATAGTTGCTCGTCATGACGTCCTCGCCCGCATCCGGATTGCTGTACGTGCGGAGCACCGGGGAGAGCATATAAGCGACGCCGGCCCGCTCTGGCGCCTGGTAGAATCCCGCTTTGGTGCGCTGCTGGATGATGCGTTTGAGCTCGGGCGCCGGCGACCCTTTGGCTTGCAGCGCTGCCGCGTCGAGGAAAATGCGCATCTGCGCTTTCGCCCCCGCGGCGTCGAAGGCGATCGGGTAGAGAATATCGTTGCGGTACGCGGTAAGGGGCCACGATCCCCGGAATGCGTCGTCGCCGGTCCGCGCCACGAGGGCGTGGAAGCCATTGGTTCCCGCTCGCGCGATTTCGAACCCGGTGGCGGGGTTCAGCGCGTAGACGGTGGCCTCGCTCTGGAGATGGGCGGGCAGTGCGCTCAGCGCCAGCTCGATCTCGAGATCGTGCGGCAGCGCTTCGAGCCCGGGGAGGGCAGAGGGAGCTTGTGGCCGCGGAGCGTTCGCCTGCCCGGCGACCAGCAGCACGGCAAGTCCCACGATTGCTGGCAGCCGTGTGAAAGTGGTGCTACGCATACGGTCGTTGCCTTTCGGGTTATGTGTTATGCAACATTAACGTTGCATATCATACAACGGTTCCCGAGAATATGCAACGGGTGTGTTGCACGTCTCGCCTCCGTGCTGCCGGCGTCGTCCCACACCGCCTTCATCACCCAGGTCGAACTGCTGCTGGGCTTTATCGAGCCGTTCCTCAAGGGGGAGACGCCGAGGAGCTTCTTCCAGGATTCGAGAGCGCGATGAAAACAGCGAAAGGCGCTATCAGCGGTCGGCTATCAGCTGTCGGCTTTGAACGACGAAGGCCGGGACGAGCCCGGCCTTCGGTGCGGCGAAACGGAGCCGCAGTGTCCTCTTAAGTCCGTTCACCATACAAGGGCCTGGTGGCCGAGTCAAGCGACGGTGGGTGCTGGTGGCCGGACTCGAACCGGCAAGATTACGCGGCTGATAGCCGCGACTCGGCTAGCTGTCGCCGACGGCGAATGCGGGGATGCGGGGCGCAACAGTGCCTGGCAGTAGGACTATTTTGTCTGATTCTTCTTGCTGAGCACATGCAGTACCGAAGGACTAATTGCCTTGTCAGTTCTGTGGATACAACCCATCCAACAACACGGACGTCGCATTCCTTCATTCAGCTCCGAAACCACCCGATCAACATGCTCCGTTCTGGTTTCCGGCTTCTTGACGGAGATGACCCAGCAGATCCATTCGTTGCGGGCGAGCGGCGTCAAACCATTCCATCTCGCCAGCGCGCTCGGATTGGAGGCGAGCGCCCTGTTCAAATCAGATGGCACGCCATGCACAACGCCGGTTGCGATCTTGCGTGTCGCGGTCATAGAACCATGAACTTGGCGACGTTGAGACCGGCAGATCGCTCGGGGACCACGGAGAGGGGGTCAGGGGGCTCACCGACGGGTGCCTAGTCGAGCGGGATGCGATCCTTGTTCTGAGCGAGCCACTGGGCGAACGTCTGCAACTCAGGGTTCAACGACCGGGATTGCTCCAGGTTGCGGGCGCCACAGTACTCCTTCTCGAAGTCGCGTTTGAATTGGAACATGTTCCCCGCATCATCGGCGCCCGGGAACCCGAAGCTGCGATAGACGTCGGGCGGGACGTCGTTGTAGCGCACCTCCTGCCCCAACGCTTTGGTCAGTGCGGCGGCCATCTGGGCACCAGTCAGATGCTCGCCGGCAACCCCGACGGTCTTCCCGATGAGCTCGCGGCCCCGCTTGAGAATGCCGTAGGCACACTTGCCGATGTCTTCGGATGCGATCCCCGGGAGCTTCTTGTCGCCCATGGGGAAGGTGATCGCCAGCTTGCCATCGGGACCCTTCTTTGGACCGGCACCGCCGTAGATCATGTTCTCCCAGTAAAACGACGTCAGCAGGAATGTCGTCGGCACGCCGAGTTCGGTGAACGCGGCGTTGGCTTCGGCCTTGCCGTCGAAGTGCGCGACCTTGTACTTGCCTTGCAGCGTGGGCATGCGGTTGTCGCTCAAGGGCACCAGCTTTCGGGTGTCCTCGAAGGTGGACCAGATGACGTGCTGGAGGCCGGCGTGCTTCGCCGCCTGAGCCATCAGACGGGCTTCGGCGATTTCTCGCTCGGCGGACATGTGGTCCCAAAAGAACGTGACGCAAAAGGCGCCGTACGCACCGGCGAACGCGCGCTGCAGGCTTTGGGAATCGTCCACATCGGCCGCGACCACTTCCGCGCCCAACCCCGCGAGGGTGCGCGCCTTCTCGGAATTGACATCACGCGTCAGGGCGCGGGCCGTAAACGGACCGGTGGTATCCCGCATGATGGCGCGGACCAGTCCGCCTCCCTGGGCGCCGGTGGCGCCGACGACGGCGATGATCTTTTTCTCAGGCATTGCGATGGCTCCATGAAAGATCCGTCATTCATGCAACTGCAGACGGGGGACTCAGGTTCCCGTCCATCCCGCGAGGGATGGTGGTGACGACAGGCGGCGTAGGAGGCATGCTCAGCGGCGAGCGCGGGCGCTGGCATCAGGCGCTAGGTATCCAGGACCCGCGCGAACAATGCCGTCAGGTCGATGGTGAGCTCGGGAAGATCCCCGGCCTGCCATGCGATGCGTTCGTCCTGAATCTCCGGCCGCGTGTCACCTGGGCGCCAGCGCTCAATCAGCCGAGCATCGAGATCGACGATCCAGTACTCGGCGACGCCGGCGCGTTGATAGATGCGGCGCTTGGCGCCGCGATCGCGGGTCGCGGTGGCGGGCGAGAGGATCTCCACGGCGAGCACCGGCACGCCCACGTCTTCCCAGCGGCGGAGCGGCTTGCCCGGCTCGCGCTGGACGATGAAGACATCGGGCTGGACCAGCGTGCGGACTCCCAGGACGATGTCGGCGGGACTCGAGAAGACACAGAGTCGGTCCTGCCCCTGGAGCCCGGCGATGAACCGACCTATCAGCTCAGTCACCATCAACTGATGGAGGAGCGAGGGGGCAGGCGTCACGGCGTGGACGCCGTCCAGCAGCTCGTGACGCAGCCCATCCTCGGGGAGCGCCAGCAGCTCCGTGATGGTGGTGACGACAGGCGGCGCAGCAGGCATGCCCATAATCTCGATCTCCAGAGCGGGGAAGGGCAACTCGGCATGTCCGACAATGGCGGCCGGAGCGTCGGTCACCGACATCGCAATCGTGCGGTGAGCGGGCGGGAAAATGCGGACCCGCTCGATTCCTCGGAGCGCTGGCTCGCGGTGGCTGGGAATGTAGAAGTTATTTTTGATACACGCGCACGTAATCGACGCGCATCGTCTGCGGAAACACCGTCGTCGAGTCCGGGTTGCCGGGCCAATAGCCACCGACGGCGACGTTGAGAATGATGAAGAACGGATGGTCGAACACCCAGGACCCCGGCAGATCGCTCGGCAGCACGGTCCGGTACAGGGTGCCGTCGACGAACCACTGCATCGAGCTCGCGTTCCACTCGACGGCAAACACGTGATAGTCGTCGGCGAAGGCACCGCTGCCGAGCGTGTACGCCCCGCCGACGCCGTTGGCCCCGGAATAGTTGGGACCGTGCACGGTGCCGTGGACGATGCCGGGCTCCCGCCCGATGTTCTCCATGATGTCGATCTCGCCGCACGCGGGCCAGCCGACCCGGTCGATGTTGTCGCCCAGCATCCAGAACGCGGGCCACAGCCCCTGCCCGCGCGGGACCTGGATGCGCGCCTCGATCCGGCCGTAGCGCCACGCGGCCAGGCCCTGGGTCTTGAGCCGCGCCGCGGTGTAGGCCCGGTTGCCGAACGCCTCGGCGCGCGCTTCGATCACGAGGAAGCCGTTGTCGAGCCGCGCGTTCTCGACCCGATCGGTATAGAACTGGAGCTCGTTGTTCCCCCAGCCGTGGCCCCCGGTCTCCCGCACCCAGCGCGCGGTGTCGAGCGCCGTGCCGTCGAACTCGTCCTGCCACACGAGCTGCCACGCCGGCGGCGGCGGAGGCGGTCCGCCCCCGCCGCCCGTGCCCTGCCCGTCGGCGCCGCAGGCGAGCGTGAGGCCGGCGGCCAGGCTGAGCCACAGCGGTGGTTTCATGTATGGGAATCTAGCAGCGGAGCGGGCCCTTGCTGATTGAACGAGAAGGCCGAGTTTTCTTGCCATGACGCCCCTGCTCCTCGCCGCCGTGCTGCTCGCCCAACGCGCCGACACGCTCCGCTACACCATCCTCCAGGCCGGCAACCGCGCGGGCGTGGAGCTCGCCGTCACCGCGCCCGATGGCTCGCTCTACTTCTTCGAGGAATACAACGACCGGGGACGCGGGCCCAGGCTCGAGACGCGCGTCACGCTGACGCCCGGCGGCCTGCTGCAGACCCTGTCGATCACCGGTCACGACTACTGGAAGCAGCCCGTCGACGAGCGCTTCACGCTGCGCGGGGATACGGCCGAGTGGTCCTCGAGCCTGGAGCGCGACCGCCAGCGGCTGACCGCGCTGTACAGCCCGTTCTACGGACCGGTGGCGGGGATGGCGCTGTTCATCGGCGCCGCCGGCCCGGGCGGCGAGGTCGCGCTCCTGCCGGCGGGACGCGCCCGCGTCTCCAAAGTCGCCGAGCGCACCGTGACGGCCGGGGAGGGGGGGGGGGACAGTCCACGCCCATCGCGCACTACCAGATCGAAGGGCTCGCATTCACGCCCACCGACGTCTGGGTCGATGCGGACCATCGGTTGTTCGCGTTCGTGGCCGGCGCGTGGTTCCGCGTGCTGCGCGAAGGCTGGGAGTCGATCGGTGACGCGCTCGCGGCGGCGCAGGACTCGCTGGAGAAGCAGCGCGACGCCGCGGTGGCCCGCTCGCTGGGCGAGCATCCGAGCGGCGCCGTCGTGTTCCGGCATGTGAGCGTCTTCGACGCGCCTAATGCCCGGATGCTGCGCGAGCAGGCCGTCGTCGTGCGCGGCAACCGCATCGAGGCGCTGGGCCCCGACGGCGCGGTGCGCGTTCCGGCGGGCGCGCGCGTGATCGACGCGCGCGGCAAGACGCTGTTGCCGGGACTGTGGGACATGCACACGCACAACGGCACGCTCGATGGCCGGATGCACATCGCGGGCGGCGTGACGTCGGTGCGGGATCTGGCGAACGACATCGACGACCTGCGGCGCTTGCGCCTGGCCTGGGACTCCGGCACCGCCATCGGCCCGCGGGTGATGATGGCGGGCTTCATGGACGGGCCCGGGCCCTACGCCGGGCCGACCCGGGTGCTGGTGAGCACGCGCGACTCCGCGCTCGCCTGGGTCGACCGCTACCACTCGCTCGGCTACGAGCAGATCAAGCTGTACAGCTCGCTCGACACGGGGTTGGTGCGGCCGATCGCCGAGCGCGCGCATGCCTTGGGACTGCGGGTATCGGGTCACATCCCCAACCACATGACCGCGGCGCGCGCGGTGCGGGATGGGTACGACGAGATTCAGCACATCAACATGCTGTTCCTCAATTTCGCAGGCGACTCGATCGATACGCGCACGCCGGCGCGGTTCAGCGCGCCCGGCCGCTACGGCGCCGACCTCGACCTCGCCTCCGACAGCGTGCGCGCGTTTCTGCGGCTGCTCAAGGAGCGCCGCACGGTGATCGACCTGACGCTCGCGGCGTTCGAGGGCATGTTCACGGTGCGGCCGGGCACGATGGACGAAGGGGGCCAACGGATCGCCGACCGCATGCCGGCGCAGGTGCGGCGCGGCTTCCTGTCGGGCGGGATCGCGCAGAACGATGCGGAGCTGACGCGCTATCGCGCGTCGTGGGCCCGCATGCTGGCGTTCGCCAAAGCGCTCGATGACCACGGCATCCCGATCGTCGCGGGGACCGACTGCATGCCGGGATTCTGCCTGCAGCGCGAGCTGCAGCTGTACAGCAAGGCCGGGATTGCCAACGCGCGGGTGCTGCAGATCGCCACCTGGGGCGCCGCCACGGTCATGAAGCGCACCGATCGCCTCGGCGCGATCCGTCCCGGCTATCTCGCGGACGTGGTGCTGGTGGACGGGGATCCAGTGGCGGACATGCACAACATCGAGCGCGTCGATCTCGTCATGAAAGACGGCGTGCTCTACGATCCGGCGGCGATCCAGCGGCCCCTGGGCGTTCTGCCATGGCGTGAGGCGGCTCGGCCGGTTCCGTAACGCACGCCCCCCCCCCCAGGAGGTCCAGCATGCATGCGATCCATGTGGCGCCCGTGCTGCTGCTCGCGCTCCTCGGTACCGCGGCCGCGGCCCAACGGACCGAGACCGGCTTTCTCAATCGCACGGCGAGCGTAGGCGGCACGTCGTCTCGCTACCAGGTCTACGTGCCGGCCGACTACACGGCCGCGACCGCGTGGCCCGTGATCCTGTTCCTGCACGGGGCCGGAGAGCGCGGCGCCGACGGCCTGCTGCAGACCAATGTCGGGCTCGCGGCGGCGATTCGGAGCGATCCGAGCCGGTACCCGGCCATCGTCGTCTTTCCCCAGGTCCCGCCCGACTCCCAGTGGGTGGGCGTGCCGGCCGAGGCGGCCCTCGTCGCGCTGCGGCAGACGCTGGCGGAGTTTCGCACCGACCCGGAGCGCGTCTACGTGACCGGGCTCTCGATGGGCGGCCACGGCACCTGGTATCTCGCCTATCGCCATCCCGAGCTGTTCGCGGCGGTGATCCCGATCTGCGGCTGGGTGGCCGATGTCCCGCGGTTCGCGGGCTCGGTGCCCGTGGTCCCGCCCGACAGCGGTGCTCCGCTCGCCGCCCTGGGACGCCAGCTGAAGGGCGTGCCGGTCTGGATCTTTCACGGCGAGATGGACGGCGTGGTCCCGGTGGTGAGCTCGCGCGAGCCCGCGGCCGCGTTGCAGGCCGCGGGGGGGAACGTGCGCTACACCGAGTTCCTCGGACTGGATCACAACTCCTGGGACGCGGCCTATGGCTCCAAACAATTCTCCGATTGGCTGTTCGCGCAACGGCGGACGAGGAACTGAATCCTTCGTGATCAGAACCCGAGCCGCGCCCCCACATCGATGCCACCCCCGGCCCGCGGGTTCACGGCGAGCCGCAGCCGGTGCTTCGATACCCTCTCCCAGTGGTCGCCGGGGATGAAGGCCCCGACCAGCATCCCGGTCATGCCGCCGATGGCGGCCCCGGCCGCCGCCCCAATCGCCACGTAGAGGCCTTCGTCGAAACACAGAAACGAGCCCGGTGTGCACGGCTGGTACGCGTTTGTAGCGAGTGCGATCCCGATCGGGATGCCCACGCCCGCGCCGATCAGACCCCCGGTGCGCGCATTGGTGCCGCCGCCATATGACAGAAACCCGAACAGCGTGTTGGCGCCCACCGTGAGGGCGCCATAGGCACCCGGGTTGTCATCGACATTGGAGACGGTCAGCGCGGTGACGAGCAGTCCGGTGCCGAAGCCGATCGCCGCGCCGCGACCCGCGCGCTCGAATCGGAACCCGCCGCGGTGGTTGACCTCCGCCCGGCGGAGCATCGACAGCGCAATGTGCAGCGTGTCGGCCGCGCGGCCCACGACGACGGTGTCGCCGTGCGCGCCGAGCAGGGTCCCCTGGATGCGGCCCTGCACGTCGCGGGCGCGAATCCGGATCGGCAGCCCCGTGTCGAGACCGGAGACTTGTTGAGCCTGGGCGGTGGCGGGCAGCGCGACCTGCACCAGAGCGAGCCACAGACGGAGACGCATGGGAACCCCCTGTCAAAAGGCGCGCACCCAGGGTACGCGCCGGCCGTCAAGACGCCGTCAAGCGCACCTCGAGGGCGAGCGAGGTGATGTTCTTGTTTGCCAGCGTATCGTTCTCGCGGCTCTGCGCGATGCCCGGGAGGTTGGAAACGGCGCCCTCCTCCACCGGCACGAGATTCACGAGGTCGAAGATCTTGCCGACGTTGATCTGGAACGGCTCGTCCCTCTGACCGACGAAGACTCGTCCGGTCCGATCGCATCCCGGGATGTTTATCTCGTAGACGTAGCTACGCGCGTAATCCTCGTAGCCCTGCACGCTGCCGAAGGTCTTCGTGCCGGCAAAATCGTAGGGCTTCGTGAAGATTCTCCCGCCGTCCGAAGCCCGCGAGGTGTCCGTCGCGGTTG